>Ga0209488_10004812_pt1 | contig 10465 bp, 6 predicted proteins | sample Rivendell_Oct201_8_FD_188349 | JGI IMG/M metagenome (GOLD analysis project Ga0209488, IMG submission 188349) | Vadose zone soil microbial communities from the Eel River Critical Zone Observatory, Northern California, USA -... | ecosystem: Environmental > Terrestrial > Soil > Vadose zone >... | reverse complement strand
CTTCGGAAGCCGATCGAACACAAGCAGCACGATCACCCGCGGGATCCGGATCTTGAACGAGATGGTCGTAACCACTTCATGATCGGGCGCGTTCGCGGACAGATCGCGCCAGCTTTCGAAGTCGTGCGTCGAAAAGTTGTTCGCGTTATCCGAAGAAACAATCTGGGCGTGCCCTGCGTATACGAGCGAAAAGGCGCGGCGAGCGGAGCAGATGTTCACCGCCTGCCAGAGCCGGTTGAGCACCAAAACCTGACTGTTCAATAACGTGTGCAAGTCTGGAAAGGTAACCGCGTTATCGCCCGCCTTTTACGGACTTCCGCGTAAATTTGGTCGACGCTATCACTGGCCGTTTTCCGTGTCAATGCGAGTGGAACCTCGCGCTTATCGACGCAAATAACTTCCTGGCTTGGCATTCGTGCTCATTCGTGTCCATTCGTGGTCATATGAAAGCGCAATTTCCAGACGAGGAGACTAAGTCCGGAGAATTCAAACGCCAGGAGGACGCGTTTCGCGAGTGGATCTCAAACGACGGTTCCACACCTTACGCTGCCGAGGCAGGCCGCTATCATCTTTACGTTTCGCTGGCCTGCCCATGGGCGAGTCGCACGGTTATTGCTCGGAAACTAAAAGGACTCGAAGACGCAATCGGCATGACCGTAGTTGATCCGGTTCGAGACGACTTGGGCTGGGCGTTTCGCGATACTTCCGGCGAGATCCCGCCTGGCGCGCCGTTTGAATCCACCGATCCGATCAACGGCTTCCAATTCTTGAGCGAAGCGTACATAGCCACCGATCCTGATTATGAGGCCCGCGTGACTGTGCCAGTCCTTTGGGACACGAAGGCAAAGCGGATTGTGAACAATTGCGAGGACGACATCTGCCGCATGTTCAACGACGTGTTTAACGACTTTGCCCGAAATAAAACCGTCGATCTTTTCCCGAAAGAAATCCAAGCCGACCACGCGAAGCTCTCCGATTTCATCTACGACAACGTGAATAATGGCGTTTACAAAGCAGGATTCGCCGCGCGCCAGCGCCCGTACGAGCGCGCCTGCCGCAGAGTTTTTGAAGCGCTTGATGACCTCGAACAACGTTTGTCGAAAAGCCGATATCTATTCGCGAACCGTATTGTCGAGGCGGACTGGCGATTGTTTTGCACACTCGTGCGTTTTGACCCCGTTTATCACGGCCATTTCAAATGCAACCTGCGGCGCATCATCGATTATCCAAACCTGCAGGGCTACCTCATGGATTTGTACCAGCAGTCCGGCATCGCCGAGACGGTCAACTTGGATCACATCAAGCGGCATTACTACATGACGCACACGGCGATCAATCCAACCCGCATCGTTCCCATTGGTCCACTGCTCGACCTAACGAAACCGCATGGTCGCGAAAGATTGAACTAAGGCAGTTGCCACGACAGCAATTCTTTATAGAATCGTGCGCTTCAGCCTGATCCGACCATGATTTTCCTCGCCTTCAACATCCTTACCTCCGGCGTGCCATTGTCCATGGTCTGCGCGGTGATCGGTCTCGCCGCAGCGTTTTATTTAATCGGCGTGGTAGTTCGGTCGCCCTCCGGCAATCAACGGATGCGAGAGATCTCCGGAGCCATCCAGGAAGGCGCCAAGGCATATCTGAATCGTCAAGTGATCACGATCAGCTCGATCGCCGTAGTCATTTTCATTTTGCTCTTCATTTTTAAAGATCGGCCGACGGCCATCGGCTTTGTGATCGGTGCGTTTTGTTCGCTTTCGGCCGGTTTCATCGGAATGCGTATCGCCGTGGTGGCCAACGTGCGAACGACGCAGGCCGCAACGGAGTCGATTAACAAAGCCATGCGAATGGCCTTCAACGGAGGCGCCGTCACCGGGCTACTCGTAGTGGGGCTCGCGCTTCTGTCGGTATCAATCTTCTACACTTTGGTCGCGCGTATCGCCGGCTCGCACATGGCGGTCAATAGTCTGGTTGGTCTCGCCCTCGGGGCTAGTCTCATCAGCGTGTTCGCGCGACTCGGCGGCGGGATCTACACCAAAGCGGCCGACGTCGGAGCGGATCTTGTGGGCAAGATCGAGAAGGGTCTTGAAGAAGATGATCCGCGCAACCCGGCAACGATCGCAGACAACGTTGGCGACAACGTGGGCGATTGCGCGGGCATGGCCGCCGATGTGTTCGAAACGTATGCAGTTAGCTTGATAGGAGCGATCCTTGTCGGAGCACTGACGTTACCGGACAACCAGGCGGCTGTGATTTACCCGTTTGTACTCGGAGGAATTTCCGTGCTTGGCGCGATCTTGGGAGTGCTGTTCGTGAACTTTGCCGGCGGAAAACCGGCCAATGTGTTGATGGGTGGCGTAGTCACGAGTGCGATCGTTTCGGCCATCCTCTTCTGGCCGGCTACGCATTATCTGTTTCCGACCGGCGTGATGATCGCCGGCGAAATGCGCTCACCGACTCAACTGTACTGGGCATCGCTGGTCGGCATCATCATGACAGCCGTCGTCGTGGTTATCACCAATTACTACACGTCGATGCATTATCGGCCCGTGCAAAAAATTGCCCGTGCCTCAGAGACTGGTCATGCGACGAACATCATCGCGGGCCTGGCTGTTGGTCAGCACGCCACGGCGCTGCCGGTAGGCTTCATCGCAATCGCTATTTTGCTGAGTTTTCATTTTGGCGGCCTTTACGGAATCGCGATCGCAGTGATGGCGATGTTGTCGATGGCCGGGATCATCATCTCGCTCGATTCGTTCGGTCCGATTACCGACAACGCGGGCGGCATCGCGGTGATGAGCAAGTTGCCCAACGAAGTACGCAATGTCACGGATCAACTCGACGCGGTGGGCAACACAATGAAAGCAGTGACCAAGGGCTACGCAATTGCTTCAGCCGGCCTCGCAGCACTCGTTTTATTTGGCTCATACGTACAGGAGCTCAAAGCACACGTGACGCGAAATGGCGAGCCGTTCGTGTTCGAGTTTTCGCTTACCGATCCGAAGGTGATTATCGGCTTGTTCCTCGGTGGATTGCTTCCGTTCATCTTCACCGCGTTCAGCATGGACGCAGTGGGCAAAGCCGCCGGCGCCGTTGTTCGCGAAGTGCGACGGCAACTGCAGGCGCATCCCGGCATCATGACTGGAAAGGACACGCCTGAGTACGGGACGTGCGTGGACATCGTGACCAAAGCAGCATTGCGCGAAATGATCGTACCAGCGCTGCTGCCGCTGATTTTCGTGGTGGCGGTGGCGGTGATCCCGCAGCTGGGCCCGGTCGTGCTCGGGGGATTACTGGTGGGAACGATTGTCACCGGCCTGTTTGTTGCCATTGCCATGACTTCCGGCGGCGGTGCGTGGGACAACGCGAAAAAATTCATCGAGGAAGGAAATCTCGGCGGCAAGGGTTCTTTTGCTCATGCCGCAGCGATCACTGGCGACACCGTGGGCGATCCGTACAAGGACACGGCCGGACCCGCGATCAATCCGATGATCAAAGTCGTCAATATTCTCGCTATTTTGATCATTCCCATTTTCTTTTAAACAAATTGAGCAACGGTTTTGGAAAAAAAAGAGCTGCTGCTTTTGATTTAAGCTTGCTTTAAGCGAAGGTACCGAGCAGTTTTCTTCCCCCCCACAATGCCTCGCGTCTTAATCATCGAAGACGATGCCGAGAACCGGCGCGTAATGGCGCAGTTTTTCGCGCGCGAACACTGGAACGTCTTGGAAGCCAAGGACGGTGATGCGGGGGTGGAGCTGGCGTTGCGCAATCGGCCGGAGCTGATCCTGTGCGATTTGTTAATGCCAAAATCCAACGGTTTTGAGGTATGCCGCTCCATTCGCGAGCAACTGCAACCAACCAAGATCATCGTGGTTTCGGGCCGCGATTATGGGGTTGATCGAACCAGCGCTCTTGAAGCCGGCGCAGATGAATATCTGCTCAAACCGATCACGTGGGAACTGCTCTCCGGCACGATCGACCGGCTTCTGCCGGAAATCCCGCGCCGTCCCGAACCAAAGTCTGTTCCAGAACGTGAATCGGTCCCTGCGCGAATAAGACTGTGGGGCGTTCGCGGTTCAATTCCGGTCCCTGGAAAGAGCACGGTCCGTTATGGCGGAAACACCAGCTGTGTGGAAGTGCGCGCCGACGGCGAGATCATCATTCTCGATGCCGGGTCCGGGATTCGCCTGCTCGGTCTCGCTTTGGACAAAGAATTCGGACCTCGCTCGATGAAGTTGACTCTTTTGATCTCACACACTCACTGGGACCATATCCAGGGACTGCCTTTCTTTTCTCCCGCGTACAATCAGAAAAATCTCATCCGCGTTTTGGGTTATGAAGGCGCTCGCGCTGGTTTGGCAAAGATTCTGGCCAGCCAAATGGAGACGCCGTTTTTCCCCGTGAGCTTACGCCAACTCCCAAGCCACCTGGCGATTGAAGAACTGAAGGAGATGGAGTTTCGAGTCGGGCCCGTCGAGGTGCGGTCCAAGTTCGCCAATCATCCGGGAATTTGCGTTGGGTACCGCCTTGCCACGAGCTCGGGATCAATCGCCTACTTTCCCGACAATGAACCATACGAGGAACTCAAGATGCTATTGGCCTCGCGCGATGGAATCAGCGAGGAAGAAGCGCGGGATTTTGCTACAGCCGAGCGCAGAAAGATGGTCGATTTTCTCCAAGACTGCGACCTCGCAATCATGGACACCCAATATACTGAGGAGGAATACACAAAGCACGTTGGCTGGGGCCACAGCTCAGTGGACAGCGTCGTTTCGCTGGCGCTTGATGCAAACGTGGGCAAGCTCCTGCTTTTCCATCACGATCCGAATCATGACGACCAGATGATCGACAAAATGGTGGAACACGCGCGCGCGTTCGTGGCAAGTAGCGGGAAGTCTTTGGAAGTCGAAGCCGCTCGAGAGGGCGCTGAGATTCTGCTCGAGGCGAAGATCGCGGTCTCTTAAATCAGCACGAACGCGACTTGCGCTCGACTTGCAGCACAGTGGATCTCTCTTAATTTTTCCCGCTCGTTGCCTCGTAGTGTAACGGTAGCACTAGAGACTCTGAATCTCTCTGTCTAGGTTCGAATCCTAGCGAGGCAGCCACGTAAAAGATCTCGAGATCTCACGTGGCGACGCCAATCACAGTCTCGTGCCTTCCGAAGGCCACCCGTTTAACACTAATCAGCAAACAGGTGCGGCGAGGCTAATCGTCTTATCGGTGAAAATGCAGCGGTGACGCTGCGGCCTGCCACGCCGTAGCCTGCACGAAGGCCGCTAATCCGCGGTTTTTTGAAAAAACTTCGTTTTTTTGAGAACTTCGTCCCGCAAATCCCGGAGAAGTAGGTAAGCGCTGGATCATGGATTCCAAGGGCCACCGCTTTCACATCTCAACCCAGAACTCAAAAAATGAAAAAAAGAACCAAAATCACTCTCAGAACAAAAATCTATCTAACAATTGCAGGGTTGTTAGCGCTCACAGGAATTATTTACGCCTCCAATCCATTTCCCTTTTCCTCTGGTAACCCCCTATATGCCTCAGGGACGTGGTTTCCAACGGGCGTGGCCGCTTCGACGGATCAATTGCTCGTGACCCCATTCTGCTCCGATGAGATCGACCTCATTGACTGCAACGGGAATGCCTCGCTCTTCGCGAACATTCCGGGGTTCGGTTCCTGCCGGGAAAAATACATGGCTTTCGCTCCATTTCAGTCCGCCGCGGCCGGGTTCAGCCCACGCGACGTTTTCGTCACACAAGGCGCTTTGGTCTACAAGGTCAATGGAGGTGTTACCACGGTGTTTGCGGCGCTTCCGGGTTGCTTCGCATCGGACCACAACGGGATCACCTTCGACCATTTTGGCACGTATGGCTTTAACATGATCGTCACGTGCCAAGAGGGCAACGTCTTTCGGGTAGACGGAAGTGGAAATGTCACCCATATCGCGGGCCTATTTCCGGGCGGTGGCGGGGTGGTTGAAGGACCAGCTGTAGTGCCGCCACTTTTCGGGCCCCACGGCGGTGAGATTTGGGTGGCCGACGAGCAAAACGGTCAGATCCACACAATCGGGCTCCCGCCCACTTACACCGTTACTCTAAATGTCCTCTCTCACCCCAACACGGAAGGCGTCTACGTTATCCCGTCGCCTACGTGCAGCAACTGCGGCAACGCCTTCTATTTGGCGGAACAACAGCAGTTCCGATTCCTCTGGGCATATCCGCTGAGCGACTTCGCAGGGTTGGGTGGCAAGGTTGTCCTTACGAGTGAGGCAGGTGTACCGGGCGCAGACACCTCTATCGTAAGCTTTAATGGGCTTAATTATATTCAAACTTCCTTCGCGCCACGAATCCCCGGCGTAAATGAGGGCTCCTCTATGGTTGACTGCGACGTTCCTACGCCGACACCTACCCCTACGCCTAGTGCTACGTTTACGCCTACAGCGACATTTACGCCTACAGCTACCGCAACGGCGACTGCAACAGCTACTTTTACTCCAACTCCTACCGCGACGGCCACGTTCACACCGACGCCAACCCCGGAGCAGAGTCCGACGCCCACAGCTACGGCGACTGCCTGCAGCTGGGCGGCCGGTCCTGACATGCCGGTGGCCGACACCCGCTCGGTTGGAGTCTTTTTCCCTGCTAACGGGAAGTTTTACGTCATGGGCGGCCGCGACGTCAATAATGTCGAGCTCCCTAATCCATTTGAGTATGATCCGGCCACCAACAGCTGGACAACCAAGTCAGCCACTTACCCCGACACCTTTACGAACAACATGGCGTGCGGCGTGCTGACTGACTCTGGGACGCCGTACATTTACTGCGCAGCCGGTTCCAATTTCGTCAGCCAGACCGGCACCGGTCGCGTCTTCCGCTACGACCCCATCACCGATACTATCATCACCGTTGCCGGTGGTGACTGGCCGCCCGGCGCATCCAGCATTTTGCCCGGTGGCTTCACCGTGTTCAACAACACGCTCGTCATTCTGGGTGGCTTTGATATTCCTAATGGGCTTGGGACCAACCAGATTTGGCAGTTTACACCTAACCCAGCCGGCTGGGTGCAAAAGAGTGCGGTCCTGCCAGTTCCGCTCGGCTACATACCAACCACCACCATCGGTAGTCTCGTCTACACAGGTGGCGGCGTTGATATCACAGGCGGGGTTCTGACCGATACAAACCACGCATTTGTTTATGACCCGGTGGCTGATTCCATCAACACGCTTCCTGACATACCCGACGCCACAAGCAACACCCGGGCGGTGAACTTCTGTGGCCTGATGTATGTTTTGGGTGGGAATTTTAACGCTCCCACTAACGAGGTGCAGATCTTCGATCCAGCCAGTAATACATGGTCGGTGGGTACTCCATTCGCAATTGCTGGGCGTAACTTCGCAGCCGACACCGATGGCACCAATAATATCTGGAAAGCAGGCGGCTACGACAGTGGCCTAGCCATAATCGCTTCGATGGAAATCTTCAACTGCCCAGTAAGTCCTTGTGGGCCGCCGCCATCGCCGACGCCGACAGCGACAGCGACTGCAACGGCCAGGCCTAGTCCAACTCCGAGACAGGCTCCGACACCGCGGCCGCGTCCCACACCGCCGCCTCGACCCTAAGGCCTGCGTTTAACGGTCATTTCTTACGGGGACTCGCGATAATTCGCGAGTCCCCGTGATGCGTACGCCTCTTGAGGAGAGTAACCCGCCGGCCTAAGGCTCGTCGAGGATCAGGCCGCAACCCGTACGTGTTGCGCCTGCACAATCCGCAAACTCTTAGGGCCGCGGTGCTGGCGTTGGGCGAGCCCTTGGATTCGGAACGACTCGCACCAGAATAGTGGGTTCGACGCTACGAAATACTCCGCCACCAGCCGTCCCGGCAAAGGCATAGTTTGCCGAATCGATGGCCAACGCCCAAACGTTGCCACCCGGCGGAATGAGACCGCTGCTCACGTCATTCCAAGTGTCGCCGTCGTTCGTCGACCGGAAAGTTCCGCCTGCTGTGCCTGCGAAAATGTGACTCCGCGAATTGGATACCACCGCATTTATGTCCGATGTCGTTACGCCGCTATCTTGTTCCATCCAGCTATCACCGTTGTCAGTCGATAGGAAGATACCGCCGCCCTTGCCCATGAAAGTATAGGTCGCAGCGAAGACGTGGCCGTCGGGGCAGACTGCCAATCCCGCAATGTCGGTCGAGGTTAGACCGTTACTAGCCAGTTCCCAATTGTCTCCATTATCGGTTGAGCGATACACCCCGTCACCGCAACCGGCGGTTCCGGCAAAAATGTGATCCTGCGAATTAATTGCCAGCGACCAGATGAGGCCGCAGTTCTCACCGTTGTTTACGTGTGTCCAGCTCTCGCCATCGTCGGTGGATCGCCAAACGCCGCCGATAGTGCCGCCAACGTAGGTTCCTGCAAAAATGTGTCCACTGGTATTGACGGCCAGGGCGCGAACATCGAATTCAATTACACCGTGGCTCACATCTGTCCAACTGTCCCCGTTGTCCGTCGAACGAAAGACACCGCCGAGGCCGTCCACAAAATCGGCTCCCGCAAAGATGTGGCCATCGGGACTGATGGCGAGGGACCTCACAAAGTGCGCGAAGAGACCGTTATTAATCTGTTCCCAGCTCTGACCGTTGTCGCTGGATCGAAACGCGCCAACCCCATAGGTGCCAGCGAAGATGGTCCCGTCAAACTTGGTCGCAATGGCCCGGACATCGGTCGCGACCAAACCGTTGTTTTTCTCAATCCAGGTATCGCCGTTGTCGCCTGATCGGAAAACGCCGCCGCCGACATAGGTGCCCGCAAAAACATCTCCGTTCGGAGTAGCGGTGAAGGCAATCACGCGATGCTCGGTCAATGCCGTGTTGACCTGCGTCCAATTGTCCCCATTATCCGTGGAACGGAACACGCCATCCCCGTAACTGCCAGCAAACAATGCGCCGCCAGAATTGGCCAGCAGCCCGTTGATACCGTTCCCTGTGTTTAATCCGTTTTGAATCAGCTGCCAATTGTCTCCGTTGTTCGTCGAGCGAAAAACTCGGCCATTACCACAAAGACCGTCAACGTCGCCGCCTGCGAAAACATCGCCATTCTCATTGATGGCGAACGAAAGAATGCCGAGATTCGTTAGGCCGTTGTTTATTTCGGTCCAAGTGTCTCCATTGTCAGTCGAACGGAAAACTCCAGTACAAGCTTTCACATCCCAAGTTGCTGCAAAAACGTGTCCACTGGCGTTGATTGCTAACGCGGGGACATAGTGGCCCGCCGCACCGGTGTTCAGCAGGATCCAGTTGTCGCCGTTGTCCGTAGAGCGATAAACTCCTCCGTCGAATGTGCCCGCGAAAACGTCTCCTTCGGAATTGATGGCGAGGGACCTCACCGATAGGGAATTCAAGCCACTGTTTATCGCGGTCCAACTGTCTCCGTTGTCGGTCGATCGAAAGACTCCACTACTCCAGGTTCCGTCAAAGATGTGACCGCTGGCGTTATTAATTGCGAGGGCGCGCACGTTAGTGTCTGTCAGGCCGTTGTTAACCGCCGTCCATGTTTCTGCGTTGTCGGTCGAGCGAAAAACGCCACCTCCCTGCGTCCCTACAAACACGTGGCCAATCGAGTTTTTCGCTAACGCGATTCCGTCGCCACCCTGCGGTCCATTCGTTTGCGTCCAAAAATTTTGAGCACCAGTCGGAAGGCTGCGCTTTGCGGTAGGTGATCGTGAAGCCCCTGTAGCAGATTTCGTCCTCGGCAACCGGCTGGCTGAGTTAGAAAATCCGCTCGATGCAAGGGCAGCCAGAATAGTTCCGGCCACGAAAACAGAGAGGCTGATTAGAAACTGGCGATTAGAAAATGCGTCTAGATTATAAAGTTTTGTCTTCATTGCGTGCGGCGTTCATCCTACGCAGAAGCGCAAAGCCACATCAACAGTTTTTCGCGTTTAGCTGTAAAATGCCGACAGCGACATTCCATCGGGATGTTTGCAGCGAATAACAGTTTATAATCACCCCAATGAAACACGGCAGGCACACCTGGTCGCCCCCGTAGCGGTTCAACGCCTCCGCAACTAATTCCCAGTTGGTGCTAATTGTGTGCTATGGCCGCGGTGGTGGCGTAGGACGCGGCCTTGGCGTCGGTGCAATCCTCGGTGTGGGTGTAGGTCTCGGTGTCGGCGTAGAAGATGCCGTCGCAGTGGCGTTTGCAGTGGGTGTCGCGGTAGGTGTTGATGTCGGTGTTGGAGTGGGACTGGGAGTAACGGCGCCCGGCAAGGGATAAACATACGCTCCCCGACTGCGCGTCCAGACTGAGAGCGTCGTTGAGCCACGATCTATCTGCATGTCCCATACCATGGCGTGCGGAATGCCGTTCTCAAAGCGTTGCCATGTTGGAGAGGCCACCGTTACGTCATCGGTATAGTAAACACCCCAGTCGGTTCATGCATACATCTGCTGCGCGTTGTTCGGA
>Ga0209488_10004810_pt1 | contig 10468 bp, 9 predicted proteins | sample Rivendell_Oct201_8_FD_188349 | JGI IMG/M metagenome (GOLD analysis project Ga0209488, IMG submission 188349) | Vadose zone soil microbial communities from the Eel River Critical Zone Observatory, Northern California, USA -... | ecosystem: Environmental > Terrestrial > Soil > Vadose zone >... | reverse complement strand
TCGTTCGAGAATGAGTGCCTCATCCGAGAGATTGTGAATTTTTGTGCGTCTTACTTCTCCTATGAAAACTGACAATCGAAAACTTGCGCGGATCGTTGCCGCGCTGCGCGGCCGGCGGATCGCCGTGGCGGGCGATTTCATGCTGGACCGTTACGTCTGGGGCACCGCCTCGCGCCTTTCCCCCGAGGCTCCGGTGCCGGTGGTGGATTTCCTGAACGACAGCCAGGTGCTTGGCGGGGCGGGAAATGTTGCCGCGAATCTGGCCGCTCTGGGCGCCACGGTTCTACCGTTTGGAGTTGTCGGAGAGGACGAGCCGGGCCGCGCCATTCGCGAATGCCTGGCCACAGCAGGAATGCCGACCAAAGGGTTGATCGCGGACGCGTCGCGCATCAGCACGGTGAAAACGCGCATCGTCGCGCGGCAACAACAGATTGTGCGCGTGGACCACGAGCGTCGCGATCCGCTCAGCCATTCTCTCGAAGAGTCGCTGATCCGCAGAATCAAGGCAGCTCTCGGGCGTCTCGACGCTCTGGTCATTTCGGATTATGACAAAGGAGTCGTCACCGACGCGCTCGCCGATCGCGTGCTGACCGAATGCCATCGCCGCGGCGTGCCAGTGCTCGTGAAGCCGAAAACGTCACGGCTATTTGCGTATCGCGGCGCGACTGCGATCGTTTGCAACGCGAAAGAAGCCGGTTTTTTCGTGACGCGTCAACTGGACAACGATGACTCCGTCGAGCAGGCGGGCCGCGCTCTATTGGCGCATTTTGGTTGTTCGGCGGTGGTCATCACGCGAGGGGCGGATGGGTTGAGCGTATTCGAAGACACTGCGCCCCGCGGATTTCACGTGCCCGCAACCAGCCGCGAAGTCAGTTACGCGCGCATCGGCCAGACTCGCACGGACCACGCTTCGCACGGCCGCCAGGTATTTGACGTGACGGGCGCGGGCGATACGGTGCTGTCCGTGCTGACGCTGGCCGTTGCAGCACGCTCTCTCATGCGCGATGCCGCCGTACTCGCCAATGTCGGCGCAGGAGTGGTCGTCGGAAAACTTGGGACTTCCACCATAACTCCCGGAGAGTTGCTAGCCGCCGTCCGAGACTCCGCATAAATCATTTCTGAGCAGGTTTGTTCTCGAACGTAACCATCACGGAATCTTTGTGTAGTTGTAAGGGCACGGCATTGTCGTGCCCCTACGACGGATTGTTTCGCCGCAAGCGCAATTTTATGGCGGCGGAAAACTCAGCGACTGGTCGGTACGTTCGACCCAAAGGCGCACTTCCTGATTCTGAGCAAATTTGATGGAATCCTCAGGCTTGGGGAAAGGGGAATAAGCGCTCAATTCGACAACCACGACGACTCCGCTGCCGCCTTTGGGCGGCATCTCGGCCGTCTCGATTCTAAAACTCTTGATCGGGCTGTAATATCCCTTCGGCCCCCAGAACGCCATAAAATCTTCAAACTTGAAGCTGGGATTCGGGTGCCAAATCTTGTAACCCTCCTGCATGTCACCCGCGACGACGGCATCCATGAATCGGTTCACGGTGCGCTTCTCCGGCGTGAATCGCAGAAAATACCACAGCGCTCCCGCCAGCATTAAGGCCAGCGCGACTCCGCTGATGACGTAGCGGAGCGCTTTTGAGTTCGGTTCTTCGGCGCCCGAATCGAGTATGCCCACGAATGGTGCTCCCTTGCGCATTTTATATCTGCCGCCGGAAAATTGCGACAGACTGACTGACCAGAAGAATAGAAAAGTTCATGAGCACCAATATATCCGAGTCGATGCCGGCGAATCCCATGTTCTTAGAAGAGCCGCGGGTGTATGGAACGCCTTCTCTTGACTTCCCGATTTCCCGGTAGCAAAATTCGCGACAAAGGTTGCCTCCCAAATCTCCTGTCCAGGTCGCACAGCCAATACCGGAGGCAGCTTTTCAAAAGGAGAGACTATTATGGCTACCGCACCTCGCCCCGCATTGGACATGGATAAACTGAATGCTTTTATTGGACAATTTGTCACCGATCTTGGCGCCGCCGTCCACACAGGGATGGTGGTCATCGGTGAAAAACTCGGATTGTACAAAGCGCTGGTTGCCGAGCCGCTGACTTCCGCCGAACTCGCCGCTAAAACGAAAACTGACGAACGCTACGTGCGAGAGTGGCTGGGCTCGCAAGCCGCCGGTGGATACGTCACCTACGACGAGAAGACAAACAAGTTCAGCCTGAGTGAAGAGCAGGCTTTTACGCTCGCGAATGAAGACAGTCCAGCGTACCTTCCAGGAGCGTTCCAACTTGCCCTGGGATCGCTCGCTGCCATTCCGCGAATTACTGAATCATTTCGCAGCGGCGCCGGAATGGGTTGGCACGAGCATGACGAAGGAGTATTTCACGGGTGCGAGAAGTTTTTCCGTCCCGGGTATGCCGCCAATCTCGTAAGCTCATGGATCCCCTCGCTCAAGGATGTAAAAGAAAAACTGGAAGCAGGAGCCAAAGTGGCTGACGTGGGATGCGGGAAAGGAGCTTCAACCATATTGATGGCCAAAGCTTTTCCAAACTCCCAATTCTTCGGATTCGATTACCACGACAAATCGATTGAAGGTGCGCGGGAAACCGCGAAGCGTGAAGGCGTTGCCGATCGCGTCACTTTCGAAGTGGCCAAGGCCAAGGAATTCCCGGGAGAGGGATACGATTTCGTGGCTGTCTTTGATTGTTTGCACGATATGGGTGATCCGGCCGGAGCCGCCGCGCACGTCCTGCAATCCCTCAGTAAAGACGGCACCTGGATGATCGTCGAACCTTTTGCGAATGATGAATTGAAGAACAACCTGAATCCGGTGGGCCGCGTTTACTACTCGTTTTCAACTCTGCTGTGCACGCCGTGCTCACGCTCACAGGAGGTCGGACTCTGCCTCGGCGCGCAAGCCGGCGAGGGACGCATCCGCGATGTAGTTAAATCGGCTGGATTCACCCGCTTCAGGCGAGCCGCGGAGACTCCGTTCAACATTGTTTACGAAGCCCGGCCGTGAGTATTTGAGCAGTTATTCCTCGAGCGAGCCAGACGGCGGGGCTGCGGGAAGCTCGATCGTGTATTTCGTGCCCGGTTCTTACGAGCTTGCCTGATTAGTAGTCATAGATGTGCTCGACGTTGGTTCCGCCAGCATGCAACGTATTGAGCACCGCATGCAGCGAAGTCACGTTGCACTCGAGGACGACGCGTTGCATTCCCGGATAGGTAAGTACTGGGCTCGAAAAAAGCTGCTGCGCGTCCGAATGGTCGTAACGCCAGGATTGGGTGGCGAAAACGGAAACAGTAATATGTGAATTTCCCGCTATCTCTACAAAGTGTACATCGCGTTCCGCGAGGACCGATGCGATAGCTGTGAACTCCTGATAACGCGGGACGTCCACAATTAGAGCTTGAGGTCCGACCTGCTTCACTTTCTTCACGTGCGGTAACTCTCGCAAGGCCGTTTCATTGACATTGTCGATCCAGGCGTATGTGTCTGCGGGTTCATCGCCATAGGTCAGATGCGTCGCTTTCTGGATCAACCAGCAATAGAACGCCTCAAGTGCGTAGTCGAAAGTGAGAAAGATCTTGCGTTCCCACTTGCGAACCGCGTGGGCGCCCCATAGAGGAGTCCTGCTCCAAAGTCCTTTCACGTGGCGCGCGAACCGGAACTCATAAAACGGTCGAATATGGACAAATTCGGCGTAGTCTCGAGCGACCTGATATGCGTACTGATCTTCCTCGACCGGATGGCGACCGCTGGTCCATTCGCTCAATCTACCGATCGTTTTCTCGTAAACTCCCTTGAGAAGGTATTCCGCTGAAAAGCTCGTGCCAATGACCACCAACATCAACTGCTCGCCGCCATTAAACGAATACTTTCCCCGAATCATGCGCGAGATGCAGCAGAAGCTATTCCAATACTGACGGACTGCGGCGAAGTACGGAAACCCGCTCGGCAAGCGCGTTTGCTGAAAGTCGGCTTTTTCCTGATAACTCCAGACGATGTACCACTCCGGATAGCTAAGGTAGGCATCGTCCTCCGGACGCAGATAGTCTTTGATACCGGCCGTTGCGGCCTTTCTTTCAGGGGGCTGTTGCGCGGAGGGCCTTATCTGTGCCTGGAGGTCGCAATGCCAACCCAGTGCGATCTCCGCGCCGATGGCAATTATCAACAAGAGGACGCAGGCGAACAAAAAACGTGCGAGGATGCGGAGCGATGCGCCTCGCTTCAAGTCGTCGCTGCCTCCGGCGTTGGCACGTCGACTTTTAGCGCGATCCAGTAAGCAGCAATGACGATGAGGGTGTGCGGTAGATTTACCAGGGCATTTCTTGTCAGGCTGATTATGTGCAGATGTCCGAAGAAATACGTGACCACGTCAATGGCGTACCAAACGCCCAGGGCCCAGAAATAGATTCGCGACATTTTGGTCGAGGTGAGTGCCGCGACGAGCGCCAACACGCCAAGCGCCAGATGTCCCACATCGACGATCGTGGTCATCTGAAACAGCCCGAACATCAGGCCGTTCTGGTCCATGATCCCGGGAACGTAATCCAGCAGGTAGACACCAAGGAAAAGGGCGGCAAACCCAAACGCACATTTGCGGATCGTGCTGAATTGTGTTGGCTTCGCAGTCACGGCTGGTACTATTCAGCAAGCTTGTCCTTAGTGCAAGTCAATTTTGGGGGGCTCTCATCACGGAGAGCTAATAGGAGCGACTCTTGCGCTTCAGCCGGCGTGCGGTACTGTCCTCTCTTCTGGGCGCTTCATCACTGCTTGTCATTAGCGTGAAGAAAATTTTTGATTATGGCGGCGCTCCGGATAAAGAGAAAGAGAGCGACTTCGTGTTCCCTTCAAATCCAGTTCAGGAACAGCCCACGGCCGTGATCGCAGAATCGCCGCCAATAACGTTCAGGCAGCGTGGCGGATTCACGAATGATGCAAGCCACCTGAACAAGACCGCGGTCTATGGCATCGTGAAAATCCTCGACGAGGACGACATCCGCAAGGCCCTGCAATATGCGCGGGAGAATAACATCAAAGTAACATGCGCGGGCCAGCAGCACAGCATGGGAGGGCAGACGTTCACGCACGGCGGGCTCATCTTCGATTTAAGAGACTTTAACCGCATCCAACTGGATAAGGAACACAAGACAGTAAACGTTCAATCCGGGGCGCGCTGGTGGCAGCTTCAGCAACTTCTCGACAAGGCGGGCTTATCGGTGAAGTCAATGCAGTCCATCAACATCTTCAGCATCGGAGGCACGCTGAGTGTGAACGCCCACGGCATCGATCCGATGCCCGGCCCGGTTGCTCCGACTGTGCGTTCCATGCGCGTCATGCTGAGCAATGGGGAGGTGGTGGTGGCAAGCCCGGCGGAGAATGTTGAACTTTTTCGTCACGTACTAGGCGGATATGGATTGTTCGGTGTGATCCTTGACGTGAATCTCGACGTTGTCAGCAATGAGATGTATGCGCGCAAAGCGCTGTACATGGACTATAAGGATTTCCCCAAATACTACAGAGAAAACGTCGAGAACAATGGCGACATCGGGCTGGTATTCGGACGATTGTCGGTCGCGCCGAAGTCGTTCTTGCGCGAGACAGTCGTCCACAGCTACTTAAAAACGGAATTCGAAGGTCCCTTCCCATCAGTGACGCCCCCGGAACATAACACGCTCGATCGATTCATTATCAACTTTTCAAAAACCGGCGACTTGGGGAGGTGGACGAGATGGACGCTGGAAAAGTATGCCGAACCGTACCTCCACGACTGTGTGCCTCGCAACCAGGCGATGAACCAGAAAGAAGCGTGCCTGGTCTCGCGGAATGAAGAAATGTATGACGATATGGCGTATCTCAAAAATCGGTTGCGCGATAGCGATATCCTTCAGGAGTACTTCATCCCCTACGACCGCATGCCTGAGTTCGTGGACGGTCTTCGCGAAGTTGTACAAAGAAATCGTACCAATTTGCTCAACGTAACGATCCGCACGGTGCACAAGGACTCCATTAGCGCGCTTCCTTACGCAAAGGAAGATATGTTCGGATTTGTGCTCTATTTCAACGTTAAGTTTAATGAAGAGGACAATGAGATCCTTAAAAAGAGCACGTCGGACCTGATCGATGTGGCGCAACGTACAGGTGGTACTTATTATCTGCCGTATCAACTATTCTACTCGCGGGAACAATTGCAGAAGTCATATCCGGAAATCGATCAGTTCTTTGCCACAAAGAAAAAGTATGATCCGATCGGACTGTTCACGAACAAATTTTATGAGAAGTATGGGACCTGAGTGAGCTGGATCGAAGAGTTACCCTTCGATCGCATTAGAGGAAGCAGCGGGAAGCTCAATTGTATATTTCGTTCGCAGCTTTTCGCGGTGCTGGGCGATGGCCAGCTCAATCAGGCGATCGAGCAGGTTGCGGTAGCTTAAGCCGGAGGCTTCCCAGAGTTTCGGGTACATGCTGATCGATGTGAATCCGGGAATCGTATTGATTTCGTTCAACAGGATTTTGCCGGTGCGGTGCTCCAGGAAAAAATCCACGCGGGCCATGCCCAGGCATTCGAGCGACCGGAATGCGCGCACGGCGAATTCTTGAAAACGTTTGACCTGCGCGCGATTTAGTTTCGCGGGAATCAGCAGGCGCGTGCCTTCTTCCAGATATTTTGCGGCATAGTCGTAGAATTCGCGGTGCGGCACGATTTCGCCGGGGATGGACGCTTTCGGATCTTCGTTACCCAGCACAGAAACTTCGATTTCGCGGCCGCGAATCGCTTTTTCAACCAGAATTTTCTGCGCGAATTCGGCCGCGAGATCCATCGCGGCGGCAAGTTCCTTGGCGTCGTGCGCTTTGGTCATGCCGACGGAACTGCCCAGCGTCGCGGGCTTGACGAAAACGGGGAAACGAAATTTCTTGCGAATTGCGTTGAGAACTTTGCCGCGCGATTTCTCCCACTCGGCGCGCGGGATCGCAAGGAAATCGCCGACGGGCAGTTTCGCCTGCAGGAACAAGCGCTTTTGCATATCTTTGTCCATGCCAACCGCGGAACCAAGCACGCCTGAGCCGACGAATGGGAGGCCGGCGAGATCGAGCAGGCCCTGCACCGTGCCGTCTTCGCCGTAGGTACCATGTAGCACGGGGAAAACGACGTCCACGCGCAACTCGTCGGGACGAGAATTGCTGACGGGGATAAGCGCTGCAACATTCGGATCGGCGGACAGCATCACACGTTCGCCTGAACGCAGGATTTCCGGGAGCATTTTGTGCGCCGCGGTTCCGGCGAGCCACTGGCCATCTTTGGTGATGCCGATGGGCACCGGTTCATATTTTTGCGGATCGAGCGCCTGAATCACCGAGGCTGCCGAAATCAGAGAAACTTCGTGTTCTCCGGAACGTCCGCCGAACAGCACGCCAACGCGCAAACGCTTTTTTTCTGTGGTCATAATTTCCCGCGATCATTTGATGACTGTGTTTCTTTGTAGCTCGCCTCTTCAGAGGCGAGCGTCTTCTCCACCGGCTAGAAAAAACCCGCCTCTGAAGAGGCGGGCTACAACTTCGCACGCCGGTGCTACAAAATCTTTTTGCCCAACCCGGAGAGCAGCATTTCCACGCCCAGCAGAGCCGTCTTGTTGTGCAGATCGATCACCGGATTAATTTCGACGACTTCGAGCGACACCATCGCTTCGCTATCCGCGATCATTTCGAGCGCCAGATGCGCCTCGCGATAAGTCACGCCGCCACGGACCGGTGTGCCGACTCCCGGCGCATCGGTCGGGTCCACGAAATCCATGTCCAGGCTGACGGCGACGCCGTCGGTATCATCGGTAACGAAACGAAGCGCTTCGCTCATCACGTCGCGCATGCCGCGCTCATCGATATCGCGCATGGTAAAAACGTGCACGCCGGATTCCTTGATCAAGCGGCGCTCTTTGGAATCCAGATCGCGCACGCCAACGAGAGCGACGTTGCGCGGCTCGACTTTCGGTTTGTAGCCGAGCAGTTCAACCAGTTCCGGAGCGCCGTAGCCGATGATGGCGGCGAGCGGCATGCCGTGAATGTTGCCCGAAGGCGAACTTTCCGGCGTATTCATGTCGCCGTGCGCGTCCAGCCACAAATATCCGACGCGCTTCGATTGCTTGCGAAAATAATTCGATACTCCCGAGAAAGAGCCCACCGCGATGGAGTGATCCCCGCCAAGCACCAGCGGCACAAAACCTTCCGACAGCGAGTGTTCCGTCATTTCCGCAAGGCCCAGGCAAGTTTCGGAAATTTCGTGCAGATACTTCGCGCGTTTCTCGCCGTAATGTTGTTCCTCGGGCTGCTTCACGGCAACATTGCCGATGTCTTCGACCGTGTGGCCCAGCGCCTTCAGGCGTTGCTGCAATCCTGCAACGCGCAGCGCGGACGGACCCATATCGACTCCGCGGCGGCTCTGGCCGAGGTCCATGGGCACTCCGATGATGCGAATCTTTAAAGCCATGTTTGAAACCCGCGCCGATTCCCTCTGAGAATGGAAGGCCGCGAGTCCTTAAGGGTACACGCGGTACAGCATCCGAGGGAACGGAATGACTTCACGGATGTGCTCAGTTCCGCAAATCCATGCCACGGTGCGTTCCAGGCCTAATCCAAAGCCCGCATGCGGAACGCTGCCATAACGGCGCAGATCCAGATACCAGCCGAAGGTTTCTTCGGGAAGATTACTTTCGCGCAGCCTTTTGACGAGCAAATCGTAATCGGCAATGCGCTCGCCGCCGCCGATGATTTCGCCGTAGCCTTCGGGCGCGAGCATATCGAATCCGAGCGCGAGTTCAGGCCGCTGTGCGTCAGGCTGCATGTAAAACGCCTTGAGGGCCGTGGGATAGCGATGCACCATCACCGGACGGTCATAGGCGCTGGACAAAATTGTTTCCTCGTCGCCGCCAAAATCATCTCCCCACTTCGCGGAATTCCCGCGTTGCTTGAGGACTTCGACAGCTTCGTCGTACGTGATGCGCGGAAACGGCGGTTTGACGTTGGCAAGCTTCGCCGGGTCGCGTCCAACGGTCTCGAGTTCGCGCGCGCGATTCTTCACCACCGATTGCACCATGTGGCTGACCAAACCTTCGCCCAGCGCCATCATGTCTTCCAGGTGCGCGTAGGCGGCCTCCGGCTCGAGCATCCAGAATTCAGTGAGGTGGCGGCGGGTTTTTGATTTTTCGGCGCGGAAGGTGGGACCGAATGTGTACACCTTGCCGAGCGCCATGGCCGTTGCTTCCACGTACAGTTGGCCTGACTGCGTGAGGTAAGCCTTCTGATCGTCGATGTATTGCACTTCGAACAGCGTAGTCGTGCCTTCGCAGGCCGCCGGAGTGAAGATGGGTGCTTCGGTCAGAATGTAGTCCTGCGAGTCCATGTATTCGTGCGCGGCGCGAACCGCCTGGGCGCGGATACGCAGGATTGCGGCTTGCCGCGGCGTGCGAATCCAGAGATGTCTTTGATCCAGAAGGAAATCGACGCCGTGCTCTTTCAGTTGAATCGGATAGGGAGTTTCATCGGGAACTCGTTGCACGACTTCGATCGTCGTGATTTGAATTTCAAACCCGCCCGGCGCGCGCTTATCAGCATGGATGCGTCCCGTAACGATCACGCTGGACTCCTGCGTGAGTCCGCGTAGCGCTTCAAACGCCGCAGGCTGATCCTTCAGTGATACGACGCCCTGGATTGTTCCCGTGCCGTCGCGAAAAATCGGGAAAAGCAGTTTGCCTGATTCGCGGAGGTTGTAGAGCCAACCGCGCAGCGTTACTTCCTGCCCATCGTACTGTCCAACATCCTGAATGCTCACGACTGGCATGAAATTTCGGTCTCTCCCTAAAGGTCCCTATTGATGTTGATCGATGCAACCACCACGCAGAATCGATTTTGTAGCTGGTTTTGCAGCTCACCTCTTCAGAGGTGAGGGTTTAGTTGCCAATTGCGAGAAAAATCCCCGCCTCTATAACGAGGCGGGCTACAAATAACGCGGCCGCTTCGCTGCGCGCTAGGCCTGCGTCAGCGCACGTTCGAATTTCTCGAACACGGCGCGCATGCCTTGGAGCGTCGCGGCAAATGCTTGCAGATCCGATGAACCAATCGCCGCGGCAGGTTCTTTGAGTTCAAAAACGAAGGGAACGTTAGCCGGCATGGCCGCGAGCGCATTGTTCCAGTCAATTGTTCCTTCGTAGGGCGGTAAATGGTCATCGCGCTCGCCACGATTGTCATGAATATGGGTCGTGACGATGAGGTCGCGTATGACTTCGAGGCTGGGCACGACGCCGCCCTCGAGATGCGCGTGTCCAGCATCGAAACACAGCTTCACGTTCGTCAGGCGCGTTTGCTCGAGAAAATTTTTCAGATTTGCGGGAGTGGCCATATCGCCGGGCGTGTTCTCGAGAGCAATCGTGACGCCTCGTTGTTTGGCGAACAAGGAGAGGAGTTCGAGA
>Ga0209488_10004809_pt1 | contig 10468 bp, 8 predicted proteins | sample Rivendell_Oct201_8_FD_188349 | JGI IMG/M metagenome (GOLD analysis project Ga0209488, IMG submission 188349) | Vadose zone soil microbial communities from the Eel River Critical Zone Observatory, Northern California, USA -... | ecosystem: Environmental > Terrestrial > Soil > Vadose zone >... | reverse complement strand
AGCCTTGCCTTGAACGTCGGGATCGTCCTGCTTGTAGACCTCTTCGCGGAAGATGAACATTACCAGATCGGCATCCTGCTCGATCGATCCGGATTCACGCAGGTCAGACAATTGTGGGCGATGATCGCCACCGCGACTTTCGGGAGCGCGGCTCAACTGCGACAAGGCAATCACGGGGACGCTTAACTCTTTCGCCAGCGCCTTCAATCCGCGTGAGATCGCCGAGACTTCCTGTGTACGGTTCTCGAAACGCTTGCTGCCGCCGGACATCAGTTGCAAGTAGTCGACAATAATCAGGTCCAGCTTGCCGGCCGATTGCTTCAGACGACGCGACTTGGCCCGCATCTCACTCAAAGAAATGCCGGGCGTATCGTCGATATAAATGGGCGCATGCGCAAGTTGCTCCATGGCGCGCACTAATTTCTTTGTGTCGTCCTGCCAGAGTGAGCCGGTACGCATTTTGTGCGCGTCCACGCGAGCCTGGGAACACAGCAGACGCAGCAGCAGCGCCTCGCGCGACATTTCGAGCGAGAACACGCCCACCACCTGTTGGTCTTGGATGGCGGCGTTCTCGGCAATGTTCATCGCGAAGGCCGTCTTGCCCATGGAAGGACGCGCCGCAATGATGGCGAGATCGGAGCGCTGCAGGCCGCTGGTCATCTCGTCGAGATCGGTGTAGTGCGTGGCCAACCCGGTGATGCGCTGGCCGCGCTGCAGCAGAGCGTCGACCGTTCCGAACGATTCGCGGACGATCTCCTGTATGCCCATGAAGCCGCGGCCAATGCGCTTTTCCGAGAGCTGAAAGATGGCGGCCTCGGCGTCGCTGAGAACGTCTTCGGCCAGATCGGACTGGTCGGATGCGCGTGCAATCGCGGTATTGGCGGCGGAAATCAGCCCGCGCAGCAGCGCTTTGTCGCGGACGATTTTTACGTAATGCTCGATACTGGGACGGTCGGGAACTCCCTCGAGCAGGCTTGAAACGTAAGGCACATCTCCAATTGCCTGCAGATCTTTGTGGCGATCGAGTTCCTCGATCAGCGTGATCATATCGATCGGCCGCGAGGATTCCGCGAGATCCACCATGCGCGAGTAAATGCGCCGATGCGAGTCGAGCGAGAAATCTTCGATCCGCAAATGCTCTGCCGCCTGGTTGTAGGCAAAGTTATCGAGCAGGATCGCGCCCAGAATCGAGCGCTCGGCCTCTACATTCGCCGGAAGACTGCTGATCGTGTATTCGGAAGTTGCCATATTCGTACGTTACTTTGTCGCAATCTCTCCGCCAGCATAAGCGAATATAAAGCGAATCGCAAAATGAATTGTGCAGAAGCTGTGAAGCGCGTGCGTATATTGTGGAAACCCGCCGAAAACAAGTACCTTACTCCGCGAGCGATTCCAGAGCGGCGCGAAGATCACCCGAAGACGTGATGCCGTGCGGATCCAATATATTTCTGCTGGCAATCGATGGTAGGGAGAAATCCGGAGTGAGAAGTTAAGAAAAAACAAATGCGGCCAGGGCCAGCCACCCAAGCCGCACTGTTCGCGGAGTTCCTAGTCTCGCCTTCCGCCGCTAGGCGGCGGTAGAAGCTTCGGAGCAGACAGCATTCACAAGGAGCGCCGTATTACCCGAAGCGGCTGCCAGAGTCGCAATCCTGCGATCACGAAACTGCAAGCTCTGCGGTGGCCAGCGGCCCTTTCCTGCTCAATGAGCGGGATGGGGGAGGAGGCCGCAATGCCCGGACAACCAGCACGCGCTTACGCGCATTTCTGGAATGTTCCCCGGCAATTCACCCTCGAGAATCGCCGGCTGCCGCTGGCTTCACCGCAATCTTCCGGTGAGCTCAGGAACTCTCACGTTTTCGATGAACCCACTCTGGGCGAGTTTGTTGCGCGCCGCAACAGCAAATGCCGACAGGCTTGTGCAGAAGCTGTGGACGTTGCTATTTCCCTGTGGAAGGCGAAGGAAAACTCAGAATAAACCACGCTCAAATAACTCGGTTCTAAGGTTCATAACTTAGACGATGTAGAACAAACTCACGGGCATTGCCGCAGGCTGAACGAGCCCGGAAACATGATTCACTTGCCGGCAGGAGAGGCCCCGCATCCTTCTCCGGCCCCGATTTTTGACAATCCTGAGACATTCTCGCCCCCTAACTCTGCTATATAACGCTGCCAAAGCTTGGATTAGGGGAGGAAACATGATCCGTAACACGATGTCAGCTCCGGCTTTGCGCGCCATTCTTGTCATCTCGCTGTTCGCGGTGAGCGCAAATTACGCCCTCGCCGCCTCGCTTTCGACCTCGCCGGCAGTCGGCTCCCCTAGTACCAAGGCGACCGCAAGCGGCTCGGGCTTCGCCGCCGCCGAGACGGTCAATCTTGTATTCGACACATCGTCCGCAGGCTCCGCCACTTCTGACAGCGCGGGAAGCTTCCGACAAGTGTTGCAGGTTCCCAAATCCGCGCAGCCCGGCGCGCACACGGTGACGGCCACCGGACAGACAAGTGGACTGAGCGCCTCAGCCACGTTTACCGTTCGCACCAACTGGCCGGCTTTCAAGAATAGTTCCGCGCGAATCGGCGTGAACCCTTTTGAGAACACCATCAACAGCAGCAACGCAAAATTTGTCGTTCTCTCCTGGCAAGGACTGATGGGCGACCTGGTGGATTTTTCCTCCCCCGCAGTGGTGAACGGTGTCGTATACGTAGGCTCGTTCGACGGAAGCCTCTACGCCTTCAATGCCGATGGTTGCGGCCTCGCCACCTGTTCGCCTTTGTGGTCGGGCGCGACCGCCAATGGCATCTACTCGTCGCCCGCCGTGGCAAACGGCGTGGTCTATGTCGGCTCGTCCGATCACAACCTTTACGCCTTTAAGGCTGCCGGCTGCGGAACTTCCTTGTGCTCTCCGCTCTGGGTCGGCCCCACTGGCAGCTCCATTCTCCAAAGTTCCCCGCTGGTGGCAAGTGGAGTCGTGTACATCGGCGCTTATGACAACAAACTGTATGCCTTCCCCGCCGCAGGCTGTGGACAGGCTTCCTGCGCGCCCCTGTGGACGGGAGCAACGGGAAGCCACATCACTTCTTCGCCTGCAATTGCGAACGGTGTTGTGTACGTTGGCTCGAACGACGGCAAACTCTACGCGTTTGCTGCCGCAGGCTGCGGCACCAGTACATGCTCTCCGTTATGGACCGGGCCCACCGGAGCGCCAATCTACGAATCCTCGCCCGCAGTGTCGAACGGCGTGGTCTACATCGGCTCGTTCGACAAGAAGCTGTACGCTTTCAGCGCCGCCGGTTGCGGACAAGCCACCTGCCCGGCTTTATGGACGGGCTTGACCAACGACTTCATCGACTCTTCTCCCGCGGTCGCAAACGGCGTCGTCTATGTAGGATCGAACGACCTGTTATACGCATTCAATGCCAATGGCTGCGGGCAACCCGCTTGTTCGCATCTTTGGCTTGGCCAAGCCGATGGACAGCAGGGTGCCATTGTCAGCGCGCCGGCCGTTGCCAACGGCCTGGTTTATGTCAGCGAGAACAACGGCATGGTCATGATCTTCAATGCCAAAGGATGCGGCAAGTCGCTGTGCCTGCCTCTGAACCAACTGCTCACACACAACGAACCCATCGTTTCTTCCTCGCCGGCGGTGGTCAACGGCACAGTCTATGTCGGATCGGCCGACCAACTGTCATTCCCGGTGGGCAGGTTATACGTGTACAAGCGGTCGAGATGAGAGCGGTTTCGCCATAGTTCTAGCGGGTCAAAACCGGCAGACGGAAAATCTTCGGCGCAGGCCTGGATTTCGATCGGGCCTGCGCTGGAGTCTGGAGCGGGCTGGAGCAGATTCCAGGCCTCGCGATATTTCTCGTACTTCGCGTTTTTCAACTTGGGATAGAGGCTGACGTCCCTCATGCCCTGAATCTTTTCCAGAGGAATGATGTACCAGGCATCCTCGAAAACCACGTAGGCGGCGAGAAAGTCAAAAGACCCGGCAGGGTATGAGGTGTGGCCTCCGCGAACGGTGCAGACGTAGCCGCTTCTTGACCTGGCGGTGGTGGATTTGACCTGCACGCTCACAAAGTTTTGGGGACGGCCCACGATAAAGTCGTAGCTCCGCATCTCTCCCCAAGGCTTGCTGACCTGCAAGCCGTGCTCGGTGGCGCACACCATGAAACGCATCTCCGCCCACTCGCCACGGAGTTTTTTGTCAGCGATTTTTGGCTGCTGCTTTTCCATGCACTGCCCACCTCAGATAGAAAAACGGCAGCATTCGGGGGAGGACTCACGAATGCCGCCGTATATTTCTATTCAACAAGGATGGGAAGGGTCACGGGAAGATGGCGGAAGTACAGAAGTGAGATTGATTCCCGAAGTGGGAAAGTAAAAGCTGCTATTTTCCAGAAATCACTTGCTACGGGCAACCCCACATCGCCGTTGGCGACATTGACCTTGTGTAGCATGTATCGTTACACTATACGAAGTGATAAAGAGCTTCCGGCATCGGGGCGTGGAGAAGTTTTTCCGGACGGGATCGAAGGCTGGGATCCAGCCGAAGCATGCAGGCAAGCTGCGCTTGCAACTATTCGCTCTCGATAATGCGCGGCAGGCGACAGACCTAAATGCTCCAGGATGGAAACTGCATCGGCTGGCCGGGGAACTCAAGGATCACTGGGCGATCAGTGTCAGCGGGAACTGGCGTCTGACGTTCAAGTTTGAAGTTGAGGATGCGGTCCTCGTCGACTATCAGGACTATCACTAGTGCCGCAATCACGGTCTGACGACCGATAACAGGAGCCAGCGTATGCACAATCCACCCCATCCCGGTCAGGTTCTTCGCGAGTATCTTGGAGACCTGGCCGTGACCACGGCAGCGGCCCATCTGCGCATTACGCGCGTGACGCTCTCGCGCGTACTCAACGGCAAGGCCGGAATCTCCGCCGCCATGGCCATCCGACTGGCGGCTGCCCTGGGCACGACGCCAGAGCTGTGGATGAATATGCAGTCGCAGTACGACCTGTGGCGAGCGCGGCAGGGACGGCAACCGACAGTGCGCAGATTTGTGCATGCCGCCGGTGACTGAGAATTGCTAGATGACTGCGGGAATCGTCACCACGGATTCAAGACCAACCCTCAGGGCTAGTGTGGGAATTCCCATCTTTCGAACCACGAAAGGTGGGGCAGCCTCGGTTGGTTGATTCCCCCTCGGGTGAAAACGCAAAGATGGGCTAGCCCGATGGCTTTTGTCCCTTATCAGCTAATCTTCCTGAACTGCTTGCTCAGGGTCAGGCTCTGCATTTGATAAGACGACCCTATGCCGACACCGTAGACTTTCTGAGGCGCTTTCAACAGTCGCATGTACGCAAGACGCGCAACAATCTGGCCGTGTTCAATCAGAAAAGGAACTTCATGCGCTCGGACTTCTAGGACTGCGCGAGTCCCCGTAAGGTCGCTCATTCCGTAACCGAACCCCGGGTCGAAGAAACCAGCATAATGTATGCGGAGCTCACCTATTGACGAATCAAATGGAACCATCTCTGCCGCGTAATCAGGTGGCACTCGAATCTGTTCTTTGGATGCGAGAATGTAGAAATCTCCTGGGTCCAATATCAGCCCCTTGTCGCCGACGCGGTACTTTGGATCCCAAAATTCTTCTGGCGAGTAATGATTCACTTTGCTGAGGTCGATCACTGGCGCATTCTTCTTCGCTTTGTATGCGATTATCTCGGAAGGAGCCACCGAATGTAAATTCACCGAAATCCTGAGACCCCTATCCACCTGCGCCTTCACTGGACTGTCCTCGCGTGAATAGACCAAAGCCTCGCGACCATCTAATTCAGTAATCATATTGTCTGAAGCGAGAGGATTACCGCGAAAAAATCGAAGCTGATTGAGCCGCGTTCCAGCTGGTAGTCGAATCGAGAAAGTGCCGGGTACAATCTCGGCATAGAGTTTGCCTTTATATCCGGGCGGCACGTGCTCAAACTCAACTCCGTAGTCAGTAATCAGCCGGGTGAAGACGTCAAGCCGCCCAGTCGTGCTTTTGGGGTTGGCTTTGCCCGACATATTCTCGGGAAGATGTACCTCTTCAAGGAGCGGCACGATATAGACACATCCTTTTTCGAGAACTGTAGAACTGGTCAGATCAACGCGGCTCATTCTGAGTTCGTTGACCCGCTGTTCTACAGTAGAGTGTTGCCCAGGTAAAAAGCTCGCTTGAACGCGGTGGGCTATATCGCCGACCCTGAGATCCAAACTCGCTGGCTGGATCTGTTCCTCCAATATCGGAGTCCGCGCCGTTATCTTGCCAGTAGAGATCAGGTCCTGAATGTCCTGGGAAGGCAGCACCCCGATCTTCGCCGCACGAGTGGAATTGGCTAGCTCCGGGAAAAGACCATGTTCAGAAGTACGTGTTTCGGTACGCATCTCGGATTCATGACTCCTTGCGCTTACTTTTCGCCACGAGCTGTCGTGCACGTTCGGCTAAGGATAGTTGATAGAAACTGGCATAACAGTCAAGGCTACAGAAACCACCTTCACTCTTGCGTCCGCTGCCCACTCTACTACCTTGCGGTATGGTGTTGCCGCAATTCGGGCAGATTTCTTGGTCCCACAATTCAAGCAGCGCCTCTTCGATCGACGTCCCCATTGCTATTGGTTCCGGCTAGAGGTCAACAATCAACGTCCACCCCCGAATACACCCGCTAATCTTAGAGATTCCACCAGGACCAGCCCGCCGCGTCCAATACGTCTCGAACCGCCTCCCACTTCATCTTTGCCTGGTTCCGAATCCTGGTCCATATCGGCTCTACCGTCCCTGCCCCCGCTATCGTTTTCGCATTACCCTCATACAGGCAACCACCTTCCCCAACATCGTGAACAACAGGGGAACAAAATCCCGTCTTGCGCTCAATAGGCACTGTATTCTTCCCTAGATTGAAAAGCGTGACGAGAAGTCTCCCGTTATAGCCTGGATCAACCTTGGAAAGCGTATTTGAAACGCCTTGTTGCAACCATTTTACCCTGGGGACAATGTAGCCGAATAACCCGGCCGGCATGTGTAAGGATTCCTCAGTTTCGATAACAACCGCTCCACCCGGAAACAAGCTGATGCTACCATTTTCCGATAGTTCCCTTCGCGAACCATCCCGACGATCTTTGTATACCGAACCGACTCTGAGGTCGTAACTGAGATTAGGGCTATGAGGCGACAGCTGAGTGGTGTCGAATTTGCGTATCAACAGTGTGCTCCCACGTCGGGCTCCCTTGCGCTCGAACTCTTCTTCTGTTCTCGCCACGCTCTTGCCGGGAACTAAAGGCATAACCGCCATCCGACCCTCCTCACAACGTAACCCGCTTGCGCCCGATTTGACGCAATGGCCGAAAGTCTCGAAACAACGTAGATTCCATTGACGGTCAAGTCAACCGGAATTTGTTCAGTAGCTGTCACGCCTTTCGCAGAGTCGGACGCCCAAACATCGAGGGGCGCGATCGCTCGCGCCCCACTTCTGCAATTTGACTTTAGACTCTGCCTTAATCTCTCACTCCATCCATGAACGCCCGCAACTTTCGCGATCTCGATGGATGCCTTAGTTTTCGCAGTGCCTTGGCTTCGATCTGGCGGATGCGTTCGCGGGTTACTGCGAATGACTGGCCGACTTCTTCCAGAGTGTGTTCGCTGCCGTCTTCGAGTCCGAAGCGCATCTTGATTACTTTTTCTTCACGCGGGGTCAGCGTGCGCAGGACCTGTCCGGTCTGGTCCTTCAGGTTCACGTTGATCACGGCTTCGGCCGGCGATACGACTGCGCGGTCTTCGATGAAGTCGCCGAGATGCGAATCTTCCTCTTCGCCGATTGGGGTTTCGAGGGAGATCGGCTCCTGCGCAATCTTCAGAACTTTTCGGACTTTCGCGACCGGAATGTCCATGCGCTTGGCGATTTCTTCCGACGTGGGCTCGCGTCCCAGTTCCTGAACAAGTTGCCGCGAGGTGCGGATCAGCTTGTTGATGGTTTCGATCATGTGGACGGGGATGCGAATCGTACGCGCCTGATCAGCAATTGCACGAGTAATCGCCTGCCGAATCCACCACGTGGCATAAGTCGAAAACTTATATCCGCGGCGATATTCGAATTTGTCCACGGCCTTCATCAGGCCGATGTTGCCTTCCTGAATCAGGTCGAGGAACTGCAAGCCGCGGTTGGTGTACTTTTTCGCAATCGAAACCACCAGGCGGAGGTTGGCCTCGATCAGCTCACGCTTGGCCTGCTCCGCGTCCATGTCGCCCTGGATGATCTCGCGCTGTGTGCGCTTGAGCTCCTGAAACGAAACGCCCGCTTCCACTTCCAGCTTTTCTACTTCCCCGCGAACCGCGCGCGACTGGCGGCGATATTCTTTTTTCTGCTCGTCGCTGCGCGTGGCCTCGGCCTTGCGCTCCAGGTTCTGTGCCTGGCGGTCGAGCGAACGCATGCCGTCGACCGTCTTGTTGAGACGGTCAATTAGACGTTTGCGCTCGTTGTTGGTAAATCCCAATTTGCGCACCGCCTGCGAAACCCGAACGATGGCACGAGCCAGGTTCCGGCGAGCGCGGCGATGGTCCTTGGGACGTTTTTTCTGTGAGACCTCGGCGTACTTTTCTTCGAGAACGTTGGCCTTCTTGTACAGCTTGGCCATGTCGTCGATCTTGCCGGTGAATTCATTCAGGCGGTTCTGCAGGATCTCGTCGGTGATTTCCTCTTCATCGAAGGTCACCACTTCCTTGATCGAACGAACGCCCTTCTTCAGATCTTCGCCCATGGCCAGCAGTTCGCGGATCACGATAGGCGATCGCGAGAGTGCCTTGAGCACGCGGATTTGTCCGCGCTCGATGCGCTTGGCGATTTCGACTTCGCCTTCACGCGTGAGCAGGGGGACGGTTCCCATCTCGCGCAAATACATGCGGACGGGGTCGTTGGTTTTTTCCAGGGCTCCCGGAGTGAGATCGAGTTCGACGTCCTCGGAGCCTTCTTCTGCGTCTTCGAATTTTTTGTCGAGTGCGGAGGAAGGCAGCTTGGGCCCTTCCAGCACATCGATGCCTTGCGTACCGATCGTAGTAAGCAAATCATCGAGGTCTTCGGGACTTACGACGTCATGCGGGATGAGTTCGTTCACCTGGTCGTAAGTCAGGTATCCCTTTTCTTTGCCTGTATCGATCAGCTTTTTTATGTCGTCGTACTTATCTTCAAGAGCCAAGAGGTGTCCTCAAAATAACTCAATTCGCTCACGCGGAGCGTGTGGTAAAGTCTTCAAAAGGTGGGAATCTGGGGTAGCGCGGAATTGTGCCCTAGCACAAACTTATCGATGCTAACACAATAAGTGCTGGCATGTCTATTACTTGCCCCAAACAGAGACTCCCGCCGATCACCGCTATGTCTAACTTTCCTAAATAGTTAGATGACTTTTACGGCCTTTTTGTTTCACGCGGTTCTGCTGTTTCTCGCGTCCATCGCTAGCCCGCTTTCCGCCAGACTCGGATCCCTGAGTGCCCGGCTCAACCGTTCCAGTTCAAGAAGCAACTCCTTCAGGCGGTCTTTGTCTTCACTGAGCCCCGCCTTCTTCAGCTCCCGCTGGACCTGTTGCTGCTGGCGGCGTAAATGAATGCGGCGCAGGGCCCGTACCGCGCCTTCGACGCGCTCGGCGGTAAGCTCTTCGTCCTCTTTCAACAAGATCGAGGCGAGTACCCGGCGCTCGCCTTCCGAACAGGGCACTTCCATTACATCGGCAACTTCCGGGCCCGCATTGAGCAATGCCTCGGCTAGTGATTCGGTGGCGAGCCCGCGATGCAGGGCTTCGCTCTGCAGCACAAACTGCGCCTGACGGGCGGGATCGAACTCTTCCTCTGCTCCGTCGCGGGCGGAAATATGTTCCTGGCCGGGCAGCATCTGGCGCGCCGAAGCCAGGGCCCGAATCAGAATGCGCTCGGCGTCGGTAATCTGGGTCTCTGCCGGAGCTTTGACGGCGGCGGCAGAACGGTTCACGGCCACATGCCTGAGTTCCTGCCGGAGTACTGCGGAGTCGATTCCCAACTTTTGTGCGATCTCCTGAGCGAGCTCGTCCCTAACAATGCGGCTCGGCACGCGTTGGACGTGAGGCAGCAGATATCTGACTGCCTTGTCTTTTCCTTCGGCGCTGCGCACCGGAAATTGGATGCGTGCACGTTCGATGAGGTAAACGAAATAAGATTGTGATTGGCGGAGCGCATCTTCGTACGCGGGTTTGCCTTTGCGCCGGATGTAGAGGTCAGGATCGAAGCCCTGTTCCAAGGTGAGCACTTTGATCTGGAATTCTTCTTCGATCAGCAGGGCCAGGGTGCGCTCGGTCGCCTTGGCACCAGCGGTGTCAGGGTCGAAATTTACTACTACGTTTTTGCTGAAGCGGGCCAGCAGCTTGGCCTGCAGCTCGGTGAAGGCGGTGCCTGAACTGGCAATCACATTCTGAAAG
>Ga0209488_10004807_pt1 | contig 10472 bp, 9 predicted proteins | sample Rivendell_Oct201_8_FD_188349 | JGI IMG/M metagenome (GOLD analysis project Ga0209488, IMG submission 188349) | Vadose zone soil microbial communities from the Eel River Critical Zone Observatory, Northern California, USA -... | ecosystem: Environmental > Terrestrial > Soil > Vadose zone >... | reverse complement strand
CCGCGCACTGGAAGTCCGACGAGCTCGATCTGCCGCCCTGGTCACCCACGAAGGGTGACACGGCCGGGGCATCGCTCACGTCCGCGCAGGCGGCGAGTAAGGCGGGACTGCGGTGTCGTCCCCTTGAAGACACCGTGCGCGACACGCTCGTGTGGTTTCAATCGCTGCCCGCGGAGCGTCAGGCGAAGCTGCGCGCCGGCCTCGATCCGCACAAGGAGGCCGACACGCTGCGCAGCTGGCGTCTGGGCAGCGCAGCAGGTTAGGAGATCCGCTCGCAGGCCGGAAAATTATCTGGCGGGAGAGAGGGATTCACATCGGCGCGCAAGTATTTGAAATGATGAATCATTTAAAAGACTATGTAAATCGGTACCAACGAAAGTACCAACGAGCGTCATTAGAGAGCGCGGCATCGATTAGCTTCGCCTTGCGTCGAAACCTCGCTTTTAACGGAGCCAGCTCTCGAGCCTTCTGGAAGAACTAACTCACGCTCGGGGTATAGATATCCCAACAAAAATATCCGATCACTCTCACGGTCGAGTTTCGCCGGCCGCTTCGTAGACGGCTTTAAAGATCATCAGCAGCGCCTCTTCCATAGACTCCGGCGTTTGAGTGTCTATGACCGCTGTTACTTTCACGTCCTCAAAAATCTGTCCGGACATCTCAGAATTCTCTTTAGCCAGTCTGAAGCCGCTGATGTTGACCAGGCCAAATTCCAGGTGAATTTTGTTGGCGTAACCAAAATCCGTCCGGGCCGAGTGAAGGTATCTTTCGAGCGAATTCGTAATGCCTCGCTCGAGAGCGGACACCGGCACGAAATTGGGCATTCCCTCTCTTGCCCGTAAGTAATAACTGTTGATTCCCCAAATTTCACCGGTTCTCAACACCTGTGTTGCCGTGGAAATCGTGTTATCCCGGGTCCACTCGTACGCTATCTGCCCATATTTATTCCGTGCATGAGACCAACCGCTTCTAGTTCCACAGAGCGGTTCGATTACCGACTTGTTGTAATCCTGCAGGGTTGTGGAAGCAGGGGCTTGAATCTTTTCATGCGGCCAAATCCGCATGTAGACTAGCGGCTGCTCGGTTCGGAACCCTAAGGCCACCACTTTGTCCCGAGCGAGGCTATCGCCCATTTGGACCAGGATTTCACTGGCTTGCCAATATGCAGCAGGATTCATAGTGGAGGGTGTCGGCAAAAAAAGTTCAGGCGGCGGCCGATTCGCTCGAATGTATGATTCTAGAATTCCCCGCAGCTCACCGACGAACTTGTCGAACACTCTCTGCCGCTCAGGCGCCGGGGCATCCGGCGTCAGCCCAAACCGCACGGGCCAACGTCGATGAGTCAGGTCAAACGGCAGATCTTGGGGCGGCCCGTAGTGCGTGTTCATGACCTTAAGAAGCACTTCGTCGCTGTGAACGCCTATCGCGTAACCCAGTTCGATGGCAACGTTACTGTTGGTGAGGCGTTTACCACTTGGCGTCTGTCCGGTCAGCGTCACATCGGCAACGATGACGCTAGCTGCTTGTATTTTTTCGAAGATAGCTTCGGCAATTACCGGTGATCCTAAGACTCCGGCAGTGTCTTGATCGATGGCTGGCCGTTCCGCTTCAGCAATCTGGAGGCTGGAAACGGCCGCATCCAACGCTTTGCGGATGAAATCCTTTCCGACCTCTCTGGGGGTGTCAGACTGCCACGAGTAGAAGACTTTCATACCGTCACACTAGCCGGTATGGAAGATTCGGGACAGCCCGCGCTGGGCACGCTCAGGCTTTGCGAGTCGACTGGCAGTTAGTGATAAATCCAGGTGAAGTGAGCAACCCTGCGAAAGCCATCAAAGAACAACGCATAGCCGCCCGCGTCATACCCCGACATCAGAAATATGGCCACGTCCTGGCCGTTACCTAGTATGTCTACGAAGTCGAGCGGCATGGTTAGTGCGGCCCGTTCATTCGTCGAAGCGCCCGCGATGGGCGTGCCATCGCCCTGGCCGGGCAACGGCCATATCTTTCCCGATGATTCGCGATAAAACCAATACTCGGACCGATACCCCGGCGGCCCATCGCAATTCGCAAACGCAGCCGGACGAATTCTGGCGTCGAGGATCGCGTCGCCGCTCCGATTCACCCATGTGCTCGCGATCTCGAGCTCGTCCCGATGAGGCGAGCGACCGTTGCTGGGAATGTATTCGCCGCGCGAATCGAGCCGACAATCGTCGATCAGCGGGACAAGTGGTCTGAGGGCCGCCCATACCTGATCGAGCTCCGCAGCGTCCGCCGCTTGCAGCCTCCAGCGCCCGTGTGCCCGAGCAGGTGCGGCGGGTCCAGCGGTAGCCATCAGTGGCCTATGTAGAGGCGTCTCCTGAAAGCCGGAGTAGTCAACCGAAGGGCTTCCTATCGCGGGTATCGGCTGCCCGCGTTGGATACTCTGGAGTCCCATGTGAGCATAAAACGCAAAGTCTGCCGGCGTCTGCGCAGAAACAGTTCCCAAGGCGCGGCCCTCAAACGAAATCTTCCACAGCACGTGGGCCGGATACTTGGATGTGATTGACACGAGGCATTCCGTGTTTGCACATTCGTCCGGGAACGGTTCCCAGTTTTCACCAACCTGTCGGAACAAGGCACGAACGCCGTAGTGGGAGGATTCACCCACGTAGACGCCGGGCACTTCTTCCAAGACTCCGACAAGCACCGGCCCATCGGTGGCCCCCACCTTTGGAACCCCAAAAGCAACGAGAAGGCACGCGGAAGCTGCCAGGCTGCGGATGCAGTGGGAGACTAACTTAGAAGAGGACAACAGGATCACGTCACTCGCTCCGATGGGAATTGTCGCTTCATGCCTGTTCGGCCGAGAGTTAGAGTCCGCGGTCAGTGATGTACATAGGCTTCGGTTTTCAAGAAGTCGCAAAACTCCTTCTTGAGATCGGCATCCTCTGAGCCGGAGTCCTTCTCGTGCTGCGCCAGATACGCGCGGTACAGGTAGCCCTTGATCATGTTCAGATCGTCCTCGATGAGGAAGTCTCTGCCACTGACGCCCTCGTTGATCTGAGTGCTCAGATCCTTCAGCGCCTTGTTAGCCGCCTCCTTGGTGAACGCCGCTTCCGGGATATACCAAGTATCTCCCTCCTTCTTGGCTTTCGGCATCTGCGGACAATAGTCCTTAGCCGCAGCGCATCCGAAGCCGATGATCATGGCTAACGCGTAGATCAGTGTAGGTCTCATGGTGATCCTTCCGTTGTTCGTTCACCAGGCCGCTGAGGGCAAATTGCTCTGGCGCCAGCTGTGAGGCTGCTCAGTGTTGTATTCCTTCCGCCAGTTCTCGATGACTCGCCGACGGGTCGAATGTTCACGAGCGTCTAACCACGGCACTGACGCTGAACCCGGTTGGCTGCTGAGCTGACATGCGCTCTAACGGTGAAGTGGAGGGGCCGGACGACCACGCCAGACAAGCGCCGCGGGCGCACACTGTCTTCCCGCGCCCGCGGCGCGTAACCACCCACCGTTCACGGACCCCTCCAACGGTTGTTAGGAGGCGGCACGGCCCTTGCGAGAAACATACATCCTCACCATAGCCCCCAGCGTGATTAACCCCACCCCGGCCCCAACCTCAAGTATCGCAACACGAAGAGGCGGCGCCAGGTCGTCCCAGTTCATCGGCTCGCCCGGAGCAACGCCCCCGATAGTCACCATGTATCCGTTGATGATGCCGTTCGCCAAATACCCGATGCCAAAGAGGATCGGCACCCAAGCAACGATCGAGACCGCGGCACGTATCGCGCGCGTCGAGCCGACTCCTAACTGGTCTTGGTAGACAGGATTTCCAGATTGTCTCGCACACGCTGTGCCACAGCTACCTGTGGCGGGGCGCGTGATATGGTTCCGCACTGGCTTGACTGCAGGACCGGCTCATCACGACTTCGTGGGTTGCCGACGCGACTTCGCAGCGCTTCCGCAATCATTTCGCGATCCGTCCGAGCGGGCGGCATCCGCGCGACAAAGTCCCTCACCTGCGCTGCGAGCTCTGGTCGCCCCTCCGATTCCAGAATGTCTCCTACCGCGCGCCAGCCCCGCTCCACTGTCTTTCGGGTCTCCATAAGTCGGGACTTCCCCAGCTCAAGTCCCAGGTGCCCTTTGAGAAGGTCCACTGCGACCGACTCGACCTTGGCTCGGGTGTGGCGTGAATCGCCCCGCTGCTCAGCCCGATAGATTCCGTCGAGCTTTGGAGCTTTGACGTTGCCGCGAACCGCGCGCTCGGTCGCGTTGGCGGCAACACCGAGTGCTCTCAGGTGCCGAGCGAATTCCCGTCTCCACGCGCGCAAGGTAGCCTTGCGGATGTTCAACCGCTTCCCCTGCTCGCTCACCGCCTTTACGACTACGTGAACGTGCGCGTGTGGCTCATCGGTGTGTAGGACCATCGCGTAGCGATGCTTCAGCGCGAATTCTTCCCGCGCGAAATTCCTGACCGCCGCCAGGACTTTGTCCGCTGGCGTCCCCGGCGGCATCGAGAAGAGGAGCTTGTGGACCAGCTTCGGCGGTCGCGTGTCCCACCCGGGTCGCAGCTCCGCTCTCCGTCGATGTTCTTCGAGATCGAGGTCCCAATCGTTCACCAGCTCCGTTTCGCTTCCAGCACCCGCGAGTTCGCGCCCGTCGTCAGTTTCAAGCTCGAGCTCGCCACCGCGGTTGAGGTAAGCCAGGTGTCGGCGCACTGCCCCGAGGTCCTGCCCGCCACGCGTCATGACTTTGACTATCACCTCGGGAGTCCGATTGACCGTGCGAGAGATGAGGTCGATCTCTTCTGGCGGCAGGCGAGCCCGGCGGCCGGATCCCGGCCGAGCGAACCCGAAGAGGTCCAGAAGCGGCTCGCCCCTGTCGCGACTAATGAGAGGCCTCGGCATGCCCCACCTCCCAGCTCTTTGCGTTCGCGACCAATAGCGCCTTGAAATGGTCCCGAAGGCCCTCTGCGACCCTCAGCATCGCCCTGACGTCATCCTGGCCCAAGGCTGCCGCCCTCCCCCGGTTCGCTGCTCGCGCGATCTGGTTGAGGTTGCGACCCATGATTCCGAGTTCCGCGGTCGTCCGCTTGAGTGCCAGTAGCTCCTCCCTGGGCAGGGGCGAGAGTGATCGAAGGTGCGCGCGCGTCAGCACCGAGACGTACGTTGCCGGTGCCATTCCTCGCTCGGCAGCACGCGCGCGAAGAAGCCCCTGATCATCGGGCCGGAGGCGCACCATTAAGCGCGTCGTCCGTGCGACGTTCCCGCGGCGATCAAGTGCGCCGGCCGCGTCGGCCGGGTCAGTCGTCTGCAGCATCAGCTCGACCAGACGCCTGAGCAGCCCGGACTCCGACACCCCCTGGCAACGTGCGACACTTACGAAGCGCTGTTTCGTGTCGTTCCTCACCCAAGTCTTGAGTTGTCTGCCGTCGCTCATCGTGAGCGACATTTGTACCAGAGAGCAGCCGTCAGGCTTTCCTGCGTTTCACTCAAAATGCAGCGAAACTGCACCAGCCAGTTACTACCCTCCCGCATTCTCGTACCGCTGCGTCGCCCGCGACCGCGCGATATCGGGCCAACAGAGGCCGTCGAGGGTCGTCTCCCAGATTTCCGCTAAGCGGCCTGAGGATGACACCGTTTCCGGGGTAATCTCCTAGGGTGCCATCGTTGCGCTCAGGGCCTGGCATGAATGGGGTCGATTTCCCGAACGATTCACAATCCGCTTGAGGGGCATTGACGAATGAGCGGCAAGCATGTGCGGGTGTTTCGGACGGCACTGATCGGGGCCTATATCGCGATACCGCTCGCCGTGGCGCTCGGCACCTACCAGGGCTGGCTGTTTCAGTCGAGCACGCCCAGTACCGCCAATACCAACATTGTAGTTGTCGGACTCATCGCATTGGTGGCTGCCACAGTGCTCGCTGAGCACGCCGGCGCGTTCGAGCGTGCTGCCGCAGGCCGCGACGTTCTGAAAGGGGTTGCCTACTGGCTTGGGGCCTTTGTCTGGGTTGCCGCTATAGTGCGCTTAGTGCCTGATAACCGCACAGGCGCGACGGTGCTGATGGGGCCACTGAGCGCGCTGATGCTAGGCGGGATCTTTCACCTGTCCCGATTTGCGGGGGCATGTACTCGTTCTTGGACCGCTGCGATCATGACCGCGGCGCCAGTGCTTGTGGCACCGCCGATTTCCGGGAGCCCACCCTCCCAAGAAATGCCAGCCCGGAACGGCGAGTCGACGCAGCCGGACCGAGTGGATATTGCAGCCAATATTTGGAAGATCGCCCTGAGGCTTCTCGGCGGAGCTGCTGCGTTTCTAATTCTCGCGCAGGTGCTACGAGGCACCAGCTACGACGGCTTTCCCAGCGGCGTCTTCTATGTAGGGGCACTCTTCCTCGGCGCATTGGCGATCCGGTCTCTTCCGAGCCGCGCTCCAGCACTCTCTCTCGCTTCAGACGGGATTTCGATTCGGCGCGATCTCTGCGCAATTCGCCATTTGTCGTGGGCGGAGATCGTCGGTTTCGAGATGAAATCATCCTTGGGTAACACTTTTCTTGTCATCCACGTGAAAGACGCCGACGCGCTCATCGCGCGGTGCGGACCTATATCTCGCTGGATCATGGGCCAGAGCCAAGTTATGTTTGGCAGTCCGGTGCGAATCCCGGTTGCCTGGCTGAAGTGCGACCAAAACTGGTTATGGCACAAAGCGAATGAAATGCTGGCGACGAGTCGGATATCGCACCGACCTCCAGAGAGCAATCGATAGATGAATGCGAGCGGTGGGCTCTCTGGGCCGAACGCGACCGCTAGCGAAGTTGGGCGTAGGCTGTTCCCTTAAGGTGTTGAGATAGAACAAGACGAGGCCGTACGTGGATCCCCAACACACTCCTCTCGAGCAGGCTTCTGCACGGAACTCTGCAGCGAGAACGTTCGTGGTCTATTTTTCCGATCCTTCGCGGTGGAGCCGGTTCGGCGCTCAGCCACAGCGGCACTGGAAGATTTCCGGTGAGGGTGAGATCAGCTTTGAAAAGGACCGCGTCGTGCTCCGCGGCCGCAGGCCTCGGCCCTTTTGGTTCGCGGCCCAGGCCGAAATCCCGATCCCCCTCGCCGATATCGTGAACGTCATTCGCGAGGGATTGGTCGTTCAGTGTCATGTCCGCCTTACCGGCGCCACCAGGGTCTTGAGGCTCTGGTCGACCAACCAGGAGGCGGCCGAGCAGCTCGTGCAGGCACTCCCAAAGGAGCGCACTGCGGAGTTTGAGCAACACCTCGCCGAGCATAGTTCATTCAACACAGCGCTCGCGGCCCTCGGCACACGGCCCTTGATCACTCCGGCGCTATTGATCGCGAACTGCGCGTTTTTCGCGTGCACTGTGTACGCGGGAGCGGGGCTCTTGCAACCTAACGGCCCGCTCCTTATCCAGTGGGGAACGAATTACGGCCCGCGCACCCTGGATGGGGAGTGGTGGCGGCTCTTCACTTCGATGTTCTTGCACTTTGGGGTGTTGCACCTCGCGCTCAACATGTGGGCGCTGTGGGGCATGGGCCAGCTCACCGAAAAGCTCTTCGGCTCCGCCTCCTTTTTGGTGCTGTACCTCTTTGCGGGCCTCTCTGGGAGCCTGACAAGCCTCTACTGGCATCCGAACTTGAATAGCGCGGGTGCCTCGGGGGCGATCTTCGGCGTGCTGGGTGGGCTCTTTGCGTTCATGGTGAACCCTAAAACCCGCATTCCCGCAAGCGTTGCCGCCGTGCACCGCAAGAGCGCGGTCGTATTCATCCTCTACAACCTCTTTAACGGCTTTGCCCACGCAGGCATCGATAACGCAGCCCACATTGGCGGACTGGTCGCTGGATTTGCCATGGGCTGGATGCTGGCCCGTCCGGTGGAGATTGAAGCGCGTCAGGATCCGCTGCCACGGCTCGCCCTCGGTACGCTCCTCGGAGCCGTGGTTCTCATTACTTTCTCCTGGCCGCTCTTACATCCCAATCCGACGGTTGCCGCGGAGCGCAAGTTCCGGCAGCAGTTTCAGCTCTTTGCCAAGGCTGAGGGGGAGGCGCTCACCACCCAACATGCGCTCGATCAGCTCGAGTCATCGAACAAGATCACGCATCGCGAATGGGGGCGCCGCCTCCAAGCCGAGGTGATTCCCAAATGGCAGGCGGCAGAAGATCAAATCGCCGCCACGCAGCTGCCCGCGGATTCGCGCCTAGTTCCGCTTCGTGCGGCGCTTCTTGGGTATCTCGATCAGAAGCGCTTGGCGCTGGATTTGTTGAGCGATGCCGCGCGCAGTAACGATCCTGAGAAGCTCGAGTGGGGGACGGAAGTCTCCAACAAGAACAACGCCAAGGCGGAAGAGATCAAGGCGCTTATCCGGCAGGTCTACTGACGCTGCCCGCACCGGGGCTTAAGACAGAATCAACTTTCTAGCGGGCTGCAGGTCTAACGCTTGCAACTGCCGTCCGATCCAGAAGTCTCGCAAGGGTTCGGGGTGTCCGCTCCCGCCGTCTTGAACGTCTCCTGTGGAGCAGACTCATGCTCGCTGAGGGGTCGTTCGGACACTTTCGCTTAATTTTCCGCGAAACCGGGCTGATTATTCTTGCACGGCGGGCGCAACATGGCGCCACACGTGACAACCTGCCCCTGAACGACCGGAACCACATGTTGTAGGTTTGAGGGTCGTTTGTGAGCCCGACGATTCCCCAGCGCCCGGACAAGGCGCCCGCGGCCGAGAGCGGTCCCCGATGAACGAGCGCGAGAACGTGCCCGCCCCGGCGTTCTTCCGGATTCGCGATGTTCTGCGGATCACGTCGCTGAGTCGGCCCACCCTCTATCGGAGAATCGCTGCGCGCCGCTTTCCGCCCCCGGTGCACCTGGGTGGGCGGGCCTGTGGCTGGTCCTCATTGGCGCTTCAGAAGTGGATCAGCGATCCGGAAGGCTACATTGCCGAACAGGTTTGTGGCGCGCCTGCCCCGCGCGCGCGGGGACGCCCTTGCAAATACCCCGTGCAGTGTGGCGGAGGCGGACCAACCTCGACGCTTAGGCAGCACGCGCCTCAGTGTGTTCGTCCTCCACGCGCCGAAGCGCGTCCAGTTGATCCGCCCAGGCCTGCATCATCTCGGCGCGTGGCTTGAGGTAGAGCGCGTGGTTGTAGGCGGCGCTGATGGCATTTCGCTCCTGATGCGCGAGCTGCAGCTCGATGTGCTCGTGCGGCCGGCCCTGCTCGTGCAGGATCGTCGAGGCGACGCCGCGGAAGCCGTGGCCTGTCATTCGTCCGCGGTAGCCGAGCCGATACAGCGCGAACAGCAGAGTGTTGTTGCTCATGGGCTTGGCGGGATTCACGTCCCCGGGAAACACGAGCTCGCGCCCGAAGGAGATCTGCTGTAGCTTCTCCAGCACCTCCAAAGCCTGGCGGCTCAGCGGCACGATGTGCGGCGTCCGCATCTTCATGCGCTCGGCCGGAATGTTCCAGCGCGCAGCCTTGGTGTCGAATTCCGACCAGCGCGCGCCGATCAGCTCGGAGGTGCGCACGAAAGTCAGTGCCATGAGCTCAAGGGCCAGGCGCGTGTGCTCGCCGCCGACGTAGCCGTCGATCGCACGCAGGAGCGCCGGGAGCTCCCTCGCGTCAACGCGCGGATAGTTGCGCCGCTTGTGCGGCTTGAGCACGTCGCTGGGCTTCACGCCGGCAACCGGGTTGTGCGTGATGAAGTCGTTGGCGAGGCCGTAGCGCATGATCTGTCCGCAGGTCTGCAGAACCCGCTTCGCGATGTCGACGGCGCCGCGCCGTTCGATCTTCTGCACCGCGTTCCGGAAAGCCGACGCCGGGATTTCCGAGAGCGGGAGCGAACCAATCTCGGGGAACACGTCGGCTTCGAGACGCTTGAGCACGTAGTAGGCGTGGCGCGGGTGGCGATTCGTCCTCCACCGCGCATGCCACTCGCGCGCCGCGGTCTCGAAGGTCTTCGCGGCGGCCCGCCTTTCTGTGCCCGGGTCGATGCCGTCCGCGAGCAACTCTCTCGCCTCGCGGTGTCGCGCGCGCGCCTTGGCGAGTCCGACGTCAGGGTAAACGCCGAGCGCGAGAGTTTTCTGCTTGCCGCGGAAGCGATAGCTGAAGCGCCAGTAACGGCCACCGTTCGTCGCGACGAGGAGATGCAGCCCGCCGGTGTCGGAAAGCTTGCGCGGGCGCGTGGTGCGCTTGGCGCTGCGTATGAGTGCGTCGCTCAGCATTTTGTTGGTACCTGGGTGTCAAAGAGTCCAGGTACCAACAAAAGTACCAACAGTTCAGCGGAAGTTCAAAGGACGGCTCGAGACGGCGTGAGAAATATAAGTCGCTGTTTTTGTGGTCTTAATTTCGTTCGCTGAGATGATCTGAGAAAACCTGAGACGGGTGATTGGCGGAGAGAGAGGGATTCGAACCCTCGAAGGGCTTTTGACCCTTACACCCTTAGCAGGGGTGCGCCTTCGACCGCTCGGCCATCTCTCCGCGCCCT
>Ga0209488_10004806_pt1 | contig 10473 bp, 14 predicted proteins | sample Rivendell_Oct201_8_FD_188349 | JGI IMG/M metagenome (GOLD analysis project Ga0209488, IMG submission 188349) | Vadose zone soil microbial communities from the Eel River Critical Zone Observatory, Northern California, USA -... | ecosystem: Environmental > Terrestrial > Soil > Vadose zone >... | reverse complement strand
GCCATGCCGAGCCCCTGCCGAGTTTCAAAGGAATCTCAAATCATCATCCAAATGAACTCGAAATGACCTCAAATCAAGCACTCTGAACGCCCCTATTGAACGCTATATCGTTACTACTACCAAGCGGACAGGCGCCAAAAAAAAACCGGCATAGTAAGTTGAAACAACGTTGAGTCGCGCACCGCTTTAAATGTCCAAGGGTCCGGAAAAGTGATGACGTTGATGTTCGGCTCTGTCTTAAGTCAGTCAGAAAGCAGGGTAGAGACGATTCTGTATTTGAAATATGGGCCAGGTCTGCGGCGACACGGGCCTTTCACCGGTTCAACGTTTAAGTTTCGCACCCACCTGTGGGTACTTTCAGTACCATCACTTGGCCCTCAGACGTTGCACCCTCAGTGACGAGTTTTCTTCTGTACGTCGAGCGAGATCTATTCCCACCATTCCTGAAGTACTAACCAAGCCTCATATATTAGTAGTCGTCTTCATCAAATTGCTCACTGGCTCCGTCCAGTCATCATTGCCTTGCACCCCCCGCTCGTCGACTCGGATTGATTTCTCATTTGAAGGTCTCGTGATGGGCAGTTATTCTGTACACCTCCAGGAAGAGTCTGGTCTAGCACGAGATCGATGTAGGCCGCTTGTACAGTGCCCTGAACACACGCTGATCCTTCCAATGTAGGCCTGGTGACAATCGACATGCTCCCCGACGATGTGCTCGTGGGAATATTCAATTTCTATGTAAATGTCGACAAGCGGGTCAGTAGCGCACCGCGAAATTCGTGGCACGCACTCGTCCATGTGTGTAGTAGATGGAGATACCTCGTGTTTGCATCACCACGTCGCCTCAACCTACGACTCGAGTATGGTGGATGTCGACCTATATCGCGGGTCCTGGATGCCTGGCCAGTTCTGCCTGTGACGCTACTATCAACTTTGCGGTTTCTACCTAGCGGACTTTCCCATCCAAAGTCGGAGCAGTGGTTTGATAACAGCATTGCTGCACTCGAGTCGGAGCACTACAATCGCATCCGTGAAATCCGCATCTTTTATACAACCGAATCGCGCTTGGAAAGATTCGCAGCAGCGATGCAGAAGCCATTCCCGGAGCTGACATGTCTAGAACTTTCGGTGTTTGGTGGTGGCCTGGTGCCAGTCCTTCCTGATTCGTTCCTGGGCGGATCTGCCCCACGTCTGCGAGATCTCTGGTTGAGCAGCATCCCACTCCCATCAATGCCGAAACTACTTTTATCTGCCAATGACCTCGTCACACTCTGCCTCGATGACATTCCTGATTCTGGGTACATTTCACCCGACGCAATGGCCACCGCTCTGACAGTGATGACCAGACTCGAATACCTTCGTCTTGAATTCCGTTCCCCTCGATCTCGCCCCGACCCAGCCACCCGACATCTGCCTCCGCCCACGCGTTTTTCCCTCCCCGCTCTCACCGGACTTACATTTGAAGGTGTTTATGAGTATTTGGAGGGCCTTCTGGCCCGGATCGATGCCCCTCTTCTCCACCGCCTGTACATCGTGTTTTTCATGGACCTCGACTTTGACGTCCCACAGCTTCACCGGCTTATAGGTCACGCAGAAGAGTTCAAAGCATTCGACCGCGCAGAGGTGTCGATTTTCGACTCCAGCATTCTGCTGTTGCCTCACTCCAAGTTTGATCACCATAAGCTCGAGTTACGAATCAAATGCAGAGAGTTAGACTATCAGCTTTCGTCTCTCGCCCAGGTTTGTAGTTCATCCTTCCCCTTCATCTCCAGTTTGGAGGAGCTCGAAATCAAGGAAGATCATCTTTCTTCATCACACTGGAAAGACGACACGGAGAACGCTCAATGGTTGGAACTTCTGGAACCGTTCACTGCTCTGAAGAATCTCTATCTCACGGATAAAATCGCACGGCGTGTTTGTGATGCATTGCAAGAGCGTTCCGGAGAAAGGGCAACACCCGCGCTACAAAATCTTTTCATATCCCCCGGATATTTATTGGGAGGTTCTCGGAAGGCCATTAAGATATTCGTTGGCGCGCGACGGCTCTCTGGTCACCCTGTGAGCGTCCACCGTGGGTCACGGAGCGAAGGGTGGGAGGATATCACGGACCTGGCGTCTGGGGATTATTGATGATTACTCTATTTTTCGTCCAATAGTGTCCGGGGTCAGTGCCTGTAATTTCTCTTTTAACACCCATCATTTGACTCTGAGGATACGGTACCTATCACGATACGGTGCTCGTTGCTTTTCCTATGATCTTGTCTCATTGTATCTTTCACTCAAAACGAGTCAAGGCACCCACATAACAACCAATGACATTGGATCGAATATCGATACACGTCAGCGCAGGTGTGATACATCGCGAGGATACATGGACATCATTGGTATCTCGGTGCGACACCAAGGACACGAGCAAGGGGGGCGGGAACGGGAAACGCAAGCAACGACCACGCCAATGGAACAAAAGTGTTAGTCCAAATCCACTAAGCCCCGAGTAGAAAAAAGAAAAGTGTAAACGAAAGGAGGAAGATGAAGGAACAAAACGCACGTGGACGATGAGTGTGAGCACATTAACGACGTTCGCAGTGAGATCTCCAGGCACATCCCAAGAGTGTTCGATATCACTGAGCACGCTCGTGACAAAGTCGAGTTCGACGATATCGTCGCGATCGTGCAGTGGCGCACGCGGGTATGGCTACAGTGACGAACCTCCATGATGGAACAGCACCAGCACACGCCGGGGCGTGGGACAGGTGCCGACGCGAGGAGCGGGTGGGGCGGAGGCAGGACTGGCGGCGGTCACCAGTGCATTTGGTGCGGATTCCGAAGGAGTAGGTATACGGGACGGATGATACCACAGTTCGTAAAGCAGGTGGTGCCAAAGGATGGGATGGCAAGAGCACACCAGGATTAGGTCACCTGGAACGATGCAAACCTACGCAGAGGATGGCGAGGCGTGACGTCGCCCAGTTCCTACTTCCTCGTGCGACTTGCGTGAGTCTGTGGTCGTCCATCGAGACAAGTTGGCCCCATGCAAGTTGTCACTACTTTCGATGCCACCTCATATCGCCGGTGTAAGGTGCAACGCTGCTCGTGAGACGAGAGAGCATGCCGAGCAGCTCAAACCTTCCAATTCCCCCTATCCAATCCTCACTACGCTCCGAGAACAAATCCCTTGGTTTGGTCGAACTAGGAGTAGTAGTAACAAGACGTTTACCATGACGTTCACGAAGTGACTCCCACGGTGAACGTGCTCTTTCAATTTGTGTTCTCTGCGACCGTTGTGGCTGGCGCGAGCCTGGCAGGTCTCACAATTCCGTGCAAACTTCGGCCCAACCAACGGGAATCCTCATGACCTGACATTGTGGTGCTGGGATCTGATTGAGATTCGACATGGTCTGCTTGCCAGTGCGTGCCATGACCATTAGGCTACTTGACAGAAGCCAAGTGTGCATGTCAGTGAACGGGCGATCCGGTTCTTGGCCGGGTGGCGGGCGTCCGTCTAGGTGTCCGTCAACGCTGCGAGACTTGATTTGGCCCTAGTGACACAACAGTCGTGGCAGGGGTAGTGATTGCGACGTGACAGCAGGAGCAGGGATGGCGATCTCAACACGACAGCAGGAGCGGACACACTCACAAGCTTGGAGGATAGATTAGTTAGGGTTAGAAAATCCTCATGTATGCTTCCAAAATAAAAAATCTAGCATGCTGAGTGACTCAACAGAGGCGACTGAGAGCCTGGAATGACTGAAGGTAAATTCTCTCGCGTGCTGAATTTGATCTGAAGCCTGGATTGACTGAACCGACTGAAATCAACTGAACGAGTTTTTCGGGATTTCAGATCATGCAAAAGTTCTGATGCGTTTTGAATATTACACGGGCCTCCTGTTGGAAGATAAAGAATGGTACGAGAGACAACGCCTCTGGGTCAACGCCGATCAGGAGAACCATGTAGTACGCTCATCGGAGGGTGGGTAGAGCACAACATGAATTCGGAGGGCACACCTCGCAGCCGCCGAAGAGCAGTGAGACAGAAGAACTTGAATCAAGGATGCACCCTGCAACCTTAGGTGAATTACGAATCATAGGACGTTGGATTCGGCGGATGCCACCGACAGTTTCTGGGCCTGGCGCTATCACAATCCTCGTGGTTGCAGTAGGGATCATGATCAAAGGTCCTGGTTGCACGTTTATTTGACCACGCGTGCGACACGTGCCTTTTTGTAATTCGTTTACCTGGTTCCCTACCCACCTGCGGGTATTTTCGATACAATCACTGGTCCTCAGTCGCCACACCCTCACTGATGAGTTTTCTGCAGTACGCGTCGAGCGAGATCCATTCTCACCCTTCCTGACGTACTAACCAAGTCTCATATAGTCGTCTTCGAGTCCCCCCGTTACGTATCGACTCCATCCAGTCATTATTGCCTTGGACCCCCCGCCGGTCGACTCTGGTTGATTTCTCATCTGAAGGTCTCGTGGTGGGCGATCATTTTGTACAGCCCCGGGGAGAGTCCGGTCTAGCACGAGATCGACGTATGCCGTTTTTACAGTGTCCTGAACACGTGCTGACCCTTCCAATGTAGGCCTAGTGACAATCGACGTGCTCCCCGACGATGTGCTCGTGCAAATATTCTTCTATGTGACCATTACTAGGTATTGGGATTCGATGCAAAATCGATGGCATGTACTTGTGCATGTGTGTCGAAGATGGAGATACGTCGTGTCTGCATCACCGCGTCGCCTCAACCTACGACTCGAGTATCGTGGACATGGACCTATGTTGGAAGTGCTGGACGTCTGGCCAGTTCTGCCTATAACACTAATATCAAGAGTGGGGATTCCACCTTCCCATCCAAAGTCGGACCGGCGGTGGGACAACATGGTTGCAGCACTCGAGTCTGAGCACCACGATCGCATTTGTGAAATCGACATCTCTGATATGACCAATTCACGCTGGGGAAGATTCACAGCAGCGATGCAAAAGCCATTCCCAGAGCTGACATATCTGTACGTTTTTGTGCGTGGTGGTGGCGATTTGGTGCCAGTCCTTCCCGATTCGTTCTTGGGCGGATCTGCCCCACATCTGCAAGAACTCTGGTTGAGAAGCATTCCATTTCCATCGATGCAGAAACTACTGTTATCTGCCAATCGCCTCGTCACACTCTCCCTTAAAGACATTCCTGATTCTGGATGTATTTCACCTGACGCGATGGCCACTGCCCTGACAGTGATGGCCACACTCGAAACCCTTCATCTTCAATTCCGTTCCCCTCGATCTCGCCCCGACCCAGCAAGCCGACCTCTGCCTCCCTCCACACGCTTTGTCCTCCCCGCTCTCACCAAACTTTCATTCAAAGGTGTTCATGAGTATTTGGAGGACCTTCTGGCCCGAATCGATGCCCCTCTTCTCTACTACCTCCACATCGTATTTTTCATGGACCTCAACTTTGGCGTCCCACAACTTCACCGGCTCATAGGTCACGCTGAAGAGTTCAAGGCATTCGACCACGCAGAGATGTTGATTTCCGATCGCGCAATTCAGCTGAGCCTTTACCCCAAAACTGGGGTAGTCGATCACTACAGGCTGCTCGAGTTACAAATCAATTGTAGAGAGTTAGAGTGGCAACTTTCGTCTCTCGCCCAGGTCTGTAGCTCATCCTTTGCCCTCATCCCCACTTTGGAGGAGCTCAAGATCAAAGAATATGATTATCCTCCATCATCACACTGGAAAGACGACTTGGAGAATGCTCAATGGCTGGAACTTTTGGATCCGTTAACTGCTCTGAAGGATCTCTATCTTACCCATGAAATTGCACAACGGGTTTGCAGTGCCCTTCAAGGGCTCTCCGGAGAACCAGCAAATGAAGTGTTACCCGCGCTACGCAATCTTTTCATACAGGGGTTCTGGTCGTTAGGACTTGTCCAGGAAGCCCTAGTGCCATTCGTTACTGCACGACAACTTTCCGGTCATCCTATGGTTCTCGACCGATGGAAGGACCCAGGACGGTTAACATAATGGAACTCTTGGTTCGAGGGTCGGTGAGTTCTCTCCGTTTTTCTTCGAATAGACATCTAATCTAATCTACTTTCTGCCTGCAAATCTCTTCAGTGTTGTTTGTGATGACTGCAGTTTACCAGTCTTTCGTCTGGATGTGGAATGCATGACGACACATGTATTCTCGCTTCATAATAATGGCCACTGCCACTGGTAAATCATCCACGAGCGGAGGTCACACAGCACAACCAGATAGCTGAGCGGCGCAACAGCCACAGCATACACCACAAAGGTTCAACGCCAACGAGCAAGGGAAATCGGATGATAGATATATATGCCCTTATAATATTAGGTGGGTCGGGTATCAAAGAACATGGGATGATAGATTCGTTCAGCAGTGGTTGCCGACAGCGGAATTGATGGCGTCGACCAAGATGTCGTGATAATCTCCACCATTCGTCCACATTGCAAACCCGCCAAGGCCCGCAGACTTGATGTATTTGCCTTTCGCGGCTATTCGATAACGTCGGTCAAAAAATCCAAAGCAATAAGAAACATAGAGAAGCGTACTGAACGATTTAGCATCATCATAGGACACCATAACCTGGGTTGCGGGATTGTACACCAAGGGCTGATTTCCGGGGTTATCAATGGGTCAACATGTTAGAGTCCTTTACAAATCGCTCACCGTCTGACTACAAGTATCGATAGTATAGTCGATACCATTGGCCGGGGTTCCGTCCGCCTTGAGGAACTTGGCTTGGACCAAGCCCCAGAAATTGAAGACGCCACCGACAGCGGTGGGTTGGCCACACTGATCAGTCTCGCCTGCGATGGAGTCCCACTTGTCTCCCGCGGGCTGCTTGGTTTTGTCGAAGGGTGCGTACAGTTTCAGCTTGTTAGGAGACGCGTACGCTTGGGACTTGTCTACATGATAGGAGTGTCCGTATGCCGCGACGCCGAGGACGATCTTATGAGCCGGGAAGCCAGCCTTGGTCCAACCCTTGACAGCTGACTTTGCCGAGAAGCCTTGGGGAGACGGCGAGCACGAGTCATCCAACGCCGCGTTAGGTCCAACGGCGTTGGACCAAGAACCCCAATTATCGTAATTCATCACGGCTGTGGTGTGACATCAGAGAATGGCGGTCGGGACGAAAGGGCGAAAGGGGGACGAACCGATGTAGTCAAGGTTCTCTGCGAACCCGGCTGCGTTCGATATGGGTTTGTCATCCGAGCCAACAAAGGGCGTTAACGAAACCGCAGCAGAGATGATAATATCTTTTGCTCCCTTCTGTTTGCGGAGCGTTTTCACGAACAAAAGGAAATTGGCAGTATCGTCCTTGGATACTTGATTACAACCAATACCTTGCCGACCGGGATGCTCCCAGCTGCAATTTAAGATCAGGATCCAGGACGCTAAGAAACAGAAAAATGACCGCACTCAAATTCAATCCCGTGTAGTTTGTAGTGCCCGACGATTTCCATGACTTTCTGAGCGAAAACAGTCCGACTCGCCGAGGAACCTACATACGAAGAGAAGTACCGTGAACCACCCCAACCTCCAATGGACAGGATGGCTTTGGTGTGCTGGCACATTGTGAGACACGAAAGCAAATAAAGGACACAGGACATACATGCTGCCGGGCAGCGCTGACAAACTTGGGGAGCAAGTCTTTGTCTGACTGCGCAAGGTCGAAAGTGTTGACATCCGGCGTTGTACCACTGAGAAGATTCCGCGTCAGACACCACACAACCAACCCGCTTGTCGCACTCACACGAAAGCATAAGTAACTGAACTGTATTTATCCCAGTGAATGGCCGATGGAGGGAAGTCGCTATGCCATGTAGGATACCACGACGTAGCGATGCGAGGTCCACATGACCTCGCAGTTAGCTCGCTGGAGAGAGCGGAGTGGTCCGGAGAACGTTTGCTATGGGAGGTTGAAAGGCTTGAGGGAATGGCCCGGCTCAGCTGCGAAAGGAGGGTGGTATAAAGAACGACGAGAACAGCTCTCATAGTTGAAAAATCAAAAACATGGGTGACCAAGGACCACGGCAACGCCTTTTATATGAAATGAATGGAGAGATCCCGTAAGGCTCAGTTTAAAGGCAGCTAACCAAATCCGCTACCCGCTACATTGCGCGGCAGTAGGAACCATAAAAGGGAATACTCATAAGTAATTCGGCACTGATTCAGGTGCTGGTCAGGTTCAGGAATCGTGCAAGGATGGTTTAAACCCGGATTCCGCCCCACCTCTAGAGAACAGAACGAGCCCAACAGTGGGCAATCGTTGTCCAACATGACATGGGAGTGAAAACAAGTCTCTCTGCTTCCGCGGGCCGATCAGGCACCGGCACCGGCGCCTCGCCTCAGAACGGTTTTATTTAGAAGCTATCGTTTGCGATGTCCGCGAAAAAAAAACTTCGCGGTTCAGACAACACTGTAAGTTATGGTCAATTGGTATTCACTATATATGCCACCACGAGACCTGCGAAAATTTTGTGCGTTCGGTGTATGTACCCGAACCATGCGTTAAAAAAGGCTTCGGCTATTACAGTAGCTTACGGAAGTTCCCGAAGCCTTTCTTAACCGCATGACTCGGACGCCACTGTTTGCTGTTCTCCCCTCGCGTGACCGTCTTGGGCCTAAGTGTGTTCGGCGTGCAACAAAGGAAATTGTATCAATGGCAGAGCGGCTGGCGCCAGGCGCCAGACAACGTTGCAACCGTGGAATGCATTCAATTATCAAGGACAAGCGTGATGTGCTCATACGTCTGCCCGCCCTCCCGGGGCCTTTCTCGAACTCGCCCTTGCGTGCAGAGGTGACGAGCAGTGCCACCCGCCTCCACCATACCCGAGATCATTGATGACACATGCATCCTGTGCCCCAGCGCATCCGGGACCGTGTACTGCCGTGCGCCCTGGACCGTCTCGAAGTAAGCCCTGCCGACCTTCTCCGCGATGCCGTACATAGCAATCAATAGTCCAGCACCACGTACAGCGCGAACGAGTGAAGGCACCTTGGCCTTGATTCGGTGTGAAATAAAGCTCTTGGACTGCTCCTGCGGCATCGTACCAGGTCTCGCGGCCGGCCGCCTTCACTTCGCACTCGTACTTCTCCTGGTTCTCTATCGTGTGCTTCCCGATCGTCCCGCCGAGGTACCGGAGATTCCCGCCCATCGTGCTCCTGCCCATATCAACATGGACGATGATGATGTTCAGGTGCTCATCCATTGCCTCGGTGATACTATTTGTTTATCAGCGACTGCCATCACTTCCTAGGCAACTGTTGCGGTGTCCATTTTCTGCACGCCGCATGGTGAATGTCTTGTATGACGGCGTGGAAGCAGGTGCAGATGACACATTGCCTGAGGATCGTGATGGTGTAGAGGCCGAGGTCGAAGGAAGGGGGGGCAGCCTTTGCCTGTGGGATATGCGGTTTCGCAGAATGTGGTAGAGCGGCTGGTGGGGGATGAGATGGCTCAGAATCACGAGCCGCGAGCGGCGGTGCTGCCGGCGGAGGTTTGGGACGCCCGATGTCCAGGCCGGTTGTTGATGGAGGTGCGGGTGGTGCTTCCGACTCTTCCTTGCGCACAAACGCCGGCGGAGACGGGGGCTGATGAGGTCGATTTTTCGATTCTTATTGCATGGTTGTTGTACTGAGACTCGAAGTGTTCACATAGTGTCACCGTCAGAAGAAACAATACAATAGAGCCGAATGCTGGGCCCTGTCCGAAAGTCGCGCAACCAAAAAGTGACGTTTGAGTGACGTTCAGCTGACCTAACCAAGCCCGGGGAGATGACCTTAGACGGTCTTGAGGCAGGAAGAGAGAGAGATGAGGGGGAAAGCGATATTTTGAGGAGCGTATAGACAAGACTCGACTTAGCGTCTACGAGACTCAGGACTGCGACCTATATCCTACAGCAAGCTTTCTGAAAACCTTCTGAGGCTCCAGCCATACAAGGGGCTCGCAAGTTACAGAGACACGAAACGTAGAAGTAGGTGGAAAGACGTCGAACAGGGACCTCAGAAGGGACGGGACACGCGAGAAGGCCACTTCACGATCTGAAAGGTTTACAGAATGCCGGGCCGGTTCTCACGACTTACCCCATACACTAGCACACAGCTAACTGGTCCCAGGTGGCAACACTAGTTGGTACCGATCTCCACCAGCCTCCCACATCGCGAACCCAGCAAGACCCGCGCTAGTTATGAACTCGCCTTTTACGGCTATTTGATAGACACGAATCATCAGCGAGTGTCTATGGGAAATTGTATGAGCGGTATACCAAACGAACCGGCATCGTCGTAAGACACCATCACCTCCCTCTTGGTGTAAGCGTACGGCTCAGCCTTTTGAAGCAAAGACTAATGATTACATAATCTAACCTGTAAGCATACGGCTAGTTACAGTGTCAATAAAGTAAAAGATAAGAACAAATGACATACCTCAGCCTTTCGAAGCAAAGACTGA
>Ga0209488_10004804_pt1 | contig 10475 bp, 12 predicted proteins | sample Rivendell_Oct201_8_FD_188349 | JGI IMG/M metagenome (GOLD analysis project Ga0209488, IMG submission 188349) | Vadose zone soil microbial communities from the Eel River Critical Zone Observatory, Northern California, USA -... | ecosystem: Environmental > Terrestrial > Soil > Vadose zone >... | reverse complement strand
GCGGTAGGAAAAAAATTCGTCCTCGCGCGCATAGGTGCAGACATCGAGGATTTCCACCGCTTCGACGCCTGCCTGTTTCAAACGCTGGGCCACATAGGCCGGAAGATCGAATTGCCAATGGCCGGCCCGCGGCGAGGGCGCGAAGAAGCGCGCATTGCCCGCATCGGCGCTCACAAAGCGCAGTTGGAACTCGGGGCCGACCTCATAGGCTCTCTGGCTGATGCATGGACCGATGGCAGCTCGGATGCGCTCCGGCTTGGCGCCCAGCCGCGCCATCGCCGCGAGCACCGATTCGACAACACCCGCAAGCGCGCCGTTCCAGCCCGCGTGCGCCGCGCCGATAATGCGGGCTTTGGGGTCCGCAAGCAGAATCGGCGCGCAGTCCGCGGTGAGAATGCCGAGCGCGATGCCTGGGCGGTCGGTGGCCATGGCATCGGCTTTGGGATTTTCCGCAATCGCCCAGGGCGCAGTGACGGTCACCGCCTCCGCGCTATGCACCTGATAGAGCGTGACCAGAGCGGCATCGGGTGCGAGCGCCGCCGTGGCGCGCGCGCGGTTCTCCATCACATCGTCGCGCGAATCTTTCGATCCCGGCCCGCAATTGAGCGAAGCGTAGATCCCCTTCGAGACACCGCCTCGCCTGCCGAAGAAGCCGTGTGCGATGCCGGGTACGGAAAGATTGGCGGATTTCAGGATCAGCATGAAAAACCGGGCACCCCAGGAGAGCTGTCTTCACAAATCGCCATGACTTTAAACAACATTCCCATTTGCAAAGGGTTTATCAGCCGGTCGACAGCCTGGTTTATTTCTGCGGCGTCATCTGGCGCCGCATGTTTCAGGCGTTCGGCGCGCGCATGAATGCCAAGCGATTCAAGGAACGATCCCTGTGGCTTGGGGCCGAACACATAACCCCCCGCTTCCCTTGCCGCCGCTCCCAGCGCTGCGAAATCGACATGCGCGGTGAGGTCCGCTTCGCCCGGCTCGGACAGGGGATCGAAAAACCGATTGGCTTTCACTGCCTGAAACGTATCGCCGATGCTGGACGGGGCATGGCCATAGTCGATGACCAGGGCGGCGCCGCCGCCCTCGGCGATGTGTCGCGCTATGTCGTGGGCCATCGCTTGTGAGGCGGGGGAGATCTCGAAAATTGCACCCTCGGCGGCATCGCGCAAATGGACAGGAATGATCGAGTCCGGCACCGGATCGGGCGTGGCGGCGAAGATCAAATCGCCGCCATCTGCGCTCACCATACGTTCGCGCCAGCGCTCCTGCTGCCGAATGAACTGATGAATCGGAAGCGCGTCGAAAAACTCATTGGCGATGAGGAAAAGCGGTGTGTCGTGCGGCACATCGCGCAAGTCGCGCCCCCATTCCACCTTAGTACCCGCAAGAGTCTTCGCCTGGACCTCGCTCAGAACCGGACTGGCTTCAATCAGGCTGATTTGCGCCGCGGCAAGAAAATCGGGCCTGACTTTGGCGGCCCGCAGCAAATCCGCCATCAGCGTGCCGCGCCCGGGCCCGAGCTCCACCAAATGAAACCTATCGGGCCGGCCACGATCCTCCCATGTCTGCACGAAAAATAATCCGATGAGCTCGCCGAAGATCTGGCTCACTTCCGGCGCGGTGATGAAGTCGCGGCCCAGCGGATCGCGCCCCATGTAATAGCCGTTTTCGGGATCGGTAAGCGCCATCGCCATATATTGCGCGATGCTGATCGGTCCTTGCGCATGGATGAGGCGAAGGAGTTTCTCCTTCGGCCGGTTCACGGCGTCGCTTTGGCGGGTTGACTCAGCGCATACCAGAACAAAAACGCCGCCGCCGCCCACATCGGCAGGCTGAGCAATTGGCCCATGCTGAACCAGCCGTAAATCTTGGACTCCGAATCGCGAAAGAATTCGCCGATAAAGCGGACTGTCCCATATCCGGCAGAGAACCAAGCTACGACCATGCCCGGACGGCGGTGAATCTGCCAACGCAGGATCAGATAGCGCAGCAGGAAGAACAGCAGCACCCCTTCCATCAAGGCTTCGTAGATCTGGCTCGGGTGACGCGGCAGGCCGGGCGGAAACGCATTGGGAAAAACGACCGCCCAGGGCACATCCGTAATCTTTCCCCACAGCTCGCCATTGATGAAATTGGCGATGCGGCCGAAAAAAAGACCGATCGGCGCCGCCGCGGCGATCAGGTCGGCGACGCTCCACAAATTGAGCTTCCGATTGCGGCAGAAAGCCAAAATCGCGATGACGACGCCCACAAGACCACCATGGAACGACATGCCGCCTTCCCATGCGGCGATGATCTTCAGCGGATTTTGCCAATAGGCATCGGGCAAGCCCATGCAAGCCGGCACGCCTTGGCCGGCGAAACCGCAATAAAACATCCCATAGAAAAGGACGAAGCCCAGCCTGCCGCCGATGATCACGCCCAATGTGATCCAGACGAAGAGATCGCCGATGTCGTCCGGCGTGGCAGGCGCTTTGCCCATGAACGGGCGGCCGGCCCACAATTTTTGCGTGCGCAGGAGCTTGACCACATAGGCCCAGCCAAGCAGCAGACCGGCGATATAGGAAAGCGCATACCAGCGAATGCTGATCGGTCCATAGATATGAATCAGGACCGGATCGATGTTGGGAAAAGGCAGGGCGGCTTGGATCATGGGCCTGGGCGGCTTTGGGGCCTGTTTAGCTCGCGCGGCACCTATGCTGCTGTCAAGCATAGGCCCCGGAGGCTGGTGCGTTTACGATCATGGAGGATGACAGCTTGTACCCGCCCCGGCCAAGGGGCATACCCGGATGAGGACATAAAAATGCAGACCGACAACCGCATATTGGATGGCATGGCCCGGTTGTTTACCAATGCGGCCGGCGCAGCCCACGCCTTTAAAGCCGAGATGGAAACCATAATTAAGGCACGCTTTGAGCGTCTCATTGCAGAACTTGATTTCGTGCCGCGCGAAGAATTCGATAGTTTAAAGGCGATGGCGGCGAAGGCTCGGGGGGAAAACGAAAAGCTCGCCGTTCGCGTGACAGAACTTGAGAAGGTCTTGGGCATTGCTTCGCCCAAAACCACCGGCGCGAGGGCGCGCCGGCCCAAGGGGCGGGTTAAGGGTGGCAGAGGAAAGCTGTGAATTTAACTCCACGACCCATGTATGATTTCACAAGGGGACGGGGGTCACTCTTGTCACGAATCAAAATCTTGTGTCTGTTGAAGCAGTACTGCTTCGCGCGCCGCCGGCGCATCGAGGGGCTCTTATGAAGCTTGCCGCACCGGAAGATTTTTCGCCGCCGCAGCACCCGCTCGACATGTTGGAGCAGGCGGTGGAGGACAATGGCTGGCCTTTCGAACGTTCGGCACGCGACGAGATCAATCTCTCGGTCGCCGGCCGCTGGTGCGATTATCATTTCTGTTTCACCTGGCGCGAAGACCTCCAAGCGCTGCATGTCTCGGTCAGCTTCGATATGCGCGTATCGCGTGAGCGGCGCAGCGAGATCGCCGAACTCCTGATGTCCATCAACGCGCAGCTCTGGCTGGGGCATTTCGACCTATGGTCGGAGGACGGCACAGTCCTCTTCCGCCATGTGCTGATCTTCCCCGACTCGCGGGTCAGCGCCGCCCAATGCGAGGCGCTGCTCCACCTCTCGATTGAAGCCTGTGAGCATTATTACCCGGCCTTCCAGTTCGTCCTGTGGGGCGGCAAGTCGGCGCAGGAAGCCATGGCGGCCGCCGTGCTGGAATGCGCGGGCCAGGCCTAGTGTCGTGGTTCCGAAGTTCGCCTGGAAGGCTATATGGAGATGACGCGAATTTCGGAATCGGGACACTAGCGCTGCCATGACAGCGCCCGCGAGCGGCGCAGTCCTCTTGATTGGCGCCGGGCGCATGGGCGGCGCACTGATCAGAGGCTGGATCGCAGCCAAGAGTTTCTCCGCTATCCATGTCGTCGAGCCCCTTCCATCCGATGAGGTGAAAGCGGCCCTGGCCGAACGCGCCATCCATCTCCATGCCGCTTTTGCGGCAGAGGAATTGCCTTTGCTTTCGGCGGTCGTGCTCGCCGTGAAGCCGCAAGTGTTGAAGGGTGAAACCGCCCTTCTGGCTGAGCTTGGCAGGACGGGGGCGCTCATCCTATCCATCGCCGCGGGGATCACGACCGAACGCCTCACGGCAGGGTTGGGGCCGCGCGCCCGTCTGGTGCGTGCGATGCCGAACACGCCCGGCGCCATCGGGCAAGGCATCACCGTGCTTTATGGTGCAGGAACATTGTCCGACACCGATCGAGGCTTGGCCGAAGCCCTCATGGCGTCTTTGGGAGAAACCCTTTGGCTCACCGACGAGGCCCTGATGGATGCGGTCACCGCCGTATCCGGCTCGGGCCCCGCCTATGTGTTCCTCCTGGCGGAAGCTCTCACCGAAGCCGCCCGGGCCGAGGGACTGGATGCGGCGACGGCGGAGCGGCTCGCCCGCGCCACCATTGCCGGCTCAGGCGCGCTTCTGGCCGCCGGCGCGCGGCCTGCGGCCGCTCTGCGCAAAGAGGTGACCAGCCCCGGCGGCACCACCGAAGCGGCTCTTGAGATCTTGATGGCGCCCGACGGTCTGTCTGCCCTTATGCGCAAGGCGATTGCGGCCGCCACCGCACGCGGCAAGACGCTGGGCAAAAGCTGATGGGTCTTAAACGGCTCTAGTGTGGTTTTCGGATTTGAAGTTCCCAAACGTGAATGCCATGAAAATCTTAGGAACTTCAAATCCACCACACTAGACAAATATATCGAGCGCGGCTTTCGCCATCTGATCTGCGGTCTTGAGCACCGCGACATTGGCTTTGAACTCGATGGCGGCGAGCTTCTGCTGCACCAATTCGGCCGCCAGGTCGACGTCCTGCTGCTGCACGACGCGATTGGCGCTGGCGGCGAAACGCGCGGCGCTCGCACTCAGGCCTGCAATGGCAATCGGCATCACATCGCTCATGGACGCAGTATGGTGCACCACTTCCTTCATTTGCGTCACCGAATCGGCCGGCCTTTAAATCAAATGCATGCAATCAGGCGCCGGCCACCAAGCGATAGCCGAGTGAGCGGTGGCCGCTATTGCTCGGCAAAACGCAAGATCACGCGCGCTTCGCCCCGACAAGAAACGCGCGCGGATTCGATGGAACCCGCGCGCGACCGCGACACTCGGGAGACGCCACTCCTTAATGCCGCGATGCTTTAGCGAACCGCAACCTTGCCGCTTGGTGTCACCTCGCCACCGGCATTCGGGAAATGCAGAACAACGCGGCCAGGCGTATGCATCGTTACGTCCCTATGGCCCGCCTCGGGGACATCGATCGAAACCTTGTACGTCCCGCTCGGCAGCTTCATCAGCACCCACGGGCCGCCACAATGCACCGATACCGAATGACCGTTGCCGGAGACGTTCACTGTCTCGTCGCCAAGATACTGGCCATCCCTACCGGCGAATTCGAGGTGAAACGGATACTCCCGCCACATCGGATCAGCGCGCGTATCCGTGGTCGTACCGGTGCAAACTGTCTCGACGCCATTGACCATCATGGGCTGGTCTTCGTTCAGCGCCGCCGTCTGTGCCAAGCCCGCCGCGGGAAGCAGAAGCGTGGCAAAAAGAATTGCGGTTTTGTGTCTGAATCTCATGGGTTTACACTCCTGACGGGGCACACCCGCGGGCGGCGGGCGGCACTCCCTGCTGAATCGGAAACTCTCCCCGGCGGCGCGGGTTCCCACCAGCCCCGAAAGCTTGAGTTCGACAGGCCTTGCACGTATGATTTTCGCGCAACGGCGTCCGTTCGATGAAGCGCGCTTGTTTTGCCATGACCCGCCTACAGCGCGCTTGGACGAGACAGCCTACCTTCCCCAAAGTCGATGGTCCCGAGGCAAAGCGCCGAGGCATGTCGCCCCGGTGGGGAGCGATTGAGCAGGAGCAGTCATGGCAGTCGGAACGGTCAAGTTTTTCAACACGGCAAAGGGCTACGGCTTCATTTCGCCGGAGGGCGGCGGCAAGGACGTCTTCGTTCATGCCACCGCGGTGGAAGCCGCCGGGATGAGGACGCTGAATGAGGGCCAGAAGGTTGCATTCGATATTCAACCCGACGCACGCGGCGCCAAAGCGGTGAATTTGCGCGCGGCCTAAGCCAAGGGACAACTTTTCAAGGCGGGCGGCGCAGGGCAACCTCCGCCGCCCATTTTCTTTTAGGGGATAGGATGACCGTTCTTCACAACATGCAGATTTCGGGAAATTGCTACAAAGTGCGGCTCGCGGCGCGCCAGCTTGGGTGTTCGCTTGTGCTCAAGGAATATCGCCTGGGCGGCGGCAAAACGCGCGAACCGGAATTTCTCGCCAAGAATCCGAATGGAAGAGTTCCGCTATTGGAACTCGATAACGGACAGTGCCTCGCGGAATCGGATGCCATCCTCTTCTACCTGGCAGAAGGTACGACCCTGATGCCGGCCGACAGATGGGGCCGGGCCCAGGCTCTGCAATGGATGTTCTTCGAGCAATATGAGCATGAGCCCTCTATCGCGGTTGCGCGCCGCTGGCTCAGCTATGAGTCCAAGGAGGCCTTGGCGGCCAAGCGCCATCTGGTGCCCGAATGGCATGCCAAGGGCAATGCTGCGCTGGGCGTGATGGAGGCGCATCTGGCCAAGCATCTTTGGTTTGCCGGAGACCGCTACTCCATCGCCGATATCGCCCTCTATGGTTATACCCATAGCGCCGCTGAGGGCGGATTCGATCTGTCCCGCTATGCTCAGGTCAGCAAGTGGCTGGAGCGCGTCGCCGATGAGCCCGGTTATATTCCCATGAACGAAAGCTGGTGAGGTCATGGCCGAAGCGACCAACGAATTCTGTTTTCTGTATTCGACCTACCCGAACTCCGAAACGGCGCTCGCCGCCGCGCGATTGGTGGTCGACAAGAGACTGGCCGCATGCGTGAACATCTATCCCAAGATGATGAGCGTCTATATGTGGGAAGGAGCCCGCACGGAATCCTCCGAATTCGCGGTCTTCATCAAAACGCGCCGTACGCTCGTCGACGAGGCCATTGAGCTGCTCTGGGCGGTCCATGCCTATTCGGTGCCATGCTTCGTGGTGCTCCCGATCGAAGCGGGCACGAGCGACTATCTCGCCTGGGCGCGTGAACAGACCGAGCAGAAGGCGACGGTGTAGATAGGTCGGCCCAAGGCGCCCAGCTGGATCAGCACAGGGAGAAGCTCGTTTCCCTGATCCTGAAAGCGGTCGTTCACCGTGCCAGCACGACATGGGTGGCGCGCTCGGTCGGCACGTGCTCGGTGGTGCGATATCCAAGGGAGCGAAGATCGATTCCGTCAAACAGCGCTTCGCCCTGGCCAAGCACCACGGGTGCCACCGCCAGGTGAATCTCGTCGACATGGCCTGCGCGGATATATTGTCTCACGGTTTCGACACCCCCACCGATCTTGATGTCCTTTTGTCCCGCCGTTTCCCGCGCAGCTTGCAACGCTGCTTCGATGCCATCGGTGATGAAGTGGAAGGTCGTGCCACCGTCCATCTCGATCGACGCGCGTGGATAGTGTGTGAGCACAAAGGTTGGCGCATGATAGGGTGGGTTGTCACCCCACCATCCTTTCCATTGCTCATCTGGCCATTCGCCCCGGATTGGGCCGAACATGTTTCGTCCCAGGATGAAGGCACCGAAGCCGTCCATCGCACGCCGCGCGAACTCGTCGTCGGAGCCGGTATCGCCTCCGCTTTTGCCGAGCATTTCGCGGAAGGTGCGAGTGGGAAAGAACCATTGGAACAGTTCTGGCCCTCGCTTGCCCAGAGGGTGATCCAAGCTCTGCTCCGTTCCCGCCGCGAAGCCATCGAGCGAAACCCCGAAGCCTGCCACCCGTATCCTTGCCATTACCTCCTCCGAGTCTGATTGCATATCGCAATCAGCTGCTAGACCTTCACCCCACAAAGCCGACCAGGCGCCGCACCTCGCTCATGATCGGCAGCGCAATTTCAAGCGCGCGCTCCGTCCCGGATTTCAGCGTGGCGTCGATTCCCGAAGGATCGGCCAGAAGCTTGCGCATCTCACCGGCGATCGGGGTGAGCTTCGCCACGGCAAGATCGGCCAGCGCATTCTTGAAGGTCGAGAATTGCGCGCCGGCATATTCGGCGATTACCGTTTCGGGCGTGTGATCGGCGAGAGCCGCATAGATGTTGATCAGATTCTCCGCTTCCGGGCGGTCTTTGAGTTCATCCTTGTTGCCGGGCATGGGATGGGGGTCGGTGCGCGCCTTGCGGATCTTCTGCGCGATGGAGTCGGCATCATCGGTGAGGTTGATGCGCGAGAAATCCGACTCGTCGGATTTCGACATTTTCTTCGTGCCGTCGCGCAAGCTCATGACGCGCGTCCCCGGACCGGTGATGACCGGTTCGGGTAGCGGAAAGAAATCGGGCGCCGCGAAATCGAGGTTGAACTTCTGCGCGATGTCGCGTGAGAGCTCCAAATGCTGCTTCTGGTCTTCGCCCACCGGCACATGGGTGGCATGGTAGGCAAGGATGTCCGCCGCCATCAGATCTGGATAGACATACAGGCCGACGGACGCATTCTCGCGATTCTTGCCGGCCTTGTCCTTGAACTGGGTCATGCGGTTCAGCCAGCCGATGCGCGCCACGCAGTTGAACACCCAAGCGAGTTCGGCATGGACTCTTGCTTGCGACTGATTGAACAGAATGGAACGCACCGGATCGATGCCGACAGCCATGCAGGCGGCTGTCACCTCCCGCGTGGAAGCCGCGAGCTCGGCGGGCTCCTGCCATACGGTGATCGCGTGCATGTCGACCACACAATAGATGCAGGGCATGCTGTCCTGCAGCCGCACCCAATTCTTCATCGCGCCGAGATAGTTTCCGAGATGGAGCTTGCCGCTGGGCTGAATGCCCGAAAAGGCGAGTGGCTTGTGTTTGACGACATCATTCATGGCGCAAGTCCGGATAAGGCCGCGCCTTATCGCCGAGCCCGCCGTCTACATCAAGCCTTGCCTTCCAAGGCTTTCATCAGTTTCGCTTCGATGGAGGCGAGGCGTTCGGAGTGCGTCACTTTGTGGCCATAGCCGTCGCGCACATAAAAGGTATCCACCGCCAACTCGCCATAAGTGGCGACGATGGCAGAGGAAATGCTCATACCCGTCTCGAACAGGGTGCGCGTGATCTCATACAGCAGACCGACGCGGTCGAGGCTTTCGACCTCGATCACGGTGGAGACGGTTGAGGCTTCATTGTCGAAATTGACGCGCTGAGGGATCTTGAACGCCGCGGCCCGGCGTCCGGGAGGCCGCGCCGCGAGGAGGGCGCGCGGCTTGATCTCGCCGGTAAGGGTTTTGACGATGGTCTGTTTCAGCCTTTCGATGCGGCCGCCATCGCCGAAGGGACCGCCCGCCGCGTCCTGGACCTGGAACACGTCAAGGGCATAGCCGTCCGAAGTGGTGAAAATCTTTGCCCCGACGATCGAGCCGTTGGAAACGGAAATGGCGCCCGCCAGGCGCGAGAACAGGCCGGGATGGTCGGGCGTGTAGATGACGATCTCGGACACCGAATTCGAGAGGTCCCCTCGCGTGCCCACCACCATCTGTTCGTTCTTCTCGTCGGCGTTCCGCATCAGACGGGCGTGGAATTCCAGCTCATCGACCCCGAAAGCCAGCCAGTAGCTGTCGTAATGGCGCGAGAGGGCTCGACGGCGCGCGACTTCGGGGAAGTTGACGAGCTTCTCCTCGAGCGCGCGCTTCGCGTCCTCGATGCGCGTGCTGCGCGCCGGCGAGGAGTCGCCACCGGACATCAAGGTTTCGGCCTCGAAATAGAGCTCGCGCAAGAGCTGCGCCTTCCAGCCATTCCACACTCCGGGGCCGACCGCACGGATGTCGGCTGCGGTGAGGATCAGCAACATCCGCAGGCGTTCGGGCGTCTGAACAACATGGACGAAGTTCTGGACGGTCTTGGGGTCGGAGACATCGCGTTTCTGGGCCGCGTCGCTCATCACCAGATGATGCCGAACCAGCCAGGACACCGTCGCGGTATCGGCAGGGGAAAGTCCGAGCCGCGGACACACCGATTCGGCGAGAGCCGCGCCCACTTCGGAATGGTCGCCCGGTAGACCCTTCGCCATGTCGTGGAGCAGAATGGCGACATAAAGCGCCTCGCGCGATTTCACCCTTTTGATGAGATCGCTCACCAAGGGAAGCTCCTGCCGCAATTCGCCGCGCTCCATCCGCGCGACGTTCCCGACCGCAAAGAGCAGATGCTCGTCGACCGTGTAATGGTGGTACATGTTGAACTGCATCAACGCGACGACGCGGCCGAATTCCGGCATGAAGCGGCCCATGACACCGGCTTCGTTCATGCGCCTGAGCGCGCGTTCGGGGTCACGGCGCGAGCACAGGATATCGAGAAAGAGCCGATTGGCCTGGACGTCATTGCGCAAATTGTCGTCGATCAGATCAAGCTGACGC
>Ga0209488_10004803_pt1 | contig 10477 bp, 8 predicted proteins | sample Rivendell_Oct201_8_FD_188349 | JGI IMG/M metagenome (GOLD analysis project Ga0209488, IMG submission 188349) | Vadose zone soil microbial communities from the Eel River Critical Zone Observatory, Northern California, USA -... | ecosystem: Environmental > Terrestrial > Soil > Vadose zone >... | reverse complement strand
CTATACACGCATACACATTTCTCATCGATATACGCAATTGCTTTTCCGGCTCTGTCCGACGCAGAGGGCTCCTCCGGAGCAATTCCAATCATGTCGTTCCGTTCGCGCCGGGCCACTATGCGGCCAGCTCGCGAATTCAACGTTGTTCTACGTGCTCGTGATCAGCAAGTAAACGCTCTCCAAGACAACAATGACACTCTCAAGACGCAGCTCGAAGCTTTCGAGCGTCGCTTAACCAACGCCCGTGCCAACGCTTACGCAGACGCTCGTGCCCAACAACTACAGGAACGCAAGGTCGAGCAGCTGCGCGAGAAGCTAAATGACTCGCGTGGAGCTTCCGCAGCTCTGCGCCGGGAGCTGGAGGACGTCAGGCGCGAGTCGGAGACGCAGAGTATGCGGTTGGCAAAGGCGGACGAGGAGAATCTTCGGCACCGGGCCCGCATAGTGGAACTCGAGGCGGCACTCGAGGCGAATTCACCGCAAGACCTCACAAGTGACGTGGAGCATCATGACGATGATGTCGAGTTTGAAGAAGTCTCCCGTGATGACATTCTGGACGTACTAGCGCAGGTCGCCATGGACCTCGAGGCAGTTGCAAGGATGACAGAAGAGCTCCCTTTGTTCGGCCAACCCCCAGAATCCGTTCCTCGGGCTGCGCGGGCGAACAGAGGCGAGATGGGCATTCAAACTATCTCCGACGGAGCTTTAGGGGCAACTTCCGAGCAGGACCAGCGTCGAATCCAGGAGTTGGAGGTTGAACTCGAACATGGTCGTCACCTTAACGAGGAGCTCCGCAATGCCGTCGAGGAAGAGCGCCGTCTCGTTCAAGACTTGAAAGCCCAAGAAGAGTCCCGCATAGCGTCTCTGGTGGACGCTGCGAAGAGAGATCAAGAAGCCATCAAGGTCTTAGAAGCGACTGTCGACGAATATCATTCCGAGGTCGATAGCGCTGAGGTGCAAGTTACTCTTCTCCGCACACTCCTAGAAGAGTCACGCACCTTTAATGACGATCTCGAAGAGAGTTACAATTCTATCATGGCGTGCAAGGACGTCTTCATCCAGGATCTCCAGGAGAGGGTCGAGGAGCTCGCAGCCTCCAAGGCGTGGAGTCAGAAACGTGAGGCTACGCTTCACGATGCCCAAGATAGACTCGCCGCCGCAGATATCGAGATATTAGAACTGCGCCTCGAGCTTGAGGGGGCACAGCGAAATGCCGTCACGTCGACGAACCGGATTATCCAGCTCGAAGCGGTGTCCTCTGCGGCGCGTCACCGACGCCGGACTACGGAGGCTACGGAGGCGGATCTACGAGACGAGTTGGGTGTGGCCTTTGAAAGGGTTTACGCATTGGAGGACGAGTTGGTTGCTGCACAAGGTCGGTTGGACAATGCAGAGAGCACAACCCGCCAATTGCGTCAAGAGCTCGATCGATATGTCAACACCCCAACAAGCTTGTCAAACGGCCCTCCGATTCAGGATGACATTCACGACGTTAACGACACCGACTCTGCATCTGATGAGGGGTCTATCGACACGCTCGTCATGCCTGATGAACATTCGCAGCCACAACATTCTTCCGGAACCAAAGATGTTGATCCTCCCGTAGTATCCCCCAAACAGGACGAACCGCCTTCACACAGCGTCGCGCCACTCTCGGTGCGTGCCCTTGAAAACCGCCTAGAAGCGATGACACTCAAGTTCGAGGCGGCGGAAGCGGCACGGATCTGTGGGGAAGATGTAGAGAATATGCTTCGAGCGAAGTTACGAGCTTTGTCCAAGGCCAAGGACAACCCGTGTCCACCATTGTCAACGGCACTCGCGCTCGTCGAGCCGGATCCGGATCCGGACGTGCGCGCAGACAGCCCGTCGGAGGAGTGGTACAGCTTACCTACGATCCTGGAAGAGGAAGAACCAAATATATCCCCTACACCCGAGCGCATTACGCCCCCTCGAATCCAGACACGTTCATTGATTGTGGCGGCGAAGAATGCGGTGCCACAACCAACAATAGCAACAACAACAACAATCAGCAACGAACAGGCAGAGTCACCGCTGTTGCCATCACCAACACTCTCCGATATATGGTTCTCTGATATGTTAGCACTGGAGGAGACGGGAAGTTCGGTCTTGGATTGGGAACTCCCATCGCCTGGAGGTGATTCGGACAGCTCATGATGTATGACGTGAATGATCGGTAAAAGTTCAATTGACCGCGAAATACATGTAGCCATATTTCCATCTTTTCCTGTAATTTTTTTTATTGTGGTTGCCTAGTATCATTATATTACTTGCCCTCTGCCCCGTGGAAAATGGAAGAATTAAACGTTGTTGCCTCGCGAAGTGCGATCTGAGACCAACTGACCGCCTAAGCCTGACCCGTCGAAAGCGCGAGGCACACCAATGATGTGGATGCCCCAGAACCTAGCAGGTCTATTTCCGCAAGGATCGGGTCCACTTGGTTCAAATCCCCCGCGATCCTCCACAACTGATTTCCACAACCTCACCTTGAAACGTCGTTCCCAAATCATCCAGCCTCCTCAATCGACACGGCCCACCGTAACGACCCTATTAACCCAATGGCCCATGATATGCGCGGGCACCTGAAAGCATTCGCAGCTACACGCCTCGCCCCTTTGAAAGATTACCTCGTGCCCCCTCTCGATACCCATTCAACGTACCACCACCACCGCCACCACCGTGGACACGACCACCACCCAAGTGGAGAAATTGCACAAGTCGATGATGCGAAGAAACATAGCTGGACTCACTTTACCAGCAGATTTTCGAGGAGATTAAACAGCGATCCGGAATCCTTGATAAGCACGGGCACGGAGAGAATCGTGCTGCTTCCTGGCTGGGCATCAAGGAGATACCGCGCTGGGACGGAGCTGTCTGGTCGCGCAGGTAGTACTTTCTGTCGCTTTCTGTTTTAGGGCTTGTCGCTCATGGTTCGCCGCAGGTGCTCCCTATGACATCGAGATATTCATTTCTGGGTATGTCGTCAAATACAAGACCATAAACACACTATCGCGATCCCAGCGAGCGGTGTTGAGGCTGGCGAAACGTTAGCTTAGCTCCTGTCTTGCTTGTTGGTACGGGCTGACTCGGGCGAACATTTTGTCAGGTTTTGCTTCTCTACCGAAGCTGCCGGATTTATATCATAACGGTTCCGAGGACACCCTCTCGCACGAGACGGATTCCTCGGCCGAATCTGTAGAGGATCTACTCTCAACGACGATGCTTCGTGAAGATACCACCGAGGAAGTCGAAGGCCACGTGTTGCATCAATCGCCGGAAGAGATGATGAACCCAGATCTCAGTCCGACGCCAACATCCGCCACATCGTCGGCCGGGTTTTCAGTATCGATCACTCCGTCTCCCATCACACCATGTGAATTGGCCTTGGCGTCGTCGCAATCTAAAGTCGTGTTGCCCAAAAGCGACCACTTGCACGTTCACAGGTTGCATTCGAACCTCGAGACACGTCTACAACCGTTCTGGGCCGGCGTGCTCTCTCATCGTACATTGCGGGTCTCAGTCCAACCCCACTTGGTGACGACGGAGTCCGAGCCCGAATCAGTAGGCCCAAGCGAGCTGGAGTGTCTCGAGCAACCCTTGGCCGCGGACGTGGCCATCACTGACGCGGAGGGCGCGTTCAAGATGCGTCTTGTTATCCCTTGGGAAAGTTTTTGTGCCCGTATCCCAACAGCATTGATCGACGCACATCGTGAATACGACTTCTTCGTCTCTGCGGAGCTCATACCCCCACCACCGTGTAGCCCCCACCCGTCAACCGATCCACATCCGTTGGTGTCCTCCTCCGTCCCGTCCACGATAATGAGAGAGCGAATCCCTCTCACGCATTCACCAGTCCGCGTCATCTCGGATATCGATGATACCGTGAAGCTGTCAGGGATCCATTGTGGTGCGCGCGCGGTGTTCCACAATGTCTTTGTCAAGGAACTAGAAGAGAACCTGATACCCGGGATGGGAGAGTGGTATTCTGAGATGTGGCGTCGCGGCGTCAGATTCCACTACGTGGTGAGCACCTAGTCGTTTCCACTGCCATCTATCCGAAAACTGAAATATGTGCCACAGTCAAACGGCCCGTTTGAACTTCTTCCCGTCATTCAAGATTTCTTTTGTCTGGCCAAGTTGCCCACTGGCTCGGTCCGTCTGCGGTCCTATGGTACACGTTCGCTCTTCAGCGACCTGCTTTCTGCGCCCTCGGATCGAAAGCGGGACGGGGTCCTCGAAGTCATGACGTCGTTCCCCCACTCGCAGTTTATCCTTGTCGGAGATTCGGGCGAACAAGACCTCGAGCTCTACGCCTCCATTGCGCGCGACCACCCCGAACAAGTCCTCTGCATCTTCATCCGCGACGTGAACACCTACGAGGATGGCGGGGGCGGCATTGACGATCCTACCGGTATCCGCGCTCGAGAAACTGGGAAGAAAAGGAGCGCATGGGGAATGTCATTCTCACGTGGAGGGCGAGTGTCACCCAGGTCTTCTATGAGCTCTCAATCCCCCTCGACGTCCCCCACGGCGTCTCGTACGCCATCGGATACAACGGATGACTACTTTCCGAAAATTACGACACCGCCCGCGGCGGGTGCGCAAAGACCGTATACGGATACGTTCTACATGGAGCCGGAGAGCTATTACAATTCGTCGCAAGCATCGGCCACACCCTCTTCCATGACGACGCTGAGCCGCTTGACCCTATCGGAATCGGACAGGAAACGCATGAATTTACAGTTGCGATTATGGAAGGCCTGCGCAGAGATACCTATGAACGTTGTGATTCGCGTTTTCCGCGATCCATTAGAATGCGTCGAGGCTTTCCAAGTCATTGATCCCCATCTGGCGAGGGTGAGTACCTAGGAAGGGTACGGATTGCGTCTGCACTGCCTTTTGCTGAGTATTTATTTTCGCTTTCTTCGTGTCACATGTTGTGTGTACGTTGCCCAAGTGATGGTGGTTCTGTAGTTATGCTACTTCTGTATCGCTGGGTCGCTTTGTATTCCTCTCATGTTCACACCAATAATCGGTTGGAGACCTGTAGTATCCATTCGCGTACATCCAAGGTGACGCTCGTGAGTACCAACACGAAGCGGGGCCAGGTGTATATTATATTATACCAACGTGTCCATTCACACATTCTAGTGAGATGAATACATGGAAATATGGGTATTGTTGTGGAATACATGTGTATGAATCATGGAGCAGGAGCTTCCTCTTCCGCCACGTCCCACGGATGGGCCGGGGGACGGGGTTGGCTTGCATAGCTCCGTAAGACGAGTTCTATGTCTTGAAGTACCCCCACCATATCCTGCAGGGATGATATCAATGCCTTTGTAAGTCTCACAAGGGCAGGGAGCGTACCGGGTTGGTGGGATCAAACTGTAGTCCGTACTGAACGGCCTCCTTCGCTTGTGCCATTTTACCCATCGCGACGAGGGCTTTTGCTTTACGGAAGTGACCCTTGGACCAAGCCTTCCTGAGTTGGATCACTGCGTCGGCATCCGTGATTGCAGAAATGAGGTCTCCGTTCTCGAAATGGGCTGCAGAACGGTTCGAGATGACGGTAGAGAGCTCCTCACGCAGGATTTGCTGGGCTTCCCAAGGCGCGCGCTGCATAGCAAAGCCCATGGCTTGGTTGTAACGACCGATGGCCTTGGGCCATTGATGTGTTCGGAAGAGGGCCTTGTTGTGTGGCAAGCGCTTAGTCAGCCATTGTTGGGAAAATGAATGATATGTACCGTGGAACATACATTGCCTTCTTCCTTTGTCTGATTGACGATCTGAGACAATTTTTGATTGACGATATTGGGCGGAGGTGGGAAGGGAATGGTTGGGTTGGCGGAGAGGACCTTGGTTAGACGGTTGAGCTGGACAAAGTCTACGTCGCACTCATCACACTTTTCGCGAGAATGGGATGAGCAGAGAGCTGTCGCGTTGGCAGAATCCAAAGTAAGGTCGACGGGGCGGAAATCGGCTTCGATGACTGCTTGCATCACTGGATCTTGTCGTGCGAGTAGTTGCTGTTGCTGTTGCTGTTGCATCTGTGCTTGCATGGGTTGCTGGGGCTGTGGAGGCGCTGCCATGGTCGTTGACGTTGACGTGACGTTGAGGGGATGGGGATAACAGTGCACAGTATCGGACCGGGATGGCGATGCCGTAGCCGTAGCCGTGGGATAGCTGACTAATAATGTCTCACATGAATTTTTTGGGAGAAAATGAGTCGCAGCCTTTCCCCTCGCCTTTTCTCCCCCTCACAGCCATCATCCAGAGGCTTATAGAACACACCACTTCACAAGACACAAAATCAAAAAAAAGACATCCCCCTCTAATATGTCAAATGGAATTGTAAACGGTACCACTGGTCTCGAATCGTCTTTCGGTGAGTAGCCCTTTTCCCATTACTCATTGTGTCTTGGCTTGTCCTCATTGATTCCCGCCAGCGTCTCTTGGTATCAACGGTACAAAATCTGCATATGTACCTCCGCATTTGAGAGCATCGCAGCGGGCTGCTTCTTCCCCTTCTAGCCTTGACGGGTATGTATTTTCTCACTCCTTTCACAGTTGAGCCATGTCTTATCGGCGCCTAGGAACGGCTGGAACGACTCCCGGACCTCTTCGCCCTTCCCTCGTGGTGGTTATGGTGGAAGAAATAACTTTGGTGATAAACCCGCGAACGGTCAGATGTCTCCATTGGGAGGAAGTCGGCGCAACGACAGCTGGAATGAGCGTCCCCACAGTAGCTACGGAGGTGGAGGTCCCAGGCACGAGTCTAGCCCACGTGAAGCATCCGGCTACGGCGTATGGAAGGACGGTAAGCACGTCGTTGGAGGACGCAATATGCGCCTTGAGAAGGAGCTTTACGGCGACGCCGAAGATCCTTCCAAGCAACATACCGGGATTAACTTCGAAAAGTATGATGATATCCCCGTCGAGGCGACCGGTGCTGGTGTCCCTGATCCCGTTATCGCCTTCACGAGCCCTCCCCTAGACCCTGTCCTTTTGGAAAATATCGGCTATGCTCGCTATAACACGCCCACTCCTGTCCAAAAGTACTCCATTCCGATTGTTGCGGCCGGACGAGACTTGATGGCATGTGCTCAGGTTCGTCCCATTAGCATGTTATAGATGTTTTCATTTTAACACACGTACAGACTGGTTCTGGCAAAACTGGGGGCTTTTTGTTCCCTATCCTTTCTGCTTCCTTTTCGAATGGTCCCCGGGCCCCTCCAATTGGGGTGAACGGACACTCCCATTTGCGGACACGAAAAGCTTATCCCACTGCCCTTATTCTTGCTCCCACCCGTGAGCTCGTGAATCAGATCCATGACGAGGCGCGCAAATTTGCCTACCGTGCCTGGGTCCGCCCTGCCGTTGTCTATGGAGGTGCCGATATCAACGGCCAGCTTCGTAACATCGAGCGCGGGTGTGACTTGCTGAGCGCTACCCCCGGCCGTCTTGTTGACCTCATTGAGCGCGGCCGTATAAGCCTCGCAAATATCCGTTACCTGGTATTGGACGAGGCTGATCGCATGCTCGATATGGGTTTTGAGCCCCAGATCCGCCGAATCGTCCAAGAAGAGGACATGCCGGGGGTCCATGACCGTCAAACCCTCATGTTCTCCGCCACATTCCCCCGTGACATTCAGGTGCTTGCCAAAGATTTTTTGAAGGATTATATCTTCCTATCTGTCGGCCGCGTTGGTTCCACCTCCGAGAACATCACGCAGAAGATTGAATACGTCGAAGACCACGATAAACGTTCAGTGCTCCTCGACCTTCTTACCTCCAATCAAAGCGGGTTAACACTTGTCTTCGTGGAGACCAAGCGAATGGCGGACATGTTGTCTGACTTCCTTCTCGGAAGTTCGTTTGCGGCTACCTCAATCCATGGAGACCGCACCCAGCGCGAACGCGAAATGGCGCTTCAGACGTTCCGCCAAGGTCGTACACCGGTCTTAGTCGCCACTGCCGTCGCCGCGCGGGGACTTGACATTCCGAATGTCACACACGTCATTAACTATGACCTACCTAGCGACATCGATGACTATGTCCACCGCATTGGCCGCACTGGTCGTGCTGGTAACACAGGGTTGTCGACGGCGTTCTTCAATCGGGGCAACAAAAACATTGTTCGGGACCTTATTGACTTGCTTCGTGAAGCAAACCAAGAAATTCCTCCGTGGCTTGAGTCCGTCGCCCACGAATCCGGCTTTAGCGGTGGAGGATACCGAGGCAGGGGTCGTGGTGGAGGTGCCCGACGTGGCGGTGCGACGCGTGACTACCGCCAGTCTGGTGGTGGTGGTGGTGGTGGATACGGTGGACGGTCGTCGGGTTACGGTGGTGGAGGTCCCCAGTACGGTGGTTATGGTGGTGGCTACTCTGGCGGCGGGGGTGGTAACAGCTGGTGGTAAAGATGGCGCTCCGTGGTCCCTCCAGTGCGTCACGAACTTCAAATCGTCACGCCCTCCTCTTCGCTTTCGTCATATGTGTTCGTTACATGCAGGCCAGCGGATGGGCATAGAATCCGCCCCTCTCACATCTCCTAATTCTGGCTGCCATTATGCTCGCTTTTCGTTGGTTTCCTTGGACTCTGCGCTGCTCTCATGACTTCACGTGTCTCGTCGCTCTCTGTCTGGCATGACCTTATGACCCTATCTTAATTTCTCCCGTCCTGTCATTGTTCATGTCTCCTCACATCCCTCGCGCGCCTCTGCACCTCATTTTCTTACTACCTCATCACCGCCTTGAGCGCGAATCCGTTTGCTGATATACTAGACATCAACACCAGCCGGGAACCCCGGGTCACTTTACTCGCATTGATAGTAGTCCGCCTGCAATTGCGCACGATACCCCATGCTCTTGCGCGGGCACAGCACACTTCTAATTATGTTTTCATCTTGCCAGCATTACGAGACAAATTGTTAGAGCATCGCATATATAATGTATCCTCCTAGTCTGTTACTAGTTCGAGTTGACGTTTCTCCCATCTATGGCGTGCGCGTGAGATCGATCATGAGACGTCATCTCGTGATAGTGGGATGAGTTCGACAGCTGTATGTTGTTGCAATGCGCTGTACAAGAGGTTGGCGCATGCGAGAGCGTTTTCCAAAGTGGAAAGCAATACGCAGTTGCCATGGAGCATGCTGGGCCCGAATACAGTTGCGAGCACGAATGAGAACAGCGAGTCATTCCCCATCCACATCGGCATGATGGGATTGCGGGAAACAAACTATTACAGTAATTATACATGGACGACGTTTCACTCAGTACAGGGCTCAGTTACAAACAGATTGGAGGATGAATAGATTTTCACGAAGGCATGCCAGTGTGAGTTGTTTTGATAAACATACTTTACACGGGTTTGGAAGTGGTGTCTTCTTGAGAAAAGGGAGAGTCGGGATCGGTTGTTTGCATTAGGGTTTGAGGAACTGAATTTGAATTTGAATTTTGACGTGCTCGACACGCTGTCAGCTAGGAGTCTGATAAATAGCAGACATTGCATAGAGATGTTTTGAGGGTGGTCCTGTAAGTCACCTTTCCAAGAAAATTGATGCTATCGATGTTGATGTGGAAGAGTAATGAATGGTGCGTGTTTGCTTCGAAACCGCCGTCAGTTACGCAACCCCCGACTGCAACAAACGCATTCTCCGGAGGCATTGGCTGTATTTTGTGTCATCAAAATAGGCACGGATGAAAGATATGGATAGACGTTGTTCTGCCTCAACGAAAGACGGGTATTGGGACGAAGTGACATCAAAGACGTTCTCCGAGTTACACTTGAATGCGGTACCGGAGAATGTCCAAAATTATGACAAATCACCAAAGGAGGTCGGTCATTGGGCACCAGGAGCGTGAACCCAAAGACCTGAAAGCGGAATGGCCGCACGTAGCGCGTCGTTCTTTGGAGACCTAAACCTTTGTCCCTTGTTACATGGCCATGCATCAGGAAAATATCCATTTACTTGTTTACTTGTCTACTTTTTGAAAAAATAGAGGGTTTCTTTGTGCTTCACTCCTCCTGAAAATGCATTTGGGAATCAACTTTTTTTGGATTCTAGATTACTCATCAACTTATCTACTTTTTCACTCATATGAGCTCGTACAAGTGCAAAAAGTAAGTGGCAGGTTTCCTGATGTGGGCACAAGCGAGTTTCAGCACAATTGAACAAGGACTGAGATGGACCAAGGTTGCTTGTGTTGCGAATACATGCCACTCAGTATCCGGAGAAGGAACTAATATTATCGCTCGTCTAACCTGTTGTGAATACACGCCACTAGACAAGGATGTGAGCGGCGTATGTACAGTAAATAGGGAGAACTAACCTCAGTATCTGGAGAAGGAACTGAGGTTATGCCTGTGAGGTATTGTACCATATGTACCTATTACTCTACGAATGCCAAAGTCCAAGTAGGGTAAAAGGAGAGGTGTCGATATTACAAGGTAGAAAGG
>Ga0209488_10004802_pt1 | contig 10478 bp, 12 predicted proteins | sample Rivendell_Oct201_8_FD_188349 | JGI IMG/M metagenome (GOLD analysis project Ga0209488, IMG submission 188349) | Vadose zone soil microbial communities from the Eel River Critical Zone Observatory, Northern California, USA -... | ecosystem: Environmental > Terrestrial > Soil > Vadose zone >... | reverse complement strand
TCACACTCGAAGGATGGAAGAGACTCGTTTCCTTCAGGAGGTGAGACTCAGAATAGTTGATCCCGTCATCAAGGATGAACGGCAGATGAAGGAGGGTGTTAGTCGTAAACGAGTGTACTGGTCGTATCGTGCACAGTCGCGTCATCTAATCGAACTAGCCAGTTGACCTTGAGTGTCTTGTAAACAGGCACCGAGCCCTACGATCATCGATAGTTCATTGGCAGCGGGAAACGACATCATCATTCTTTGATCGGACGAGGGCACAGCTGGCCAAAAGGTGCTAGGTATCTAACCATCATGATAAGCTGACGCCGACTACGATGGTGACAACAAGGCTAGTTGGGGGATAGCCGGACTGCGTATCTAAACACCGGTCAGTGTGTGTGTGTCAGATACTTTTCGTAGGTAATTTCAGGTCCAACTAATCTGCGTGATCCACGTTGATGATGGGCATAGTGACCTGAACAATCCTTGGAATCGAGATTCTAAGTACGGTGGGTTCCAAGCCTGTGATGTTGTGGATGGGGCCAAGGTTTGTCCGACTTCAATTTTTTTAGACTTCTAAGGCATCAGTGAAGATCCTGATACATGATAATAGACTGATAGTTGCGGTGCCACAATGCGAATCTGAGATGCAGTCGGGGGATGAAAAAAAGGTCCCATGAGATTTGTGCCAGATTTGCAGAAGCAGGATCGGAGTCACTGAGATTTGAGAGAGATCAGCATTTAGATGAACAGTGTAACAACGCCCAAATTCTATTCTGTTATTGTAACGCAGTCATATTCCCGACGGTGTTCAACCTCCCAGTAGAGTAGTATCCCGCACGTTCGTGGCGCACTCCCGACCCTAATTCATAACGATGCTTCGAAGATAAGTAGTTCTTCGAGTAGAGCTGCATCTGCACTCGACAGCTTGTCTATGGAGGCTGGCATTAGGGGCCCGCGCACGGTTGGTCCACCGTAGCCAAAATTGCGTGCGATAAGCGCCTTGATAAAGCCGATCCCACCGTATTTGCTCGCAATTGCATCACCGTGCGCAAGCATACGCTGTATATTTCGAGCTTCGTCCATGCGGCCGGCGTGCGACGCATCCCACAGAGCACGATGAGCGCGCGGAACCACGTTCGCGAGAGCCAATATCCCGCCTGGGCCGCCGACGGCAAGGGCGGGCAGGAAGCTGTCGGATCGCCCGATGAAGGCTGCGAAGGACTCCTGGGGGAGAGATGTGACCAGGCGCGTGAGCTTCCCCAGGTGCCCGCAGGAGAGTTTCGTGCCGACGATGTTGGAGTGCGCGCCGAGGGCGGCGATCGTGTCAAAGTCGAGATCGATCCCCGCGGTCACCTTGGGGAAGTTGTACACCATGGTTGGGATTGGCGATGCATCGGCAACCTGTTCGGATCACGCGCGAGAGCAGGCGGTGAGTGAGGCGCTGTGCTGCGAGAGACGTGGGGACGATAGTAGAAGAGAGCCGCACCTCGCGATGAAAACGCACGATGGTATCTTTTGTCATCGATGATGCCCAAGTCGAGGGCGTTAAAACAAGGGCATGGGTGGCTCCTGCCTCGTGCGCGTCGATGTTGAGTTGCTTAGTCTCGCGGGTGGATTGTGCGCCAGTCCCGGCAATGACGACGATGTCTTTGTACTCGTGGGCGTCAAGTGTGGCTCGAACCAGATGGATAGCACGTTTACGCTCGTCGTGGGAGAGGTGCTGCGCTTCACCATTCGATCCCTGAACAAGGATACCGGTTACAGATCCCTAGCATTCGGCGGAGATCTGTTAGAGCCAAGGATGCGAGTATATAAGTGAATCTCGAGCATCGATACCTGAGCAAGGCGAAGCACATGTGATTTGATCGCCTCTTCATCTAGTTCTTCGTCTTCTTTGAAAAAGAGGACAGCAGGAACGTAAATCCCCGGGGGTGGTGGTTTGGACTCGGACATCTGGGGCTGAGACTGAGTGTCCATAGAGGTCATCTAAACGAGAAGTCATGGCCTCCGGGCTTCACGGATATGAACTTGGGTCGGATCGGATATGACATCAGCAATTAACAAAGCCTACACGCATGTACGTTACCGTTCGAACACGGTAGATATATTGATATTTGACATATTAACTGGAAGCCCAGAAAATGAGCAAAAGGTTATGGTGGTCTGCAGATGGCCGATGCATCCCATTCTCGCTGGGGCGGGCTAAGTACTGTGGTGGCAAGTGGAAATAGTCGTAAGGTCAGCTCACGTGACCTACGGATCACGTGATCACAGGCGCAGTGGGCTAGTGACTCACTAGCCGCACCTCTAACAACCAATATAACTTCTCCGTGAGGAATATCTTGTGACCCCTAACAGAAGAACTTATAGATGATAGCTAGCCTATGTACAATACTGGCTTATTGACTGCGGGAAGGCTTGAAACGAGGGACAAGAATTTTTCTCATTCATGGTGTGTCTCCACCACTGTGTACAAGACACCATAACCGAGCGGGCACGGTAACAGACATGAAATCTGTTGTTTCCCTTCTGAGATTGCAGACAAGAAATCTGCTTGCCTTGGGAGTACGGGTTCGAATCCAGCTGGTGTTTGACTTCTTTTTGTTGCATATCTCACTTATCCATATGTTAAATTTTGTTGAAAAACCCATTATCTTACTGACTTATGCTGCTACGATGCTCAAGGGCACGCAGTGCTGGCTGCGCGACGCCGCCAACACTCCCAAGCTTAGATTCAGCCGAAACGTCGTCGGTTGGATCGAAGAAAGATACATGTTTACACCTCGGAGGTAATTTGTTTTGGATCCAGCTAATCGTGACCCGTGGCCTGAGGCATAAATCAATCATGGTGGCCATAGGGACCCGAACAATCCTTGGACTAGAGACTGAAAGTATGAGCCCGCGGAGTAGTAGATGGGGGGCAAGGGGTTTCTTTCCATAGACTTATAAAGCATCAGCGAAGATGGTCTGACAGTTGGGCGCGACGGCGACAACGTGTGGATCTGAGATGAATTGTTGACAATCGGGAGTTGGTAGGGAAGGTCCCGTGGAATTTCTGACGGATCTGGGGAAGTAGTGTGAGATTAAATAGAGAAATCAGGTAGATGTACAGTGGGACAGCCCCGTTCTATTTCAACCATTAACCATATTCTGGAAGGTCCTAATAGTATCCCACACATTCGCGGCGCACTTCTGTCCCTGGTTCTCAGCAACGCTTGCTTCGGAGCTAAGTCTTAGACTAGTTATGCATCTGCATCCGACAGCCTATCAACAGAGGTTGACACTAGGGGACCGGGCATGGTTGGCGCACCGTAGCCAAGATTGTGTGCGATAAGCGGTCTTGATGAAACTGTAAACCGTACCGTCCGCGCCGCGGACGGCAAGAGTGAGCAGGGGGTTGTCGGGTCTTCCGATGCAGCCAAGTAATCCAAAGGGAAGGACGTGAGGCGCGAGAGCTTCCCTAGTTGTCTACAAGAGAGGTCCGCGTTGACGAGGTTGGGATGCCTGCCAAAGGCGACGATAGTGTCAGAGTCGAGATGGAGCCCGGCGCTCACGCTAGAGGGGTTGTCTACCAGATAGGGATCGGAGAATGAGCAGCCACCCGTTTAGATCACGCGGTATCAAGGGAAATGATAACGTCACCGCACCGAGAGTGTGTGATGAAAGAGGAGAGAATGAAATGCAAAGATGACATCCTTTGTACTATTTCCAAGTCGAAGTGGCCAAGCGTGTGGCAAGAGGAGAGCGTGAGAAAGGATGACTCATCCAAGCTGTGAGCTGCGGCGCCCTCAGGCTCGGCCTCTGTAAGACCTCTCAGCTCTCAGCAACACTCACATTCAACGGAGAAGCCCTCAACAGCCTGATCACTCATGGGCATCTTACTATCTCTCCCGCTCACCGGCGTGCTGGGCACGGTTGGATCCTCATGTCTTGCTGGCCTTGCATTCTGTTGTACTTCTACCGCTGGTATGTGCTACAGTCCCTCGACATAGTCATCCTCTGACCTCTGATTGTCTCGAAACTGTAGCATCGATGTTCTTTAAGAATTGCAATTGCAACTCCTCCATCGCAACCCGCATAGGTTTTGCTGTACGATCCTTCCCCAAATGACCTGACCTTGCCTTTCTTACCCTCGATATCAGTTGATATTCGCACTGAACTCCATGCTCGCATGGCTCATGAAGACACGATTCATGATCCAACTCATCGAGAAGTGGAGCTATGACTACATAAAGATGGACTGTGAGGATGGGAAATGCTACGGCGTCCTGGCAGTAAGTACCTTTTCTCCTGGTCTGTCTACCTACCTTCATCGCAAATAGGTTCATCGTCTATGCTTCGCCCTCGCGCTATTCCATATTATCCTCAGTGTTTCACTCTTTGGAGTTCGTGATACCCGTGATAAGCGGGCAGCCATTCAAAATGGGTGAGTGTCGTGGCCCTCTCGTCTGTGATATCTGTTCACATCATCGTAGTTGGTGGGGGCCAAAGGTTCTACTTTGGCTCGTGTTTGTCATCATATCTTTCTTCATCCCGAATGGCTTTTTCATCTTCTGGGGCAACTATGTGTCTCTCATTGGTGCCACCGTCTTTGTCCTGCTCGGCCTGGTTCTCCTGGTGGACTTTGCCCACTCCTGGTCAGAGACCTGTCTCGAGAATTGGGAGAATTCCAACAACTCTAACCTCTGGCAATGGATCCTCATCGGTTCGACAGCTAGCATGTATGTGGCAACGTTTGCCATGACTGGGGTGCTGTATGGGTACTTCGCAAGCTCCGATTGCACACTCAACCGCTTCTTCATCTCGTTCAATCTTGCCCTCACGACCATCATAACCATCCTCAGCATTCTTCCTGTCGTGCAAGAGCACAACCCACGCTCAGGGCTCGCACAAAGTGGTATGGTTGCTGTCTATTGCACGTACCTCGTTATGTCCGCCGTTGGCAACCACGTCCACGAGACGTGCAACCCCTTCCGCTCAGGCGCGGCAAGCGGCACACGCACCTCTGCTCTCGTCCTCGGTGCTGCGTTAACATTCATTGCTATTGCATACTCTACCACACGCGCTGCAACCCAGAGTCGAGCCTTGGTGGGCAATAAACGCCATGGCGAGATTCAATTGTCCGACAGCCGTGACGCTCCTGGGATTAGCATTGTGAGCAGCCAACCGGGCCGTACAGAAACGCCACGGTACCAGGCGCTCCTTGCCGCTGTTGAGGCCGGGTAAGCCTGTCACAATACCCTGCAAAGTCGCTGTTGAGTCGCTTTCAGGGCCATTCCAGCCTCTGCACTTAACGAGGACGAAGACGAAGATGAGGACGATATCAGTGAATCACGTGATGACGAACGGTCAGGCACCCGTTATAATGTACGCCCGCTTCTACATCGTTCTGCCCCTTGTGACACTCTTCCAGTATTCCTGGTTCCATATCATTTTTGTCCTTGGCGCCATGTACGTGGCGATGCTGCTCACTGACTGGTATGAGTACATGCACCGCATTTCTGTCAGCGCACTAATTGGATCTACGACCTACGCAGGAATGTCATCCGCGCGGGCTCGTCATCACCCTCACCCTCGGCCGAGGGTGAAGACTTTTATATCGGGCGTTCGGAAACGGCGATGTGGATGCGTATCGTCAGTTCGTGGGTCTGCATGCTCCTTTATATATGGAGCCTGCTCGCTCCGGTCTACATGCCCGACCGGTACGTTCATCATCACATGGTTGCTGGTTAAGACATGTGCTCATGTCGGGCGTAGTTTCCTTGAATTTTAAGCCTTGAGCTACGTCCTAACGCAGGTGCAGTACATCCCATGGACAACTGGATACGTTGTATGATGTGCTCGAATGCGGTGTATCTTAATCCGTCTACGTATCTGTACGAGTGAACCTCCACGAATATCAACTTGAGAATGTAGTGGACACGCGAATTTGGGGCTGCGGACTGTGGTGTTTTCGTCGAGATACCGACATGGGCCTAGTCATTTCAATCGTATTCCGGCTGACTAGCAAGTGAACCAACCCTAACCTAGAAACATTTTGCACGTGACGATGTCCTAAGTCGAGTCGGGTCACTCCCCCTACACCTAAACTTGTATTGCAACCCTCACATATCACTTCTCTGGTAAAGTCTTGTCATACATTTGCAGGCATGGAGGAGGCAGCTGTTGTTGCAATGGATTATATCAGTAGTGAGTATCTTCTCAACAGCTTGTATGTGGGTATCAATTACTGAAAGAACTGACTCAGCACTCGACAACCTTCCCGCGGAGGTCCAACACCTGCTTGTCGAGATTAAGCACAAGGAGACTAAATCTCAGGGCAAGTAAATGGTCAATCACTTACTCTAACGCCCCAACTCACCTTAATTTCAGAGCTCCTACAAGAGATCACGAAAGAGACCTCCAGGTACATTCGGCATTCCTTGCGCAATGGTACCACACCACTAAGCACAAAAGACGAGCAAATCCCCCAAAAGATAGACCAGAGCTATGCGGAAGTAGACAAACTCGCGCAGGAAAAGCTACAACTTACTGAGCGGCTCGGCAACCTGATTCAGCGGGCGCGGACGCGTCTCGACTATCACCTACGCAGGGTGCTCATCTTGCAAGGTGATGATCCCGGCCAACCCGCATTTGTCTCGACAAGCCGCAACCCTATACAGGAAATCAACGAAACCCTCCGTCACGCTATTGCCGAGGCCTCACCAGTCGTCCCTCCCCCACCAGTCGTCGTGTCGGCCACACAGCCACCCACACAGAAGAGTACGTTCTTCCCACTTTCTTTCCTTTCTGGGCTTATAGTTGCGCCTTGTATAGAGAGAAAGGTTACCGCGGTGGCGTCGTCTGCCTCGATCAAGCTACCTAGTCCCGCTCCTGCCTCCGTCCCCACCCTTCCGCAACGTACGCGGCACGCCCAGCAGCAATCACATCGGCCTTCGCCCGCACGTGGGCGGCAAGTGCAGCCGGAACCTCCCGGCCCTGATGAGGACGCGGAAGGTGAGGACGACGTCGAAGACGGGAACGGAGATGACGATGAGGACAATGAGGACAAGACGCTCTACTGCTTTTGTCAAAAGATGTCTTATGGAGAGGTACGTGCCACGCGGCATGTCGTGTTGCTTCATTTCATCAACTTTTGATCAGATGGTTGCGTGTGATAACGCGGAATGTACATATCAATGGGTGAGGTATACTGATGTACATTCGTCTGTGTTTGCTGACGCTCGTATCGAAAGTTTCATCTACCTTGTGTCAATCTCAAGCCCCCACTCCCGGAAGTGTGGTACTGCTCTGACTGTGTATCGAAGGGCGTGGCCGGCAGTGTGGACAATTCTGGGCCAGAGCGCACGAAGAAGCGCAAACGGTAGAAAGCATACTGTACAACCATGTATCCCTATTACGATCTAGACGTTATCCACGCCACTCTTTTATCCTGCAAGCCTGAGTCGTCATTGTGGAACTAGGAGGCTTATCCTTCTAGGACAGAGGTCAGATAAATAACCGCAACGGCGCTGCGCTGATAGAGCCCTCGCCTCGACAGCTAGGCACAAACGCGCCTGTAGATAAGCTTTGGTGGGGACCTTTGATCAAGGAGGAGAATCGAGCATGCATGATCAAACTTGGGAAACAATGGGAGAATGGCCAGATGGTAAAGCCGACTACGCTGCCAGTACTATGTTATGCCTCATCCGAAAGGCGCAACGCGCCCCTGTCGCCTTGCAACGACCCACCATCAATAACATACTCGCACAGCACGAGGGGGACCGTCTACGCACCGATATGCGCGAGCGGAGTACCTCCGCGGTACGCAGCTCGCGGTCCTGCCCTGGTGCCAGCGCGAGCCACAGCGTGGCGTCGCTCATGGACGCGAAATAGACGCCGAGTGCTGGACGACCTGCGGCTGTTGCGTCGTTCAGCACCTATGGGCGGGGGCAGAACATGGACATTAGTACTGGGCCTGCCCCCCCCCCCTCCCCTCGCGCGAACACAAGTTGTGTAGAGGGAAAGGGAGGAGGGGGAAACATGAGACACGCACGAGGATGCATAATCCGTGCTTTTGTGCCGTTGCGCGGAGGAGGCGCATGAACATCGTCATCTCTGCGTGTCCTACGGGGCGTGCACCCGCGAGCACACCCATGCCGCGGCCGTCGTCAGCTGATGCTTGGCAGCACGGTTGGACAGGACAACAAGCCAGATGGAGGTGGGTGGTAGCGCGGTCGAAGGTATACATTACCTTGCGATGATATTCCGCTCAGCTGCGGCCCCAGCAGCGCGGTCACGGTGTCTAGCACTACGATGCGGAATTGATTTTGATTTTGATGCGCCTGCGAGGATTCCAGTGTGCGGCTGGTGCCACCTTGGGCGTCGAGGGCGTCGATGGTGCGTGCGACCGCTGCGACGTCGAACGTTGTTGTGACGTTCAGCCGTGCGAGGGGGTCTGCATGCGCCGCCTGTACACACCGGCGCATCAGCACCGACGGAGGCAAAACGGAGGAGAGTTTCGACGGACCGGCTCGGAGCGCGAGCGCGAGGCGAGGGTTGCGAGACGCGCTGGTGCAAGGTTGCCCGTGGTGTCGAGCCAGAGCGCGGCGTCGGCCTGGTATGATTCGAGGTGATGGAAGACGATGTGCAGGGCAAGGGCCTGTGGTCACCCACGAAGGTAAAGCTGAGTGGTCCGCACGTCGTTGAGGAACGGTGACGATTGGATTATACGTACTGTCTTGCCGCTGGCGCTGGACCCTGAGATCTCAATAACGCGACCGCCTGACGCGCCCCCGAAGCTGTTGTTGACAAGTCCATCCAGAGCGGGCAGCGCACTGCGCACGGATGGTAGCCGTGCGCGCGCTTCTACCCCTCCGATGAGCTGGGCGCCCGTCAGAGCAGGGCCCGCAAAGGCAGTTCTGACGTGTGCGATGTGATGCGTAAGCTCCGGGAAGGTGATGCTTCCCGCGGGCAGCTTTCGAAATAGCTCGGCAGGCGGGACGAAGATAAGGTCGGGAACTGTGCGGATGTTGAGCGCGGAAAGGTTGGATACCAGAGTTTCTGGGAGGGGTGGTGTGAAGTGGGATAATGACGGAGGGGCAAGATTCATTGTGATCGTCGGAGGCAAGCAGTTCGCAGTCGTAATTGGCGCGGCATGGCTCAGTCGAGAGAAGGGGTGGTATGAATGCACAGAAGACCATTATAATTATACACAATTCAGAATACCGGCCGTGTGTTATGCTCTGCCCATCGCGCTCCCCATAACCGTTAAGTTACCGCTGTTTGCTGCGCTTGAAGTAAGGACTGGTCACTACCGTTCCTTGTAAAGCATTGAACGTCGTCTCTCCGAAGGCAAGGTATTGTTCAGTTATCGATCGGATGGTAGAGTTGGAGATGGTGTTTGTGTCGAAACTACAAAGAAGGGGGAGGTTGAGAGTCTGGTGGCGGTATAATGAGAGAAAGTTGGACGCACGCGAAACTCGTAGAACGCTTGACGCCAGCTAGTACGGTAGATAGAAGGATTGCATCAATTGCATAGTGTGTAAGTCTTCCGAGGACCATGGTGGGTAAGAGAACGTGTTGGGTCGGTAAGATAGGTTAGGCGAACCGTATAAGAGCCAGCGCCAGCAAACTGTCCGGTCCGCGTCGTTACGCCATTCCTTAGCAACTCCTGCATCAAAGGGCAAGTAAATAGTACCCCCCCCCACAGGAATTTTAAGTTCGCATGAACAAAGTGGTGGCCCTGAAACAATAGTGCTCTCTTCCTAGTATTTGCCTGTTATGACGCTATGATGGTCCTGTTAGTATTTTAGGGAGTCCGAATTCGCAGGCTGGCTCTATCTCCCTCTCCTCCGAGACCCTTCCTACTATCTTGTCCAGACTCATCCTATGGCCACCTTGTGCCCCGACTCTCAATCCATCTTTGACAATACCTTGGAAGTCTATAGGCCCACTATGGCAATGAAATTTTGAACTTGAACTTTTACTTCAGGGTTTTCCGGAGGTCACTGGAGTGACAAGGGCATCTATTGTGACATGACATAATACAAGTTCTTTTTAGGGTTGCAAGTAGTTGGTGGTTTTTAGCAATGATTACATATGCTCCCCATGACAAAAAAGGCAGGTGCCCTGTCTGAATTTCCCTTGTGCCCTCCTATGACAGCTGAGTTGGTGTAAATCTCACATGTGGCTTGGTTGATATCAGCCACATTGTGTAAAAAGATGATTAGCCCATGAACCAAACCCATACACAAAACTGAAGTGGGCAAGTGACAATACCATAGTATGCCAATGGCATGGCTGCCTCTTTGTCAGCAGTTACATGCATGTGCGGAATACAAATTTGGAAAAAACAAGACAGCTGAGTGTATGTAATTGTAAAAAAAACTTGTATTATGTCATGTCACAATGGGTGCCCTGTCACTCCAGTGACCTCCGGAAAACCCCGAAGTAAAAGTTCAAGTTCAAAATTTCGTTGCCGTAGTGGGCCTCAGAAGGAAGACTGGGAA
>Ga0209488_10004801_pt1 | contig 10479 bp, 8 predicted proteins | sample Rivendell_Oct201_8_FD_188349 | JGI IMG/M metagenome (GOLD analysis project Ga0209488, IMG submission 188349) | Vadose zone soil microbial communities from the Eel River Critical Zone Observatory, Northern California, USA -... | ecosystem: Environmental > Terrestrial > Soil > Vadose zone >... | reverse complement strand
CCGGTCGAGCACATCGAGCTGGCGTTTCACCTCCAGTGCAAAACGGTCGATGGCGTATTTGATCTTCACCGGAGCATAGGCATAGAAATGGCCGAAGCCGCCGCCGACATAGGGCGTTGAACCCATCTGCCAGAACAGCCAGTTCAACGCCTCGGTGCGCTTGCCGCGATCCTTTGGCAGGAAGGCGCCGAATTTATCCGCCAGGTAAAGCAGGATCGCGCCGGATTCGAACACGCGTCGCGGCGTCTGCTCGCTATAGTCCATGAACGCCGGGATTTTGGAATTCGGGTTCACCCCGACAAATCCGCTACCAAAATGGTCACCCTCGCCGATCCTGATCAGCCAGGCGTCATATTCCGCTCCGCTATGACCGGCGGCCAGCAATTCCTCCAGCATGATTGTGACCTTGACGCCATTAGGCGTCGCTTGTGAATAGAGCTGAAGCGGATGCTTTCCGCGCGGCAACTCCCTCTCATGCGTCGCGCCCGCGATCGGGCGATTGGTATTGCTATAGCGCCACTTGGGGCTGTCGCCCTTCTCCCAGACCCAGACTTCTGGCGGCGTGTATGGTGTGTCAGTCATGTTGTTGCTCGATAGGTTGGCGAATGGACAGAGTGCATTCGAGGCATCGTCTTTGAATATATGGGCGTGCCGGGGCGGGGCAATTATTATTCGTGGCGAGGGGTAACAACGGTCGCCGTGAAGAGCCCGGCTTGCGCAGTTCGTCCTTGGAATTCGGCTGTGGTCGAGGTCACGTTGGCCAGGTTAGCCAAGCTCTTGCTCGAACCGACCTACGAAATCGTCGTCAAGCACGGCAGCGCGTTCGACAGTTTCCAATCCTATGACCGCCCCTCGGAGGCATCGGCGCGATTCTGATCATCCGGGTGGACCTGCCCCCGCCGTACCGCATGTTTGCAGCATTGGCCGGTAGCAGCGCTTACAGCGGAACCTGCGAAAGGACGCCGAAGCGCCAGGTGACCGCCATTATCGGACCTCCGTTCGCGCGTACCGACTTCCGGTATGGGTCATTCGCGTCGTTTTGGCGGTCTCCAGGTCAGTCTGCTTTACCCCAATCGCCGACGAATTTTCTCGCCGCGACAAACGACGTGAAGGAGAGTTCCGTCCTCTCCTCGCTGTGATAGTCTGACGGCTCGCCAACCGAGCGAGAAGATGGGTGCGCCCGTGCCAGCCCCAGTCGATTTCAAGTATCGCGCTTTCCTGTCGTATGCCCACGCCGATGCGCGATGGGCGAAGTGGCTGCATGGCCAGCTCGAGGCGTTCCGCATCGACAAGGACCTCGCGAGACGCGAGCCGCCGCGCGGGCCCGTCCCGAAGACGCTGCGCCCGATTTTCCGCGACCGCGACGATTTCACCGGCGGCCACTCGCTGACCGACGCGACCATCGCCGCGCTGGATGCTGCCGCCGCGCTGATCGTGTTGTGCTCTTCCGTGGCCGCGACGCGGCAGGCGGTAAATGAGGAGGTCCGGCTGTTCCGCTCGCGCCACCCTAACCGGCCGGTGATTCCGGTTATCATCGGTGGAACCTATCCCGACCACTTCCCGCCGGCTCTGCGGTTCGAGGTGGCGACCGACGGCTCCGTCACCGAGCGGCCGGTGACGATCCTGGGGCCGGACCTGCGAGAGACGGGCGATGGAAAAGCGCTTGGGCTCGCCAAGATCATCGCCGGCCTGACAGGCGTATCGCCCGACGACATCTTCCGGCGCGCCGAGCGCGAGCGGCGGCGCAAGGGACGCGTGCACAATGCGGTGATCGGCGTGCTCGCCTTGCTCGCGGTGGCAGCGACCGGCAGCGCCGCCTATGCTTGGCAGCAGCTCAAGACCAACGAAGAATTTCTCGACGCCACACTCGCGCAGTTCACGGGCCTCGTGGACACAGCCGTGACGTCGGCGGAAGCCTATGCGCCCCTCACCGTTACGCACTCAATCTTGCGGAATGCCGAAGGCATACTGGAGGCAATGACCAAGTACGGGAGAGATGCACCGAAGATTCAGTATCGCAAGGCGACCATGTTGGCCGCTTTCGCCGACAACTACCGTGATATCGGACGGACCGAGACCGCCAAGGGCCGTCTCGATGAGGCGCAGCGGATCATGACAGAGCTGGTGCGCGCCGAGCCAGGAAGAGCTGACTATCTGTTCGTCAAGGCGCAATTGCACGGCAAGGCCGGGGCCTTGCTCTCAACACTGGGCGATGCCGGCCGCTCCCAGCAGGAGTACCGGGCGCGTCACGAAATCATAACCCGCCTCGCTCCGACCGATCCGGGCAATGTCGACTGGCAGCTTGAGCTCGCACTGTCGCGCACGTCCCTCGTCGACATGCTGTCGATGCGCGACGACACCGCAGCGACGTTGCAGGGCTATCGGGAAGGTCTCGCTCTGATTCAGCGCCTCGCCACAGCCGAGCCCGCCAACGCCAAGCTGCAAAGGCAGCTCAGCACGGCCCTGACCGACATCGGTTTTGCGCTGTGGCAGCAGGGCAATCTCGAAGGCGCACGGGAGAGCCTCGACAAGGCTGTTGCGATTGATGAGGTGCTGACGGCCGCAAACCCGAACAATGCCGGCATGCAGCGCAACCTCGCCAAGAGTCGAGCTGTCCTTGCCACCATTCAGAACATGCTCGGCGGTCGCGCGGAAGCTCTGCGCAATGCCGAGTCGTCAACCGCCATCTTGCAGAACCTCACAGCGAGGGATCCTGACAATGCGAGTTGGCGGGCCGATCTTGCGATTGGAAATATGTTGGTCGTGATACTCAAGGCCAAAACAGACAAGAGCGAAACTGGCCTGGCTCTTGCCCGCCGCGCTCGCGACAGCGTCGGTACGCTCGTCGCGTCCGATTCCGCCAATGTAAGCCTGCGACAACAGCTCGGGATGTTCGACCTTCAACTGGGTGAATTGCTCGCCGACGCGGGCAAGCAAGAGGCTGCGCTCGAGGTCTACCAATCCGCGCGCGATAGTGTGCAGCGCATTTTCGAACAGGATCCCGCGAGCGGGATGAGCCACATGTTGCTGGTGATGCTCGACGGCAAGATCGGCGACACATTGGCCAAGACCAACGAGCCTGAAAAGGCGCTGGAGAGCTACCGGTCTGCCGTCGCACTCGCCGGCAAGCTCGTGCAAAGCGACAAGAGCAACGCGATGTTTCAGGTTGCTTGGGCGGACGCCCTGAAGAGCAAGGGCAACGCTCTATTGTCCGCTGGCCAGATTGACGATGCACTCGAGGCCTTCCAGACCGAGCTCGCGGCACGTCAGCATCTCGTTGCATTGAATCTCGACAACATCGACTGGCAGACGGGTGTGCTCGACGCGCGCAATCGTATCGCAGGGGCGCTCGATAAGCAGGACAAGTCCGCAGCTGCGGTCGACGCGTATCGTCAGACAATGGCCGATGGCGAGCGCCTGCTCGCGAGATTTCCGGACAACTCCCAGATCGTATCGTCTGTGTTCATTGCTGCAGGGACTGCCTGCATTTCTGAGGTCCAGAAGGGCGATTATGTTAGCGCAGCAGCCGATTGCGATCGCGCTCTGGAGCTTCAACGCATTCGCGTCCGCCTGGACCCGGACAACGCGGCCAACAGCAAAGTTTTGCACGACCTGGAGAAGCTAGTACCGGGCTTGCAGCTCAAGGCGGCTAATGCAACTGGCCGCTATGCGGACGCGCTGGCAGTGCAGGAAAGGATTTTGGCCCAGGTCCAGGCTGAGGAGGTTAAGGCGAAGGGACAGCCCGGCAAAGACACGGCAGACGAGTTGGCGACCCTTGCCTGGCAGGCGCTGCTGGCCGGAGAGCCTGCCAAGGCACTCGGCGCTTGCGACAAATCTCTGGCGCTGCAGCCAGGCGACCTCACCGCGGAGATCAACCGGGCCTACGCACTCATGTATGCCGGCCGCGTCGAGGAGTCGCGCGCCATTCACGTTGCCCACAAGGATGACGTCTTTGCAGACGGCAACAAACCCTGGCCGCAGGTCGTTGCGGAGGATTTCGACGAGCTGCTCAAAGCCGGGCGCGCACATCCGCAGATGGCCGAGATCGAGGCGGCGTTCGGCCCGGCTCCAAAACGCCCAGAATAGCAACGTGGATTTCCACCACTTGTATTCGGCTCTGGGATTAATCCCTTCAGTCACCGATAAAGTCTGACGAGCTGGGGTGTGCGGCGACTTCCTTGAGGAATTTGACGCCATTTGTCTCCGCCCAATGCTGGAGGACACATCTTTCAAAATAGTGCCCTACTCACCTAACATGTCCGTTTCTGGCCCAAGAGCGGACATTCTGCCAGCGCTCGGTTTATCAGTACACGCTCTAGTCAGCGACGATAGCAGACCAGACGATGTTAGACCGGCGGCAATGCCCTGCGCGTATTGGGGCAAAAAGCGTCATTCGTCTCCAGGCTGTCGCCGTCACGATGATCGCGCCGGCAAACGCTATCGCATCTCGCCATCCCTCACCGGGTATCGCGACGTGTGCAAGGCCAAGTGCAGCGTGATAGCCCGCTAGCGCAGCAGGCGCTGCAAAGAGGAGCGCGATCATAGCGCGAATGAGGGGCGACCGCACTGTTGCGAAGGCGACTTGACCGACCAGGAGTGTAACGGCGCCAGCCACCGCGCCAACAATGATCGCTCCGAGCGGGCCGGAACCGCTGTGATAGGCCGCAAACCCTGCGCTCAGACCAGCGAAGAAAGGTAATGCGTATACTGCCAGGGCGAATAGCAGCCAGCAGAGATATGCCAGAGCGACGAAAGCCAGAGTGATGCCAATGATGAGCATGGTGGTGGATCTTCGTGCAAAGATAGACGGCTGCGCCCTCCCACCACCACCAATGGCGCGGCAATGAGAATAGTCGATCACAGACGCCTTGAGAATCCCACTGGAGTTGGACCATTTGCACGCTCGTATCCCGCACCAGCCAAACCATTACGCGCGCCGCAGCACGGGTTGAGCAGGTGGAATTTCGAGGCCCCGTCATAGGGCAGACCCGGTCGCAGTGACGAGATGTCGTGATCCGCCGCATCGCGTGGCGGCGCTCACGCGCCACCGTTGCCGAATTTCCAGACCGGAATGCCGAGCTTCTTCGCCTTATCGGCGAGATTGGCCGAGATGCCGGAGCCGGGAAAGACGATGACACCGATCGGCAGCACGTCGAGGATTTGGTCGTTGCGCTTGAAGGGAGCGGCCTTGCCGTGACGGGCCCAGTCGGGCTTGATTACGATCTGTGGCACGCCGCGGTGGTCCGCCTAGCGAGCTGCAATGCGTTCGGCACCCCTGGGCGATCCGCCATGCAGTAGCACCATATCGGAGTGTTTGGCGTGGACTTTGTCCAGCCGGTCCCAGATCCCGTTGTGATCGTTGAAGTCGATGCCACCGGTGAAAGCGATCTTGGGCCCAGTCGGAAGCAACGGCTCGGTCTCGACGCGGTGTTTGGCAGCCAGGAAATCGCGGCTGTCGATCATAGCGGCGGTCAACGTGCGATGGTTGACCATCGAGCCGGTGCGCGGGCGCCATGGCGAGCCGGTGTGACGTTCGAATAGGTCGGCGGCGACGTCGCGAAAGAGCTCCATGCTGTTGCGGCGTTCGATCAGCGTGAGGCCCTCGGCCAGGAGGCGTTCCAGCTCGACCGAGCGGATTTCCGAGCCGTCTTGCTCCTTCTGGCTGCGCTTCTGGGCGTTCTCGTTGTCGTCGAGCTCGCGTTGCACGCGATCGGCCGGGCGGTGGAAGAGATTGACCGTGGACCAAAGCAAGACCTCGAGGTCGGGCTCGAGGCGCGTGTCAGAGAGCGTTGCGATCAGCGCATCGAAGATGTCAGCGACTGCACCAGCCATGGCGATGGCTTCGGGTAGCGGCCGCGGGTCGGGCTCATCTTGGAACGGGCGATGACCGTGGAGCTGTAGCTCGGTGAGGAGGTAGTCGCTGAAAGATGAAGTGTGCGGGCGCTCAAACTCGGTATCGTCGCGATCGGTCGCCATGTGATGTGCCTTCTCGACTCGGCCGCGCCTATCGCGGGCCTTCATGGCGATCACCTGACGGCGGGCAGATCGGGCTTGCACCCGACGGGGCCGGAGCGCAGCGGAGGACGGCGGGGCGGCGGCTATTTTGTTTCGCGATGCAAAGCCGGGCTTTGCCCGGCGGCGGAAAATAGCCGCCGACCGCCGTTGCGGGCCTGGGCCGCCTGCCGTCCGATCGCCCTCTTGAAGGCCGCGGCACGGCCGCATTCCGCGAAGGGAATCAGCATGAACCGATGCGATCGAGGCTCCGGAAAAGAGGGCGCGCACTCATGGTCCCACCCGGGCCGTGTCCTTCGCGCTCAGGAATCGCTGCACGTCTTCCGAGGCAAGCTGGGCGAGCAAGATCGCGCGAAGCGCATCGGCCCCAAACTGGCACAGATCCTCGTTGAAATCGCCCAGGGTGGGCGAGAGCGTGAGCGCCTCGATCCCCGCCGACCGCGTCCGCTCGGTCAAGGCGGTCACCGCCGAGTCGCCCGCCGGATCGGGGTCGCGCGCGACATAGAGCCGGCGAAGCGATCCATGCAAGATCCTTGGTCCTCATCCGGCAGCTCCTGATACCAGAAGACCAGCAAGAGCATGATCTGGACGCCAAGGAATTGGCTGCAACAGCGCTGCGCACGTCCTGCTCCCGGAATTGGCCAGGAACAGGAAATCCATTGTTCCCGAAGTCCCCATCTACGGCCAAGTTGCCGGAGACAATGAGCAGCTCGTGACAGGTCGTGCAATATCAAAATGGCCGGCCCGCAATCGTCTTTGACTGGAAAAGTGATGTACTGCCGCAGCCCGCGACCCGCGCCACCTACGCCCATCAACTCGGAAAGTACGTCAAGGTGCTTGGCGCCGAACGGGGCGCGATCGTCTATATGAGCACAGGCCAGATTCAGTGGTTGGAGGCCCCGTTCTGACAAGGACTCTCTTAATCCTCCGTGTCGAAGATCCCGCTGTGCTCTGTGATACTGTGAATGTGCCGCCCAACAAGCTTCGGCCAGAATCAAGGCCGGCTGAGCCATGAAAATTGCGACCTTCAATATCAACAACGTCAATAAGCGGCTCAGCAATCTTCTCGATTGGCTTCATGCGGCGGAACCGGACGTGGTCTGCCTGCAGGAGCTCAAGGCAAGGTATGCGGAGTTTCCGGCAGGCGCGATACGGCGCGCAGGTTACGAAGCGGTGTGGCGGGGGCAGAAGAGCTGGAACGGGGTTGCGATCCTTGCGCGCGGCGCAATACCGATTCTGACGCGAACCGAGTTGCCGGGTGGTCTCCATGACGCAGACAGCCGTTACATTGAAGCGGCAGTCAAAGGGGTGATCATATCCTCGCTCTATGCACCAAACGGGAATCCGCAGCCTGGTCCGAAGTTCGACTACAAACTCGCTTGGTTGAACCGCCTCGCTGCTCACGCTGCAAACCTCTACGCGGCGGATGTGCCCGTGGTGCTGGCTGGCGACTACAATGTCGTTCCGACGGATCGGGATATCTATCCAACGAAGTCGTGGGCGAAGGATGCGCTCCTGCAACCAGAAAGCCGTGCTGCGTTCCGCCGGCTCCTCGATCAGGGCTGGGTGGATGCTATCCGCGAGCTTCATCCAGACGCTCCGATGTACACGTACTGGGATTATATGCGGAAGCGTTGGGAACGCGACGGCGGCCTACGCATCGACGTTTTGCTCCTGAGCGCGCAGAGCGCCAAGCGCCTGAAAGATGCGGGCGTGGATCGTAACGTCCGAGGCGCCGAAGGTGCCAGCGATCACGCGCCGGCCTGGGTCGTGCTGCGGGACGCAGCGGAATCGAGGCGGAATTCCAATCGACGGATCGAACGCCGGGCTCAATCCGCCGGACGCCAGCAGAGACCCCAACAGCCGAAACAACCTCCTCAGAAGCGACCGTTGCTGGTCATTGATGGCGACTCGTTCACGCATCGCGCCTATCACGGCCTTCCGAAATCCATCCTTCGGCAGAGTGGGAAGTGCACACTTCCTGCTGCGGCTCTACCAGGAGGAGCATCCGCGCGCCGTGCTTGTCGGCTGGGATACACTGACTGTTCCGACTTACCGACACGAGAGATTTCCGGCGTATCAAAGTGAACGCCAATTTGACGACGCATTGGTTGAACAGCTCGATGTTCTGCCGGAATTTATTGCTGCGTGCGGCTTTGCCAATGCGAAAGCGCCTGGCTACGAGGCGGATGATTTCCTCGCCGCCGCGGTCGCGAGAGAGGAGTGCCGTGGCGGAACGGCTGTCGTGGCAAGCGGTGACCGCGACACGTTTCAACTCGCATCCGACAATACGACGATCATTTTCCCGGTGCGCGCAGGCGAGATCGCCCGAATTGGTCCTGCAGAAGTCCGCGAGCGGTATGATGTCAATCCCAAGCAGGTGCCGGATTTCATTGCGCTTCGCGGTGACCCGTCGGACAAATTGCCCGGAGCTCGGGGCGTGGGTTCCAAAGGAGCCGCAAAGCTGCTTCATGCCTACGGAACCCTTGAAGGCATCCTCGCGGCCGGCCGCTTTGTGGAGCAGGCGGAGATGCTACGGCTCTATAGGTCAATCGCAACCATGGATCCGTCCGCGCCTCTGCCTCCCCTGCCTGATCAGAGACCGAAGTGGGCGCAGGCCTCGGCTCTACTGCGCAACTGGGAGCTTAATCGATTGGCTGATCGGCTAGAAGAATTGGCCAAGTGATCGCGGTGAAGTGGCGAACTGGCGCTACTGGCCAGCGCCGGATACCAATTGGTAGACTCCGGTCTTGCCAAAACGTCCACCTCCGATTTGCGATTTTCGCAGCTCCTGTCTTCGGTCAGCCAAGATAACGCGATCAGAACGTGACAGACCGTCAAGGCCCGCCCAGGGCGTGCCGCCGCTCACCGGCGACAAACGATGAAGTTTCAATCAGGTTCGCGGCTGAATGGGACACATCCGCGCGAGCCACATTTCCCTCAACTACTCAGAATTCAAGGGAGATTCTCGGCGCTACGATCAGAGCGACCGAAATAGATAGGGTAACCACGCTCGCCTTCGCATCGGCACTGGCCACGGTTTAAGCTAAGATGTACCAACGAGCCTAAGCAACTACGCTCGCGTTCATATCACGCAGCGAACGCTGACGAAGATAGCCAGCATACGCGAGGAAACAGATGCGCCACCATACTTGGTTGTTCTCCTTTCTCATCGGCACCACGACCCCGATTGGGTTGTCCGCTAATTTGTCTGCCGCGGAAAACGGTTTCAGACTGGAGGAGACGACGATTTCGGCAATTCAAGAGGCAGTGGGTGCCGGAGCCTTGTCTTCTGAAAAGCTCGTCGAACTCTATCTTGCGAGGATTGCCGCTTACGATAGGGCTGGTCCTCGGCTCAACTCGATCATCTATATAAATCCGAATGCGAAGGCAGAAGCAGCCGCGCTCGATAAGGAGCGTGCAGACAAGGGACCGCGCGGCCCGCTGCACGGCATTCCCGTTCTGCTTAAGGACAATATTGATGTCGCCAACATGCCGACCACGAATGGATCTGCGGTCATGAAGGATGCCATTCCCCCCGAAGACGGCTCTATCACCAAGGCCCTCCGGGCGGCCGGCGCGGTGATTTTGGGGAAGGCTGCAATGGGCGAATTCGCCGGAGGCAGCTACAACTCGGTACGTGGTCAGACGCTCAATCCCTACAACGTCAAGCGCGCCACTGGCGGGTCGAGCAGCGGTTCGGGTGCCGCGATCTCAGCAAACTTCAGCGTTCTAGCGGTTGGAAGCGACACCAGTACGTCAGTTCGTGGTCCCGCTTCCTATACTGGCATTGTCGGCATGCGTCCGACGACAGGGCTCATATCGCGCGCTGGCATTGCACCGAAAAATCTGAATTTTGACAGCGCGGGCCCGATGGCCCGTACCGTGACGGACCTCGCGCTCATGATGAACGTTCTCGCCTTCCCGGACCCAAAAGATCGGAAGAGCGTGGAAGTGTGGGGCGAGGTCGAGAAGCTCGATCCCACCGCAAAAAACGGTGTGGATTTCACCAACGCGCTCGACAAGGATGCCCTCAAGGGCAGGAAGCTTGGCGTGCTCCGTGATCTGTTCGAGGGCGATCCGGAGATCAATGCGCTTGCCGAGAAGGCCATCGCGACGATGAAGGATCTCGGCGCGACGATTGTAGACATCAGGCTTGATCCCGCCTTCATCGAACTGCACCTGAAGTCGGGCATTCGAAAGACCAGAGACCTGTCCGACTATCGCTTCCGGCAGGACTGGGAACAGTATCTTGCGACTTTCAGAAGCCCGAAAGTGCCGAAGACAGTCGCAGAATTCGTCAAGGTCTATGAGGCCGAGATCGCGCCGTCGCCGTTGCCGGTCGAAGACAGCGTGATGAGTCTTCTCAAGACATCGCTTAAGACTTCGACGGACGCGGCGGAATACAAGGATTTCATTGAGAATATGATGCCGCGAGCAACGGCCGAGAAGCTCGCCGTGTTCGAA
>Ga0209488_10004798_pt1 | contig 10480 bp, 12 predicted proteins | sample Rivendell_Oct201_8_FD_188349 | JGI IMG/M metagenome (GOLD analysis project Ga0209488, IMG submission 188349) | Vadose zone soil microbial communities from the Eel River Critical Zone Observatory, Northern California, USA -... | ecosystem: Environmental > Terrestrial > Soil > Vadose zone >... | reverse complement strand
CTGTCCACATGCCGGCTGCGCGCGCCTGGAGCGTCTACGAGGGGTCCTGCTCGACTCTGCTTCCGAGTCCCGAGACCGTGGCGTATTTTGCCGGGGATGTCGTTGCCCTGGGTCTTGCGCGGATCGAGGCGCATTATTTCATGAACGACATTTTTCTGGAACGAAACTCCCTGCTCGAGAACGCGCACCGGCTCCGCGACATCCCGGGGGTGATCGTGCAGGGGCGCTATGACATGGTGTGCCCGCTCGTATCCGCGCACGAGCTGCACCGGGCCTGGCCCCAGGCCGAGTTCCGGATCGTGCCCGACGCCGGGCATTCGGCGTGGGAGCCGGGGATTCTCGGCGCGCTGGTCGACGCCACCCAACGCTTCCGGCGCACGCCTTCGTTCACCGGCTGACCCCGGGAGGACAAACGAAAACGCCGAGGCAAGCCGCGGCGTTTTCGCATTTCAGGAACGTGGGTCAAATACCCAGGATCTTCATCGCCTTGGCCAGCGTGTCGACGGATTCCTGGTGCTTGCCCGCCTTGTGCAGGGCTTCACCATCGGCGCGGAACTTCTTGACTTCGGTCATCTGCTGCGCCGACAGCTTCGGGTTCTTTTCCAGCGCCTCGTCGATCTTCTTCATGTCCGCAGGGCAGTGGAACGCCCATACGGAGGCACTGGCGAGCATGAGCGCGCCAAACAATGCTGCAAAACGAATCTTCATCGGTTCTCCTTGAAAAGGTCCTGAATCCGGGCCTCCGCCTCCCGCGGTCGCCCGTCTTGCAAACGTAAACGCCCATGCCGGAGAAACTATTCCGGCCGCCGGTAGAATAGCTCCCGCCGCGGTCGAATGCAATTCGTGTTCCCGCGGTGATCGCGGCAGCTCTGCCGCGTAGAATAAGGGCCGGAATTTGCGTCTCGTCAAATGAGCTCACCTGTCTCGGCGCCCGAGGAACTCTGGCTGCGCTCGCGTTTTGCCGAGCGCAGAACGGTCAAGCCGGTGACTTCGGGAGACGGCCACCTTTGGCAAAGGGATCGGGAAATCCGGCCCGCCGCGGTGCTCGTGCCGTTGGTGAGACGCGAGAGCGGGCTCACGGTTCTGTTTACGCGGCGTACCGCGCACCTCAACGACCACGCCGGACAGATCAGTTTTCCCGGCGGCCGCAGCGAGCCCGGGGACGCGTACGCTGCGGAGACCGCCTTGAGGGAGTCCGCAGAGGAGATCGGTCTTGCAGCAGCGCGGGTGGAAGTGCTCGGGGAACTGCACAAGTACGTGACGGTGACCGGCTACCGCGTAACCCCGGTGGTCGGCCTGGTGGCTCCGCCGCTCGAGCTGCGGCCCGACGATTTCGAGGTAGCCGAGGTGTTCGAAGTGCCCCTCCAGTTCCTGCTCGATCCCGCGAACCATCAGCGCAACAGCGTCATACACGAAGGCCGCGAGCGCCATTACTACGCCATACCGTATCGACAGTACTACATCTGGGGAGCCACGGCCGGGATGCTCATGAACCTGCATTCCTTCCTGAAGGACTGACTGTCGGCTCGTCACCATTTTGAAGCCATGAGCCTGCTTTCCCTCGTCGCGGCGCTCCTTCTCGAGCAGTGGCGTCCGCTTTCCGACCGCCGCTATTTGTACGCGCTCCTGGCGCGTTATGCGACATTCCTCGAGGGGCTCTTCAACGCCGGCGAAACTCGGCAAGGCGCCATCGCCTGGGCGATTGCGGTGGTGCCTGCGGTGCTCGGGGCGTGGCTCGTCTACATGGCCGCGTACGGCGCAAGCCCGCTCCTCGCGCTCGTTCTCAATGTCGCGGCGCTCTATCTCACGATGGGATTCCGCCAGCGAAGCCACTATTTCACCGCCGTTCATCTCGCCCTCAAGGAGAACGATCTCGCAAAGGCGCGCGATACCCTATCGGCCTGGCGCAAGGTGAGCTGCGCTGATCTGGACCGCGAGGCGATCACGCGCCTGGCCATCGAAGAGGCATTGGTCTCGTCGCACCGCTATGTCTTCGCGGTGGTTTTCTGGTTCGTGCTCCTCCCGGGGCCGACCGGGGCGATTTTGTATCGTCTCTCGATGTTCCTGAACGGCCGGTGGGGCGAAAGGACCTCGCCGGAGCTGGAACGCTTCAGCCATTTTGCGCGCAGCGCGTTCTCGGCACTCGACTGGCTGCCGGTGCGCTTCACTGCGGCCGCCTTCGCCGTCGTGGGCGACTTCGAGGATGCGGTGTATTGCTGGCGCACGCAGGCCGCAAATTGGCCGGATCCCGCGCTCGGAATCGTGCTTGCGAGCGGAGCCGGGGCGATCGGGGTGAGGCTCGGGATGCCGATCCTCGCGGGAGGAGTAGTTGTCGAACGGCCCGAGTTGGGCCTGGGCGACCCGGCCGATACCGGCCACCTGGACAGCACGGTCGGGTTGGTCTGGCGTGCGCTGGTGGTGTGGCTGCTTCTATTGCTGCTGATCGCGCTTGCCGGCGCGTCGACCTAGCGACGTGATTGTGCTCAGCGGTTAGCGCCGCACTTCCAACAGGCCGTGAACTGCCCTTCGATCATTTCGCCGCAGTCAGGACAGCGCCAAGGCTGGGTCGTCCGCGGCCGAGGCTGCAGGAAATCGCGCACCACAAGTTCGGCGGCCGAGTGGTCTTCTGCGCGCTCGACCACGAGCTGCAAGGCACACTCGGGGAAAGGAATCTCCCCCGCAAGGCGCACCAGCTCCTCGTTCCTGATGCGGCAGCGTATGCCCGCCGACTGAAGCAGGTTCTTGAGATGGTGCACCTCGACGAGATTGAGAGAAGAATAGATCGTCTTCATCAAATCGACCCGAGGACCTCGATCTTTGCCGCGCAGATGAAATCGTTCTCGGAGATCCCGCCGATCGAATGCGTGCTGAATTCCACCCGGCAGCGATTATAGCCGACGCTCATGTCCGGGTGATGGTCCTCGCGATGCACGATCCAGGCGACCGCGTTCACGAACGCGAGGGTCTCGTAGTAGTTCTTGAACGACCAGCTCTTCGCGATCACCTTCCCGTCGTACGCCCAGCCGGGCACTTCTCTGAGGAGTGCGTCGATCTGCGCCCGAGTGAGGGCCGGCGTCCCGGCGGGCAGAGGCCTGCATTTCCTTCCGGCGAGCGTCGACATGTTCCGCCTCCTAGGTCTGTTGGGTTTGCAGCCGCGCGATGCGCAACACCGCAGGCGGGTGCGAATCGTAAAAGGCCGAGTGCAAAGGGTCCGGGGTGAGCGTCGCCGCGTTGTCCTCGTAGAGCTTGACCAGGGCGCGCGCAAGGTCGCGGGGGTCGGCAACTCTTGCCGCGTAGGCGTCCGCCTCGAATTCGTGGAGGCGCGAATACAAACTCGCGAGCGGCTGCAACAGAAAGCTGAATACCGGGACGACCATGAAAAACAGCACGAGTGCCATGGCCGTGCTCCGGGAGCGCACGCCCAGCGCCGCGTAGAACCACTCCTGCCCGATCAGCCATCCTAGCAGCCACAGGAACGCGAGACTCGCGCCGAACGCGAGGCCCATGCGCTTCCACACGTGATGGCGCGAGAAATGTCCCAGCTCGTGGGCGAGCACCGCCTCGATCTCGGGTCCGGAGAGACGCGAAATCAGAGTGTCGAAGAGCACGATGCGCTTGGCCGCACCAAAGCCGGTGAAATATGCGTTGCCGTGGCTGGAGCGTCTCGAGCTGTCCATCACGAAAAGACCTCGCGCCCGAAATCCGCATCTGGTGAGCAGGGATTCGATTCGGCCGCGCAAATTCGCGTCCTCGAGCGGAGAGAACCTGTTGAAGAGAGGCGCGATGATCGTAGGGTAAATCGTGGCGACGACCAGGTTGAATGCCACCCAGGTGAGCCACACGTAGAACCACCAGCTTTCGCCCATCTTCGCCATGAGCCACAGCACGACGAAGGCGAGAGGGATCCCGATGAGCGCGCCGAGCGCGGCGACCTTGGCCAAATCGGCGATGAACAGTGCGAGGCTCATACGATTGAACCCGAAGCGCGCCTCGATCACGAAAGTGCGGTAAAGGCTGAAGGGCAGATCGAGGGCGCTCGAGATGAGCACGACCGAAACAATCAGCGCAATGCCGTGCGCGTAGCTGCCCGCCTCGAATATCCTTTCCCACGCCTCGGAGAGAAACTGCAGGCCGCCGCCGAGGGTGAATCCGAGCAGCAGCGCGGCCGCGGCGAGCGTCTCGAGCACTCCAAGCCGCGTCTTCGCGGCCGTGTAGTCGGCCGCCTTTTGATGCGCCTCGAGCGGAATGCTTGCTGAAAACTCCGCGGGGACCGCCTTGCGGTTCGCAAGGACGTAGCGGATGTGCCGCTGCGAAAGCCAAAGACGCGCTAGAGTGGTCAACCCGAGCGCGACGAGAAAGACAGCGGTGAACCCGTGCATTGAGCGAAGGTCGATTGTGCGACAATCACCATTTTACACAGGGGCCTCGGAAAAGCGGCATGGCGCAGGACCAGAACAACCTCGTCTGGTTGGACATGGAAATGACCGGACTCGATCCGGACAGGGACCGCATCATCGAAATCGCCGTCGTGGTGACCGATTCGCAGCCGAACGTGCTGTCCGAAGCGCCGGTCCTGGTCGTGCACCAGGTCGATGCGGTCCTCGATTCCATGGACGACTGGAACAAGAGCACTCACGCGCGCTCCGGATTGATAGACAAGGTGAAAGCCTCGGTGCTGACCGAGACTGCGGCCGAGGAGCAACTGCTCGCGTTCCTTGCGCAACACGTTCCCGGCAAGACTTCGCCCATGTGCGGCAACTCGATCTGCCAGGACCGGCGCTTCCTCGCGCGCTACATGCCGCGCCTCGAGGCCTATTTTCACTATCGCAACCTGGATGTCAGCACCTTGAAGGAGCTGGCGCGGCGCTGGAAGCCCGATATCGCGAAGGGCCTAGTCAAACAAGGCAGGCACGAGGCGCTCGCAGACATTCACGAGTCGATCGAGGAACTCAAGTACTACCGCGAGAACTTTCTGAAGCTCTAAAGAGCGACGACCTTTCCGGGATTCATCAGGTTTTCCGGGTCGATGGCGCGCTTCAAAGTCAGCATGAGGTCGACCGCCTCTCCCAGCTCCTTCCGCAGGGACCGCATCTTGCCGAAGCCGATGCCGTGCTCACCGGTGCAGGTGCCCTCCATGGCAAGCGCGCGGTTGACGACACGCTCGTTGAATGCTTTCGCCTCTTCGAGATCGGCTTTGCTCTCCGGCCGGATAAGAATTTCACAGTGGAAATTGCCGTCGCCGACATGGCCGAAAAGCGGTATCGGCATCGAAGCGCGGCAGATGTCTTTCGAAGTCTCGACGATGCACTCCGTGAGTCGCGAAATCGGAACGCATACGTCGGTCGAAACGGCGCGCGAGCCGGGCCGCAGCTGCAGGCAGGCGAAATAAGCCTGGTGGCGCGCCGTCCACAGCCGGGTGCGGTCCTCGGCCTTCGTCGTCCACTCGAAGTCCATGCCGCCGTTTTCGCGGGCAATGTCCTGCACCAGCTTCGCCTGCTCCTCGACGCCCGCCTGGGTGCCGTGGAATTCGAGAAACAGCGCCGGCTGCTCCCGGTAAGCCGTCTTCGAGTAGGCGTTGATGGCCTTCATGGTCGTCGCGCACAGCGCTTCGCTGCGTGCGATCGGAATCCCCGCCTGCAGGGTTTGGATCACCGTGTTTACCGCGCCGGCCATGTCGAGGAAGGAGCAAGTGGCCGCGGACATTGCCTCGGGGACGGCGTAGAGGCGCACGGTGAGCTCGGTGATGATCCCGAGCGTCCCTTCCGAACCCACGAACAGCCGCGTCAGCTCGTAGCCCGCGGCGGATTTTCGCGAGCGGCGCGAAGTCTTAATGATGCGGCCATCGGCAAGCACGACGGTCAGCGCGAGCACGTTCTCGCGCATGGTGCCGTAACGCACGGCGTTCGTGCCCGATGCGCGCGTCGCTGCCATCCCGCCCAGCGTCGCGTCAGCTCCGGGATCGACGGGGAAGAAAAGCCCCGTATGCCGGATGTGCTCGTTCAATTGCTTCCGCGTCACGCCCGCCTGGACCATCGCGTCCAAGTCGGCTTCGTGCACGGCGAGCACCTTGTTCATGCGTGAAAGATCGATGCACACCCCGCCGCGGATGGCGAGCACGTGGCCCTCGAGCGAGGTACCGACGCCGTAAGGAATCATCGGCGTCTTGTGGCGCCGGCAGAGATCGACGATGTCGCGCACGTCCTCGGTGGATTCGGGAAATACCACCGCGTCGGGCGGCGCGCACGGAAAGTACGACTCATCCTTGCCGTGATGCTCGCGCACGCCGCGCGAGGTCGTGACGCGATCGCCGAGCAGCGCCCGCATCTCCTCGAGCAGCGCGGCGTCGAATTCGCGGGGTTTGTTCAAGACGCCTCCTCGCGATTATTCGAGCTCGATCTTGCCGTCGAACCGTACCGAGAGCCTGATGCCGGGGACCTCGAGCGTGACCGAGGCGGGGAACTTCTCGTCGCCCCTGATTGCGCCCCCGGCGCGCGCCTTCGCCACCGCCTGCTCGATCTCCCTCTGGGAGCTCACCCCGACCATCTTCAGGAATTTCCGGATGCTGAGGTTGAAGGCGTCTTCGTTCATGATGATCTCCGTTTGCATCAGCGTAAGTCCCGCCGCGGCCGGAGTCAATCGCGTTTTCGCAGCCGTGCGAACAGGGCCCGCGTGGAGGCGTCGAGGCCGGCCGTGTCTCCGCCCTCGAGCAGTCTCGGCAGGAGCGTGCGGGCGAGGTTCTTGCCGTGCTCCACTCCCCATTGGTCGAAACTGTTCAGGTTCCAGATAACGCCCTCGACGAACACCTTGTGCTCGTGCAGCGCAATGAGCGCGCCGAGCGCTCGAGGGGTGAGTCGCTGAAGAAGCAGGGTGCTCGAAGGGCGATTGCCGGGGAGCGCCTTGTGCGGCGCGCCGGGCGCGGGGTTGCCGAACGCAAGGGCTGCGCCCTGGGCGAGCGCATTGGCCACGAGCGCCCCCTGCCCGGTGGACGATTCCCCGTTCCGTCCGATCACGATGAAATCCACCGGGATGAAATGGGTGCCTTGGTGCAGCAGCTGGTGAAAGGAGTGCTGGCTGGGTGTCCCCGACGCGCCCCAGACGACGGGAGCCGTGGCGTAGTCGACCTCGTTCCCGTCGCGGTCCACGCGTTTCCCGTTCGATTCCATCTCGAGCTGCTGAAGGTAGGCCGGCAGATCGCGCAGATCCTCGCTGTACGGGATCACGGCGCGGGTCTGGGCACCGAAGAAGTTCACGTACCAGATCTCGAGCAGCGCGAGCACCACCGGCATGTTGCGCTCGAGCGGCTCGTTGCGGAAATGGGCGTCCATCGCGCGCGCGCCTTCCAGCAGCTCTTCGAAAGCGTTCATTCCGGCCGCCAAAGCGACCGGCAGACCCACGGCGGACCAGACCGAATAGCGCCCTCCGACCCAGTCCCACATCGGGAGCACGCGCTCGGGCGGAACCCCGAACGCTTGGGCGCCGGCGGCGTTCGCGGTGACCGCGACGAAATGGCGCGAGAGCGCGTTCGATTTTCCGAGACCCGCCTCGAGCCAGGCGCGGGCGCGGGCCGCATTGGCCAGGGTCTCGGCGGTCGTGAACGTCTTCGATGCGACGATGAAGAGAGTCGTTCCCGGGGTCAGAGCGACGAGCGCCGCGTCGAGGTCGGCCGGGTCGATGTTAGAAACGAAATGCAAGCCCAGGCCGGACTTGCGGAATTTGCGCATTGCCCGCACGAGCATCCGCGGCCCGAGGTCCGAGCCGCCGATTCCGATGCTGACGATGTCGGTAATGGCTCGGCCGTCGGCGCCTTTAAGTACGCCACCGTGCACTTCACCCACGAAGCGGCGCATGCTTTCGAGCGCGCCGCGCACGGCGGGCATCACGTCGCCGCTCTCGGGAAACGTCGCTTCCCCGGAGCGAAGGGCCACGTGGAGCACGGCGCGCGCCTCGGTGCTGTTGATGGTGTCCCCCGCGAACATGCGCGCGATCCATCTGGGCAGCTGCGCCTGGACGGCGAGCCCGGCGAGCAGCCGCATCGCCTCGGCATCGACCCGGTGCTTGGAATAGTCGAGCACGAGTTCGCCTGCTTCGATCGAGAATCGCCCGGCGCGCGAGGGGTCCGCTGCGAACAGCTCGGCGATGCCCGTGGCCGCGATCTTCTTTCGGTGCGCGGTCAGTGCTTCCCAAGCAGGCGATAGGGTCAGCTTGCTCACGGTTGGCGCTGATAGAGGCGGAAGCGTTCGCGGTCGCGCGGTCGCCTGCCTTCCCACAAAAGCTTCCACCCGGGACCGATGTCTTCGGGTTCTCCCTCGCGGGCTTGTACCAGGAGCACCGAGCAGCGGGCTGCGGCGCGCTCGAGGCGCTGGGTGACGACCTCCGCGTGATAGTCGAATACGGCACGCTGGGCTTCGCCGAGGCCACGGCTCTCGATGCAGCGGGTGCCCGCGGGGATGTTGTCTTTCAGCGCTTGCGCGACCGTCCGGTAGCTCTTCCCGTAGTCGATCCAGGAGAGGATCAAGGACATGGCGAGACCCCAGAGAAGCGTGATCCCGGCCGCCCAGAAGGTCACGCCGCGGAACACCGAGCGCTCGCCTCTGAGGATCAACCAGAGCCAGCCCACCGTAAATGCGAGCGCGACCGCGAGCGCAGTCCAGGAGAACAGCGGAACGTGGCCGGGCTCGAGTTTCGCGAAATTACGCGAGATGGTCGGCGGAAATCCCGTCATCATCGCAAACCAGCCCAACCACATGAGCGCGCCGAGCAGGCCTGAGCTCATGGCGCCGAACCACGCGAGCGCGTTGGCGGCGCCGCGGCGCAAGCTCGGCACCCCGGCGCCGGCAAGAAGCGCAAGCGGCACAAGCAGCGGCAACGCGTAGACCTCGCGCGGATCGCTCAGAAACAGCAGCACCGCAAAGCTGACGGCGACCGCCGCGATCAGCATGCGAGTGCCCGGCTCGACTGTGCGGCGGCGTCCTTCCCAAAGCGTCCATAGCGCGAGCGGCCACGCCGGCCACGTAGCCCAGGCGAGGGTCTGGCCCCAGTAGCCGAGAACGGCTGCGGGAGGAGGCGCGGCGAATTGCGCGGCGTTGGCGTCCCACCACGCGAGCGCGAGCCCGCCAGAGCGGCTTTCCGCGAGCACGAGCCAGCCACCGCAGAGCGCGACGACCATCATCAGGGCTGGAATCAGATTCATCAGGTACTCGCGCCGGCGCCACGCCGATGACACGAGGGGTGCGGCGAGCGCGACGCTGATCGGAGCGACTACGGCGGGGACTCCTTTGCTCAGCGCGGCGACCACGAGCCCTGCGCCGAGGAGCCAGCCGGCACGGTGCGGTTTGCTCGGGGCGAGCGCGATGCCGTACCAGGCGAGCGCCTGTCCCGCGAGCATGCTGATGTCGCCGAGTGTTTCATGGGCGTGGACGAGCAGGCCGAGGCAGCCGAGCAGGGCAAGCACCGCGCCTATCCCTGCGGTTCTGCCGTAGAGCTCTCGGCCTGCGAGGTGAACGAAGGCGATCATCGCTGCCATCATCACACCGCTCGCCAGACGCGCCCCGTCGTGGGGAGCGAGGACCAGTCCGAACAGCTTCGCGGTCAGCGCTGCGATCCAGTAATGGAACGGTCCGTCCTCCAGGTACGGCTCGCCCGCGAGATACGGAACGATCCACCGCCCGTGCTCGAGCATCTGGTGCACGATGCCGATGCCGGTGGCGTCGTCGGTTTTCCAGGGATCGTGCCCGATCAGGCCGGGCAGCAGGTAGGCGAGCAGGAGCGCCGCGAACAGCACAGGCGCCCGAGGAACGGCAGTCATTGCGTTCACCTTAACCGCCTCGATCGCCCGCCCGAATGAAAAAAGGCAGCCGAAGCTGCCTTTCCCGGAGCGCGCGGCGCGACACGCCTATGCGGAGGGTTGCTTGGCGGGCTTCGCCGCCGTCTTCTTCTTCGTGTATTTCTGGCGGAATTTCTCCACCCGGCCGGCGGTGTCGACGATCTTTTGCTTGCCCGTGTAGAACGGGTGGCAGGACGAGCAGACTTCCACGTGCAGGGCCTTGCCCAAGGTCGAGCGGGTTGTGAACGTGTTTCCGCAGCTGCAAGTGACCTGGATTTCCTTGTAATCGGGATGGATTTTGGCTTTCATGGCGTCGTCCTTGCCTGCGCGGAGCGTTGAGTGGGGCGGAATTATCCAGCAAATGAGGCCCCCGGACAAGTTTTTCAACCCCTGCGCATCGAGTCGAAGAACTCCCCGTTGTTCTTGGTTGCGCGGATCTTGTCGACCAGAAACTCCGCCGCCTCGAGGTCGTCCATGGGGTAGAGGAGCTTCCTCAGCACCCACACCTTCTGCAGGATCTCTTTTTCGATCAGCAGCTCTTCGCGGCGGGTGCCGGACCGGTTGACGTTGATCGCCGGGAAGATGCGCTTCTCGTACATGCGCCGGTCGAGGTGAATTTCCATGTTGCCGGTGCCCTTGAACTCCTCGTAGATCACG
>Ga0209488_10004797_pt1 | contig 10481 bp, 8 predicted proteins | sample Rivendell_Oct201_8_FD_188349 | JGI IMG/M metagenome (GOLD analysis project Ga0209488, IMG submission 188349) | Vadose zone soil microbial communities from the Eel River Critical Zone Observatory, Northern California, USA -... | ecosystem: Environmental > Terrestrial > Soil > Vadose zone >... | reverse complement strand
CCGCGGTGTTCGGAACGAGCATCGCGTTAAGCGGCGAAATCACGGCCGCCAAGGGAAGAATCGTGCAATCGAACTTCAATAATTACGAAGTCGCGCGCATGAATAAGGCGCCATTGAAAACAAATGTCTACCTGGTTGACAGCGCGGCTCCTCCCGCCGGAGTCGGAGAGCCTGGCGTGCCGCCATTTATTCCTGCGCTGTGCAACGCGATTTACGCGGCCACGGGCAAGCGAATTCGAGAATTGCCGTTGTCAAAAACGAAGCTGGCCTGATAAAAGTTTGTCGAAAAGCAGATTGGAATGTTCTGTAGCTCGTCCCGGGTAGGCCGGGACGAAGGTTTGCTCGCATTTGTTAAGAAACCCGCGCGTCTGACCCGTCGCGGTCGCTCAGGACAAGAGAGCCAAATGTTTTGAATGGGTTCTTGCGGTGGCGTGGGCACCGAACAAAGCTCTAACAGGAGAAAGCCAATCGCGTGACCATCAATTCCGACGCCCCTGACCGAAGCGCTCTCCAGGTAAAGACGATGCGCCGAGTCGCCATGCGCATCGTTCCATTTTTAATGCTCTGCTATTTTGTTTCCTTCCTCGACCGCGTCAATGTGGGTTTCGCCGCGCTTCAAATGGTCAAGGATCTCCGCATGTCGCCCTCGGTGTTTGGTTTTGGCAGCGGAATTTTCTTCGTCTCCTATTTTTTGTGTGAAGTGCCCAGCAATCTGATTTTGCAGAAGGTCGGTGCGCGTCTTTGGATCGCCCGCATCATGATCACGTGGGGAGTTCTGGCCGCCGGCATGGCATTAGTGACGGGCCCACGTTCGTTTTACGTGATGCGCCTTTTGCTTGGCGCTGCCGAGGCCGGATTTTTTCCCGGCGTGATTTTGTATCTCACATATTGGTTTCCCGCGGAGTATCGCGCGCGAGTTGTCGGGTGGTTCACGGTTGCGATTCCGATATCGAGTTTCCTCGGGTCGCCAATTTCGGCGGCACTTTTGGGAGCAAACGGATGGCTTGGGCTTCGCGGCTGGCAATGGATGTTCATTATGGAAGGCGCGCCGGCTGTTTTATTAGGACTCGCCTGCCTCGTCCTGTTGAGCGATCGCCCATCCGAGGCGAAGTGGCTCGACGCCGATGAGCGCAACTGGTTACTGAGCAAGCTTGAAGGTGAAAAAGGCGGAGCGCGATCGGTAGGACAACGCGGCGTGTGGCGCGTGATTTTCAACAAGCACGTGCTGGCGCTCGGCGTGGTTCTGGCGGGAAGCACCGCGATCAGCAGTGGCCTGCAAATCTGGCAGCCGCAAATTATCAAATCTTACGGCCTGACGAACATGCAGACCGGGCTTCTCAATTCGATCCCATTTGCACTGGCCTCCATCATCATGGTCTGGTGGGGAAAGCGATCTGACCAAACGGGCGAACGCGTCTGGCACACCGCGTTGCCGCTGCTGCTGACTGCGGCGAGCTTGGCTTCAGCCCTCGTGTTCCATTCTCTCTTCGCAATCATTGTTATTTTGTGCCTGGCGGTGATCGGAATTTATGCGGGCAAAGGGCCGGTCTGGGCGGTCTCGACGGAATTGCTTTCGGCCGGCACTGCCGCCGCGGGTTTGGCGCAGATGAACGCAATCAGCAATCTCGCCGGCTTTGGAACGACGTACTTGTTGGGCTTCATCAAAAATGCGACGGGGAGTTATCCGATTGCGATGCTTCCACTGGTCGCATTAGCCACGGCAGGAGCTGTAACAATTCTACTGGTAGGTCGCGGAAAAAACGGAAGCAAGATACCAGAAGCGGTCGTAGCGACTGCGCGCCAATGACGGGCGGAGCATGCGATGGACCTGGGATTAAAGGGAAAAGTAGCCATGGTTGCGGGCGCCAGCAAGGGCCTGGGTTTTTCCGTGGCACGCGCCCTCGCGCAAGAAGGTGCTCAGGTTTCGATTGTGTCGCGCGATTCCGTAGCCATCACAACTGCCGCCGATAAGATCGAAAAACTTGGCTCCGGAGCTGCCCTCGGATTTACGGCGGATATCAGGTCGGCAGAGGCAATCGCGCTTTGGCATCGCGCGACAGTCGATCGCTTCGGCCCCGTGGATATTCTGGTTACGAATTCCGGCGGGCCACCGGCCGGACCGTCGCTCTCGTTTGACGATCAGGCATGGCAAGGCGCGTTCGAACTCCTCCTGCTCAGCGCGATTCGAATGGTTCGAGAAGTTGTTCCTTCGATGTCAGCCCGCAAGAAAGGCAGCATCGTGCTGCTGACCTCTTCTTCCGTGAAGCAAGCCATCGCCAATCTGGCGCTCTCCAACGTTTTGCGCCCTTCAGTGGCGGCGCTGGCGAAAGCTCTCGCCAACGAATATGCCGGTCACGGAATCCGCGTGAACCAGGTCATCCCTGGAAGAATCGGGACGGATCGTGTGCGGGAAATCGATGAGCTCAATAGCAAGAAACGCGGAGTCAGCGTCGAAGAGCAACGAAAACTGTCTTTGGCTACTATTCCCATGGCTCGCTACGGCGACCCCGACGAGTTTGGCCGCGCCGTCGCGTTTTTGCTTTCCGATGCGGCGTCTTATATCACCGGCGCGACGCTGCAGGTGGATGGCGGCATGATCCAATCCCTGACGTGAGGTGGCACAGGCTTCAGCCTGTGTTTTCTAAAGAGAGTCAACCGTCAAAGCTCACAGGCTGAAGCCTGTGCTACTTGGGTGCGCGCTGTTATATACTTTTCCGCGCGGCGTCTGAAACTAACTTCCTGGTTAAATTCCAAATTCGCACGGAACAGCGGCTGGACAGCTTGGATAAAGAGGAATTAAAAACATGAGTTCAACGTCATCGGCCCCATCCGGCGGCAGCGCGAGTGCGTCAGCCATGCCTATTTCGGATGCGGCTTGGGAAGCGCTGAAAGGCGGGTACGACTTGCAGGTGCACGTTGCGCCGGACGTGATCGAGCGGCGCATCGATGATTTGGATCTCGCGAAGGAATTCCTGGCGCACGGCTTGCGCGGGTTCGTTCTCAAATCACATTATTTTCCGACAGCGGAGCGCGCAAAAGTCGTCACACGCGCCGTGCCTGGCATTTCCGCGTACGGCGCTATCACGCTCAATCATTCCGTGGGCGGCTTGAATCCCGTTGCCGTCGAGCTTGCGGGCCGCTCGGGCTGCAAGATCGTTTGGATGCCGACGGTAGACGCGGCCAACGAAACTGCCGGCCGCCTCGATGGACCGAATGTGAAGTTGCCGTTTTGGGCGAAGATTCAGCGGGAACTTGCTGCGACTGGAATCGCGCCTCCGCCGATCACGGTTCTCGATTCCAACGGAAAAGTTTCCGAAGCTGCGCGCCGCTGCATCGAACTGATCGCCAGGCACAACATGATTCTCGCAACGGGACATATCGGACGCGCGGAAATTTTCGCACTGGTAAAGGCCGCACGGGAGATGGGTGCGCAAAGAGTTGTAGTCACTCACGCCGAGTTTCCGTCGCAAAATCTTACGGCTGATGAGCAGCACGAACTCGCGCAGATGGGCGCATTCATCGAGCACTGCTTCACCACCATGTACACCGGGAAGGCGCCGTGGGACGGCGTGCTCGCGGCGATTCGCAAGGCGGGGCCCGAACATTGCGTTCTCTCGACGGATCTTGGCCAAACCATCAACCCGCCGGTCGCGGCAGGTTTTGCGATGTTCGCGCAGCGTCTGCTCGATGGCGGATTTACCGTCGAACAAATTCGGCGCATGACTGTGACCAACCCCGGTGCGCTCGTCCAATAAATCGTGCGGTGAGCGGTAGCGCTCGCACGCGCGCCTGAAAAAATATTTGTGGTCGATGGAGGATTTCGCATGAAGCCGGTAATCATCCGCAATATCGAGCGGCCCGATGAAGGTTTAGTTCGCAAGCTCGGCGAATTTGGCGTCGCCACAGTGCACGAGGCGCAAGGACGCACGGGTTTGATGCTGCCCTACATGCGGCCTGTCTATTTAGGAGCGCATCTCGCGGGCCCGGCTGTGACGGTCTATTCCCATCCCGGCGATAATCTGATGATTCACGCGGCGCTGGAGCAGTGCCGCAAGGGCGATGTCCTGGTCATCGCCACGAAATCCGAATCAACCGACGGTATGTTCGGCGAGCTGCTGGCGACATCCTGCCAGGCGAACGGCATCGCCGGAGTCGTGATCGAAGCGGGCGTGCGCGATGTCGCTGACATTACGGCGATGCAATTCCCGGTATTCTCGAGAGCGATTTCATCAATGGGGACCGTGAAAGAAACCGCCGGCTCGGTGAATATCGAAATCGTTTGTGCTGGTGCGATTGTTCATCCTGGCGACATCATCGTGGCCGATACCGATGGAGTGGTCGTTGTCCCGCGCCGCGACGCCGCGGAAGTGGTGCACTCAAGCGAAGAACGCCTGGCCAAGGAAGCGCGAAACCGCGAGCAGTTGAAGTCAGGAAAACTCGGCCTCGACATGTACGGCCTTCGCGCCAAACTCAAAGCGCTGGGCGTGGAATATCTCGATCGCGCGCCGGAATAGTAGCACAGGCTTTAGCCTGTGTGCTTTTATCATGTCCGATGCAGAAGCCAAATCAAAACCACACAGGCTAAAGCCTGTGCTACTGGGCAAAAACATGGTCATCGATTGTCACGGGCATTACACTTCCGAGCCGGCTGCATTGCTCGAGTATCGCAAGCAGCAAGTTGCCGCCTTAAATGATCCTTCCAAGGCTCCGGGAGAATTGCGCATCAGCGACGACGAAATCCGCGAAAAATTGGAACCGGCACAACTAAAGTTTCAAAGGGAACGCGGAACGGATATTGCGATTTTTTCGCCGCGCGCCTCAGCGATGGGTCATCACGTCGGCAACGAGGCCACCAGTGTGGCATGGTCTCGAATCTGCAATGACATGATCCATCGCGTCTGCAATTTGTATCCCAGAAATTTTATCGGCGTCTGCCAGTTGCCGCAATCGCCGGGAGTGCCGCCAGGCAACTGCATTCCGGAGCTTGAGCGCTGCGTCAATGAATTGGGATTCGTTGGCTGCAATCTGAATCCCGATCCTTCGGGCGGCTACTGGAAAGAACCGCCGCTCACCGACCGCTGGTGGTATCCGCTCTACGAAAAAATGGTGGACCTTGATGTGCCTGCAATGGTTCATGTAACCGCGACGTGCAATCCCGCGTTCCATACAACAGGTTCTCATTATCTGAATGCCGACACGACTGCATTCATGCAGTTCCTCACCTCCGACCTGTTCAAGGATTTTCCTTCGCTGAAATTCGTGATTCCCCACGGTGGCGGCGCGGTGCCGTTTCACTGGGGCCGCTATCGCGGAATGGCGCAGGATATGAAGCGTCCGCCGCTCAAGGAGCTGTTGCTGAACAACGTGTATTTCGACACCTGCGTGTACCACCAGCCCGGGATCGACTTGCTCGCGAAAGTTATTCCGGCCGACAATATTCTTTTTGCATCGGAGATGGTCGGCGCAGTCAAGGGCATCGATCCGGAAACTGGGCATTACTTCGACGACACCAAGCGCTACATCGACGGTGTGTCCTGGCTGAACGCCGAGGATAAACGAAAAATATTTGAAGGCAATGCCATGAAGGTGTATCCGCGCCTCGGCAAACAAATTTCCCGCCAGGCCGATGCGGCGCGCGCCTAAACGCGCTTTGAATTTGAGATCCAGCCGGCAAGAAACTTGTAACCAGGATTTGAGGGTGTTAAAAGAAAGAATATGGAACGCGTGCGAGCCGATTCATCTCCTACCGAATTGAGAAAGCATCTCTTCTACGAAACCTCGCACTCGCCGTCGCTGGCGGACCTGGTTGGTTACGAAAAAGCTAAAGACATCATCGATTTCTGCTTCATCGCAAATCCGTACTATCCCACGCGCGAGATGTTGGAAGATTTGAAGGAAAACTTTCCGAACCTCATCAAATCCTATCCCTCGAGCAGTTCGATCACCAGTCAAAGCAATTTGGCGGCAGTGTTGCACGTGAATCCCGATCACCTGATTATCGGAAATGGGGCCACTGAACTTATCGTGCTCATCAACACGACCCTGATCGAGCGCATCGCCGTGCCCGTACCGACGTTCGGGGAATACATCGAAAAGCTCAAAGACCAGCGCGACGCTGAGCTTTTCACATTAAGGCCCGAGGAAAATTACAACCTCGATTTGACTGCCTATCTCGCGTGGGTGCACCAGCGCGGACTGAAGGCGCTTCTGGTCATCAATCCCGGCAATCCGACCGGACAGCTCTTTTCGCTCGATGAAATGATTGAATTCCTGGAACGCGCGAAAGACATGGAACTCGTCATTGTCGACGAATCGTTCATCGATTTTGCCGGGGACACGATTCCCAGCCTGCTTCAGGTAGCGGAGCAATTTTCCAACTTGCTGCTCGTGCGGAGCATGAGCAAACATTGCGGCGTGCCGGGCTTGCGTCTCGGATACTGCTACAGCGGAAATCTTTACGTTCTCAATCGCATGCGCCAGTACATTCCCACATGGAATGTAAACACGCTGGCCCAATATTTTTTGTCATTGCTGCCTTCAACCAACGCTGCCTATCACGAATCGCGAAAACGGCTGATCGCTGATGTTCGCTGGCTCTATGACGCGCTGCGAGCGATTGCGGGGATTGAGGTATATCCTACGGGAGCCAATTTCGTTTTGTTCAAAATTAAAGGCGGCATGACGGCTGCCGAATTGCAAGGGCTTCTGCTGACGGAGCATGGCATGTACGTGCGAGACTGCTCCAATAAAATCGGCATGGACAATTTTCACATTCGGGTAGCGTCGCAAGGCCGTGAAAAAGACTCTAAATTAGTTGAAGCGCTCGAAATATTGCTCCGATGAAACGTCCCCCTGTTCTCGTCGTTACCCGCAGAACGATTCGCAAGAACAAATACGTTGATTACGTTGGTGAATATCATCTTGCGCTTCTGATACGAACCGGAGTCCTGCCGGTCATGGTGCCTGTCGTCGAAGGCGCGCCCGCGTGCCTGCCTGAATACATGACAAATATGAAGGGACTTTTGCTTGTCGAGGGCGAAGATATCGAGCCCGAGCACTACAAGGCGCGTCCGGACAATTTCAAGCATCTCGAAAAAACCCATCCGCTCAAAGATGAAATCGAGATCAGACTGATCCGTCACGCGCTCCGGAAAAACCTGCCGATTCTTGGAATTTGTCGCGGCTCGCAACTGCTCAACGTCGTGTGCGGAGGTACGCTGTACGGCGATGTGCAGAAAGAAAAGAAATCTCGTCTCAAGCATATTGATTTCGCGCATTACGACACCTACCGTCACCCGATTTCCATTATCCCCGGAAGCCCGCTGCACAATTGGTACCCACAAAAAACATTACGAGTGAATAGCTACCACCATCAAGGAATTCGGGGTCTTGCACCGCGGTTCAAGCCGATGGCACATGCGGAGGATGGGCTGGTCGAGGCTTACTACGATCCGAAATTTACATTCCTCATCGGATTGCAGTTTCACCCCGAGCGCTTGTTGGAAGAATCCGCCGGCAACTGGCGCATCTGGAAAGCCTTCGGCTCGGCGGTGAATCGCTATTCGCGAATAACTTAAATTCCCAAGCGGCCTTGCTTTCATGTTCGAGGTTCGGTCGAGATTTAACTTCGGGTTCTGGTTCGGGTTCGGGTTGGGTGCCCCATCCTTGCGGTTTTTGCAAGGGTGGGGATTTTGAACTTCGTCCTCTAAATCTCGGTCACCCCGGAATCTAAACCTCCACCCTTTGAAAATCACAAAGGGCGTGGCACCCAAAATGCGAAGAACGTTCTCGACCGTTTAACGTGCTGAACTAATTGCTCGCGCGCTGCGTCCCGCCAGCGATATAGAAATATCCCACCTTATTATTCGCGGGCGAGCCAAACCACATGCGCCCTTGCGCGCCGAGATAAAATTCCCGCATCGTATTTTCTGCCTGCGGGAAGGGATATTCGGTGACGTGCCCCGTTTTTGGATCCAGATTCCCGATGACGTCTAAATGTTCTGAGGAATACCAGACGCTGTGATTCTTGTCGACCGCCAAAGCGTATGGAGTCGTCTCAGGGCCGGGCAATGCGTACTCCTTGAAAGTTTCCGTCTGAGGATCGAAATGACCGAGCTTGCCCGCCGCAAATTCGGCAAACCAAACCGTTCCGTCGGAATCAATTTGGATACGGCGCGGCCGCGCATCGGGAGTTGGCGGCGCCCACTTCGTCACCTTCAAAGTTTTTGCGTCCACCTTGCCGATTTTCCCGTTCGGCGTGTACTCCGCGAACCAGCAATTTCCGTCCTTATCGATCGCCAATCCATACGCGCTGGGAACTTCTGAAAAGCGCGTGAATTTTCCAACCTTCGGATCGAACATGGTCAGCGGGCCGCCAGTTGCCCACACTCTTCCTTGCGCATCGATCCGTAGCGTATGTTTGGAGCCGCCGGCAACAGTGCCCTCTTTTCCGGGAACGTATGCGTCCTGAAATTCAGTAATTATTCGCGTGGCGGGATCCCATCTCCCAAGTTTGTTCGATCCTTGCTCGGTCAGCCACACGCTGCCATCTGGCGCGGGCACGGCCGAATGAATCGCAGCTGTGCCCTGATTCGGTACCGGATATTCCTGGACCTCGCCGGTCTTTGGGTCCAGCCTGCCGATTTTGTTCGCCCTTCCGTAATACGGCATCCAGTAATTTCCATCTTTATCAGGGAACGCGCTCCACGGCATACGATTCGGTCCAGGCAAGTCGTACTCGACGAACACAATCTTCATCGCATCGTCGCCGAAGGATCGCACGAGATCTTTGTATGCGGGCATTTCCGCGGGAGATTTTGGCAAAATCGAACTCTCTCCAAAAAGAGAATTGATATATGCAGCGACGTCGGCTGTATTCTGGTCATTGAATGGAGCGCCGACGCCTCCGAGGAAAAAGTGCATCGACTCGACCATGTAATTGACGCGGTCCCGCCATCCCTCTTCGTCCCGCTGAATCGAAGCCATGCGCGATTGAAATCCATGACACGCGAAGCATCGTCCCACGAGCAAATCTTTCCCCTTGGTCTCCGGAAATAATTTTTCTCCCTGATACTGAGAAAGATCGCTCCAGCGCACAGCGCCTTTCTGCAAAGCAAATTCATAGGAGGCGTTCTGGTCCGCCGCCAGGTTCACGCCGGAGCGCGGATCGGTTCGGTAACCGACCGCCTTCACTTGCAGTTGATACTGCCCTGCCGGCAAATTCTCGATCCGGTAGCGGCCGTCTTTATCAGTCAGCACGCTGACCATGATTTTTGTATTTGAATTTTGGGCCTGAACGAACGCTCCTCGAAACGAAGCTCCGTCCGGACCTTTGACCGTACCAGTAACCGTCGCGGCATGTGCAAACGGAACGACACACAGAACCAGAATCAGAACACCCAAGGACTTCAAAGAAGTCTTCATAGCCCCTCCTGATTCAAAACTGGCGAGCAGCTATCCCCTGATTCCCGGATTGTATCGCAATTCAATCCATCAAGATGGGCATACATAAAACAGGCTCGACGTGAAAATCGAGGCGGTTTATTTCCTGAAGCGCGCGGCCAAGCATTGCGCTGGTGCACGTTTCAAGCGTCATGATGAACGGCAGCGCGGAGTGCGGATAGCCGGGTCTCTGCAGAACGGCGTCGATGCCGATTCCGTACCTGGCAAGCACGGTCGCCACAGCTGCGATGATGCCGGGCCTGTCTTTTACGACGAATCGCAAGTAATACGGCGCGGTGAACGCTCCACTCACTTCTTTCGGCGTCTCGACCGTCGGAAGAGCATTGCCGGATAATGCGCCACCGCTCCGAGCGATTGAATACAGATCGGAAACCACCGCCACGGCCGTGGGATCTCCTCCCGCACCAAATCCGGAAAAAACCATTTGTCCGGCGTATTGTCCCGTGACCATCACGAGGTTTTTGCTTCCTTCGACATGCGCGACCAGAGAAGAAATCGGAACGAGCGCGGGGCGAACGAATCCATGGATGCTCATTCCATCTTCTGTGTCCTTCTTAGCCAGCGAAATCTGGCGAATCGTACAGTTCAGTTCGCGCGCGTATGCAAAATCCACGGCTTCCACCGATGAAATCGGCCAGCAAGGAATTTGTTCGCTGTGCACGCGGGCGCGCAGTCCGGCTTGCGTCAAAATGACGAGCTTCGCCCGGGCATCGAATCCTTCTATGTCATCGCGCGGATCTGCTTCGGCAAAACCGAGCTCCTGCGCTTCCTTCAGAGCTGTCTCAAAACTTGCGCCGCTGGCCTCCATTTTAGTCAGAATGAAATTGCAGGTTCCGTTCAACACGCCCGCGATTTTGCAGAGCCGGTCTCCGGCTAAGCCTTCCTGAATTCCGATGATTGCCGGTATTCCTCCGGCAACCGAGGCTCCGAATTCGATGCGTGTGCCTTTTTCGCGAGCCAGGTCCAGCAATTCGGGCCCGCTGTGAGCAATCAGAAGTTTGTTTGCGGTGACCACCGAT
>Ga0209488_10004794_pt1 | contig 10482 bp, 9 predicted proteins | sample Rivendell_Oct201_8_FD_188349 | JGI IMG/M metagenome (GOLD analysis project Ga0209488, IMG submission 188349) | Vadose zone soil microbial communities from the Eel River Critical Zone Observatory, Northern California, USA -... | ecosystem: Environmental > Terrestrial > Soil > Vadose zone >... | reverse complement strand
ACGATTAGCTGTCGCGCGCGGGAGCAAGTCATGAAGGGGCGCCGGCCGCTACGCTCTGGTTACTTCTTGCTGGTGAGCGACTCCATGACGGTGATGTCGCTGACCACCATCTTGTTGGAGGCCGCCGTGTACATATACATGACCTTGACCTGATCGCCGACGTGGACGACGTCCGGCACCGTGAGGCCCGCTTTGCCGGCCGCCTTGGCGTCTGCGGTCGCCTTCGTCGAGCCCTTCGCGCCGACGTGGGTCTTCGAGTCGAAGTTGAAGACGCCCGTGATGGTTCCGCGCTCAACGGTCATGGAAGCGCCGTTCACCGATTTCACGGTGCCGACGAACGTCTCCGACTGCGCGAATGCGCTGACCCCCGAAAGAACGAGCACTGCGAGTACTGCAAGACACATGCGCTTCATAGAATCCTCCTGCCCTGACGTCATTAACTTGTGGATCGGCCGGTCGAGCCCGGCGTACATCGCCGGTCCACGCCTCCGCGAAGCGCACTATCTTGCGGACTGTAAGGAAAATCAATCGAAAACGTCAGGAAGGCCTTGTCGCTATCTCCTTGCGATTTCGGCCTGAATACACTCGGATATGACCGACCAGAACCTTGCGTACCGGTCGGTGGTCACAAGAAATGGGTGCGGCACACCTGCGTTGCGGGCTTTCAGGGCCGCCAGCTTGCCCGGCATGCCGTCAAAGATCGCGTGGTTCTGGACCTCGACATCCACCTTCATCCGGCGGGCGACCTCCAGGTAATGGTCGATCGACTGCACGTACTGCTGCAGCCCCGGCGTCGTGATCCGATCGGCCGTCAGAATCGTGCCGCCAAAGAGGCCCGCGACATGCGACTGCCGCCCTTCCTTCACCGGAAAGATGAACGCCAGCGATCCCGGCGTATGTCCGGGGATCGCAATAAAGGTCACTGTTGTATCGCCGAGCGTCAGCGGCTGCCCTTCCGCCAGCACCAGATCGCGCTTCGGCTTGATCTGCGCAGCCGCGTTCGCCGGCGGGTTCGCCGGGTACATCACGTCCCAGTCCGCGGCCGTCAGCCCGACCCTTGCGCCGTAGTGCTCCTGGAAGAACGATGAGCCGCCGAAGTGATCGCCGTGCCCGTGCCCGACGAGCACGTACGTCACGTTGGCGGGATCGAGCCCGACTTTCCTCAAGCCCGCGACGACTTCCGGCTCCACCCGGTCCGCGTAGCCGGAGTCGATCAGGATGATGCCCTGCGTCGTCGTGATCGCGTACACCGTCGCCTCGGAGTTGCCGACAGCGTAAAGATTGTCGAAGAGCTTCACCGGCTCGATCGCGGGCGCCGTCGTGCTGTTGGGCCGCGCATTGCCGGCCACGCAGTAGAAGTTAAATGGGCCCTGCACCCACGCATCGTCGCCCACGAGCTTCTTCGCCGCCTCGACGTGCGCGAGCGACTGCGCGTTGTCAGGACGCGCCGTCTGACCCATCGTGAGCACTGCGGCCACGCCGAGCATACAAGTCAACTTCATGGCTAACTCCACGGTTTGTTTATCACGAAGTCACGAAGAAGAACACGTGCCCTTCGTGTGCACTTCGTGCCTTCGTGATGAGCCAGCGCTCGAGTTACTTCCCGACGATGTGCTGCGGATCCTTGTTGTTCTCTTCGCAGATGTACTCGATGAGTTCGGTGTCGGGCTGATAGACGGCCGGTTCGACGACGGTCCACGGACGCGTGTAGGCCTTGGGATCGTCGATCGTGATCGAGACGTCCATGTGGCCGAAGTCCTTGCGCGTGTAGCGCTCGGTGACGTGGAGCGCGTCGGTGACGGGATGGCCGTTGGTGTCGAGCCAGCCCTTGTCGTTGAAGCCCCTGGTTTCGACGACGAACGTATCGCCCTCCCAACGGCCGACCGAGTAGCCCTGCCACGCGGGCTGCATGTCCTTCGGAAACGAGCGGCCGTCGGTGAAGATCTGGCGGAAGATCGTGCGCGATTCGTAGAGCACGATGGTCACGCCGGGGATCTCGACGATCTTCCACGGCGACGTGACGGCGATCTTCTCCGGCGTGATGGACGGCAGGCAGCGGTTGTTGGGGTCGTCCTTCCCGAAGTTCTCGACCCTCTCCTTATATATAGCGGCCGCCCACGGCTGAAACGGGACGTTCGCGTCCTTCAAGTCGACGGCGATGTTGAGCAGGAATCTGATCCCGGGCACCTGCCAGATGCCGGAGAGATCCGGCTGGCCGTTCGACTTGCGCGGGGTCGGCGCTGCCAGGTTTGCTTTCCCGTTCGGCAGCCGGGGAATTCCAGCCGTCGGATGGTCGAGCCATTGCGCACCGGCTGAGACGGTCAGCGCCGCCAGCGCGATCGCGACGGCGATGATCTTTTTCACGAACCCTCCGATTACCAACTTACCAAGTTAAGCAATTACCAGATTCGTCTACCGGAACATCTGACTCGCGAGCGTGACAGTCTTGTAGAAGCCCCAACAGATGGGAACGCCGGCAAGCAGCCAGCCTATCGCGACCAGTCCCCACTCGCCGGGGCGATCGTCGGCCGCCGCGCCGCCCGCCTGCGCACGGGCCGCAGCCGGCGCCAGCGTGAACAGGCTCTTCGGAACGGGCCGCACTGCCAGGTTGCAAATCAGGCCGACGCCAAGAAACGCGACGAGGATGTACGCGGTGAAGGTGTAGACGTTTGCCGGGGCCACGCCCTGCTTGAGCTGGAACTCGCGGATGTAGTTTACGAGCACCGGGCCGAGGATGCCTGCCGTCGACCACGCGGTCAGCAGCCGTCCGTGAATCGCGCTGACGTTGCCGACGCCGAACGAGTCGGCCAGATACGCTGGAATCGTCGCGAAGCCACCGCCGTACATCGTGAGGATGACGCAGTAGATCGCGACAAACAGCGCCAGGCTGCCGGCGGTCCCCGCCGTCGGGGCCGACGCGTACAGCAACATGCCGAGGGCGAAGAACACCATGTACGTCGCTTTTCGTCCGATCCGATCCGAGAGCGACGCCCAGAAGATGCGTCCGCCGATGTTGAACAGGCTGAGCAGGCCGATGAATCCGGCAGCGGCAGACGCCGTGACGCGGCCCTTGAAAATCTCCTGGATCATCGGCGACGCGATGCCGAGGATGCCGATACCCGCGGTGACGTTCATGCACAGCACGCCCCACAGGAACCAGAACTGCGGCGTTTTCCACGCGGCGTTCACCGGCACCGATCCGGCATCCGCTGTCACGTGATTGTCCGCGGGCGGCGTCCAGCCGGCCGGCCGCCATCCCGGCGCAGGCAGCCGATAGCCGAACGCCCCGGCCATCATCGCCACGAAGTAAATCACGCCGAACACCACGAACGTCTGCCACACGCCGACCGACTCGGGTGTCGCGAAGCGCTTCATCAGTAAATCGGCCAGTGGCGTGCCGATCATCGCGCCACCGCCGAAGCCCATAATCGCAAGGCCCGTCGCCATGCCCCGGCGGTCGGGGAACCACTTGATCAACGTCGATACGGGAGAGATGTAGCCAAGGCCGAGACCGCACCCGCCGATCACGCCGGACCCCAGCCAGAGCATCCAGATCTGGTGCAGCTGGATGCCGAGCGCCGAGATGAAGAAGCCGCCGCTCCAGCAGCACGCAGCCACGACGCCGGCCTTTCGCGGGCCTTCGCGCTCGACCCACGCGCCGAAGAGCGCGGCCGACGATCCGAGCATCACGAAGAACAGCGTGAACATCCAGCCGAGCGTGCTGATCTTCCAGTCGTCGGGCGCAGGCTTCGTGATGCCGATGGCTTTGCTGAGCGGCAGCCAGAAGACGCTGAAGCCGTACGCCATGCCGATCGACAGGTGAATCGCGAGCGCCGCCGGCGGCACGAGCCAGCGGTTGAAGCCGGGAGCCGCGATGATGCGTTCTTTCGACAGAAGGTCGGACACTAGTTTGGCGCTCCAGAAATTGGCCACAGAGACACAGAGTCACGGAGACGACGATCAACGCAGAGCACGCAGAGCACGCGGAGGCTTGAAGCGATGCGACGCGGCGCCGCGAAGCGGCGCTTCTGGCCAGACACGTCAGATGCAAACAGCGCCCGATGCGGGGCGTTTGCATCTGACGTGTTTGGCCTGCAAGCCCGGCCGGCTCCGCCGGCCTGGCGCGTCGCATCGCCTCGGTGTCTCTGTGACTCTGTGGCCATTTATGTGTGTCGTGCTACGTGGTCACACGTTCTGGATGGGCGTAGATATTGAAGTTCCGGCCGCGGAGGAAGCCAATCAGCGTGATGCCGCACTCCTCCGCCAGATCGATCGCCAGGCTCGACGGCGCGGAGACGGCCGCCAGCATGGGGATGCCGGCGATGAATGCTTTCTGGACGATCTCGAACGACGTCCGTCCGCTCACGAAGAGGATGTAGTTCACGAGAGGCAGCCGCTCCTGCATCACCATGCGGCCGATGACCTTGTCGACCGCGTTGTGCCGGCCGACGTCTTCGGCGATCGTCTCGAGCACGCCGTCGCGCGTGAAGAGGCCGGCGGCGTGCAGTCCTCCGGTTTCCTCGAACACGGACTGCGCCTTCCGCAGACGATCGGGAATCTCGACAATGGTCGACGCCGGCATCGTCCACGGCACGACGAGCGCGGGCAGGTTGGTCTTGAGCGACTCGATCGTCAGACGCCCGCACATCCCGCACGACGAGTTCGTGGTCACGTTGCGCCGCTCGGCCATGAACTTATCCAGCGACTGGGCGGATCCGTTCACGAGCGTCGCGTTGATGATGTTTTCCGGATGCTCCGCCGAGGGATCGGTGCAGTACTCGATCGTCCCGAGATCGTCGGCGGTCTTGAGGACGCCTTCCGACAGCAGAAACCCGGCGGCGAGCTCGCGGTCGGCGCCCGGCGTCCGCATGATCACGGAGAAGGGCTTGTCGTGCAGGCGTACCTCGAGGGGCTCCTCGGTGGCCGCGCGATCGCGGTCGTCGGTCCGCACGCCGTCCCGGACGCGGGTGACGCCTACGCCATGAAAGGCCCCGGCCATAGGCGCGTATTGTAACTATAGAATGTTGGTTATGGCCGACACTTCGTCCTTCGACGTCACCTCGCCCGTGGACTTCGCTGAGGTCGACAACGCACTCAACCAGGCGCGCAAAGAGATCGGCCAGCGCTACGACTTCAAGGGCGCCACCATCGAGATCACGCTCAACGCCGCCGAGAAGACGCTGACCCTTCTCGCCGACGACGAGATGAAGATGAACGCGGTCTGGGAGATCGTCCTGACGCGTCTGACCAAGCGTAATGTCCCGGCCAAGAACTTCAAGAAGGCCGACTCTGAACCCGCGGCCGGCGGCAAGGTCCGGCGCCTGATCGAGATTCAGCAGGGCATCCCGAGTGAGGCGGCGAAAGACATCGTCAAGTTCATCAAAGACGCCAAACTGAAGAAGGTCCAGGCGTCGATCCAGGGCGATCAGGTCCGCGTCACCTCGCCGTCCAAGGACGAGTTGCAGACCGCCATGCAGCAGCTGCGCGCCCACGACTTCGGGGTCTCACTCAGCTTCGGCAATTACCGGTAGAATATTCCTCATATGAACAAGCCCGCCCTCATTCTTCTGGCGTCGGCCACGCTGGCCGCGGCGACGCTCTTCGCTCAGGGAAAGACCACTGCCGACGGCGTCGGCACCGCCGAGCAGGCCAAGCGCGGCGGCGACGTGTACCAGGCGCAGTGCGCGGCGTGCCACGACGCGCAGCTCGCCGGCAGCGGCACCGCGCCGGCGCTCGCCGGCACCGACTTCGCCGCGAACTGGAAGGACGAAACGGTCGCGTCTCTGTTCGAGCGTATTCGCGCGACGATGCCCGCGGACAACCCCGGCAGCTTGAAGCGCGATCAGGTCGCCGACCTGGTGGCGTTCATCCTCAACTTCAACAAGTACCCGCTGGCGCAGAAGGATCTGCCGTCGGAGTCCGAAGCGCTCAAGGCGATCAAGATCACCGCACCGAAATAACGGCAGGCCTGAAGGCCTGCGCTACCCCCGAAGCTCGACAGCGATGCCGTTGTCGTCGGCGAAGCGAAGCACATCCGGTTCGTCGGCCGACGGCAGCACCTTCGCGCCAATCTCCTGCAGCCGCGCCGCCACCGCCCGGCGATCGAACGCCGCGACCTTGATCGCGTAGTGTCCGATGCGCGGCATTTCGCCGTTGGCGATCTTCTGCAGGCCGACGCGCGTGCCGCGCTCGAGCCGGAACCACACACGGCCGTCCTTGTCGCGAGGCGTCTCGGTCCGCGCGCCGTACACGAGCCTGTAGTACGGCAACGATCGTTCGATGTCCGTCACGTGCAGCAGGACGTGGTCAACGCCGATCGGCGCCACCAGCCCATCGCCCTCTGGCAGCGAAGACTTCACGGCGGCAGTGACGAGTCCTGCCGGCGGCTGAAAGAGCTGCAGCTCGAGGCCGTCCGGATCCGGCCACATCCCCAGACCACCCGCCCCGCGGATGCCGGGAAGACCCGCGGCTTCGAGCGCGCGTCCCATGCCCTGCCGGTCGTAGACCTTCGCCAGCGTGCAGTAGTGACCGATGGACGGCGTCCGTCCCTGCGCGGCCTGACCGATCGCGATGTAGCCCACCTGCCGGTCCGCCGGCAGGTCGCCAAGCAGCACGAAGTAGCGAATCGTGTCCCGGAGCGGCTGCTGATGCAGCGCGGCCTTGAAGATGCGCGAGTAGAACTTCGCCGTCGCCGCCGGATCGGGGACGACGATGTCGAGATGTTCGAGGCCGAGGTTGTCGAGGGGAAGCGCGGGCGGCTGGGCCGGGGATGGCGTCGCGCGCGCCGTGCACACGGCCGCGCCCATCGCTGTGAGAAACGTCCTGCGGGACAGCATGCCTACCTGATCGGTCCGATGAGCGTCATCTCTCCGCCCGGCTCGTTCTCACGGCCTTCCCGCACCCACTTGAACTTCATCACGTTGCCGGCGATGACGCCCTTCATGAAGTTGCGGCGGATGCCGGCCGCGTCGAAGTGATGGATAAAAAACGAGATCGCATCGCCCTCGAGCATACCGTCTTCGATCATGAAGACGCCCTCAGGGTTGCACGGTCCGCAGATGACCCCCCAGACCTTGTTCCCGTCGCGCAGCTTCAACGTCACGTTCTGCTGCGCCACACGGCCTGCCGCGATCCAGCGTCCGTCGAGATCGATCGTCTTCGACGCCGCTTCCGATTTCACGGTGGCCACGAGCGCCGCGTCGCCGCCCACGCGCTTTAGTGAGATGGTCGACGGCGCCGGCCCGCCCTCGCCGCCCACAATGGAAAACGAGACACGGCCGGCGGCAGTCATCGTGCCGCCGGCGACGCGGAAGACCGTGGACGGATCGTCACACGGTCCGCAGACCGTGCCGATGAACCTGTCGCCTTGCGCCTTGAAGACGTAGACCTTCGCGGCCGGACCGGCGCCGGAGCTCCAGTTCCCCGTCACGCCGTCCGCCGCAAGGGCGGGTACGCTCGCGAACGCAACCAGCACGGTTGCTATCAGCGTCCTTCTAAAAATCAATCTGGGCACTCACCTTGAAGAACCTCGCCTGCAGCACGGACGTCGGCGCCAGCCAACTGCCGTTCGGGTTCGCCGCCGTCGGCAGCACGAACGTCTGGTTGTAGCCCAGCACCGCCGCGCTGTTGAACACGTTGTAGATGTCCACGCCGACGTTGGTATGGAACCGGCCGAACCGGAGATTCTTGGCCAGGCGAAGGTCCAGTTCGTTGACGCGGTCGCCATAGAGTGTTCCTGGCGTGATCAGATTGACCGTCGCCGTCGGCGCGGCATTCGACAGGTTGCGCCCGAGCGATGGCGAGATGACCGAGTTGGGCGCCGCCCAGTTCGCCGCGAGCGCAACGCCCTGGTCGCTTCTCACGGTGCCGCCGATCTGCGCATCGATCTTCGGAATCGTATAGGAGCCGAGCGCGGTGAATCGCGTGACCCAGCCCGTGCTGTAGCTGCAGTACGGATTGGTCGGGCTGTTGGCGCCGAGAACACTCAGCTCTGGAATCCCTGCACGGACCGCGCAGTAGTCGGACGACGTGTTGTTCGTGTTGAAGCCGCCCTGGATGACGAAGCCGGCTTTGGGCCTCGCGTTCACGTTGAGTGCGATCGCATTCGACGTCTGGCTCTGCCCCGCGCCGTAGTTGGTGTCGAGCGTCACGAAGTTGTTGGCCGCGACCGACGCCTTCGACGGGTTCACGTTGTACAGCGGCCCGGGAATCGCGTAGCCGCCGCCGTTCGGCAGCCGCGCGTCGACCGGCGCGTTGATGGTGAACTTGTCCAAATCGGTCGCCGCAATCGCGAGGTTGTCGGTCACGACGAAATTCAGCAGCCAGCGACGCAGGTAGCTGAGCTCGACCGACACACGAGGGGCCACCTGCCGCTGAATCGACGCGCCCCACTGCCAGTCGCCGGACCGAACGCCCCAGCCGGCGAGCAGCGCCGGATCCTGCGTCGTGTCGAACACCGACTTGCCGAAGCTGGTGTTGGGCACGGCGCCGCAGACGTCGCCGCCGACGACGGTCTGCGCCGCGTTGTTCGACAGGTCGCAGTCGGGCTTGAAGTTGGCGTTCGCATCGGTCCACGTGCGCGACGCCGTCGTCGAGATCCGCGACGTCGGACGGCTGGCGATGAACAGGCCGCCGTTCTGCGCCGCCTCGAGGTAGCGGCCGACGTTGAACTTGACCGCCGTCTTGCCGTCGCCGAAGAGATCGATCGCCACGCCGCCGCGAGGCGTCAGGTCCTTGTATGCATCGACGCCCTTCGTTTCCGCGAACGATGTGACCGTCGGGAGGAAGCGAACGCCGCCGATCGTCGCGGCCGGGAAGATACTGGACGCGCGATCGAACCGCAGCGCTCCCTGCAGCGTGATCCGGCCCATCGTCCACTGGTCCTGCGCATAGTACGCGTCGTAGCGAACGCGTTGCTGCACCAGGTTGTAATCGATGATCTCGGTGATCTGATCCGGCTTTCCGTTGTTCATGCGGAAGGTCATGAACTGGCTGTTCGTGTATGGGAAGCGATCGTCCATCAGGTATCCGCCCTGATAACCGAATTTCATCGACTGCTTGCCAGCGACGTACGACAGCGACGCGCGCCAGTTGTTCGAGCTCTGCCAGCTGGTGCCCTGCCCGCCGGCTCGATACACGAGGCCCGAACGGTTGTCGTTCGCCGCGCAGCCGGCGGCGCACTGTTCCGTGACCTGAATGAAGTCGAGCGCGGGCGTGCCCGGCATCGGCTTCCCGAGATATCGGCTCGCGTAGTTGCCGACGCCCGCTTCGAGGAGCACACGGCTCGTCATCGGCGATTGCCACGAGACCTGACGGAAACGCGTTCCGTAATTGCGGTACGCCGCGGTTTCCGGCGCGAACGTCGCGCTGGCCGCCGGCGTCGGCGCCGCGGTGCCGCCCGCGATGATCTCGTTGTCGCCAGACTGGCGGCAGGCGGAGCCGGTCGCGCCCGGCCACGCGGCGCCTTCGCAGGGCATCTGCTCATCCCAGAAGAGGCGGAACTGGTTGCGCGCCGTGGGCTGCGCGGTGAGCCGCAGCGAGGTCGTGCGGAACGACGCGGCGACGGCGGCAGGCCTGTTCGGATCGGGCGCGTAGGTCCACTTGGTCGGATCGCCCGCGTTCAGGTTCGCGAACATGCCGGGCACGGTCCGATGGCTGCCCTCGTCGCGCAGGGTGTAGAAGAACCACAACCGATCCTTCTTGATCGGTCCGCCGACGCCTCCGTTGAAGTCCCAGATCTTCGTGTTGGAGCCCGGCGTCCCCAGACCGCGGCAGAATAGGCTGTCGATAGGAGTGCAGGCGGCGCCAACACCCGTGCCTGACGAGTAGTTGCTGCCGATCATCCCCTTCGTCACGCCGGACAGGTACACGCTGCCTTTCACCGTGTTGCCGCCGGTCTTCGGCACGACGTTGAGCGACGGTCCGCCGACTTCCGCTTCGCCGAGACCGCCCGACGTCGTCATCGCGACTTCCTGCGCGTTGCCGACGTCGGCGATGTACGCCGAGACGCCGCCGCCGTTGAACGCCGACCCGACACTGATCCCATCCAGCTGCAGACGGCCTTCGTTGCTGCGTCCGCCTGCGCCGCCGAACACGACCATGCCGGGCACGACCTGCACGTCCGACGCGGCGCCTGTCGCCACGACTGTATTCGGCATCAGCGTCATGAGGCCTGCATACGCGCGCGCGGACGGGATCGCCGTAATGAGATCGTTGCTGATCGTCGTCTGCCTGCGCGTGCTCTGCGTGTCCACGATCGGCGTCTCGCCCGACACGGTGATCGTCTCGGCAAGCGCGCCCACCTTGAGATCGGCGTTGACGGCCGCGTTGAACGTGCCCGTGAGCTCGATGCCTTCGCGGCGCACGGTGCTGAAGCCGGTGAGCGTGAACGCGACGGTGTACGTCCCAGCGCGCAGATCGACGATGCGGTACTGGCCGGCGCCGTCAGTGACGGCGGTGCGCAGCTTCTCGATCAGCACGGGG
>Ga0209488_10004793_pt1 | contig 10484 bp, 6 predicted proteins | sample Rivendell_Oct201_8_FD_188349 | JGI IMG/M metagenome (GOLD analysis project Ga0209488, IMG submission 188349) | Vadose zone soil microbial communities from the Eel River Critical Zone Observatory, Northern California, USA -... | ecosystem: Environmental > Terrestrial > Soil > Vadose zone >... | reverse complement strand
AAGGGCGTGAGCTGGTGCCTACTCCCAAGGCTTTCTCGCTGATGTTCGCCCTCCATATGCTGCACATTGTCGAACTCGCCTCTCCAGAGCTGACAGGAGAGTGGGAACACAAGCTCAAGCTGATCGAAGCGGGGAGGATGACCCGCGACGAATTCATGAAGCAAATTGCCGAGCTCGTAAAAAACGTAGTGGGTGTCATCAAGACCGGCGAAATCCCGGACGTGGTGTATGCCACCGTGCCTGCGCCGTGTCCGAAATGCGGCGGCGTGGTGCAGGAGAACTACCGCAAGATTCAATGCCAGAAATGCGATTTCTCGCTATGGAAAGTTACGTCCGGCCGCGAATGGTCGCCCGAGGAAGTAGCCGAGCTGATTAGCAAGCGCGTCATTGGCCCGCTCAGCGGATTTCGCAGCCGTCAAGGCAAGCCGTTCAGCGCCGTGATGCGCCTGACCGATGATTTTCGGCTCGAATTCGACTTTGGCCAAGGCTCTGGGGAAGGTGAGGAAGCGCCTGATTTCAGCGCGCAAGAGGCGCTCGGCCCATGTCCGAAATGCGGTGCGCGCGTGTACGAGCACGGCATGGCCTATACCTGCGAGAAGGCCGTCGGTCCCGCCAAGGCTTGCGACTTTCGTTCCGGGCGCCTCATCCTTCAGCAGCCGATCGAACGCGAGCAGATGAAGAAATTGCTCGCCTCCGGCCGTACCGATCTCCTGACCGGCTTCGTCTCGAAGAAGGGACGCAAGTTCAAGGCGTTCCTCGTCAAGAACCCCGACGGCAAGATTGGTTTTGAATTCCAGCCGCGCAAGGAGAAACTTGCGGCGCCGAAGGACAAGGGGACCGAACCCCAACTCGCCAGCGAGGAGAAACCGGTCAAAAAAACAGCGAAGAAACGCCGCGCAGCTTAGACGTCCAAGTTGCGCACGCCCAGCGCGTTGAGCTCGATGAATGCGCGCCGCGGTTCCACCTCATCCCCCATCAGCTTGGTAAAGATCTCGTCGGCCGCGATGCCGTCGTCGATCTGAACCCGTAGAAGCCGTCGCGCCGAGACGTCCATGGTCGTTTCCCACAGCTGCTCGGGGTTCATTTCACCCAGCCCCTTGTAGCGCTGCAGGGTCATGGAGCGCTGCACTTCGCCGAGCAGCCACCGCATGGCCTCCGGGAAATCGCGAATCGGCTGCTTTTTTTCGCCGCGTTGCATGTATGCCCCTGCGCCCACCAAGCCACGCAGCATCTCGGCGGTCTGGCGAATTTGCGCGTAATCGCCCGAATGCACAAACTCCGTATCGATCGTGCTCATGCGCACGTTGCCGTGGCGGGTGCGCTCGACCTTGACCTGGTAGCGGTCAGTCCTGGCATCGAAGTGGGGCGCGACTGCAACGCCGTTCCCGCCGATGGCCTTCTCGAGCGCCTCGGCAGAGGACTCGGCGGCATCGCGGCGCATGAGGTCGACCTGGACGCCGCGCAGGATCGCCTGCAATGCTTCCCGGTCGATCAGGCGCGATACCCGCTCAATCACCGCTTCGGAAAGAAGATAGGACTTGGCCAGCTCCGCCAGAGCGTCGCCGGCGATGGGCTCGCGGCCGGCCGCGGGGTAGAGGGAGGCATCCACCAGCGCCTGCTTCAGCATGAACTCGTTCAGCTCATGCTCGTCCTTGAGGTAGCGCTCTTCCTTGCCGAGCTTCGCCTTGTAGAGCGGCGGCTGTGCTATGTAGATATGCCCCCGTTCGACCAGCTCCGGCATCTGGCGGTAGAAGAACGTAAGCAATAAAGTCCGGATATGCGAGCCGTCGACATCGGCGTCGGTCATGACGATGATGCGGTGGTAGCGCAGCTTGTCGGGGTTGTATTCCTCCTTGCCGATGCCGCAGCCTAGCGCCGTGATGAGCGTGGCGATTTCCGCGGAGGACAGCAGCTTCTCGAAACGCGCCCTCTCCACGTTGAGAATCTTCCCTTTCAGCGGCAGGATCGCCTGGAAGCTGCGGTCGCGGCCCTGCTTCGCGGATCCGCCCGCGGAATCTCCCTCGACCAGGTAGAGCTCGCATTTGGCGGGATCGCGTTCCTGGCAATCGGCGAGCTTTCCAGGCAAGCCCATCGAGTCAAGCACGCCCTTGCGGCGAGTCATCTCGCGTGCCTTTCGCGCTGCCTCGCGCGCGCGGGCCGCCTCGACGATCTTGGAAGTGATCACTCGCGCGTCCGTCGGTCGTTCGTCGAGAAATTCTCTCAGGCGCTCCGCCACAATTTCTTCCACTACCGGGCGTACCTCCGAAGAAACCAGCTTTTCTTTCGTCTGCGAGGAGAATTTCGGCTCCGGCACCTTCACGGAGAGGACGCAGGCCAGCCCTTCACGCATGTCGTCACCGGTAGTCTCCACCTTCGCTTTCTTCGCGAGCTCTACTTCCTCGATGTACTTATTGAGAACCCGCGTCATCGCCGCACGCAAGCCCGTCAGATGGGTGCCGCCATCTTTCTGCGGAATGTTGTTGGTGAAGCACAAAACCGACTCCTGATACGAGTCGTTCCATTGCATCGACACTTCGACCGAGATGCCGTCCTTTTCGCCGTGCCCGAGAAATATGTTCGGGTGGAGGACGTTCTTGGCGCGGTTCATGTACTCCACGAACCCTTTCACGCCGCCGGAGAATGCGAAATTTTCCTCTTTCCCCGCGCGCTGATCGATCAGTACGATCTTGACGCCGTTGTTCAGGAACGAGAGCTCACGCAGACGCCGGGCGAGGATGTCGTAGTGATAGTCCACCGTGCCGAACACCTGCTTCGACGCGAGGAAGTGCACCTCCGTGCCGCGTCTTTCTGAAGTGCCGGTCGGCTTGAGCGGCGCCGTTGGCACACCGTCGCGAAATTCCATCTGGCTCACAGCACCATCGCGCCAGATTGTCAGCCGCAACCACTCGGACAGCCCGTTAACCACCGATACGCCTACGCCGTGCAGGCCGCCCGATACCTTGTAGCTGTTCGAATCGAATTTCCCGCCCGCATGAAGCTCGGTCATGACGATTTCGGCAGCCGAGCGCTTCAATTCGTCGTCTTCCTTGACTCCAGTGGGAATCCCTCGCCCATTGTCTAGGACGGAGATCGAATTGTCCGTATGGATGGTGACCGTGATTTCGTCGCAGAAGCCCGCCAAAGCTTCGTCGACCGCGTTGTCCACGACCTCGAATACCATGTGGTGCAACCCGGTACCGTCGGAAGTGTCCCCGATGTACATGCCGGGACGCTTTCGGACGGCTTCAAGACCCTTCAGGATCTTGATGGCGTCCGAGCCGTAGTCGTTGGCGTTCTTTTCTGGCTCCCCCACCTTAAATCCTCATCGGCATGACGACGTACTTGAAGTCCTTTTCGGACGCATAACTGAGAAGCGCGCTGGAGGACGAATCGCCGAACGCGCACTCAACGGTACCGCCAGACACATTGTTGAGCACATCCAGCAGGTAATTCACGTTGAAGCCGATATCCAGAGCATCGCCGCCATATTCGACTTCGAGCTCCTCGTGAGCTTCTTCCTGCTCGGCATTCGAAGAAACGATCTTAAGGCTGCCCTGGCCTAATACCCAGCGAACACCGCGAAACTTCTCGTTGGAAAGAATTGCGGCCCGCAGGAGGGCCTGCCGCAACGGCTCCCGTTCGATTTGCAGCTTGTTCTTGTGCCCTGCAGGGATGACTCGCGTGTAGTCTGGAAACTTGCCGTCGACCAGCTTTGAGACTAGCTCGATGGTGCCAAAGGTGAACGCCGCCTGCGTTGCCGCAAGCTCTATGCTTACTTCATCATCGCTCTCAGTGAGGAGCTTTGTGAGCTCTAGCACCGTTTTTCTCGGCACGATCACTTCCTGGCGGGGCAAGTCGGCCGGCAGCTTGATTGATGCATAAGCCAGGCGATGGCCGTCCGTCGCCACGAGCTTAAGCTGCTTGTCCTCGACCACCATCAGCAGGCCGTTGAGATAGTAGCGGATGTCCTGCTGCGCCATGGAGTACTGCACCAGACCGAGCAGCCTTCGCAAAGCTTTTTGGCTCAGCGCAAAGCGGGCCACCTCGCCTGCAGGCCTCGCAAGACGCGGGAAGTCCTCCGCTGGGAGCGTCTGCAAAGAGAATCGACTCTTGCCCGCCTTGACCAGCAGGCGCTTATCCTGCTGCTGGAGCGTTACTTCCGCGCTGTCGGGAAGGGCACGCAAGATATCGACAAGCTTTCGCGCGCCGACGGTCACTGCCTTTGCATCTCCATCCGGCTGCGCGCCGCTGCGCGCCTGGATTTGGATTTCGATATCGGTGGCGAGGAACAACAGCGCCTGCGGACCGCGCTCGATCAGCACGTTCGACAGGATCGGTAGCGTATGGCGGCGCTCGATGATGCCGCTCACTGCCGAAAGCGGGCCGAGGAGTTCGTCGCGCTTCGCTTTGACCAATGCCATTGTCTTTACCTTCTGTTCTTTTATATTTAGTAATAGTAGATAAGGCTGTGCCGATTCCGGGATAACCCGGAATCTCCTGCAATACCGCAGTGTTGCCCCGCTTTTTCATCCAGAAAAAGCTGTGGGGCACCTGTGGAGCGTTGTTGACAGTTTTGCGCCGATCCAAAAGTTCGCAGCTTATTCACATTCAGTCCCGCGATTGCGCACAGCTTGTTCATTCGGTTGTGCCGGTCCTCAGCCCTTCAACACTTGCTCGAGGACGAGGTAGTCGCGGTTGAGTGAAGTGTCCTGCTTGCGCAGGTTGGCGATCGTCCGGCAGGCATGCAGGACCGTAGTGTGGTCCCGGTTGCCGAAAGCCTCGCCGATCTCGGGCAGGCTCATCTGCGTAAGGTCTTTGGCCAGCGCCATCGCGACCTGGCGCGGTCGCGCGACGTTGCGATTACGCCTCTTCGAGTGCATGTCGGAGATCTTGAGCTTGAAGTACTCGGCCACGGTCTTTTGAATGCCCTCGACACTGACTTGCCGGCTCGCGACGTTGAGGATGTCGCGCAGCGCCTCCTTGGCGAGATCCAGCGACAACTCGCGGCCGTTGAAGCGGGCGAACGCAAGCACTTTCTTCAGAGCACCCTCGAGCTCGCGCACGTTGGAGCGAATGTGCTTGGCAATGAAAAAAGCGATGTCTTCCGAAAGCTCCACCGCTTCTGCTTCGGCCTTCTTCAGCACGATTGCGACGCGCATTTCGAGTTCGGGGGGCTCGATAGCCACCGTGAGCCCCCAGCCGAAGCGAGAAATAAGCCGTTCTTCCATTCCCGCGATTTCCTTTGGATAGGTATCGCAGGTAATGACGATCTGCTTGTGCGCTTCGACCAGCGCGTTGAAGGCATAGAAAAACTCTTCCTGGGTGCGCCCCTTGTTCGAGAAGAACTGAATATCGTCGATGAGCAGCAGATCGAGCGAATGGTAATAACGCTTGAATTCGTCGAACGATTTCTGCTGGTACGCCCGCACCACGTCAGTCACATACTGCTCGGCATGGCTGTACCGGATCCGCGCCTGCGGCCGCACGTCGGCGACGGCATTGCCGATTGCCTGCAGCAAGTGCGTTTTCCCCAAGCCGACGCCGCCGTAGATGAACAACGGGTTATACGAAATGCCGGGGTTTTCGGCCACTTGAATGGCGGCCGCCCTACCGAGCTGGTTCGCTTTCCCGGTGACGAAGCTGTCGAATGTAAATGCGCGGTTTAGGCGCGCCCGCTCGAGCATCGAGGGTCCTTCCGCCGCGCTACGCTGGGGTGCGGCGGGCATACGCGCCGCGGGCTCGCTGGCGCGCGCGAGCTGGAGCCGCAGTCCGCACTCGCGGCCGCTGGCTTCGGCAGCCAGACGTTCGATGCGGGCCGCGAATCGCTCACGGACAAGCTCCAGAACGAACCGGTTCGGTGCGGTCAAAACAAGTGTGTCATTCTCCGCAGCCACTTCCGAGGCCAGTGGCCGAATCCAAGTATTGAACTGCTGCGCGGGGAGTTCCTGCTCGAGCCGACGCAGACAGGCGTCCCAGAGATTTTGCATCGTGTGTGACCGGCCTTGTGGGTGGGCCTTGGTGAGCTTGAATTTTACCTTCTTCGCTGCCGGTTATCCACAGAAACGAAGCGAGGAAATAGAGCAGCAAGACATCGAAGAGCGCGCCTAAATGGATTTGACAATGCGTCGATGCGCAAGCTCTAATACCGCCCTTTTTCGGAATGGGCGCCAATGGCAACGAAGCGTACGTATCAACCTTCCAAAACGCGGCGCGCTCGGCGACATGGATTTCTGGTGCGGGGCCGTACTCCTGGCGGCCGCAAGGTTCTTCGCAACCGGCGCGCGAGCGGTCGGCGGCGTCTTGGGTTGTAGCCGCGAGCGCGAAGCGCTTTGGGCTGGGCGCTGGGCGCCGACTGAGGCAGAAGGCTGATTTCGAGCGTTTGCTGCGCCAAGGAGCGCGGCGCAGTTTCGACGGATTCACCTTCTATTTGGAATGGAGAAAGGCGGGCGGCGCGCGCCTGGGCATGCTCGTTTCTCGCAAGCACGCCGCACGCTCGACCGACCGCAATCGCATCAAGCGGTGTATTCGCGAGGCTTTTCGCATGGAGCACGATGGATTGGGCTCGCTCGACCTGCTGGTGCGGCCCCCGTACGGGGTTCGTCCATCCGCACGCATGATTTCGCGGCTGCGCGAGATGCTGGGAAGGCTGGCGCAATGATGGCCCAGTGGCTGAGATACGCGGTGCGCGCCTATCAATGGGGGGTGAGGCCGGTACTGCCTATGGCGTGCCGGTTTTACCCGAGTTGCTCCGACTACGCCGAGGAAGCGCTTGCTCGCCATGGTGCGTGGCGCGGCGGCCTCCTTGCGCTCGGGCGGCTGTGTCGATGTGGGCCTTGGCATCCTGGCGGTAATGATCCTGTGCCGTGAATATGGATACGCAAAGACTCATCCTGTTGTTCATTTTCGGTTTCTCGTTGCTCATGCTCTGGGAGGCATGGCAGAAGGAAAGCCGTCCGAAGCCCGCCGTTCAGAGCGCGCAGCAGGGCGTAGCTGCTCCGTCGCAACCCGTACCTTCTCCGAGCAAGCCTGCAGCGACCCCCCCGGCAGGGCCCTCCGCCGGCGTTCCGGGAGTGGCGGCGGCTGCCACCCAAGGAGAAATTGTCCGAGTCCGCACTGATTTGTTGATCGCGGAGATCGACACCCTCGGCGCAACCCTCAAAGGGCTCCAGCTCCTCAAGCACAAAGACTCGGTCGATCCCAACAAGAACTTCGTGCTGTTTGGGCCCGAGCATCAATACGAGGCGCAAAGTGGGCTGACCGGCGAGTCGGGACCCAATCACCGCACGCTTTGGCGCGCCCAGGCGCGGGAATATGCACTCGAGGACGGCAAGGATACGGTCGAGGTGCGCTTGTCTGCCGTGGGGCGCGACGGCGTCGCGGTGGACAAGATTTACACCTTTCGCCGCGACAGCTACGTGGTGGATGTTTCCATAGACATTCGCAATAAGGGCGCCGTCGCGATCGCGCCCTACGCTTACTTCCAGCTTGCACATGACGGTAAGCCGGCGGCGGACGCCAACACCCTTGCCCAATCGTTCGGCGCGCAGAGCTTTATTGGGTTCGCGGTCTACAGCAAGGAAAAGAAGTTCGAGAAGGTGCATCCGTCGGATATCGACAAGGGGAAAGTGGACGTTCTCAGGCGCTCTGACGACGGCTGGCTGGCCTTCGTGCAGCATTACTTCGTCTCGGCCTGGCTGCTCCCCGATGGTGTAACGCGCGAGTACGTATTCGAGAAACGGCCGGACGGGGCGTATGTCGGACGCATTCTGGTCCCGGTAGCGTCGCTCGCGCCCGGTGCCGGAGCGCAGCTGACGGAGAGGTTGTATGCCGGGCCGCAGGAGCAGCAAAGGCTGAAAGCCGCCGCACCGGGCCTTGATCTGGTGGTCGACTACGGCTGGCTCACTATCATCGCCTGGCCGCTATTCTGGCTCCTGCAGAAATTCCACGAGCTGAGCGGCAATTGGGGCGTCGCGATCATCCTGCTGACCCTGAGCATCAAGATTATTTTCTTTCCTCTGTCAGCGGCGAGCTACAAGTCGATGGCGAAGATGAAGCTGATCACCCCGCGGCTCACCAAGTTGCGCGAGATGTATGGACACGATCGCCAGAAAATGAACCAGGCGATGATGGAGCTCTACAAGACCGAGAAGATAAACCCGCTCGGCGGCTGTTTTCCGATCTTGGTTCAAATTCCAGTGTTCATCGCGCTGTACTGGGTGCTGCTGGCTGCGATCGAGCTGCGACACGCGCCGTTCATCCTGTGGATCAAGGACCTTTCGGCGCTGGATCCTTACTACGTGCTCCCGATCCTGATGACCATTACGATGGTGCTGCAGACCAGGATGAATCCGGTGCCGCCCGATCCGGTGCAGGCCAAGGTAATGCAGTTCATGCCGTTCGTCTTCAGCATCTTTTTCTTCTTCTTTCCCGCCGGGCTGGTGCTCTACTGGCTGGTCAACAATATTCTTTCTATCCTTCAGCAGTGGCAGATCCAGCGCATGTTCAATCGCGACAAGCCTGCTCATGCCAAAAGATGAGGTAAGTCGCGAAACAATTGCAGCGATCGCCAGCGCGCCCGGCCGGGGCGGAATAGGAGTAGTCCGGATATCGGGTTCCCAAGTCGCGCAGATAGCTGCAGCGCTGACGGGACGCCTGCCGGCACCGCGGCACGCCAAGCTCTGTGTGTTCAGAGACCGCTCCGGGCGGCAGATAGACGAAGGTATCGCGCTCTATTTCGCCGCGCCTCGCTCATACACAGGCGAAGACGTTCTCGAGCTGCAGGGCCATGGCGGACCCGTCGTCATGCAGATGCTTCTGGCAGCGTGCGTTGAGGCGGGCGCGCGCCTTGCCGAGCCAGGGGAATTCACCCAGCGCGCTTTCCTTGAGGGCAAGCTGGATCTTGCCCAGTCGGAAGCCGTTGCAGACCTCATCGACGCGGCGAGCCGAGAGGCGGCGCGCTCGGCCCTCAGGTCGCTCTCGGGAGAGTTCTCCGCAGCGATCCACAGTCTGGTCGCACGGCTTACCGAGCTTCGCGCTCTCACCGAAGCAATGCTTGACTTCCCGGAGGAGGACCTCGATTCCCTGCATCGCGACGACGCGTCGTCGCGCCTGGCCGGCATTCGTGCGGATCTGGATCTGCTGTTCGTCCGTAGCCGGCAGGGCAGTCTGCTTGCGACCGGTATCCAGGTCGTGATTGCCGGCGCTCCCAACGTCGGCAAATCGAGCCTGCTCAACCGGCTGGCAGGCGCGGAGCGGGCGATCGTCACTCCGATCGCCGGCACTACTCGCGATGCAGTGCGCGAGCCCATAGAAATCGCTGGCGTCCCGATCATGCTGGTCGACACAGCGGGACTGCGTTCATCCACCGATGAGATAGAACGCATTGGAATGGACAGGACCCGGAAAGAATTGCGCAGCGCGGACGTGGTGCTCGCTGTTCTCGAGGCCGGAGAAAGTCCCACTCTGCACGAGCTTCCTCGAGACGCAGTGCGCATCGATGTCTACAACAAGGCGGATCTCAGGCCGGGATTTAGCCCTCCGCGTTGCGAGCACCCCGCGGTGGTTGTTTCCGCGAAAACGGGCGCGGGCCTGGAGGTCTTGAAGGACGCAATACTGCGCGCCGCCGGGTGGACGTCCACAGGCGAATCGGTCTTTCTCGCGCGGGAACGCCACCTTCAGGCGCTGGAGCGCGCCCGTAGGCATCTTGGAGCCGCGAACGATCGGCGGGAGAACTGGGAATTGTTCGCCGAAGAATTACGCCTCGCGCAAACGGCGCTTGGTGAGATCACCGGCGTGATAACTGCGGATGACTTGCTCGGCGAGATCTTCGGTCGCTTCTGCATCGGAAAATAGCCTGGCTTGTCACGTTACGACTACAAGCTGCTGAATTTTTGGACCTAATCTAAACGGAGGGCGTTCAGAACGGGCATGTTTTCTCAGCCCGGTGCTACAATCGCGCGAATCGAATTTCCCTATCAGTCCGGCCCAGCCTTCCGCTGGGCCGTTTGCCTTTTGGAGTGACCTGATGAACGCTCCCGCAACCGCTCCCGCCGATCAATCGAGTGCCCCCGCCTGGGTGCGCCACCCGGCGATGCGCCAATGGGTGTCGGAGATCGCGGAACTGGCCAAGCCGGAACGCATCGTTTGGTGCGATGGCTCCCAGAACGAGTATGACCGCTTGTGCGAGCAGCTTGTAAATGGCGGCACATTCGTCAAGTTGAGCCAAAAGCTGCGCCCGAATTCCTTTCTCGCGCGCTCGCATCCGAGCGATGTGGCACGAATGGAGGAGCGCACCTTCATTTGCAGCAAGAAAAAAGCTGACGCCGGACCGACCAACAATTGGGTAGATCCGGGCGAGATGCGCACGACGCTGAATCGCCTTTTCGACGGCTGCATGCGCGGACGCACCATGTATGTGATTCCGTTTTCGATGGGACCTATCGGCTCACACATTGCACAAGTAGGTGTGGAAATTTCGGATTCTG
>Ga0209488_10004792_pt1 | contig 10486 bp, 10 predicted proteins | sample Rivendell_Oct201_8_FD_188349 | JGI IMG/M metagenome (GOLD analysis project Ga0209488, IMG submission 188349) | Vadose zone soil microbial communities from the Eel River Critical Zone Observatory, Northern California, USA -... | ecosystem: Environmental > Terrestrial > Soil > Vadose zone >... | reverse complement strand
ACAGCATTCGCTCCGGCACCGTGACGCTCGCGATCCGATGCTCCTCGTCGATGTCGACGGAAATCACCTGGGCGGGGCTCAGGGCGTTTGCGACGAATACCCCAGGGTCGTCGTTCCACGGGATGACATCGATCTTCTCGCCCCCGAGCTCGGCCACGACCGCCTGGACACGCGCGCCGCGCTGACCGACGGTCGCGCCGACCGGATCGAGCCCTTCCTGGCGCGATCCGACGGCCACCTTCGAGCGGCTGCCGGCCTCGCGGGCGATCGCCCGGATCTCGACCGTCCCGCTGTGGATCTCCGGGACCTCGAGCTCGAACAGTCGCTTGAGGAATCCCTTGTGGGTGCGGCTGACGAAGATCTGGGGTCCGCGTGTGGAGCGTCGAACCTCGAGGACGTAGGCCTTGACGTTCTGGCCGATCCGGTAATGCTCGACGGCCGACTGCTCCGAGGTCTGGAGGATCGCCTCGACGTTGTTGCCGACATCGAGGATGATCGCCCGCGGCTCGACCCGATTGACGGTGCCGGTGATCATCTCGCCCTCGCGGCTGGCAAATCGGTCGAAGACCTGGTCGCGCTCGACCTCGCGGATCCGCTGGAGGACGATCTGCTTGGCCGTCTGCGCACCGATCCGGCCGAAGACATCCTCGTTGAGCTCCGCGATCTCGACGAGATCGCCGATCTCGGCGTCCGGCTTGTGGCCGCGCGCCTCCTCGAGATCGAATTCGACGAGCGGATCCTCGACCTCGGCGACCGCGACGCGTGCCCGAAACACACGGATGCGGCCCGTCTCGGCATCGATCCGGACGTGGATGTCCTCGTCACCGGCGACGCGGCGATAGGCTGACTGGATGCCATCCTCCACCGCGTGGATCAACTGCTCGCGGGAAACCTGCTTCTCCGCGTTGAGCTGAAGGAGGGCACCAACGAAGTCTCGACTCAAGATGCTCCTCCGACTGGCTGGTCCAATGTTTGGCCGACAAAAAAGAGACGTGGGGGTCACCCACGTCAGGAGCGGCCGTTCAGTTGCAGGCAAGTATACATTGCGAGGGGATCCACGCTCAAACGGGGCCCCACTGCGGCCCGGATCTCGCCAGATGTCGCTCCAGGTGAGCGTTAGCGGAGGTATCGACCGGATCCGCGGCCGCGGGTTACTGCACCGAGCCCGGAATTAGCCGTCAAGTGCTAACAGGCGTCCCATTGTGGGGTAATCCTCGGGCGAACTCCAGCTGGATCGCCCCTAACGATCTCCCTGTGAGAATTTGGCCAGGTAGCCCGTCCGTCGCACAAATTGGCCCGAATCGGCGCCAGACGATTTCCTCAGGAGGTAGGCGCGGGGACCGGCTCCGGCCGCTGGTACGTCCCAGCCGCCGGGTAGCGACGTGCCACGTACTCCTCGAGGATCCCGATGAACTCGTCGACGAGGCCCTCGCCCCGCAGTGTCCGGTCGAGCTTGCCGTCGATGAAGACCGGCGCCACCGGCTCCTCGAACGTCCCCGGCAACGAGATCCCGATGTCGGCGTGCTTCGACTCGCCGGGGCCGTTGACGACGCAGCCCATCACGGCGACCCGCATCTCCTCGACGCCAGGGTGGATCTCCTTCCACTCCGGCATGCGGGTCTTCAGATGGCGCTCGATCTGCTGGGCCATCTCCTGGAAGAACGTCGACGTCGTCCGGCCGCAGCCGGGGCACGCGGACACCTGCGGGATGAAGGATCGAAGACCCAGCGACTGGAGGACCTGCTGGGCGATCTCTACCTCCTCGGTCCGGTCGCCGCCGGGAGCCGGCGTCAACGAGACGCGGATCGTGTCGCCGATCCCCTCGTCGAGCAGGATCGCGAGTCCAGCCGCCGAGCTGATGATCCCCTTCGAGCCCATCCCCGCTTCGGTCAGCCCGAGGTGGAGCGGGTAGTCCGAGCGTGCGGCCAGCAGCCGATAGACGTCGACGAGGTCGCGGACCTGGGAGACCTTGGCGCTGATGATGATGCGATCGTGGCCGAGCCCGGTCTCCTCGGCCAGCTCGGCCGACCGCATCGCCGACTCGATCATGGCCTCGATCATCACGTCCCGGGCATCTCGCGGCTCGGTGGCCCTGGCGTTCACGTCCATCAGCTCGGTCAGGAGCTGCTGGTCGAGCGAGCCCCAGTTGACCCCGATCCGGACCGGCTTGTCGTTCTCGATCGCGACCCGGACGATCGTGGCGAAATGCTCGTCGTGGCGTTTCGCCCCGACGTTGCCCGGATTGATCCGGTACTTGGCCAACGAACGGGCCATCTCCGGGTAGTCGACGAGGAGCTTGTGGCCGTTGTAGTGGAAGTCGCCGATGACGGGCACGTCCACCCCGAGATCGCGGAGCTTGCGCATGATCTCCGGGACGGCCGCGGCGGCCTCCTCCGTGTTGACGGTGATCCGGACGAGCTGCGAACCGGCGTGGGCGAGGCGGGCGACCTGGATCGCGGTCGCATCCGGATCGGCCGTGTCCGTATTCGTCATCGACTGGACGACGATCGGGTGGGCGCTCCCAACGAGGACGCCCCCGACGTCGACGCTGACCGTCGGCCTGCGTCGCGGCCTCAGGGAGTCGGCCGAGCTCATAGCTCGCCGCGGAGGATCTTCAGGACGTCGAAGCCGCTGACCCAGATGAGGAACGCGAACAGGACGAAGAACCCGGCGAGGTACGTCAGGCGCTCGACGCGGAGGCTGAGACGGCGGCCGAACACCGATTTCAGCAGGATCATCAGCATCCGCCCGCCGTCGAGCGGCGGGAACGGCAGGGCGTTCACGAGGGCCAGGTTGGCCGACAGGATGCCGGCAACGTAGAGGGTGACGATCGGGCCGAAGCCGAAGAAGACGTCGCCGATCTGGCGGGCGATCCCGACCGGGCCGGCGGCCGGCGGGGCGGCGGTCGGATCGGCGGCGAACGACTTGGCGAGATCGCCGAGACCACCGAGGATCACCCCGAACCAGTGCTCTGTCTGGCTTGCCCCGAGCCCGATCGCCGTCACGGGATCGTGACCCTGATACGAGATCGGAAACTCGAACGGCATGTCGAGGGATGAGCTGATCCCGAGGGGACCGTGGGTCGCGTCGATCTGGCCGGTCGCGCGGAGGGTGACCTGCTGGTCTCGCAGGGACCCGTCCGGCCGCTCGATCGTGAGGTCGACGGTCTTGCCGGCGCTCGCGCGAAGCTCCGTCAGGATCTGGGCCTGGCCGAAGAACTCGAAACGCCTGCCGTCGACGGCGACGATGGCGTCGCCGGGCTGGAGTCCGGCCGTCGCGGCGGGCGAACCCGGCTGGACCTCGAAGAACTTCAGCCCGACGAGCGGCGTGGCCAGCCAGGCGATCATCGTGAAGATGAAGAAGGCGACGAACAGGTTCATCGCCACCCCGGCGACGAGGATGACCAGCTTCGTCGGCAGGCGGGCGCGCACGAACGAGCGCGGGTCGTCGCCCTCGTCGCCGTCCTCGCCCTCGAGTTTCACGAAGCCGCCGATCGGCAGCCAGTTCAACGTGTAGAGCGTCTCGCCGGCGCTGCGAATGACCTTCGCCCGCGGCGGGAAGCCGATGCCGAACTCGAGGACGCGGACCCCCGCGAGACGGGCTGTGACGAAGTGGCCGAGCTCGTGGATGAGCACAAGCGAGCCGAGGATCAGGAAGAACAGCAGGATCGTGACGGCGCCCTGGAAGATGTCGCTCATGTCCGACCGCTCTGCAGACCGATCGCACCGCTGGCGTATGTCGCCCGGACCTCGGCGTCGAGGGCGACGAGGGTCGCGAGGTCGGGGGCCTGGTCGCCGCTCGCCCCGAACCGCGTGATCGCAGCTTCGAGCAGGGCCGGGATGCCCGGGAAGTCGAGCGTGCCGGCGAGGAATCGCTCAACGGCGACCTCGTCGGCCGCGATCAGGGCGGCCGTCGCGCGGGAGCCGATCAGGCCCGCCTCGCGAGCGATCCGGAGAGCCGGAAAGCGACCCTCATCGGGTGCCCGGAAGTCGAGCCGCGCCGCAGCGACCAGGTCGACGGGGGCCGCGGGCGAGGGGCGGCGGTCTGGGTGAGTGAGGGCGTACTGGATGGGAAGTCGCATGTCCGGGGTGCCCAACTGGGCCTTCAGGGAGCCGTCGACGAAGCGAACGGCGGAATGGACAACGCTCTGAGGATGAATGACAACCTCGATGGCGTCGTAGTCGACATCGTACAGCCAGTGGGCCTCGATGACCTCCAGGCCCTTGTTGGCGAGGGTCGCCGAGTCGATCGTGATCTTCGCTCCCATCGACCATGTCGGGTGTCGAAGGGCCTGCTCCGGGGTGACCGCGGCGAGGTCGCCCGGTCCGTCGAGGAACGGCCCGCCGGAGGCGGTCAGGATCAGCGCTGCGACGCTCGTCAGCGATTCGCCGACGAGGCACTGCCAGATCGCCGAGTGCTCCGAATCGATCGGGCGCAGCCAGGCCAGCGGGCTGCCGAATGGGTCACCGGGCCGCTCGGTGCTGACACCGGAAGCAAGCTCGCGGGCCAGCGGCATGACGAGATGACCCCCCGCGACGAGCGTCTCCTTGTTGGCCGTTGCGACGACCTTGCCGGCAGCGAGGGCGGCGATGACGGGCCCGAGACTGACGACCCCACCCGTCCCGACGACGACAAGGTCGACGTCGGCGCGGGTCGCGAGCTCCGTGAGCGCGTCCGGTCCGCTGTACTGCCCCGTGCCGAACGGCAGATGGAGTGCCGTGCCGGTCGCCGCCTCGCCGAGGGCGACCACCGCGGGCCGGAGGCGAGCCGCCTGGTCGCTCAACGCGAGAGCGTTGGTGCCTGTCGCCAGCGCCACGATGCGGAAGCGATCGGGCAACCCTTCGAGGACGTCGATCGCCTGCCGCCCGATCGACCCGGTGGAGCCGAGGACCGCGACGCCGAGCCGACGGGCGGGATCAGTGGACCGCGGCAAGGACATACAGCGTCACGACCGGAGCGGCGAACAGGAACGAATCGATCCGATCGAGGACACCGCCATGGCCGGGGATGAGATTCCCCGAATCCTTGGCGCCGGCGGCTCGCTTGAGCATCGATTCAGCGAGGTCGCCGGCCTGCGCCGCGAGACCCAGCAGCGGCCCGAGGACGAGGCCCGTCGCGGTCGGCTGGCCAAGGCCGACGAGGATGGCGGTCACGACCGCGGTGCAGGCGATCAGGCCGCCGACGAGCCCGGCATACGTCTTCGACGGCGAGATATGGACGAGGAAGCGAGCCTTTCCGAAGCGCTTGCCGACCAAGTAGGCGCCCGTATCGTAGGCCCACACCCCCAGGACCAGAAGGATGATCCAGCCTCGCTCGGCGCCGAGGCCGGCCAGGGGTGCGGTCGGTGGCAGTGCCGGCCCCGCGGCCCCGAGCCGGATGACGAACCCGAGGAGCGCCACGTAGATCGAGCCGAAGACCGTCGCGAACCAGGTCGGCAGGCCCTCGCGCGGATCCGTCCTGGTGAAGGCGCCGACGGCGGCCAGGATCATGCCGACCGCGATCAGGATGACGCCGCTGCCCTCGAGGATCCTGGGCGCGGCGCCGTCGAGGACCAACCCGACGGCGATGACGACGCCGAGGATGGGGATCGACGGGTAGCCCGCCCCTCGAAGGAGGGCGAAGACCTCGAACGCCGCCAGTCCGGTCGCGACCGCGATCGTGACGACGATCCACGGCCCCCCGAGCAGGAGAATCGCGATGAGTGGCGGCACGAGAACCGCCGCACTGATCGCACGCTGGCGCAGCGCCGACGGCCCGCCGACCTCGCCCGGCCGGCTCGTCAGCGCCCGAACCGCCGGGTCCGTCGGGCGAACTCGAGCAGGGCGGCGTCGAAGGCTTCCGCCCCGAAGTCCGGCCAGAGCACCTCGGTCGAGTAGAACTCGGCGTAGGCGGACTGCCAGATGAGGAAATTGGAGAGCCGCTGCTCGCCGCCGGTTCGGATCACCAGATCGGGGTCCGGCAGGCCGGCGGTGTACAGCGATTCGGCGATCGTGGTTTCGTCGATCGATTCGGGGTTGATGCCACTGGCGACGATTCGCCGGAATGCGTCGACGAGCTCGGTCCGACCGGCGTAGTTGAACGCGACGTTGAGCAGGAGCCGATCGCCGTCGGCGGTCTCGGCGAGCGCCGCGTCGATCGACGTGCGGGTGGCCTCCGGCAGCTCGTCGAGGCGGCCGAGGAGGCGGATCCGGACGCCCTGGGCGCGCAACTCGGCCGTCTCGCTCCGGATCGCCTGCTCGAGGAGGCCGAACAGGCCGGTGACCTCGTCGTCCGAGCGGGCCCAGTTCTCCCGGCTGAAGGCGTACAGCGTCATGACCGGGACACCGCGCCGAACCGCGTGGCGGAGCAGGATCCGGATCGCCTCGACGCCGGCGGCGTGACCCTCGATCTCGGCACGATCGTGGAGACGGGCCCAGCGGCGGTTGCCGTCCATGATGATGGCGACGTGGCGCGGCAGCTCGGTCGGGACGATGCCGGGCTCACCGGGGACTGCCATGACGGCCGCCGGCTCCTGCGCGGGCCCACCGTGGTGGGCCGTCGGCGGAGCGTCGGTTGGCCTGGCAATCGGTGTGCGGGCCACTAGACCTCGAGGACCTCCTGTTCCTTCACGCCGCCGACGCGATCGACCTCGGTTATGAATCGGTCGGTCGTCTTCTGGAGCGTTTCGAGCTGACGGTGAGCCTCGTCGGTCCCGACGTTGCCGTCGCGCTCCTCCTTCTTGAGCTCGTCGGCGGCGTCGCGACGGATGCCCCGGATCTCGACCCGGGCATCCTCCATCCGCTTGTGGACGACTCGCACGAGATCCTTGCGACGCTCCTCGGTCAGCGGCGGGATGTTCAATCGGACGACCGTCCCGTCGACATTCGGGACGAGCCCGATGTCGCTCTTCTGGATCGCCTTCTCGATCGCGCCGAGGGCGGCTCGGTCCCACGGCTGGATGACGATCTGGTGCGACTCCGGGACGCTGATCCCGGCCAGCTGGTTGAGCGGCGTCTGCGTGCCGTAGTAATCGATCACCAGGCGATCGACGAGGGCAGTCGACGCACGCCCGGTTCGAACGCCCTGGAAGTCGCGTTCCATCGCCTCGACGGCGCGGGCCATCTTGTGATCGGCGGAGGACAGGGTCTCGCTGCTCATGCGCGGGCACCTCCGGGGACGCCGACGGCGCCCGAGATCAGGGTGCCGACGGGCTCGCCGACGGCCACCCGGGTGATGTTGTCCGGCTTGTTCAGGTCGAACACGACGATCGGCAGGTCGTTCTCCATGCACAGCGAGACGGCCGCCGCGTCGAGAACCTTGAGCTGGTCGCGGAGGAGGTCGGCGTATTCGAGCTGGGCGTAGCGTCGGGCGTTTGGGTGGGTCACAGGGTCGGCATCGTAGACGCCGTCGACCTTGGTCGCCTTGAGGAGGACCTCGGCCCCGATCTCGACGGCCCGGAGAGCAGCCGCCGTGTCGGTCGTGAAGTACGGATTGCCGGTCCCGGCAACGAAGATCGCGACCCGACCCTTCTCCAGGTGGCGAACCGCCCGGCGCCGGATGTATGGCTCGGCGACCTCGCTCATCGAGATCGCCGTCATGACCCGGGTCGGGACGCCGACCCGCTCGAGGGCGTCCTGGAGCGCCAGGCCGTTCATGACCGTGGCGAGCATCCCGATGTAGTCCCCTGTCGCCCGATCCATGCCGCTCGCGGCGGCCGCCAGCCCACGGAAGATGTTGCCGCCACCGACCACGATCCCGATCTGCACCCCACGACTGTGGACCCCGGCGACCTGGCGGGCGATGAAGGCGCAGAAGGCCGGGTCGACCCCGTACGTCCGGTCGCCCAGGAGGGCCTCGCCGGACAGCTTGAGCAGGATCCGCCCGTAGCGGAGTCCGCTCTCGCGCGGGATCGAGGGGCCGTCGCTCACAGCTCCTCCCCGAGGGCGTAGCGGGTGAAGCGGCGCACCCGGATGTTCTCGCCGATCGTCGAGATCTTCTCGGTGATCAGGTCACGAACGGTCCGATCCTCGTCGCGGAACGGCTGGTCGTAGAGGCAGACCTGTGAGTACCACTTCTTGAGCTGGCCCTCGACGATCTGGGGCCGGATGTTCTCGGGCTTCTTCTGGGTCGCCTCGTCCGCCAGGAGCTCGGCCTTCCTGGCCTCGAGGTCGGCCGCCGGGATCGAATCGGCGTCGACGTAGCTCGGGGCGAGCGCGGCGACCTGGACGGCCAGGTCGCGGACGAGCTTCTGGAACTCGTCGGTGCGGGCGACGAAGTCGGTCTCGCAGTTGACCTCGATCAGGACACCGACCCTGCCGCCCGGGTGGATGTAACTCGAGACGAGCCCCTCGCGGGCCTCTCGACCGGCCTTTTTGGCCGCGGCTGCCAGGCCCTTCTCCCGAAGGATCGCGGTGGCCTTTTCGACGTCGCCGTCGGCCTCGACGAGCGCGTTCTTGCAGTCCATGAAGCCCGCGCCGGTGCGCTCGCGCAGTTCCTTGACGTTCTCGGCAGAGATATCCGCCATGTTGGTTCGTGTCTCCTGTTTCGTCGCGCGAGCGGCTGCCCGCCCGGGTTCAATGTCGTTGAGCCGCGGCCGCGGGTCAGACCGTTGCCGGCTCTTCCTTTTCGGCTGCTTCGCGGGCGAGCTCGGCGGCGATCTCTTCGGGCGAGGCCTCCGCCGGCGGCGGCGTTACGTCGGCCGGGGCGATCGGGCGGGCACCCGGCAGCAGATCCTCGTCCTCGGCATCCGGCTCGAACGTCAGCGCCGCGCCACCCTGAAGGGCAGCAACGAGCTCGTTCGAGGCCGATTCGTCGAACTCGGGCTCGGCGCTTGCGACGATCTCCGGCTCGGGCTCGGCGGAGGACCGCGCGGCGCGCTCCTGCTGACCCTCGAGACAGGCATCGGCGATCAGCGTGCAGAGCAGCCGGATCGCGCGAATGGCGTCGTCGTTGGCGGGGATGATGTGGTCGATCTCGTCGGGGTCGACGTTCGTGTCGCCGGTGGCGACGACGGGGACCTCGAGCTTGTTCGCCTCGGTCACGGCGATCCGCTCGCGATGCGGATCGATGATGAAGACCGCTCCGGGGACGCGCTTCATCTTGCGCATCCCGCCGACGGTCAGCTGGAGCTTTGCCAGCTCCTCCTGGAGCTTGGCCGCTTCCTTCTTGCTCATCCGCTCGAAATCGCCGGCCTGCTGGCGGGCCTCGAGCTGCTCGAGCAGCCCGATCCGCTTCTTGATCGTCGTGAAGTTCGTCAGCATCCCGCCGAGCCAGCGCTTGTTGACGTACGGCTGGCCGGCTCGCGTCGCCTCCTGGGCGATCGGCTCCTGGGCCTGCTTCTTCGTCCCGACGAAGAGGACGTACTCGCCCCGGGCGACCGTCTCCCGGACGAAGTCGAGCGACGACTCGAGGTGCTTGACGGTCTGGGCCAGGTCGATGATGTGGATCCCGTTGCGCTCGGCGAAGATGAACGGGCGCATCTTGGGATTCCAGCGGCGCGTCTGGTGGCCGAAGTGGACTCCGGCCTCGAGCAGCTGCCGCATTGAGACGGACGGCACGGTGAGCGACCTCCTGTTCGGTTCGTTCCTCCGCGGACCTCGTCGCCGGGGGCCGGCGTGGTCGGTGGCGTCCTGGCCACCTCGCTGCCGGCACCGTCCCGGTCGGAACGGTCCGCGTGTGATCTCCGTCGCCCGGAATGGCCGGACGCGGGTGGTTTCGTGGAGTGGTCCCGCACGAAACGGTTCCACGGCCGGGCGGAGTTTATCACAGGGCCCCGCGAGCTCAGGCCGACCCGCAAGTGCCCGCCGACCCGCGAGCCCCCGCCAACCCGCAAGTGCCCGCCAATATCAGGCTGGCTGATCAGGATCGCGCCCATCACGCTCAGCCGTGCGCAAATCCACGATCGACCACGCCGGAAATGCGTCAGGGCTGAGCGCGTTCGCGGCGAATCGGATCAGTAAGGCTCATATCGCTCGCGGCGCTCGCGGCGCTCGCTCAGTTCGCCAGCAACGGTCGTTCAGTCCGCGAGGGCGTTGCGATGGTGGCGCATCCGTGGGGCCCCAGCCGCAGACGCGGGCGGTTCCATCGCGACCAGGTCGATCCTGATCGGCAGTCGCGGGACCGACCGTCCGTCGGGCAGGCCATCCTCGAGCAGCCGGCCGACGGCCGTCCGCAGGTGGGCACGCTTGCGGTGGTCGAAGGTCTCCTCGGCGAGCCCGAAATCCCGCCGGCCGCGCCAGCGGACCTCGATGATCACCAGGCACGGTGGCGGACCCGGGTCGACCGCCACGAGATCGAGCTCGTGGCGACCGACATGGATGTTCCGGGCCAGGACGGTCCAGCCTGCTTCGCTCAGCCGAATCGCGACCAGATCCTCGGCGGTGTCACCCGCCAGTTGAGCGGCCGTTCGACCGGATGCGGAGTGCCGACCATCCATCGGCCGATGATCGCAGCCGACCCTCACCGGACGATCACCGCGTCCTCTCCCGCGACGTTACGGCGACTTCAC
>Ga0209488_10004789_pt1 | contig 10487 bp, 8 predicted proteins | sample Rivendell_Oct201_8_FD_188349 | JGI IMG/M metagenome (GOLD analysis project Ga0209488, IMG submission 188349) | Vadose zone soil microbial communities from the Eel River Critical Zone Observatory, Northern California, USA -... | ecosystem: Environmental > Terrestrial > Soil > Vadose zone >... | reverse complement strand
GGACGCTAAATCTGAGCAGTGACCCGGGAAGCAAGGCCTTCACGCCTCCTTCGCGCCTGCGCGACCTCCATCGTCCTGCGCGAGACCAACTCGTAGACGAGAGCCCGTTTTCCTGGCGCTGGCCGGAGCAGGCGACCGACGCGTTGGAGATGCTCGCGCTCGCCGAGCGTTCCGCCAACGACGATGGCCACGCCTGCGTCTGGGACGTCGAGCCCTTCATTCAGCACTCTAGCGGATACCAGGGCGCGGAGCTCGCCAGTGCGAAAGCGGGCGAGGACGTCGTGGCGCTCCTGAGCGCCGATATCACAGGTGAGCGGCATGATGAGGTGCGCGCGGGCGATCGCGTACGCGCTCTCGTTGTCAGCCGTGAACACGAGCGTCCGCGAGCCCTGATGGCGATTCAGCAACGATCGAAGGGCCTGTCGCTTAGCGGAAGTGAACGCGAGAAGCTTGCGCGCCTGACGAAACGCAGAAAGGGCGCGCCATCCCTCCGCACTACGGGCCGCGGCGCGCGCGAAGTCCTGCCAACTGCCCTCCGGCACGAGGCGGCGGAATTGAACGAAGGCTCCTCGGAAGACGGACATCAACTCTTCGTAGGTCCTGCGCTCCCCATCCGTGAGATCGAGATGAAGAGTGATGGCGTCGAAGCTCGCCAGGAACCGTCCCGCGAGGTCGGCGACGGCGAGTTCGTAGACAGGCGGCCCGATCAACTCGGCCAGCCGGGCAAGTGAAGAACCCGGTCGAGGAGGCGATGCCGTCAGCCCCAGCCGCGCGTTCGCGATCGACATCTCCAGCGCCTCGTCGCGCAACCCGGAACCGAAATGATGGGCTTCATCGATCACGAGGAAGTCGAATCGATTCCCCAGCCGGTCCATGTGCCGGTACGCGCGCTCGAAGGTGGCTACCGTCACCGGCGAAAGGTCGCGGAGGCCATCTCCAAAGCATCCGACCTTGTCGGCGTAGACGGCGCGAATCTCTCGGAGCCATTGCTCAAGGAGAACCCGAGTCGGTACCAGGCAAAGCGTGCTCAATCCGGTCTTCGCCATCGCCGCCAGGGCGACGCGCGTCTTTCCGCTCCCGGTCGGCAAAACGACGAGCCCTCGCCTCCCGCTCAGCTCCCAGGCGCAGAGAGCTGCTTCCTGATACGGCCGCAGAGCGACGGCAGACCAGTCGCCAGGCGCTGTGAGGAGACCGCGCGGGTCCTGCGATCGCGCAGGGTCCAAGAATGGAACCCCGTCCCAGAATGGGACCCCTCGTCGACTGAGATCCTTCACCACTTCGACGTACCGACGAGCGGGCGCTCGATATGCCTTTACACGGGGATCCCAGAGGAGGCCGCGCACATCGGCGAGGTCGACGTCTTGCGGCGGGTCCGGAATCAACACGGTGCCGCGATCGAACACGAGCCTCATGGAAGACGTGCTCCAGCAACAAGAATGCCAAGTTGCGCAGTAGGCGTTCTCCGAGGAACTGGAGCCTGTACCGCTTGGCTACCCGCGACTTGCACCACTTTCAGGGCGGTCGGGCTCCGCGGAGGGCGCCGCTTCGAGCTGATGATCCATCTGCGGCGCCCCGTTCGTCGCGGGAGTGACGGCATCACGGCCTCAAGGCCGAGGAGCTCAGTCGGTCTAGGAATCCGCGCAGCATCGGGCGCGCACAACGGCGCGGCGGCGTTCTCTGCCGGCAGTCCAACGAAGAAGGGACAAAGCGTCCCCGCGTCGGTTCACCGCAAAACAGCCGATCAGGACCCGATCTCGACGCCGAAACCGACCCGCGCGAAGCACGGTCTGCGATACTCAAGCGATCGCAGTGTCGAGAGGACCTGCCTGATTCTGGTGACTTGTTGGTGCCCAGGGGCGGAATCGAACCACCGACACGGGGATTTTCAGTCCCCTGCTCTACCGACTGAGCTACCTGGGCCTGCCGGGGCGCGTCTGTATGCCGCACGGGAGCGGGCCGGTCAAGGACTTCGCCCGGACCGCCCCCTGAATCAGGACTTCGGGCTACTCTAGGATCCGCCGTGAACCGATCGGTGCGCACCTTCCGGACGGTGCTGGCGGTGTTGTGCGTCGTCGCCGTCGCGCTGGTCGGCCTGCTCGACTACGTCACCGGGCCCTGGGTGTCGTTCGCGCTCTTCTACGTCCTGCCGGTGCTGGCCGCGGCGTGGTGGCTGGGGCGGGGGCCGGCGCTGGCGACGGGGATGGCGGCAGGCATCTTCTGGTTCGTGGCGGAAGCCTGGGGCCACCGGGGCGAGCCCACCCGCGCGCTTCTGTGGAACTCCATCAGCCGCCTCCTGATGCTGCTGGCGATGGGGACCATGACGGCGCGCATCCGGGGAGATCAGAGACGGCTGCGCTCGGCCAACCGGCGCCTGGCCGAGCTGCTCGGGGACGCCGAGCGGCTCGCCCGGACCGACCCGCTCACCAGCCTGGCCAACGCGCGCGCCTTCACCGAGCGGCTGCGGCAGGAAGTGGCCCGGGCGCAGCGCGAGGGGACTCCGCTGTGCCTGGGATACGTGGACGTCGACAACCTGAAGACCGTCAACGACGCCCAGGGACACGCGGCCGGGGACGAGCTCCTCCGCGAAGTGGCGCAGGCGATCCGCCAGTCGGTGCGCGCCAGCGACGTGGCGGCGCGGCTGGGCGGCGACGAGTTCGCCATCCTCTTCGTGGGGATGCGCCAGGACGCCGCGGAAGCCGCGGCCCAACGCCTGCTCGAGCGGCTGAAACAGCTCGACGGGCTGCACCCCGGTCTCCACCTGGGGGCGAGCATCGGCGTGGCCATGTACGGCGCTCCTCCGGAGACGGCCGAGGAGATGATCCGTGCGGCGGATGCGGCGATGTACGACGCCAAGCAGCGGGGCAAGGGACGCGTCGTTCTGTGGGAGGGACCTCCGAAGGAGGCGGCGGCGCCGGCGCGACACTGACCGGCGGTTTCCTCGCGCCGTGAATGTCGACGGCACCGGGGAGGTCGACTATGCTGCCCCGCCTTTTGACGTCCGAGCTGGAGGCCTAGACCGGCATGCCAATCGCTCTCTGTCTGCTGCTCGCACTCGCCGCCGCTCCCCAGCGGAGCGCACCCGTAAAGCCCGCTCCGGCCACCGCGCCCGCCAAGGCCTTCCCCTTCCCGACCGAGACGCACGTCCTCCCCAACGGGCTGCGGCTGGTGCTCATCCCCTACGACTCGCCGGGCCTGGTCGCCTACTACACGCTGATGCGGGTCGGGAGCCGCAACGAGCCCGAACCCGGCCGCTCCGGCTACGCGCACTTCTTCGAGCACATGATGTTCCGCGGGACGAAGGCGCACCCCGCCAACGACTACAACGCGACCGTCACCCGGCTGGGCCTCGACACCAACGCGTACACCGAGCTGGACCAGACCGTGTACCACCTGTACGGGCCGGCCAAGGCGCTGCCCACGATCATCGACTACGAGGCCGACCGGTTCCAGAACCTCGACTACACCGAGGCGCAGTTCAAGACCGAGGCGGGGGCCATCCTGGGCGAGTACGCGAAGAGCGCCTCGGACCCAGAGGAAAAGATGACCGAGGTGCTGCAGGACACGGCCTTCAACCGGCACACCTACAAGCACACAACCATCGGCTTCCTCGCGGACATCAAGGCCATGCCCGGCGGCTTCGAGTATTCCCGTGAGTTCTTCCGGCGCTACTACACGCCGGACAACGCGACCGTCGTGGTGGTGGGCGACTTTGACAAGGCGGACACGCTCGCGCACCTCACCAAGGCGTACTCGGGTTGGAAGGGGAAGCTCGATCCCGCGCCGATCGCGCACGAGCCGCGGCAGACTTCCAGCCGGAGGGCCTCCGTGGCGTGGAACGCGCCCACCATCCCGCGCCTGTACATGGCCTGGCACGGGCGCGGCGCCGACGACGTGCACACGGCCGCGGTGCAAAGCGTGCTGGCACCCTACCTGTTTGGCGAGGCCAGCGCCGTCTATCAGGACCTGGTGCTCAAGCGGCAGATCGTGGACAGCATCTCCCCCCAGGACGGCGTGAGCCGCGACCCGTTCCTGCTGGGCGCGCTTCTCCGGGTGAAGGACGAGAAGAACCTCCGCCCCGCCGAGCTGGTGGTGCTGCGCGAAGTGTCGAACCTGGCCCGGGGGAAGATCGACGCCTCGCGAGTCGCGGCGATCAAGTCCAACGTGCGCTATTCGATCATCGCCGCGCTCGACAAGCCCGACTCCATCGCCAACGCGCTGGTGGAGTACACCTCGCTCACCGGCGACCTCGACTACCTGAACGCGCTGGCCCGCGAGATCGACTCGGTGACGCCGGCCATGCTGCAGGAATACGCCCGGCACGGTTTCCTGGACTCGAACCGGACCACGGTGACGCTCACCACCCAGGCGGCGCGCCCGCAGCGCAAGCCCGCGGCGAAGACGGCCAAGGGAGGTGGGCGGTGAGGCGTCTCGCCTGGGCCCTCTTCGCCGCAACGCTCGCCTGCAGCCACACCGAAGACCGGGTGAAGGACGAAGGCCTCGCGGCGAAGCCCCGCTCGAAGGTCGCCGACGAGGGGACGGAGCATCCGCCGCCGGGCTCCCCGGCCGACGTGCGAACGGCGGCCGAGTCGCCGGCGACCGGCGGCGAGACGCGGGTGATCGCGCAGCCCGCCAGCCAGAAGCCGATGGTCACCATCGCGCTGCGGTTCGCGAGCGGCGCCGTGGACGATCCCAAAGGCCAGGGGGGAATCACCGCCCTGGCCGCGCGGGTGATGTCGGAAGGCGGGACGCAGTCCCTCGACGCGAGGTCCCTGATCCTCGCCTTGTTCCCCATGGCGACCTCGATCGACGCGCGCGTGGACAAGGAGCTGACCACCTTCTCCGCGACCGTCCACCGAGATAATCTCGAAAGGCTCCTCCCTATTCTCGTCGACGTGGTGGCGCACCCGCGCTGGGACCCGCGCGAGTTCGCCCGCCTGCGCGACGCCGCCGTGATCGACGTGGAGAAGCGCCTGCGCCAGGGGGACGACGAGAACCTGGGAAAGGAGGCCCTGGCGGAGCTGATCTACCGCGGCCATCCCTACGGGCGGCTCACCGAGGGCCACGCCGCGGATCTGAAGTCGCTGACGCTGGACGACGTGAAGGCGCACGCCGCCAAGGTCTTCACCGCCGACCGGCTCACGGTGGGCGTCTCCGGCGGCTACCCCCAGGGGCTGCCGGAGCGGGTGGCGGCCGCGCTTTCGGGCCTGCCCAAGGCGGGGCCGGAGCACGCGGCCATTCCCCAACAGCAGCCGCATGGGCCGCGATATCTCTTGGTCGAGAAGCCGGGCGAGGCCACCGCCATCTCCTGCGGGCTGCCCTGGGCGCTGTCGCGCAAGGACCCGGACTGGCCGGCCCTGTCCGTCGCGCGCAGCGCGTTCGGCGAGCACCGGCAGTTCAACGGACGCCTCATGCAGCGGCTCCGCGAGCAGCGCGGCCTCAACTACGGAAACTACGCGTACATCGAGCATTTCCAGCAGCAGGGCGGCAATGCCGCCACGGCCCAGCTCGGGCGGGCGCGGCACCAGCAGGACTTCACCATCTGGATCCGGCCGGTGCAGAACGAGAACCGGCTGTTCGCCCTGCGCGCGGCGATCTACCAGCTGTCGCGCACCCTGGGGGACGAGCCGTTCGCCGAGGACGAGGTGCAGCAGACCAAAGGGTTCCTCGACGGCTATCTCCTCCTCTACGACCAGACCGATGCGCGCAAGCTGGGCTACGCGCTGGACGGCGACTTCCTCGGCCAGCCAGACTTCCTGCCGAAGTGGCGCGCGGCGGTGAGCGAGATGACCGCGGCGGACGTGAACGCGGCGTGGAGGAAGTGGGTGAAGCCGGACGGGCTGGAATGCGTGCTGGTCGGCCCCGGCATGGACGAGGTGAAGCGCGCGCTGTTCTCGGACGCCGAGACCCCGATGCACTACCAGAAGGACGCACAGGGGAACGTCCCGGAGAAGCCGGCCGCGCTGCTGGAAGCGGACAAGGCCGTGAACCGCACCTCGTTCGGCGCGCACGGCGACCAGGACGTGGCGATCGTCCCGGTCGAGAAGATGTTCGAGTAGCTCCTAGTTCACCGCGTCCCTGGCCCGGCGGACCACGCGGGCCTGGGCGACGGCGCGACGAACGCGCGTCTTCTCCTGCTGCTTCCTCTCCTGGGCCATGGCCAGCCGGTGGATCTCCTGCACGTGCTCGTCGGCCACCTGGCAGGCGATCTGCGAGGTCTGGCCGTGGCGCTGCTCCAGCTCGCCGTAGACGGCCAGCTTGGATCCCTCCTCGTGGAGCTCGGATTCGAGTTGATCGAGCGTGGCGAGGATCCGCGCGGAGCGCTCCAGGGCCTCCGAGGTCCTCGGCCCGGCATCTTCCCTCGCGCACGCAGCAAGAAGCAGTGCCACCCCCAACCCCAACGCCCGGCGCCCCATGGCCCCCTCCACGTCCGGTAGGGTGGGGAGCAGCCGTCGACGCGGCAAGATGTGTGGAAAAAATTACTCACGAGTGAGCGGCGTCACGCGAGCCGATCAGGACTGGGGGATGGCCTTCAGCACGGCCTTGCCGCCCTTGATCACGACCTTGAACTCGATGTTTCGCGCTTTGTGGCGCGCCATCAGCTCGGGCACCTGGGCGCGGATGCGGCTGGCGATCGCCTCGTAGGTGAGTCCGGCAGTCGACTCGCCGGTGCGCTGACGTGCGACGAGGTAAGTGTCGTACAGCTTGCGGATCATCTGGTCCGAGAGCTGGGGCGACGACGCGGCCGCTTGGGCGGGCTTCTGGTCGCCGCGGCGCGCGTTCCGCAGCTTGGCCTTGTACACGTCGCGCTTGTAGGTGCCTTCTTCGATCTCGCGCAGGGTGCGATCCCACATCCGCTCGAAGGAGATCAGCTTCGCGAACAGCGTCTGGATGCGGAACTTGAGCGCGGTGTTCTTCACCGTGGTCGTCTTCAAGAGCCGCATCTTCTCGGAGACCTGGCGCCGCTGCGCCTCGGGCGGGCGCCGATCGATGCCCAGGAAGTACTTCTCGTAGAGCACCTGCAGGCCGATCATGGCCTCGTCGAGCTGATCGAGGTCCTCGGCGAGCTTCTCCTGCGGAAGCTGCTGGGTACCGGTCAGTGCGGGCACGCGGCGACTCTACCAAGGACGCGGCCGGGGGCGCAGGATGCGCCGAGGTGCGGGATCAGGCGGCGGCGGGCTCCACCCTCCCACCCGCGCGGCGGGCGAGGAGGAGATACAGCCCCACGCCGAGGGCGAAGATGCCCACGCTGATCAGCTCGCTGGTGGAGAGGTTCCACCAGGCGCCGCGGGCGAGCGGCCCCAGGAAATTGAACACCCGGCCGCGCTCCTCGTCGCCTCGCAAGGTCTCGATCAGGGCGCGCAGCGGGGCGTACAGGACCAGGTAGAGCGCGAGCAGCTCGCCGTGGAAGCGCTTGCGCGGGCGCCACAGCGTGAGGGCGACGAAGATGGCCAGCTCGCCGAGCGACTCGTAGAGCTGAGTGGGATGGATGGGCAGCGTGTGTGCGGCGCCGAACGGGATGGCGTGGCTCGCCAGCTGGCTCTGGTAGGCGAGCGCCTCGGGCGGAAAGCGCGCCGCCCAGGGCAGGTGGGGGTCGCACGCGGCGCCCCAGCAGCAGCCAGCCGCGAAGCATCCCAGCCGGCCGATGGCGTGGCCGATGGCGACCGAGGGGATGATGGCGTCCGCATAGGGGAAGAACGACATCCGGTGCCGGCGCATGTACCAGATCGAGACGAGCACGGCGCCGATGAAGCCGCCGTAGAAGACCAACCCGCCTTTCCAGAAGGCGAAGATGCTGCCCGGATCGTTCGCGTAGTCCTGCCAGTTCACGATGATGAACAGGACGCGCGAGCCCACCATCGCGGCGAGCAGGATCCAGAAGCACAGATCCATCACGCGCTCGCGGTCCAGGCCCGCGCGGCGCGCGGTTCGCCCGGCGAGCTGCATCGCGACCAGGAAGGCCGTCGCGACCAACAGGCCGTAGGTGTGCAGGGGAATGACCAGCGGCCGAGTCAGGTGGAGCAGGTCGTTGTTGTCAGGGTCCGCGAGCTTTCGCACCGCGAAGTAGACGACGGCCGCCGTCCCGCCTGCCCAGAGGGCGCCCGCCTGGAGGGCCTTCGTCCAGGAGTCCCCGGCTACTCGCGCCGCGCGCACCTGCCAGCCAGCGGACAGCAGCGCGAGAACGACCAGCGCCAGAGGCGCCCACCAGGGTTGCACCACGATGTTGGCGAGAACGGGGAGCATGGCCTCTTCCTAACCGGCCGTCACGCGGAAGGCTTCCCCGCGCCGTCCGCCGCCGGCTTGCGGGCGAACAGCATCTCGAGGACCAGCATCACCAGCCCGACGGTGATGGCGCTGTCGGCGATGTTGAAGGTGGGCCAGTGCAGATGTGGCCGCTGCCAGAACGGATCGTTCAAGTGCCAGTCGATGAAGTCGATCACGTATCCGCGGAGCACCCGGCAGACGGCGTTCCCCAGGGCCCCGCCGAGCACCAGCGCGAGAGCCACCTGGAGGTAGCGCTGGTGGATCTCGAGCCTGCGGTAGTAGCTGAAGATGAAGATCACTGCCGCGAGGCTGATCAAGTGGAAGAGGGGCACGCGGAACTTCTCGCCCGAGCGGGAGAGGAACCCCCAGGCGGCGCCGCGGTTCTGCGTGTACTGGAACTGCCAGAAGCTCCGCACCACCTGGACCTGGCGGCCGTCGGAGAGCCCGCGCTCGAGCAGGTCCTTCTGGGTGAGGAACGCCTTCACCTTGTCCGGGAACGTCCGCGCTCGCGCGACCTGGAAGGTGTAGGTCAGGTGCTCGACGGCGAGGTACTTGGTGACCTGATCGGCGATCAGGATCGCCCCGGAGATCAGCGCGAGCAACGTCCACTTGCCCAAGGGCCCGTTCACTCAAGCCTCCCCGGCCACCGCCCGCTTGCAACGCCGGCACAAGCACGGTTCGCCCGCCACCTCGGCCAGCGCGCGCCAGCAACGCTCGCACGACCGGTGCGGGCTCCGCCTCACCTCGGCGGACAGCGTCTCGCCGGGCTCGATCCGCACCGTCGCGGAGAGGAACAGGTCGGCGAGCTGCGCCTCGTATTTCTCCGCCACCTCGCGCAAGACGGCCGGCTCGGGCGGCAGGCGCAGGACGACGTCGGCCTCGGTGGCCTTGCCGATCTCCTTCGCCACCCGCTTCGCTTCGAGCGCCTCGTTCACCACCCGCCGGAAGCTGGCCAGGTGCCGGAACTCCTCTTCGAGCGCGTCGTCGGCGAGCGTCGGCTCGGCTGCGGGCAGGCCGGCGAGGAACACCGACCCGGGCTTCTCGCCCGGCAGGTGGTGCCACACCTCCTCGGTGGTGAAGGACGCGATGGGCGCGAGCAGCCGGCACAGATCGCGGCAGACGCGGTACAGCACCGACTGCGCCGCGCGCCGGGCCGGCCATCCCGCCGCCGAGCAGTAGGTGCGGTCCTTCAGGACGTCGAAGTAGAAGGCGGAAAGGTCGGTGGCGCTCAGGTCCACGGTGGCGTGGTAGACGCGGTGGAACTCGTACTGCTCGTAGGCGCGCACCACGCCAGCGCGGTACCGCTCCAGCCGGGACAGCGCCCAGCGGTCGATCGGCTCCAGGACCTCGAACGGCACCGCGTCCCGGGAGGGATCGAAATCGTAGAGCTGCGAGAGGCAGTAGCGCAGCGTGTTCCGGATCTTCCGGTACCCTTCGCTCAGCGTCTCCAGGATCTTCTGCGAGAGGCGCACCTCGTCGCGGTAGTCGCTCGCCGCCACCCACAGCCGGACGATCTCCGCGCCGTACTTCTTGATGGTGTGCTGCGGGTCGACGTAGTTGCCCAGCGACTTGCTCATCTTGCGCCCGTCCTCGCCTACCACGAAGCCGTGGGTGACGCAGGCGCGATACGGCGCCTCGCCGCGGTTCGCAATTGCGATGGTGAGCGAGGAATTGAACCACCCTCGGTGCTGGTCGGAGCCCTCCAGATAGAGATCGGCGGGGAAGCGCAGGTTGGGCCAACGGCCCGTGAGCACCGCCGCCCAGGAAGAGCCGGAGTCGAACCACACGTCGAGGATGTCCGTCTCCTTCTCGAACTCCACTCCCTGGCAGGAAGGGCAACGGGTGCCGCGCGGCAACAGCTCGGAGATCGACTTGTCGAACCAGGCGTCGGCTCCGTGCTGCTCGAAGATGCGCGCCACGTGCTCCATCGCGTCGGGCGAGACGAACGGCTCGCGATCCTTGGCGCAGTACGCGACCGGGATCGGCACCCCCCAGCTCCGTTGCCGGGATACGCACCAGTCGGGCCGGTTCTCCACCATGCCGCGGATGCGCTCCCTGCCCCAGGCGGGGATCCAGCCGCCGGCCTCGGCGATCCGGTCGATGGCCGCGAGAGCCGCCTTGCGGATGGTCGTCCCGCCGATGTCCACGTCCATCCCGATCCACCACTGGTCGGTGGCGCGGAAGATGACCGGCTGCTTGCAGCGCCAGCAGTGCGAGTAGCTGTG
>Ga0209488_10004788_pt1 | contig 10489 bp, 12 predicted proteins | sample Rivendell_Oct201_8_FD_188349 | JGI IMG/M metagenome (GOLD analysis project Ga0209488, IMG submission 188349) | Vadose zone soil microbial communities from the Eel River Critical Zone Observatory, Northern California, USA -... | ecosystem: Environmental > Terrestrial > Soil > Vadose zone >... | reverse complement strand
TGCCCCGTCCCGAGCAGGCCCAGCAGCGCCGACCCGGCGCCGAGCGCGAGCAGCGCCATGCGGCGCCGCGCCACCGCCTGCAGGAGCGCCACGGCTCCGAGCGCCGCGAAGACCGCCGTGGACGCCCCGACCGAGACGTATCCCCGCCGCACGACGACCGCGGTCAGCGCGTTGCCCAGCATGCCTCCGGCCAGCGCGATCCAGGCGGCCGCCGCCGGGCCGATGCGCCGCGCCAGCGCCCAGAGGAGCAATGCTCCGACGATCAGGTTGCCGACCGCGTGGGCGTACTCCGCGTGCAGCGTGAGCGCGGTCGCGGCGCGCCACCACTCGCCGCGCAGGAACGCCTCGGCGTCCGCGCTCCCGCGCGCGAACCAGACCACGCGCTCGTCGCGCGGTCCGGTGGCGAGGTGGAACGAGGCGAGCAGTGCCGCGTAGGCCAGCCAGAGAAGGCTCGGGCCGTACTCCGGCTGCGGACGCGGCGCCGGCCGCGACCTCTCCGCATCGTGCGCGGCGAGCGCCGCTTCCGCCGCCGGCACGTCCTCCGGCAAGACCGCGACCGCGACGCCACCGGGCTCGTCGCGCAGCTCGTGCAGGATGCCGAGCGCCGTGAGCACGTACGCCCACTCCTCGGCCTGCGCGCGGCTCCCGGTCCGGCGCACGACGCGCGGCAGCTCGCCGGGCGCGGTCATGGAGCGTTCACTGCACCGGCAACCCGTCGTGGGGCTTCTTCTCGCCCGGCTCCAGCCACCAGCGCGCTTCGGCCTTGCGCGCCTTGGGGTCGGCGCCGTCGAACCGCACGATCGCGCCCTTCGGGAAATCGACGCTGGCCGGCTCGACGTTTCCCAGCGCCGCCACGGCGCCGCTCAGCTGCGGATCGTGCCCCACCAGCGCTACCCGCTTCGCATCGATCCCGGCGACGCGGTCGAGCAGCCGCTGGACGGGCACCTCCGGACGGAGCTCCTCGAGCACGCCCACCTCGTCCAGCTCGAGCGCATCCGCGAGGATCTCGGCGGTCTGGACGGCGCGCACGAGCGGACTGGTGCAAATGACGTCGATGCGATCGCCCAGCTTGGCGAATGCGCGCGCCGTCTCGCGGAACCTGCGCCTCCCCTTGCCACTCAAGGGGCGCGAGTCGTCCGGGCCTTTCCACCCATCTGGATCTCCGGCAATGCCGTGCCGCACCAGGTAGATCTTCTGCACGGGCGGCACCCTACCGCGCTGCGCGTCGCTCGCGCCAGAACCTCTGCAACGCATCCTCCACGTCGAGCGGCTCTCCGCGGGCGGCTTGCGGGGCACGGCGCAGATGGAACACGCAGGTCGGGCACCGCGGCTGGACAGCCGTGGGCCGGCGTGCCTACAGAGCGGCCGGAAAAAGGGGGACTCCCATGCGCGCTCTCGCCTTGTGCGTGGCCGCGTCGCTTCCTGCGGCGGCGGCCAACCTGGTGGTCCGTCCGGGTCAATCCATCCAGGCGGCCGTCGATCGCGCCCGGCCGGGGGACACAGTCACCGTCCTCCCCGGCACGTACACCGAGGCGGGGCGGCCCTGCCCGCACGATGGATCCGAGCTCTGCGCCGTATCGGTGACGACCGACGGAATCAGCCTCATCGCGCCGAAGGGCGCGACGTTGAAGAGCGCGGCCGGCCAGAACGACGGGATCGCCTTCTCGCCGGTGGGTGCGCAGCCGGCGACCTGCGTCTCGACGGCGTCGCAGCGGCTGCACGGCGCGACCGTGCGCGGGTTCACTGTCCGCGGGTTCTCCGACGACGGCATCTTCCTGCTGTGCGCCGATGGGATCGTCGTCGAGGGGAATACGGCCGCCGACAACCGCGAGTACGGGATCTTCCCGTCGCACGTGGTCGGCGGTCGCGTGATCGGCAACCACGCCTCGGGCGCCAAGGACACCGGGATCTACGTCGGCCAGTCGCGTGACGTGCTGGTGGAGGGAAACGTCGCGCAGGCGAACGTCAGCGGGTTCGAGGTCGAGAACAGCTCCGGCGTCACGGTCCAGCGCAACCTCGCGACCGGCAACACGGGCGGCTTCCTCACCTTCGCGCTCCCGGGACTTGACGTCCACGCGAACGAGGCGAACACCCTCCAGGACAACGTGTCGGCCTTCAACAACCTGGCGAACGAGTGCACCGGAGGCGACGTGTGCCTCGTTCCCGCAGGCACCGGGATCCTCGCGGTCTCCACCCAGCGGAACGTCATCCGCCGCAACCTCGTGATCGGTAACGATTCGCTCGGCATCGCGCTGACCGACTTTTGCAGCGCCGCGGGGGTGCCTCCCGACGTCTGCGCCACCCTGGACATCGAGCCGCTGCCGAACGGGAACCGGATCGCCGAGAACATCGTGCTCCGCAACGGCCGCAACCCCGACCTGGCCCGCTTGCCGGCCGAGCTGGCCGGCGACCTGGTGTGGACCGGGACCGGCGACGGCAACTGCTGGAGCCGCAACGTCGCCGGCACCGTCGCGCCGCTCGGCATCGTGCTGCCGTCCTGCCCCTGAGCAAGTCGCCGCCGTATTCGGCGGCGCTGCGCCTTATCACGGCACGGACGTCGCGGGATGCCCTAAGACCCGGGGCCGTCCTCGCCGTCGCCGTCCTGCGGCAGGAGCTGCGCTCCGCCGTCCCCGTCGCCGGCCGGCCGGGCCGTGGCGCGAACCTTGGCGGGCGCCTGCGTTCCATGCACCTCCGCCACTTGGGCCGGCGTCAGCTCGGCCGGCACGGCCTGCTGCGAGGGGCCCGTCGCGACTCCCACCGCCACGGCGATCGCCGCGGCCGTCGCCACCAATCCCAGCACCACCATTCCCAAGCGCGTCATGTCTTCCTCCGGGGTCTGTTCCCGGGGGACCTGTCTTTCACGTCTCGTGCCGGGTTCGCGGCGGCCGCCCGCAGGCAATCCGACGGGCCCGGGCGCAGGGCCGGGTGACGCGCTGAGCTACAATCTGCAGATCGTAGAGTTTCGTTGACGCCGCGCTCCCGGCATGGTTTCCGGAGGCGATCCGGGGAGGACACCATGGCGAAGAAGAAGACCTCGAAGAAGGCCGCACGCCGCAAGGCACCCGCTCGCAAGTCCGCCGGCCGCCGCGCCGGCGCGCGGCGCTCCGCAGGACGGTCGACTCGCTCCGCGCCTCGCGCGGCCGGGGCGCCGGGCGCGCCGGCCGGGATGCACACCGTCACGCCGCAGCTCACCCTCCGCGAGTCGGCCAGGGCCATCGAGTTCTACAAGCAGGCCTTCGGCGCGCAGGAGGTGATGCGCATGCCGGGGCCGGACGGGCGCGGCATCTTGCACGCCGAGATCCGCATCGGCGATTCCGTCGTGTACCTGAGCGACGAGATGCCCCAGGGGCCCACCACCGCGCCCTCGCCCACGCACAAGCCGACCGCGATCATCCAGCTCTACGTGGCGGACTGCGACGCCGTGTTCCAGGCCGCGGTGCAGGCCGGCGCGCGCGTCACCATGCCGCTCGCCGACATGTTCTGGGGCGACCGCTACGGGTCGGTGACCGATCCTTTCGGGCACGTGTGGGGCGTCGCCACTCACGTCAAGGACCTCAGCCCCGAGGAGATCTCCCGGGGTGCCCGGGAGTGGGCGGCGAAGAACATGCCGCCCGGTGGGCAACGGCCCCCGCAGACGCAGGCCAACTGATCGGTCAGGCTTTCTGCGTGATCGGCGCGCCGAATCCGGCCCAGGCGCGCCGGTAGATGCGGTCCGTCGCCCAGGTGAGCACGAAGGTGCAGGCGATGAGGAGCGCGGTGAGCAACGCGTACTGCGTCCAGTCGCAACGCTTGCCCCACACCGCGTCGAAGGAGAACCCGCCGATCTGCTTGTAGAGCAGCATCTGGTGGAAGAAGTAACCGGCCAGCGACGAGGTGCCGAAGACCTCGATGAAGCGGACGGGGGCGGAGGTGCGCCACCGCGCCTGGGAGCGCTCCGCCGCCATCAGCGCCAGGACCACCGCGCAGACCTGCGTCCAGCGGCGCGCGTGGTTCGCGGGATTCGTCACCCAGAACTCGTGCGGCGGGTAGATCGCGGTGAGCTGCGGCGTGAGCAGCCAGAGGGCAACGCCCGCGGCGAGCAAGCCGGCGATCCAGCGCGCCAGCGCTCTCGCATCGCCCGCCGCCGCGGTCGCGCCGGCCGAGGCGCCCAGGTACACGTACCCGGCCCAGGGGAGCAGCGGGAACACCGAGCCGGTGCTCCCGTTGGCGAGCGCCGCGAGCGGTCCGTGCACGCGCTCCGCCAGCGGCGAGGCGCCGAACGCGATCGCCGCCAGGCCGAGCGCGACCCAGCGCAACACCAGCGGCCGGGGCGCCAGCGCCGCCAGGATCGGCAGCGCGATGAGGAGCGAAAGCCCGATGCAGTGCAGGATGTCGATGCGGAAGATCCACCGCGGCTCGCGCAAGAGCGGGAACCACATCCAGTTCACCAGCGTGGCGACGAGCAGCACCTCCCCGAGCCGCCGCAGCGTCTTGCGCATCCGCGGCCACCCGGCTCCCGCGGAAGCGCCCCGGACCTGCACCAGGGCGAGCGAGAACCCGGCGGAGAAGATGAACGCGGGCGCCACCAGCCCGTCGATCCACTGCAACCGCATCCACAGCGGGCCGGTCCGCAGCTCCGGCCGGAGCAGCGACAGGGCGTGGGTCTGGATCATGACCACCACGGCGATGCCGCGGAGCCAGTCGAACGCCTGGATGCGGGAATTCTGGGGCACCGCGGAGGAGCGTAGCCCACGAGGCGGAGCGGAGCGAAAAACCCGACGCGTACGCTACCGCGACGGCGACCTCGAGACGCTCATCGTCGCCGACGCGAAGGCTGCACGCGGGGAGGTTCCCCCTCCTGCTTCGCGTAGTGCGGCGGCCACGGTGCGTCGCCCTGCCCCGCCCCGCGCTGCTTCTCGGACAGTTCGAGCAGGCGGTCCAGCGAGCCGGCCTGATCGTCGATCGCCGCCGCGGGGTCGCCTCGCTCCGCGAAGCGCTTCGGGACCGTGGCGAGGGTGAAGGCCGCTGGATCGACGTCCGGCACCTCGCTCCAGTCGAGCGGCGTGGATACGCGGGCGTCCGGGGTGGGCCGTACCGAGTAGGCCGAGGCGACGGTGCGGTCTTTCGCGTTCTGGTTGTAGTCGAGGAAGACGCCGTGGCGCTCCTCCTTCCACCACTTGCTGGTCGCGATGACCGGAGCGCGGCGTTCCACCTCGCGCGCGAGCGCCAGCGCGGCGGTGCGTACCTGCGGAAACGTCCAGCGGCGCTCGATGCGCACGTTGACGTGCATGCCGCGCGAGCCGGAGGTCTTGGGGAACCCGCGCAGCCCGTGCTCCTCGAGCACCTCGCGCGTGAGCAGGGCCACCTCGCGCACTTGCGACCAGGGGACGTTCGGGACCGGATCGAGGTCCACCCGCAGCTCGTCGGGATGCTCGAGGTCGTCGGCGCGGACCGGGTGGGGGTTCAGGTCGATGCAGCCGAGGTTCACCACCCAGGCGAGCTGCGCGGCGTCGTTCACCACCACCTCGACCGCCGTGCGGCCCGACGGAAAGCGCAGCTCGACGGTGTCGAGCCAGACCGGCCGCTGCGCCGGCGCGCGCTTCTGGAAGAAGAACTCGCCCTCCGCGCCGTCGACGAAGCGCTTCATCGCCATCGGGCGGCCGCGCACGCCGCGCACCGCGCCCTCCGCGACCGCCAGGTAGTAGAGGACCAGGTCCCGCTTCGTGTACCCGGCGCGCGGGAAGAACACCTTGTCCGGGTTCGAGATCGCCACCTCTCGTCCGGAAATCTGGAGCAGCTCCTTGCGGGCGGGCACGCAACCGCCATGTTAGCCGCCGCCGATAGGGCGGCGCTACGCTTTTCAGGGCGCGAACGTTATGACATGCACTCCAGGCCCATGCCGCCGGGTGGGGCGAGGAACGCCATGCCGACCTTCCAGTATTCGAATCCGGAAGTGATCCACTGGGGTGCCGGATGCCTGCGCGAGAAGCTCGACGCCGAGCTGCGCCGCGTGGGCGGCCGCCGCGTGTTCATCGTGACGACGAAGAGTGCGGTCCGGGAGCCCGCGCTTGCGCCGGCGGTCGAGGCGCTCCTGGGCGATCGCTTCGCCGGCCGATTCGCGGACATCGGCCAGCACGCGCCCGCGCGGTCGGTGATGGACGCCGTGCGCGCGGCGCGAGAGGCTCGCGCCGACACCCTGCTTTCGCTCGGCGGCGGGTCGCCCATCGATGCGGCCAAGACGGTGGCGTTCTCCCTTGCCACGGGGCTGGACGTCACCCTCCCCGACGCGCCGGCGCGCGCGCGTGGCGCGAAGCTCGAGCGCACGCTCCCGCACCTGTCCGTCCCCACCACCCTCTCGGTCGCGGAGCTGGCCGGCAACGCGGGGTTCAGCGCCGAAGGCACCAAGGAGAAGGTCGGAGTCGCCGCCCCGGAGCTGCGCCCCGCCGCCGTGTTCTACGACGCGCAGCTGGCGGTGAAGACGCCGCTGGACCTGTGGCTGACCACCGGCATCCGCGCGGTGGATCACGCCGTCGAGACGCTGCTCGCTCCCGGCGAGCACCCGCTGCCCGACGTGGCCGCGCTCGACGGCCTGCGCCGCCTGCGCAAGGGACTGCTCGCCACCAAGGCGAACCCCGCCGACCCGGCGGCGCGCACCGAATGCCAGCTCGGCGCGTGGCACTCGTACCTGCTCCCCGGCCCCGCCGCGAAGGGCCTGAGCCACACGCTGAGCAAGCGCCTCGGCTCGCGCCACGACATCCCCCACGGCGTCACTTCCTGCCTGCTGCTCCCGCACGTGCTGCGCTACCTCGCGCCCCGCGCACCGGAGACGATGAAGCGCATCGCCGAGGCGCTCGACGCGCCCACCGCGGCCGACGGCGTAGCGCGCCTCGTCTCGCAGCTCGGCCTCCCGAACCACCTCGCCACGTACAAGCTGTCCGACGAAGACCTCCGCGAGGCGGTGCGCCCGGTCGCGAGTGCCGAACGGTCGGAGGACGACCTGCTCGGCATCCTCCGCGCGGCGCTCTAATCGGGCATCCGGTCGTACCGCTTTTGCTTGACCCCGCCGTTCAAGCGGCAGCGCGAAGCGACGCCCGCAACAGCCACGTACGGGGCTCGACTACGAGAGGCGGATCCGACCCGGAGCACACCCGGGCCGCCGCCGACGAGTACGGGTCAACCTCGTTGCCAGCGACAACCGCGCCCCACCTTGCTGCGTGATGGAAGTAGTTCCCCAGCACGTAGGCAACGGCGCGCGCCACCTCGGTCGGGCTGCGAAGCACGTGGGCGTGATACCGCTCGCGGAACACCGGCCCGGTCCGCTGCATGACCTGGTTCAGCCGCTTGGCCATCCGGATCGCGAGCCCCTGCATTCCGCGCGAGAGCGATGCCGCGTCCACCACCTCCACAATCAGGTGCAGGTGGTTGCCCTGGACGCTGAAGTGAATGAGCCGCAGCCCGAACCGCTCCTTCCCTACGGCGAAAGCGCGTGCCAGCGCACGGAAGCAGCGCCGGCTCCGCAGGTTCCAGACCTCGTCGCGGACGCGCAAGGTGACGTGTACCGGGTGCCTGGGCGCGATCTGGGGCCGGCGCCGGTGCGGCATGGTACGCCGTGCTTTCCGCGGCCGCCCTGCGCCGGGGCGAAATCCACCGCGTCCGGAATACCGCAGCACCAACTCGGTTTGTCGCGCGCGCGAGCCCATTGAATTGGGGCAGATGTTACCGGAGGGGTCCGACAGTCGAGTTGACGGACTTCCAGGCCGCTCCTTGTCAGACGCCGACGACAGTGACCACCAGCTGGCGGCGGTGCGGGGAACGGCGGTGCTCCCACAGGTAGATTGCCTGCCAGGTGCCGAGGAGCAGCTCGCCGTGGCGCACGGGGATGGTCTCCGCGGTGCGGGTGAATGCGGAACGGATATGCGCCGGCATGTCGTCGGGGCCTTCGGTGTCGTGCTCGTAGTCGGCGTTCTCGGGGGCGATGCGATCGGCCCAGCGCTGCAGGTCGCGGAGCACCGCGGGATCGGCGTTCTCCTGCACCACGAGCGATGCGCTGGTGTGCTGGAGGAAGACGCTGCACAGCCCCGTGCGCACGCCGGCGCGGGCGGCGGCGCGGCGGACCTCGGAGGTCACGTCGTGCAGCCCGCGCCCGCGCGCCGGCAAATCGATTTCCTCCTGGTGGACCTTCACTCTCCGAGTCTAGCAGGCACCGCACGGCCCGAGGGAAACCCCGGGCCCGCAGCTCTCTGTACAGCACGTACAGATCCGCTCCGGCGGTGTTCCCCCCCGAGTAGAAGCTCCCGAGCGCCCGGAGCCTAGGCGCGGACCTCGCCGTTCGCGATGGCCCGCTCCGCCTTGCGCAGCGCCTGGACGAACGCCTCGCTGAACTGCTCCAGGTCCTCGGGCTTGCGGCTGGTGATCCAGTTCTGGTCGATGACGACCGGCTCGTCCTTCACGTTCGCGCCGGCCAGCTCGAGGTCGACCTGCACGGTCGGCCAGGCGGTCAGGGTCCGGCCGCGCACCAGCCTGGCGCTGAGGAGAAGCTGCGGTCCGTGGCAGACCGCGGCGAGCGGGCGCTTCAGCGCGTCGAAGCGCTTGACGAACTCGACGAACCGTTGGTCCACGCGCAGGTGATCGGGCGAGTACCCGCCCGGGATGAGCAAGCCGATGTAATCCTCCGGCCGGACCTCGTCGATGCCCTTGTCGGCCTTGACCGCCTCCTTGCCCCTGTAGCCCTTCAGCTCCATGCCGGCCTTGGGCCCGATGATGTCGACCTGGTAGCCCTCCTTGCGCACGCGGTCATACGGGATGCGGAACTCCGAGTCCTCGAACCCCGGTCCGAGCAGGCAAGCAACCTTCCCCTGTGCCATGGCGTTCCTCCTTGGTCGGGCCACAGATGCACATCGCGCGCGCCGCGTGCGAGAGCGCCCGGAAAGCGGACGGGCGGGCTTTACGGCGCGACCGGCTGGTGGCAAACCTGTCGGCCATGGCGCGCAAGCTTCCCATGATCGAGGTCGGCTTCCACATCTTCCCCGAGGGCGGCGACGAAGAGGTCGGCGCGGTGCGCGAGGTGGCGCCGGGCGGGCGCCCGGAGCTGGTGGTCGACATCGAGAACGCCGGCGATTTCGTCATCCCCCTCGACGCCGTGACCGCCGTCGTGGAGGAGAAGGTGATCGTCGATCCGAGCAAGTTGCCCGAGCGAGTCCAGCAGGCGATGGCCCACGCGCACGACGCCGAAGACTATCCCTGACTTGCTCTGCGATCTCTGCGCGCCCTGCGTGAAACGCTTCAGGATCCGGTGGCCGCGGCGAGCTGCGCAAACGGGGTGAGCCCCGGCCCCGCTTCCACCACCAGCACTCCCTCGTCGACGTACGCCTCGAGGTCCTCGGAGAGCCAACGCTCGCCCTGGCGGATCTTGTGGAAGCGCACCGCGCAGCTCTCGCCGTCGTAGGAGACGATCACGTTGAAGCGGCCGGGCAGCGCCGAGAGCTTGCGCGAGACCGCCTCCGCCATCAGCAGGCCAGCGGTGAGCAGCAAGAGCGGGCAAGCCGCGACCAGGCGCGGATCGAGCATCTTCTCCATCAGGAACTTGTTGGCGCACGCTTCCAGCGCGCTCGGCCCGTCGAAGTCCGCCGGCCGCAGCGACGGCTTGCGGCGGAACGACTCGAGCAGGACGAGCCCGTTCACCTCGGCGACGGTCAAGTCGGGCCATTTCCCGGGGAGCAGCGGCTCGGCGTCGATGCTGCGGCTGCGCAGCTCGCCCAGGTCGCGCTGCATGCGGCGGTTCAACTTCATGACGCCGCCTCGCGGAACAGCGCGAAGGCGCTGGTGTACCCGTGCAGGAAGGTGGCGCCGCCGACCGGACCGATCTCCCCGTTGCAGAAGAACCCGCCCAGCGGCACCGCGCCGATCTTGGATCGGAACAGGTCGGTGTCGTGGTCGGGCCTGCCGAAGAGGTGGGCCCCGCGGCCCAGGCAGGAGAAGAGCAGCGCTCCCCGCGGAGGGCGCCCGCGCGCGGTGCTGCGGTCGAGCAGCCGCGCCAGGTCCTCCTCCGCCGTGCGCGCGTCGCGAAGCAGGAACTGCACCACGTGCATCGGCTGCAGCGCCGCGCCGACGACCAGCGCGCCCGTCCGGGGATCCATCCCCATGAGATTTCGCACCAGCAGCTCGCCCTCGTGGTACTCGACGGAGTCGCGCATCTCGATGCCGAGAAAGAGCGAATGCCGGAACAGCTCCTGATCGCGCGGCGGAAGCGAGGGGTACAGCTCGCGCAGCACCTCGATGGGCGGGCGGCCGTCGACCTCCTGGAGCAGGTTCCCCTGGCAGCGGGTCGCGATCATCGGCTTGCCCACCGGCCGGCACCCTTGCGCGACGATGGTCTCCACCGCCACGTTCCCGGCGAGGGCGACGCCCGCCGCGCCGCTGCGGTGCGCCCTGGTCCCGAGGAAGACGCGGTTCGCGCCAGGCACGGGACCGCCGCTGGCGAGGCCGCCCACCTTGCTCGCCGCAGGGTAGG
>Ga0209488_10004787_pt1 | contig 10489 bp, 7 predicted proteins | sample Rivendell_Oct201_8_FD_188349 | JGI IMG/M metagenome (GOLD analysis project Ga0209488, IMG submission 188349) | Vadose zone soil microbial communities from the Eel River Critical Zone Observatory, Northern California, USA -... | ecosystem: Environmental > Terrestrial > Soil > Vadose zone >... | reverse complement strand
GTCCTCGTCGGTCTCCTCATCGCGCAAAATGCGTTCGGTAATTTGGAGCAACCGGCCAAGTTCGATCTGGCCCGGCACCCCCGCGGCCACGGGCGACTGGAAATGCTCTTCGCCGGATCGGCGGAAGCGCAAGGCGCCAAGGCGCGATACGTCCGACACGCCGAGAAGATAGTCGGTCTCCATCAGCGTCCTCACGCGCCGGCCCTCGCGCTCGGCGAGCCGACGCTCGCCACGCTGCATGAGGCGTCGGCCCCACGTGTCGGGAGCGGAGTCACCGATCGAGCCAAAGATCTGCTGACCTTTCGGGGGGGCGAACGCTCCGCGATTGAGCGTCAGCGCTGGCTCAAGCGAAAATCGCGCCTTTTCATCCAGCCAGTCAGAATGATACTCGAAGCTGATCGCCTCGCCGCCGCGGCGACCCTGCCGATGCAGAGTGCCGACGCGCCTTAACCCCGGCGCAAAGTCGATGTAGACTTCGACATCATGTGCCATCGTCGGCCTCGCGCGACCGCTGCAAACGCATACGTTTCGGCAGCTTTTCGGATGCGATGGCTAGTCCTGCCTCATCTCGGCTCGGGTCTGCGAGCAGCCCCAACCCGTCCAGGAGGCCCAAGGCCTGGAGCACGGCAGCATAGATGCCGATGCTCACGGTGTGATCACCCGCTTCAATGCGCCGTAGCGTGGGGCGGCTGGTAAAGGCTCGATCGGCGACTATTCCGGCCGGCAAACCGCGACGGCGACGGGCGTCGCGGATATCCAGCCCAATCTTGCGGAGGGTCCGCCGTACGGCAATAGAAGGACGATGGGGAGTGGGCATGATGGAACCTTCATATTCCTTTATCGTGGTTTAATGTAACACGAAGTTTCCATTTTATCTACAGCGGGATTGATCTAAAGCTCAAAAAGGCCCGGATCGTCCCCAAAAGGGCCTCTCAAAGATTGCGAACAAACCGGGAAACAGGGATCGTGGGCGCTCCTTTCGGGCCTGATTCGGCCGCACGCGGCCAAGCCGCACTTCCAATCCGGCGTCACCCCGGTGGCGAGGAAAATCCATGCCTCCGACGAATGCGAAACGACAGCCGGATAGCCTCGTGCAGCGTTTCGAGCTTGAGGAAACGTTTCTGTCGTCCCCTAACACGGCCGCATTGAAATCCGCCGTCATTCGCGCCGTCGATCGCCGCACGGGGGACCCGGTCGTTCTCAAATACTGGGAGAAAACGGGCACCGCTGTCGATGCGGATTTCAAAGAACTCTGGCGGCATGAAATGCGCCAGAGCGAGAGGGTGCGCGCGTTTCCCCGCGCGGACGAAGTCGTGGCCGAAGTACTCGCTTCAGGAGAAAGCGACGATGCATTTTACATCACAATGCCGAGTGACATTGCTCCCCTGGAATACGCGTCCCGTTTCGCCCGGCCCGATCATTGGCTTCGTGCCCTGCATGGACCACGTCAACGTGTCCTTCTTTGGAAGAACTTGCGCCGCCTCGCAGAAGCCCTTGGCGCTGTGCACGGACAGGGCTTGGTTCACGGCAGGATAGATGGCCGTGCAGTCTATTCCGCCGGCGCAGCGACAAAGGCCGACTTCCGCCTCGGTGGATTCGAATTTTGCCTGCGGGTCGCCGAACTCGACAAGGCTCCCCTGCGGGTCATTGCGAAAAGTCGTCCGGTCGGTTCGGTCATTTTCTCCTTCCTGGACGATTGGCGTGCGCTTGGCCGGGTCCTAGCGGATCTCATAGGTCTGGATGCGGATAAGCTCGACGACGAGGAGGCTCTGTTCGTCGAGGGGCGGCCGAAGATCGATCTACGCGCCTCGGAAATCGACTTGGTACGTCTGCTCTTTCAACCGGAGCGCAATCGCGTGCTTGACGCGCCAACAGTAACGAGCCGGATCGACGCCGTTCTCAACGAATTGGACGCAGAGGCGCTCGCCGACAACAGCCGGTTCGTCCTTGCCCTTCGGCTTGGACAAACAAGTCGGCTTTCGGCCACCCTGAACGGGGTTTCAGGTGACACATTCGACACCGACGATGCCGATAGCCAAGTCGATTTCGTTCGAGCGGACCTGGAGACGGGGACAAGTCTCGTTCGCACCGCAAGGGGCGATCTGCTCCTGATGACTGAAACCCTGGTCTATGATCTTCAACCGCTTCGTGTCGCTGGAACTGACGAGACCTGGAACGTCGCGTCGTGCAACAACGCCCGTCTTAGAGATGAGGTTCATCTGGGGCGCCGGGAGACGGTCGCCGTTCCCGCACACAGGATCGAAATCGTCAGATTTGCCGCAGCGTCGGGCCGTTTGCGTGAATTGCGCACTGATGCGCTGGATTGGAGCGCGGCATTCGACAAGACGACGGATGGCGACCCCACGCTCGCCGTTCGCCGCGGTTTACTCCTCGCGCAGATCTCCGAAGCGCTCTTCAAAGCCTCTGAAATAGCGCCTGTCGAGCTCGTTAACCAACGACGTCAGGGCGGCAAACGGATCGTTGAGGTTGCGGCGAGCGATTCCGAACATCGCATGCGCTTGTCGCAGGCCCTGCGCGTTGATGAACCACATAAGCTCTTGCGACGACTTTTCGATCGAGAGGAAGCTGATGTCGATGCCGAGTGGCAGTTAACCGAAGCTGCCGGGCTTGGCATGACGGTTCGCGCCGCCGCCGGCGTGCGATTCATTCGCCCGGTTCAGCAGAACAACCGGCGGCTCTATGAATTCGAGGTCCTCGATGGCGTCGTGCCACCCAACGTGCAACTTCATTTGCGAAAGGTCGACGAAACCGGGACGGAACAAGTCCTTCGCCGACGCCTTCGGATGCTGACGACCCTCTCAACGCAGTCGGAGCTCGCCAACATGCTGGCAGATCCGCGCGGAAGATTGCGCACTTATCAGGACGATCCACTTGTTGAGGACGGTCATTTTGCGAAACTCGACGAGTCAAAGCAGGACGCTCTGCGCTCGATTTGGTCGACGGGTCCAAGTCAGTTCGTGGTCGGACCGCCCGGCGTCGGCAAGACCAAGCTGGTTACGGAGATTGTGCGCAGAGCCTTAGCGGGCGACGCTACGGTTCGGCTTCTCTTGAGTGCCCAGGCGCATCAAGCTCTAGACCACCTGGCGGCCGCCGTTCAGAAGATGTTGAAAGACACGGGATTGGCCGACGATGTCATTCTGGTTCGATCCAGAGCTGACAATGGCGCCGATCTCTCCGGCGCACAAACGCCCGATCGAGCGAAGGCCTATCTCAAGGAGCTCAAGGATAGTCCGTTGCATCGTCGGGCGCCACGCTCCATCCGCCAATCGTTGAACGAGATGACCGCTGCGGCGGATGTTACAGGGAACCTGCGAGCGAAACTCCCGCTCGCGACATTGCGCCAACGGCGTTCGTTTGAAGCGCTCGTCTTGCAATCGGCCAACATTCTATTCTCGACGACAAACTCCGGCGATCTCGCACGCCTGATCGAAGATGGCGCGCAGTTCGACTGGACGATCGTGGAAGAAGCGGCCAAGGCGACGGGGCCAGAACTTCTCGCCCCCCTGCTTCTTTCGATGCGGCGCCTTCTGATCGGCGACCACAACCAATTGCCGCCCTTCGACACCGACCGGATCGCCGAGTTCCTGGCTGATCAGACAAGGGTCAAACTTGCATTGGCAGAAAGCGATCCGGTCATCGGCAACATATTCCGTGACTTTGGATTGGATGACCTCAAAGAGGCTGTCGAGGACGACAACGTATTAAGCGAAACATGTGCATCGGCACGCCGCATGTTGCTGCTGTTTGAGAGCCTGGTCACCGGTGAGCTAGACCGGCAGAAGCGATCCGACCAGCGCCGTCGTCGTGTGGCAACAGAGCTCCTGCAGCAGCATCGCATGCACCCGGCAATCGCTACCGTCATCTCTGAGTGCTTCTACGACGGAACGCTGATGACGCCTGCCGAGCGCGAGGCCGAATTCAACAGCGAGCAACCACCCTTCACGATTACGGACGATAGACTGCCCGCGTCCCCGATCGTCTTCGTCGACCTTCCGTACGTGCAACGTGAGGGCAGCGCCGGGGAGCAGCGTCCCACCTACCACAATCCGGAGGAGCTGAAGGCGGTGCTTTCTGTCTTGGGTATGTTGAGCCCACCCACGAAAAAGCCGACCGAACCGTCGACGTTGGCTGTTCTCTCTCCTTACAACGAACAGATGGAACGTCTGGGTCGCGCAATCGAGGACGGCCTGCAGAGCAGTCTCATCAATATCGCGGGGTTCAAGCCTGGGACCAACGCTCCAGGATTCGAAAGCACGGTTGACTCCTTTCAGGGCAGCGAAGCTGATGTCGTCGTGATCTCGCTCGTCCGGAACAATGATCACGTCGGACGAGCTGCACTCGGCATCTTGCGCGATCGTCGGCGCATGAACGTGCTGTTGAGTCGAGCAAAATGGAAGCTCGTCATTATCGGCAGCATGGAATTCCTTCGTGTCCAGGGACGGCGTTATCGGCGCCACAAGAAGGGTGATCGCGCCGTGCCGGCATTTCTCGCGAAGATGTTGGAGGTGTTTGACCGGTTGGCGGGCGAGACGCTTCCCGATGGGAAGACACCGAAATTCACAACAGTGCCGTGGACCTCTCTCATGAAGAGGCCGACGTCATGAGTGGCAAGAACGCCGTGCGCGTCGCGGTGCCGGTGAAACTGGCGCGGCTGAGGGTATGGGTTGACAAGGACGCCATTGGAGCGGCGTAGACCGCCTTATCCTTTGGGCGCTGGCCGTCGAACCCTGTACGTCTGGCGAGCTTGCGAAGGTTGCACGGATCCCGGCACGCCTCATTACTGAAATCATCTTGCGCATGATGCGGTTTGGCTGGGTCGAGCTTGCTGCAGCACCGAGGGGCGCGTCATTCCGTGCGACAGAGGCGGGCCGTGAGGTCGTTGAAACGTTCGAAACGTTGCCGCCTGTTACCCGCCGCATGCCGCGCAGGATTACTTTTGCGATGGAGCCATTTGCCTGGCGCGCATATGGCCTGAGAGATCTAAAGCCGTACCGTCCAACAGAGATTGAGACGATTGAGCGGGAGCACGATGTCCGCCGCATCGTCATCGACGGCGGCTGGGCGCGCGTATCGAGCCTTGATCTTTACACCGCGGCGGATCAAGTGCTGCCGGACGACGAAGAACTTTCAAGCGTCGACTATGCCGCATCCGACACAGTCGATCAATTCGCCTTATTCACGGTGCTGGGTAACAGCATTAAGGGTCTACCACCCGATCCTGCCGAACAGCTTGTTGCCACGATACGCCGCGCCGCTGCGGATGACAAGCCGGGTGCGGCGATGACGATACCGTCATTGCGGAGGCCGACGAACCAGCAAACGGGCGTTGGCGTCATTCCAGCGGCGCCGATCCGGCCGGACGAGATTGTCCTGAGCGGTTCCGACCATCGCGATCGACTGATCGAGATCCTGCGCCAAGCCCGTTCCAGATTCATCATGCACTCAACATTCCTGCGGGAAAATGCATTTGCAGAGCTGCAGGGCGAATTCAACCGCGCGGCCAAGCGCGGAGTTGTGATCGATATTTTTTGGGGCGCAAATCGCGACGAACGCGATCGCTCCGCCAATCTGGAGGCGGCGATTGCGATCAATCATCGCATCGGAGCGGATCAGGAGTTACGAGGAAGAGCCAGAGTCCATCTCTACACAACGCGCTCTCACGCCAAGCTGCTCATCGCGGACGCGACCGGTCGTGCGGACGGAGAATTCGTCGCCGTCGTCGGATCATGCAACTGGCTTTATAGCGGCTTCAACCGTGTGGAGGCATCGATCATTCTGCGCCATCCCCATGCCGTGGCGCGGGTCGCTCAGGAATTTGCCGAGCTTGTGTTTGATATCGCCACGAGTTCGGCGGTAGCTGCCGACCTTACGACGCTGGCGCGGACGCTTCGAACGCATGCGGCATCGGGGGGCGAAGCAACTCTCCAGATCGTAAGAGGCGATGAGCATGCGGAATTGATGCGATTGGCGCGGGAAACGGCTGGTAAATCGATTATGGCCGGCGGTGATCGCCTGGGTGTCGCAGCAGAGGCTCGCACGATCATTCCAATGATGGCAGCCGCGAAACGATCGGTAGATGGAATCATCTGCTATTCCAAATCTTCTGGACCTGTGACCCGACAGGACGCAAACGAACTTGAGGCCCTCGCCCGCTCCGCCGGTGTCCGGCTCGTGCAAATTGATGATCGCGAGTTGCACGGAAAGTTTCTGCTCTGGGATGATGATCATCTTGTGATCACCAGTTTGAATTGGTCGTCTGCGGACACCCGATCCGATGCGCCACAAGGTGAGATCGGGCTCTACATCAAGAGCCCAAATGTCGCGGCGAATTTCCGACAACGCCTGATTGAGGGTTGGCCCGCTCTGGAAGCGCCGACAGATACGCCGCGTGTGGCGCCCGTCCGAGCAAAGCGACGGAAAACTCGAAGACGCCGGCAACGAGCGTAGTTTTCGAGCGCTGGACCGAGTGCGCCGGCCGGAGCTCTCCGTGAGCGGCGCGTGCGCCGCCCTGCGTCAGGGATCGTCACCCGAATGGGCGGAGACGCGCGTGCTCGTGATGACAATGCGAGTGATCGGGTGAGCGGCTCCCGGCGCAATGCGCCTAGAGCCTGGCCCGCAGGGGACGCACCAGAAAAAAATATGCCTGCACTGACGGTGGAGAAAGCTTCCCCAGACTAAATCCCAGACTAAACGGCGATTTTAGTCTGGGGCGGTTTTGCGATGGAGGAGAAAAACCAGCAGTTTCAGTTTGTTAGCTGGCGCGCCCGAAGAGATTCGAACTCCTGGCCCCCAGATTCGTAGTCTGAGGGTTGGAGAGTACCCGCCAAAGCCGCCGTCGTATGCCGAAGTGTATAGTTTCGCGAGAACCCGCCTCGCCTAGAAAATGAAGGCTGCCAGGAGCCCGTTCTTCGAAGCGGGCGGGAAGCGCCGTCGAGCTCCGGCCGACACCGAAGGCGCGCCACGCGGCGTACCGCAGGAGCGTCAGCATAGCGCCGCCGAAGGCGGGACGCTGGACCGAGTGCGCCCGGACGGAGCTCTCCGTTGCGGCGGCCCGCCGGCGAGTCAGGGATCGCGATCCGGACGGGCGGAGCCGCGAGTTGCGTGTGATGTATCGCCGCTATCGCCCGAGCGACTCGGGGCGCAAAGCGCGCAAGAGCCCGACCCGTAGGGAGACGCAGAAGCCCCGACAGCCTATACGCTGTCGCGCGAAGACGTTCGCGGAGTGCGCCCGCTGAACACCTTTTGAAATCGATCCCGAAGTGGAAGTCAGCTCCCGCAGTTCGGCCGCACGGCGGGTCAAGAAGCGTCTCTCGTCACGCACCACGCGCACACTTGTCCCCGCACCTGTCCCCCAAACCGATCAGCGGTCAGGGACAGTTTTGGATGTTGTTGATTTGTCGGGTGATTTCTGGTCGGAGTGGCAGGATTTGAACCTGCGACCCCCTCGTCCCGAACGAGGTGCTCTACACTGGCGCGCGATACCGCGCCCGTCGGTGCCGTTCGCGGAATTACTCACGACCTTGCATGGCCAGTTTCGTCGTGGCGACAACTTGGCCATTTGATGAGATCGATGGTATCGTCCCAATTGCGCGCTTTCGTACGCCATTACGCAAACGCCTCAATTCCCCTCTTCCCTTGAAGACGCGCCCATCCAATGCTCGTGGTCAAAGGACGAACGAGGCGGTGCAGTGTAACCAACCTGTTGGGTACGGATGCGATTTGAGCTGGGAAGGTATGGGCAATGAACGCTGCGGTTCTCCACCTGACCGTCCAAGCGCATGCTGACTCTGCGAAAGGCAGCACAGCACTGCGGGCGATCGATCAAATAGATTGAATGCCCTGTCGCAGCGGTGACGTTTCCCAAGGGCGACCGGCGGTTTTGTCCACGATTTCGACAAATGGTTGGACTCTTTGAAGCGCGCCCATGATGACGCCGACACAATCATCGCAAGGCTTGGCCGCCGTGACCATCGTGCGAGTTAAGGGTTTAGCCCGAGCCGGTAGCGCAAATCGGCCTCCCGCCGCGCCGCCCGTCCGGTACGCCCGGAAACAGAACATCAAGGTCAGCTCGGACGGCACGGCGTGAAGCTGAGCATCGGGTGAAAGCGAGAAACGGAGTCTGAGCCGTGCGCAGGAAGTCGGTCATTGCTGCGAGTTTGCCGATCCGGCGCGGCCTCGATGAGAACGAGGCGGCGGTCTATCTCTCACTGTCACCGTCATTCTTCCGGAAGCTTGTCGCCGAAAAGCGGATGCCCCGTCCCCGGCTTGCCGGCGGACGGCGCGTGTGGGACGTTGCGGAACTCGACATTGCTTTCAAACTGCTGCCGCGCGAAGGCGGTGATGACGAACCCATTTTCGATGTCGATGGTCAGGGGATGAAGTCAAACCCCTGGGACGACCTGCTTCGGTAGCAAGACAACTTCGAGAATTATCGAAGCATGAAGATAAGCGACGCGTAAGCGTTGTCCCGGGAACAGGGAGTCGCCTGAGGCATGACGTTGATCAGGTTTCGATACATCACGACGGATCGCGACCGTCATGGCAACCTGCGTTACTACTTCCGCCGTCCTGGCAAGCCGAAGATGAGGTTGCGGGGCCTGCCCGGCTCGGAAGAATTCATGGCGGCTTACAACGCCGCGCTTTCCGGCAATGCAGAGGCCAAGTCTGAAAAAAGCTTCGAGTCGCTTTGCCAGCGGTACTACAAGTCGGCGTATTTTCAGGGCTTGGAGGAGTACACGCAGCGCCGGAAGCGGACGGTGCTGGACGAGATTTGCAATATGGTTGACGAGAGCGGCCGACGGTATGGCGCGGCGCCCTATGCTAGCGTGAAGAAGGTTCACGTCCGTAAGCTCCGGGATATGAAAGCGGACACACCCGAAGCAGCCAATTTCCGATTGAAGCAGATTTCGGCGCTGTTCACGTGGGCCATCAAGAACGACCTTGCCACCTTCAACCCGGCCGAGAAGTTGGAAAAGCTCGGAGCCGGTTCTGACGGCTATTACACATGGACGGAACAGGACGTCGAAACCTTCGAGGCTTATTGGCCTGTGGGGGCGAAGCCGCGGCTGGCCATGTCGATCATGATCTATCTTGGCGTGCGCCGCTCGGACGCCGTCCTGATCGGCAAAAAGCACGAGAGCAGGGATGGGCTGTCGGTCACCTTTGCCCAATTCAAGGGGCGGAAGAAGGGGATCAAGGTACTCACGCTTTCGATCCTGCCGCCACTTCGCGCGATCCTCGACGCAAGCGCGCTTGGAAGAGAGACCTGGTTGGAAACGGCCTCCGGCAAGCCGCACAGCTCGAATAGCTTTGGCAACAAGTTCAAGAGTTGGTGCGTGAAGGCGGGACTGCCGCAATGCAACTGCCACGGCTTGCGCAAGATCGGGGCCGTCCGCGCCGCTGAAGCCGGAGCAAGCGAGCATGAGTTGATGGCGATGTTCGGTTGGGATGGTGCGAGCATGGCGCGGGTCTATACGCGGAAGGCTGCGCAGAAGAAGCTGGCCGCGAGCGGCGCGGCGAAGCTGAGTCTCACGAAAAAAATTGTCCCACCTCCTGTCCCACCAGAAGGAAAATACAATAAAAACAATGTGGTAGAAGAAGGGTGGTGCCCAGAAGAGGACTCGAACCTCCACGGCTTTCACCACTGGTACCTGAAACCAGCGCGTCTACCAATTCCGCCATCTGGGCTAGCGCCGGACACTTAAAGCGGGCGGCGTCCCGTTGTCAACGTGATCTCTGAACGGAAGATATCTCGGTTTGTTCGCTTGAGATTCAAGAGGAGCGCGGCCGGCGCGACGCAGGCTTATGCGGTGAAATGGCGCGCGGGCACCAGATGCGCGTCGCCGCCGGTGAATATGATCGTTGCATGCAGCAAGCTCATCTGCTATAGATTTCACCGGTTCAACCTGACGTTCGGGAGGCATGCATGATTATGATCGTCCTGCTCGCTGCCCCCGACATTCCGGCGCGCTGAGCACGCCGATCTGCGGGGCCAGCCCGCGGACCTCCTCGACACCACTCATCATCGAGGCAAGCCGACGGATCGTCTGGTTCGTCGACGCTTCTTTCATTCTTTATTCGCAGGGATCGACCGTCGCGTGAGCGGCGCCGTATTGAACCAATGTCTTCCAATCGTACGCATATCGGCACGCGGACTTTCCATGACGTGCTGGGATTCACGTGGCGCCACTGGCGGCGCCAGCCATGGCTGATTGCCGGCATCGCAGCCGCAATGATGGGCGCGACCATCGCGGATGTCCTGATGCCCGTCTTCGCCGGCCGCCTGGTCGATGCGGTCGGGCTCCTCGATGCCGACCGCGAAGCGGCTGGAAGGACAGCGCTCGCGGCGCTGGCGGCGATCATGGCGCTCGGCGTGGTGATGATCGTGATGCGCTTCCTCACCTTCCGCGGGATCATCCGGCTGACGCTGCGGATCATGGCGGCGATCGCCCAGGAGGCATTCTGGCGC
>Ga0209488_10004786_pt1 | contig 10491 bp, 13 predicted proteins | sample Rivendell_Oct201_8_FD_188349 | JGI IMG/M metagenome (GOLD analysis project Ga0209488, IMG submission 188349) | Vadose zone soil microbial communities from the Eel River Critical Zone Observatory, Northern California, USA -... | ecosystem: Environmental > Terrestrial > Soil > Vadose zone >... | reverse complement strand
CGGCGCCCATCATCGCGTCGGTCGCCTGGTCGAGATCGGCGTCGGGCATCACCACCATGTGGTTCTTGGCGCCGCCCAGCGCCTGCACCCGTTTGCCGTTCTGCGCCGCCGTCGCATAGATGTACTCGGCGATCGCGGTCGAGCCGACAAAGCTGATCGCGTCGACATCGGGGTGTGCCAGCAATGCGTCGACCGCTTCCTTGTCGCCGTTGACGACGTTGAACACGCCGGGCGGCAGGCTGGCTTCGAGCAGCAATTCGGCCATGCGAAACCCGGCCGACGGATCGCGCTCCGATGGCTTCAAGACGAAAGTGTTGCCGCAGGCGAGCGCCACCGGGAACATCCACATCGGCACCATCGCCGGGAAATTGAACGGGGTGATGCCGGCGCACACGCCGAGCGGCTGGCGCAACGACCAGCTGTCGATGCCGCGGCCGACCTGCTCGGTGACCTCGCCGCGCATCAGATGCGGAATGCCGCAGGCGAATTCGACGACCTCGGTGCCGCGAGTCAATTCGCCCTTGGCATCCGACAGCACCTTGCCGTGCTCGTCGGTGATCAGCCGGGCAATCGCGTCGCCGTCGCGCTCCAAGAGTTCGCGGAACTTGAACAAGATTCGGGCGCGGGACAGCGGCGGCGTTGCCGCCCAGGCGGGAAACGCGGCGACCGCCGCCTTGACCGCGCGATCGACTTCGGCGGCGCCGCCAAGCGCGGCGCGGCGGGCCCGCTCGCCGGTCGCCGGGTTGAACACATCGCCCCAGCGCCCGCTCGTACCCTCGGCGCGCTGGCCGTTGATGAAATGAGAGACGTCGCTCATGCGCTCGCACCCGCCGGCTGGATTGGCTCTGCCCTCATCATAAGACGGCGCGGCTGCGGCGGTCAGGAGATTTTGCTGAGGCCAGCGGTGATCGCCGCCCTAGGCCCCCGTGCCCGGGCTTGTCCCGGGTACCCACGTCTTTCTTGTTGCAAACGCCAGAGCTGTCTCAAGTCGTGGATGGCCGGGACGAGCCCAGCCAAGGGGCTGTCAGGGAACGAGAGCGGGTCGGACTAGAACCCGTGAAAGGCGGAAAAGGCGGAAAGCGCGGTCCAGACCGCAAAGGTCGCCATCCCGGCCCAATAGAACAAATGGTACATCGCGTCCCCTGTTACGGCCCTGCCGCACCCCCGCGGCCCTCCTACCCGATCATAAGCAGGGAATAGTGAATTCTTCCCCGCCCGATAGTTCGAAATGCGGGCTTTTTCGGCAAATCCGACGGTCGCTCTCGACGCCGCCGGCGTTTCGCGGGAGAGTCGCGGCGGCGACAAGGAGAGCCTGCCCCATGGCGCTGAGCGATGACGCCTCGCGCATCCCGGTGACGGTGCTGACCGGGTTTCTCGGCAGCGGCAAGACGACCCTGTTGAACCATGTGCTGAAGCAGCCCGGCATGGCGGCGACCGCGGTCATCGTCAACGAGTTCGGCGAGATCGGCCTCGACCACCTGCTGGTCGAAAGCGCGACCGAGGACGTCGTGCTGCTGAACAGCGGCTGCCTGTGCTGCACGGTGCGCGGCGACATCGTCAACACGCTGACCGATCTGTTCGTCAGCCGGGTCAAGGGGCAGGTGCCGTATTTCACCCGCGCGGTCATCGAGACCACCGGCCTCGCTGATCCCGCGCCGGTCTTGCACGCGCTGCTCTCGGATCCGATCGTCGCGGCGCGCTACATGATCGACGGCGTCGTGACCACGGTCGACGCCGTCAATGGCGATGGCACGCTCGACCGCCAGCCCGAGGCGGTCAAGCAGGCCGCAATCGCCGACCGGCTGATCGTCACCAAGGCCGATCTGGCCGAGCCCGGCGCGCTCGCGGCGCTGACGGCTCGGCTCGCCGCGCTTAATCCCGGCGCGCCGCAATTGCGGGCCGCGCATGGCGCGATCGATCCGAGCGCCTTGTTCGGGCTTGGCCTGTTCGATCCGCAGACCAAAAGCGTCGAGGTGCAGCGCTGGCTCAATGACGAAGCCGTCGCAGCGTATCACGACCCGGGCGATGACGGGCACCACCATCACGACGTCAACCGCCACGACGAGCGGATCCGCGCCTTCTGCATCACCCGCGAGCAGCCGATTTCATGGAACGCGCTGTCGGGCTGGCTCGACGCGCTGGCCTCGATGCGCGGCGACGATCTGTTGCGCCTGAAAGCGATCGTCGCGATCGCCGAGCGGCCGGAGCAGCCGGTCGTCTTGCACGGGGTGCAGCACCTGTTCCACCCGCCGGTGCTGCTGCCATGCTGGCCGAGCGCCGACCGCCGCACCCGCATCGTGTTCATCACCCGCGGCCTGCCGCGGCAGGCGATCGAGGAAAGCCTCACGGCCTTCGCCGAGGCCGACGCGCCGCCCGGTTCGCTTCCGCCGTTCAGCAACTGAAAAGAATCGGTAACCCGATAGCCAAACCTTCGCCCCTTAAAGTTACCAAACGATTCATTGGGGTCATACTGCTGCCTGGAAAATCGCCGACCGTCCCACCGCGTTGGGGCAGTCGAACTTTCCTTTAAAAACCAGAGTCTTTCGCTGCGAATCGGCTTTCGCGCCGGCGATTTTGTCTCGCTTGCGACAAGCTCAGTGCGCGGCAAAACCTGGCAACCAGAGTTGAGGGAAAAAGATGAGCTATCGGATCTCCTATGACGACACGATGCCGCTGTCGATCAAGAAATGGCGGGACCAGGAACCTGCCTACACGGAGACCTTCGAGACCGAGCACGAGGCGCTGAACCGGGCCCGCGAACTGCTCGACGATTCCGATATTCGCGCCGTCTCGGTGTCGGACGATCGCGGCGACGTGCTCGGCGGCGTTCGGCTGCAGCTGAAGCTGGGATTTACCGCCGAATAAGCGACGCGCTTCGTTTTTCCATCGCAGCCGTGAACCGGCGAACGCAGGCGGATGTTTTAGCTGTGCACGCCGGTTGACGAGGCGAGGCGGAGGGTAGCGGAATGCCGTTTGATGGTGTCGGCTTTGTCGTCGACGAATCCGTGCAGAAACTCGATACGGTGATCGATCTGCTCGGAACGCCGGATCGCTGGTGCAAGGGCGCGCTGCGCAGCCATGATGGGCGCTATTGCATCCGCGGCGCGATCCGGGCCGTCAACGGCGCCGAACTCCTGGAGCCGGTGATCCTGCAGGCAATCGGCCAAGTGGCCGGCCGGCGCTTTCGCCGCATCGAAGCGTTCAACGATCACCCCAATACCAGCCACGATCAGGTCGTCGCGGTGCTGACGCGGGCGCGCCACAATATCGAGGCGGGCTCCTCCCTCGGAGCCGCGAGCCGACTCCGCCAGCCGGCCGCGTCGATGCTGGCGTGGTGGCGCGGCGCAACGCTTGGTTGGATGAACGGGCTGGGCAGCGCGCCGGCGAAATAGCGGCGAGGGACGGCCGGTCCCGCACCCGTTCAGCGCTTCGCCTTTCCGCCAAGTGATCCGGCGGGTGTTCTCGTTTCCCGACGCGGCGAAACCATCGCCACACGCCGGCGTTTCGTAGAGAAATGTGCCGCCACGGCACCAGCCTTTTCTCTCATTTTTAAAGGATCGCGAGCCGCGCTCGCGAGGAGGTGGCAATGAGCACGACCGGGCTCGATGTTTTCGACAAGACCGTGCAGACGACCAATATCTGGCTCGACGAGATCATGGAAAGGATGGGTCCCGACCGGCACGTCGCCTGGCATATCCTGGGCGCCGTGCTGCGCGTGTTGCGCGACCGCCTGCCATTGGACGATGCGGCGCATCTCGGCGCCCAGCTGCCCTTGCTGGTGCGCGGCCTCTATTACGATCAGTGGCACACGCCGTCGATCATCCACAAGGAACGCCATCAGGAAGAATTTCTTGCCCGGGTCGAGGAGGGGCTGCGCGATACCCGTCCGGTCAATGCCCGCGAGGCGGTGCGCACGGTTTTCGCGGTGCTCGCCAAGCACATCGCCAAGGGCCAGGCGGACAAGACCGCCCAGGTGCTGCCGGCCGACATCCGCGCCTTGTGGCCCGTCCCGGGCAGCGGCGACGGGACCCCGGCGCGGACCCGCCAAAAGGAGCCGACCGCCGGCTGACCGCCGCTTAGGGGTTGGCCGAAAAGTCTATCGCGCCGGCTGTGGCGCACCCGCGTTCGCGGTCGACCATTGCTGCGCTTCCGCCAGCAGGCGGACCACCTCTTGGTCCGTGGTCTGGCGGAAATCTTGGTAATGCGGCCCGACCGCGTAAAACGGCTCGGGCGTCGCCAGGCAGACGATGTCGTCGCATTCCGCCGCGAGCTCGCGCAGCGTGTCGGCCGGCGCGACCGGCACCGCGAGCACGAGGCGGGCCGGCTGGTGACGCGCCAGCCCGCGCAATGCCGCCTTGACGGTGCCGCCGGTCGCGATCCCGTCATCGACGACGATCACCACCCTTCCGTCCACCGGGATGGGCGGCCGGTCGCCGACGTAATGCTTCCGGCGGCGTTCGATCTCGGCGAGTTGCCGCTGTGCCTCGGCGTCGATATAGCCCGGCGGCGGCGCGACGATGCGAATGACTTCCTCGTTCAGCACAATCTGCGGGTCGTGGCCGTCGACGATTGCCCCGAGCCCCAGCTCTTCCTGGCCGGGCGCGCCGATCTTGCGCACCAGTAGGACGTCGAGCGGGGCGGCGAGCGCCTTGGCGACCTCGAACCCGACCGGCACGCCGCCGCGCGGCAAGGCCAGCACGACCGGATGGCTGTCGCGGTACGAAGCCAGCGCCGCGGCGAGCTGCCGTCCGGCGTCGCGGCGGTCGCGAAACAGCGGCGCGAAAATCGGCATCTAGGTGCCTCCCTCGCCGGCTATTCGCCGGCTAGATGATAGCGAAACCAGCGCGTTGCGTGGCGCTCGACCTGGGCGAGCGTGCCCGGCTCCTCGAACAAATGGCCGGCGCCGTCGATGATGACGAGTTCCTTCGGTCCCCCGAGCCGCTCGTAAGCCATGCGGTTGAGCTCGATCACGTGATGATCGAGGCTGCCGACGATCAGCAATGTCGGCGCGACGACCTGCGGCAGGGCATCGCCCGCCAGATCCGGACGCCCGCCGCGCGACACGATCGCCTTGACCGGCGAGCGCGGCACTCCGGCGGCAACCAGCGCGGCGGCGGCGCCGGTGCTCGCCCCGAAATAGCCGATCGGCAGATGCGCCGTCTCGGACGCAGCGATCGCCCAATCGGTGGCGTAGGACAGCCGCGAGGCGAGCAGCGGAATATCGAACACGTTGGCGCGGTCGTTTTCCTCCGTCGGCGTCAGCAGATCGAGCAGCAGCGTCGCGAGCCCGCCGTCGCGCAGCGCCGCGGCGACCCGGTTGTTGCGCGGGCTGAGCCGGCTGCTGCCGCTGCCATGCGCGAAAATCACCAGCCCCGCCGCGTCCGGCGGGACACCGAGCAGCCCCTTCAGGCGCAGCGGTCCGAGATCGATCTCGACTGAATCCGGGAGGACGGTCATGTCGCGAACCTCCACACCAGTGGCTCGGACGGATCCCTAGCCGTCGGGGCCAAGCCTCAGCTCGACCGCAGGATCGCCAGTGCGAGAAGCGCCGCACCCGCGCCTGGTCGGCGGCTGGTTTGCCGTTCCGGTCGTGATCGAGCTTGCGCCATCGCCCTTCGCCCGGCCCGGCCGATTTAAAGGGCTGCCTCTACCCAGGGAACTCGCCGGCCGGGCCGTGGTTCCGAAATCCGGCCGTCGCGGCGCTCTTCTCGGACCGCTGGTAGGCGGGCTGTCTTACGGCTGGTCGCAAGCGAAGTACGCAATCCCCGGCGCCGTATCGACGAGCCGCGGCACCCGCCCGTAGCCGGCGCAATGCTGCTTCGCGATCGGCAGCGCGTGCGCGACATCGCCCGAATACATGATTTCGGCGGAGGTCGCATTGCCGCTGCGCAAAAACGAACGCTGTTCGAGACAGCCGGCCAGCGCGCCGGACAATACGCAGATGCCGAGAAGGGCGGATGGACGCCTCATCTCCGCAACCGCCGTTATGGCGGCCGGTTCAGCGCCCGGCGCTATGTGGCGGCGGCGGGGCGGGAAGGTTGGAGAGCGTGACGCTTTGGTCGACGGCGAAGCTGATCGCGGCGACCACCGCGAACAGGATCGCGATCAGCACGGCCGAGGCTGTGCCGCTGCTTTCGCTGGGTCTGCCGCGATGAAAGAAATGGAATGCTGTACCCGGGCTCATCCCCGATCTCCTCGGAACGACCGCTGCCGCCTATCGATCGCCGCCGAGTTCCTCCCGGGTCGACGAGCGCGGCGCGGCATTCGCGTATCCGCTGCATGAAATACGCCGACTTCGCCCGGATCATCCCTCGAATTCTGCATCGGGAATGGCAGCCATTCGAGTGGGGAATGGCTCAGGGGTGTGCATGGCGGCGAATGAACTCGGCCGATGCGGCGATCAGCCTTTGCGCAGAGGGCTTTCGTGGGCCGGTGCAGTTCCTTAAGATCGCCGGCTTCGCGAATCCCCCCCTGCGGAAAGGTGAGGGCGGTGACCCTGCGCACTCCGTATCTGCTGTTTATCGGCGACGCTCCTGATCAGCTCGCCGCCAAGACCGCCGCCGGCATCGCCTTCTGGCGCCCCGAAATCTGCCTCGGGCAGCTGCGCCTGCCGGGCTGCAAGGCCGATCTCGGCCTCCCCGACATGACGATCGAGGAAGCCGCTGCCGCGGGGGTGAAGACTGTCATCGTCGGCACCACCAATCGCGGCGGCGTTCTCGGCGAAGGCTGGGAGGGGCTGCTGGTGCGGGCGCTCGAGCTCGGCATGGATCTGGCGAGCGGGCTGCACCACCGCCTGACCGATATTCCGGCATTGCGCGACGCGGCGGCGCGGCATGGCCGCCAGATCGCCGATGTGCGTCACCCGACCCGCGAATTTGCCGTCGGCAATGGCGTGAAACGTCCGGGCAAGCGGCTCTTGACGGTCGGCACCGACTGCTCGATCGGCAAGATGTTCACCGCTCTGGCGCTCGAAAAAGAGATGCGCGGGCGGGGGCTCAAGGCCGATTTCCGCGCGACCGGCCAGACCGGCATCTTCATCGCCGGGGATGGCGTGTCGATCGACGCGGTCGTGTCGGATTTCGTCTCGGGCGCGGTCGAATGGCTGAGCCCGGCCCATGATCCCGATCATTGGGATTTGATCGAAGGGCAGGGCTCGCTGTTTCATGCCTCCTACGCCGGCGTCTCGCTGGCGCTGATCCACGGCGCGCAACCCGACGCGCTGGTCATGTGCCATGAGCCGACCCGCCTCCATATGCGCGGCCTGCCGCATTATCCGCTGCCCGACCTGCCGCTCTGCATCGAGCGCAATATCGAGGCGGCGCAGCTGACCAATCCGGCGGTGCGCTGCGTCGGGGTCAGCGTCAATACTGGGGCGCTCGATACGGCGGCGGCTCGCGACTATCTGCGCCAGACCGAGGACAGGCTCGGCCTGCCTTGCGTCGACCCGGTGCGCATCGGCGTCGGACCTATCATCGACCATCTGCTCGGCTGATCCGGCATATGGCTCCCTCGCCGCAGCGCCTCAGCGTGACCCGCCGCGCCTGGCCGTTGGCCCGGCCTTTCGCGATCTCGCGCGGCAGCAAGACGACCGCCGAAGTGGTGGTCGCCGAGATCTTCGACGGCGACTTTCGCGGCCGCGGCGAGTGCGTGCCCTATCCGCGCTATGGCGAGAGCGTCGACAGCGTCGTGCGGCAGATCGAGGAAATGCGGGGCGCGGTCTTTTCCGGGCTCGACCGCAAGGAATTGCAGCAGGCCATGGCGGCAGGCGCGGCGCGCAACGCGCTCGACGCGGCCTTTTGGGACCTCGACGCCAAGCGCGACAACCGCCGCGCCGCCGATATCGCCGGCATCGGGCCGCTGAAGCCGTTGGTGACCGCGTACACGCTGGGCCTGGATACCCCCGAGCGGATGGGCGAGGCCGCGGCGGCGCAGCGCTCCCGGCCCCTGCTGAAGCTGAAGCTGACCGGCGACGGCGATATCGAACGGGTGCGCGCGGTGCGCCGCGCCGCGCCGGCGGCGCGGCTGATCGTCGATGCCAATGAAGGCTGGGGCGAGCGCCACCTGACCGAGGTGATGCCGGCGCTGGCGGAACTCGGCGTCGAACTGATCGAGCAGCCATTGCCGGCCGATCATGACGAGGCTTTGGCGCGGGTGCCGCATCCGATCCCGGTATGCGCCGACGAAGCCTGCCACACGCGCGCCGATCTCGATCGGCTCGCCGGCAAATACGATGCGATCAACATCAAGCTCGACAAGGCCGGCGGGCTGACCGAAGCGCTCGAACTCGCCGCAATGGCGACGGCGCGCGGCTTCAAGATCATGGTCGGCTGCATGATCGGCACCTCGCTGGCGATGGCGCCGGCCGTTCTGGTCGCCCAACATGCTGCCGTCGTCGATCTCGATGCGCCGCTGCTGTTGGCGCAGGATCGGGTACCGGGGCTGCGCTATGACGGCAGCACCCTCTACCCGCCGGAGCCGGTCCTATGGGGCTGATGCTGCGGGCTGATCCCATGGAGCCGATCTACGCGCCGCAACACCTGGAGGAAGGGATCGAGGCGCTCGCCGGCGAGCCGGTGTTCCGCGCCATTCTCGATCGCGCCGGCATGCCGCGCTTCCGCCGCCGCCGCAACGGCTTCGCGACCCTGTTGCACATCATCCTCGAGCAGCAGGTCTCGATCGACGCCGCGGCGGCGATGCACCGCCGGCTTGCCGGCTTGTGCCGGCCGCTCGCGCCGGAGCCGTTTCTGGCGCTCGACGATGCGACACTGCGCGCCTGCGGCTTCAGCCGCCAGAAGATGGACTACGCGCGCCGGCTGGCGCAGGCCGTCGCGAGCGGCGCCTTCAATTTCGGCCGGCTGGAAGCCGCCGAGGATGACATCGTGCTCGCCGATCTCGTCGGCCTGAAGGGGATCGGGCGCTGGAGCGCAGAGATCTACCTGATCTTCGCGCTCGGCCGCGCCGACATCTGGCCGGCCGCCGATCTCGGCTTGCAGCTGGCGGTTGCCGATTGCCTCGCTCTCGATGCTCGACCCGCCGAACGGCAGCTGCGTGAGATCGGCGATGCCTGGGCGCCGTGGCGTTCGGTCGCCGCGTGCCTGTTCTGGCAGTCCTACCTGCATGCGCGCGGCCGGGCGGCGCCGCAATTGTCGCCGGAGCTCTATGCGGTGGCATCTTGATGCCGCAGATCCGATCCGTTTGCGTCTATTGCGGCTCGGCGGGCGCGGTCGACGAGCGCTATCGCGCCGCCGCCGACGAGCTCGGCCGCAGCGTGGCGGCGGCCGGGATCAAACTGGTGTTCGGCGGCGGCCGGATCGGGCTGATGGGGATCGCCGCGGACGCAGCGCTAGCTGCGGGCGGCCACGTGACCGGCGTTATTCCGGCGTCATTGCGCGACGCCGAGCTGGCGCATTCCGGGCTCAGCGAACTGGTCGTTGTCGCTACGATGCACGATCGCAAACGGGTCATGGCCGAACGCGCCGACGCCTTCGCGGTTCTGCCCGGCGGCATCGGCACGCTCGACGAGACCTTCGAGATCCTGACCTGGCGCCAGCTCGGGCTGCACGACAAGCCGATTTTTCTGGTCGACATCGCCGGGTATTGGCAGCCTTTGCGCGCTCTGCTCGACGACATCGTCGCGCAGGGTTTCGCGACGGACTTGGTCCCTCGGCTGGTCGAAATTGTGCCGAGCGTATCGGCGCTGATGGGCGCGCTCGGACGAGCGGCGCCCGGACAAAAAAACCGCTCGGATTTGCTGTGAACGTCCGGAGTCGAATCGCAACCCATTGCCGTTTTTGTGGAATCTCGAACGGAGCTGACGCTATCCACGAGCGATGTGGATAAATTTGGGGAGAACGGCCGCCGAGCCCATCGGATTGTGCCCTGGCTCAAGGCAATTTCCTCATTGCACACGAATTAGGCGGTTTTCCCTAACTATCTGAAATTACGAGATTCCGGCTGCGACATTCTGACAAGTTTGGTAAACCGCCTGTAAACGGCTTGTGACAAACCCAGGATTCCAAGGGTTGGAGCGGCATCGCCCAAGATCGCCATTGGGCTGTTAATAAATAGCGGTCCGCACTCTGAGAATTGTACTTACCGCGAGACCTTATCGGCCGGCCCAATCCAGGCGCGTCGCCGGCTTGCCTCGCGACCTCACGGCCTTTATGGTCCCGCGCCTTCCAGACTGGCCGGCCGCATTCCGAGGATGACAGAAATGGCGAAGATCAAGGTCGCGAAACCCGTCGTCGAACTCGACGGCGACGAGATGGCGCGCATCATGTGGAGCTTCATCAAGAACAAGCTGATCCTGCCCTATCTCGACATCGATTTTTGAAATAGTACGACCTCGGGATGGAGAGCCGCGACGCCTCACGTCACTGCGACAAGACAGGGCATAATCGTCAATAGATCAACTCAGCCGAAACGAAAGCGGCGCGCGGAGGTGCAAGCATGTCAGATCTCGAAATCGTTTGGACGAAGGTTGATGAAGCA
>Ga0209488_10004785_pt1 | contig 10491 bp, 10 predicted proteins | sample Rivendell_Oct201_8_FD_188349 | JGI IMG/M metagenome (GOLD analysis project Ga0209488, IMG submission 188349) | Vadose zone soil microbial communities from the Eel River Critical Zone Observatory, Northern California, USA -... | ecosystem: Environmental > Terrestrial > Soil > Vadose zone >... | reverse complement strand
GGATGGCCGGGACATCAGGGCGTTTTACGCCCGTCCATAGCCCGCGAAGACGGGCGTATTTCTACGCCCTTATGGACGGGCTATGGCCCGGCCATGACGGCATAACGTCTCGATGACGCATCCGTTGGGGCTCGCTGCACCAACGGAAATCCGTCATAATGCCAGGATCGTCATTGGGAGGGTCTACCCATGTCCTGGATAATCAAATTGACGTTTGTGGCCGGCGTAATTTTATCGACGCTTGGCGGCGGCAGCGCGTCGGCGCAAAGTTGCACGACATCAGCGAGCTGTTCCACAGTGGATACCTGCCAGTCCGGACTCTTCGGACGGTATTGCGGGGAGCAGCGCTGCAATGCCGACAGCGAGTGTCCGGCGGGACGCCGCATCTGCAGCAACGGCTCCTGCCGGGCATCGTGCACGACCAATGCGGCCTGCGGCGCCGGCTTCGTATGCGCATCAGTCAGCGGCAGGCGTGGCTGCTTCCTGGCCGACGTATCGAATCCGGGCGGCGGCGGCGGCGGTATTTCCCAGGGCGGTGTCGGCGGTGTTTGCGGGCCTCAACACTTCGGTCCGGTCATCGTCAAGAATGTAGGCTGTCAAAACGGCCTGACCTGCCGGAACGGACATTGCGAGCGTCTGCTGTGATGACTGGCGGCAGGTTGGTCCGGACTTTGATCGGCTTCTCCTTCGTGTGTACCGTGCTGGTGGTGGAGGGTCATTCGCAACCCGCATGGTCGCCGCAGAAGAACGTCGAGTTCATTGTGCCGACCGCGGCCGGGAGCACCATGGATGCCCTCGCCCGCATCATCCAGGATATCTGGCAGAAGAACCGTCTGGTGAACACTTCGATGACGGTCATGGTCAGGCCCGGAAGCGGCGGCGCGATCGCATGGACCTATGTCAGCCGCAAGACCGGCGACGGTCATTACCTCGCGATCAGCGGCCCGACCCTGCTGGCCAACGACATCATGGGGATCGGCGATTTGAGCTACCGCGACGTCACACCGATCGCCCAGCTCTTCACGGAATATACGGCGTTTGCCGTGCCGGCGGATGGACCGATCAGGACCAGCGCCGACCTCGTCAAAGCATTGAAGACGGCCGCTCGCCACCATGGTGGCGGCGGAAGGCTGCGCCGCAAATGCGTCGGCGTTTGGCTTGCCGCTTCGGACAAGCCCTGCGCTGGCTGCGCTGCTCAATGGCACGAGCGCACATGCGTTCCAGCTTGATGAAATTCACTTGGAATCAACCTTGCATCCGGGCTCGCTCGCGCTGCCAGCGGCCTTTTCGCTCGCGGAAGTCGACCGCACGGCTGGCGGACGCGACCTCATCACGGCGATCGTTGCCGGCTATGAGGTCGGGATACGGATCGGATTGGCAGCCAAAGGCGGAATGTTCAAGACCGGCTTTCACAATCAGGGCACGACCGGCGTCTTCGTGGCGGCCGCCGCAGCCGCCCACATGCTGCGTCTGGATGCCCATCAGACACAGCACGCCTTCGGCATAGCGGGTTCCCAAGCCGCCGGCCTGATGGCCGTCCAGGACGGCGCCATGACAAAATCGTTTCATTCCGGGCGTGCGGCACAAAGCGGCGTCTACGCGGCACAGCTCGCGCGGCTTGGCTACACCGGCATACCCGACGTGCTGGAAGCGGATTACGGCGCCTTTTTCAGTTCCTTCGTCGACGAGTGGTCGGAGCCGGAACTGACCGCGGATCTGGGAACGCGCTGGGAGACGCTGCGGGTGGGTTTCAAGCCGGCGCCCGCGTCGAACGGCAGCATCTGCGCCATGACCGCCATCGATCAGATCATGCGCGAGCACGGATTGGCTGCGGCTGATATCGAAAACATGACCGCATTCGTGAGCCACAATACCTTGCACCACTGCGGCTGGCCGTATGAAGCGGATCGGATCCAGGGCGTATTGTCAGCACAAATGAACCTCCGCTATGGCATCGCCGTCATGGCACTGGAGCGCGACTACGGCGTCGCGCAATTTCACGAGAACAAAATTCGCGATCCCGAGATTCTCAAATTCATTGCCCGCATCGGGGTCGAACATGAACTGAAGTTCGAGGGCGACAACGGGCGCTATCGCGTTGCCTGCAGGCTCGTTGTGCGATTGCGAAACGGAACGGAGCACGAAACCACGGTGCCCCTATCGCAGGGGAAGCCCGGAAGACCCGATGCCGGCCGAGCAACTCATGGCGAAGTTCCGGACCTTGACGAAGCAAATTGACGGCCGGCAATCCGGACAGATCGCCGAAATTGTATCTCACATCGAGGATTGCGAGAATCTGACAGAGCTGTCGGGATTGCTGACGGTCGATGGACAGTAGGGTGGGCAAAGGCGCGCGTGCCGTGACCTTACAACATACTCGATCGTCCGAACGCGCGCCGTGCCCACGCGCCCCGACGTGCGTGTTGGTAGCGGTCGCGTGGGCACGGCGCCACGAAGGGCCGTTGCATAATCGACCATTGTGCCAGGCGCCTTTGCCCACCCTACGAATCCAACATTTTGTTTGAGGCAAGATGTACCGCATCGCGTAGGGCGCAATCACTTTATTATTGCGCCGCTTGTCGCTCATCGCAGGTAAACCGCCGCTTCGCGTCCCGTCCGAGCAATATCCTTCTGCCGATCGAATTCTGCGCGCCGTTGCCTGATTTCCTCCGGCGAAAGTCGTGCGATGTTGCTGTAATCGAGCTTCCAGTCCGGATTGTCGCTCCAGACCAGCGGCGACTGAACGGTGGTGCGCGGCGCCGGTGCGCTCTCGATCACCCGCAAAGCGAGATCAAGCGTGAAGACTTCCGACGCGGGATCGTGCGGACGGCCCGCCGCGTTGCCGAGCGGGAAATCGGAAAACAGAAATCGCGGCACACCGACATATTCGACGATATCCTTGGCGCACCCCATGACGATGGTGGAGATGCCGTTCTCCTCAAGCATGCGCGCCGCCAGGCTGACGCTCTGGTGACAGACCGGGCAATTGGGAACGAGGATCGCGGCATCGACCTCATCGGCCTTGCAGCGCGCGACGATCTCCGGGCAGTCGACATCGAGCGTCACGCGATGGCTGCGATTGGTTGGCAGGCCATGAAAGCGCGGCGCCACAGATCCGATCCGGCCTTCGGCAGCGCTTTGACGCAGCGCCGTCAGCGGGAAATAGGCGCTGAGATCCTCGGCTGTCGTGTGCTTGCGATCAATGGCGATATGCGAGATGCGCAGATCGTGGTCTTGCGCCGTGTCGCCCGAATAGACGGTGTAGAATTTGGCCGCGGCATTGTAGGGGGCTCCCGGCCCCTGATCGCCCTTGTCCGGCTGGTAGGGGGCCGCGGTCGTAATGACGGCGAGACGGGAACAGGATAGCGGTTTGACCAACGCATGGAACGGCACGCCCGCGTAATGGGCCCACTCATACGCTGCCCCATACCCCAGCGCCTCGTAGTAAGTCCGTATCCGATCCAAGTAGGGGATGGGCGCATCGTGGGCAGCCGCGAAGCCAAAACTGCTGCCGCGATCAGCCGTCATTGGATCACGCGCCATTGATCGCCTCCAACTGACCGCGACCGCCGTCCTGCCGCTCTCATGTTCATGAGAGATTCTCTTTGCCCGGCCCTTCGGGATAGACGCGTCGAATGATGTTACCCAGCGTGTCATTCAAGCTGGCGCGTCGGATCAGTGTAATATCCGATACACTTGGCGTCGGGGTTGTACCACGCGGCGACTTGCGGAAAAGGTCAGGACGCTCCAACGCGAGGTGCAGCAGGTTCGCCATTCCGTCCGACGGCACCGCTTTCGCCGTCTCGTATTTGTAGAAGGCGGTCGGTCCGCCGCCGAAGACCCGCCCGGCTTCCCGCTGCGACAGCCCAACCGCCTCGCGGGCTGCCCGGATCGTCAACGGCGAAATCGGCGAGCCCTTGGCGCGGGCCATCACTTCGTGCAGCGCCGCGTCGTGAAAGGCGTTGTCCTCGCCTTCCAGCACACCTTCGTCGCAGACCTCGCAATGCCAGCCGGGCTGCTCATAGGTCAGCGAATGACCTTGAAACGTAACGGTCTCATTCATCACACCGCGCCGCATGACCCCGCTACAAGCCGGGCAGCGTCGCGTCATTGTCTGTTTCTTGCTCACGTACCCCACAGGTGATTGGTTCCCCATTTTCCCAATACGGATTGATTGGGCCCTGACCCCGGACTGCATCTTCGCGGATGGTCCATTCAATAAAGTCGTTGGGGCACTCTGCACCAATGGAAATCTGCCAAAATGTCGAGATGGTCAATGGGGGTGTCGACTCATGTCCTTGATGGTCAAATTGGCGCTTGCAGGCGTTATTTTATTGGCACTTGGTGGCGACGGCGCCTTGGCGCAAGGCTGCACCGCCATAGCCAGTTGTTCCACAGCGGACACCTGCCAGCTCGGGCTCTTCGGGCGGCATTGCGGGGAACAGCGCTATCCATGAGCGGCCTGATGGTAAACGAGGTTATGAACCGCCCCTCAACAGACATTGGGTTCGCAGGATCCGTGGAATCGGCAACTATGGAACATTGTGATCGGCATCGTCAGGTCAGTCCGGCTTCGCACCCGAGAACTTCACCACCTTGACCCACTTCTCGGTTTCTTCAACCAGGAGCCTTCCAAAGTCAGCGGGCGAGCCCGCGAGCGCAGTGCCGCCCATATCCGCAAGTCGTGCTTTCATCTCGGGATCCACAAGGCTCGCGTTGATCTCCGTGTTGAGCTTGTTGACGATCTCGGCAGGCGTGTTCTTGGGTGCACCAACTCCGTACCAGTCGCTCGCCTCGTATCCAGGCACAAATTCGCTCAATGTCGGAATGTCCGGCAGTCCGTCCCATCGCGTCGCGGTGGTCACGGCCAGCGGGCGCAACGTGCCGGCCCTGAGGTACTCAATCGACGCGGGCGGGGTGCCGAACATGACCTGCACCTGCCCGCCGATCAGATCGGTAATTGCCGGCGCTGCGTGCGTGGCAGCCCGTAACGAGGAAATGGCGGACGAGCGACGCATCTCAAGATCAGGGGCGACTTCATAGTCGTCCGCGGAGCGGGTGCGGTGTCGATCAAATCCGGCTAATATGGAACAGGACTTATCGAGCCGAAGGGAGCTTATGATGACAAAACGAACAACTATATTGGTCGCGGGCATTGTGATCGCAATGGCGGCATGGGGACAAACAGACGCGCAGGCGGCGGATGTCATCATCTACGCCAACCAGGGCGCGGCGTCTGGTATCCGCGATCTCGCTGCTGGTTACGAGAAGGCGACCGGAAACAAGGTGGTCATCGTTACGGCCCAGGGTGCCGCGTTTAATGAAAAGGTCAACGCCAATGAGCCGGGCGACGTCGTGACTGGGTTCCTGCCGGCCGGCCTTGACGACCTCGTCAAGAGGGGAAAGGCGGTTGAAGGCACCGTCGTTGAGTTCGCCCGCGCCGGCAACGGGGTCGCCGTGAAGGAGGGCGCGCGCAAGTGGGACATCAGCACCACTGATGGCTTCAAGCGCGCGATGCTCGAAGCGAAGTCGGTCATGCACAGCAACGCCGGGACCGGACCTTACAACACGCGGATGTTTCAGAAGCTCGGCATTTACGATCAGATCAAGGACAAGATCAAATTGAGCGAGGGCCGCCCCGTGGCCTCCTACGTGGCCTCCGGCGAAGTCGAGATCGGCATCCAGCAGACCAACGTGATCCAGCCGTTTCCCGGCACCGTCTACCTTGGGCCGCTGCCGCCCGACCTGATGGAGTATGGCCGCTTCGGCGCCGCCGTGATGACAGTCTCAAAGAACAAAGAAGGTGCGCAGGCACTGATCAAATTCATGATGGATCCGGCGAACCATGCGCTGATCCGCAAGAGCGCGATGGAGCCGCCGGCGCGGTAATGCCAGGCACTTGCGGATCTGCTTGAACTGGCGGACGGAGGCGACACATGCTCGCGACCGCTCTTCGACGACAAATGCTGTACGCCGCCGGCGGGCTCATCCTCCTTGGGGGCCTGTCGGTCGCGACGGCTGCACGCGGCGCCGAGCCGGTTGAAAGCTTTCCTTCGCGGCCGATTCATATCATCCTGCCGTTCACCCCGGGTGGCGGCACCGACGTCATCGCCCGCAAGCTCGCGCCGGGCATGCAGCAGCGCCTCGGGCAGTCGGTCGTTATCGACAATCGGCCGGGCGGCAATGCCCGCATCGGCGCGAACCTGGTCGCGAAGTCCGAGCCCGACGGCTACAATTTACTGCTGACAACGAGCGGCGCCTTTGTCATCGCACCGTTCATCGGCGGCAGGCCGCCCTACGATTCGCTCAAGGACTTCGCGCCGATCACCGTTATTGCCCGCAGCCCGATCCTCATCGTCGCAGGGCCGAAGGCGCCGATCGCCTCCATTGCCGATCTCGTCGCGTTCGCCAAGCGCGCGCCCGGCAAAGTCACCTACGCGTCCAGCGGCGTCGGCGGACCGCCGCATCTCGCAGCCGAAATGCTCAAGCAAGCGGCGGGATTCGATATGCTGATGATCCCCTACAGCGGCACCGGCGACGTCAACGTGGCACTGCTGCGCGGCGACGTCGACATCGCGGTCGGCGCGCTGGCAGCGGTCTTGCCGCTCTTGCAGCAGAAGGACGTGAAGGCGCTGGCGGTAACGAGCGCCAAGCGTTCGTTCGCGCTGCCGAATGTGCCGTCGATCGGAGAAACCGTGCCGGGCTACGACCTTTCGGTCTGGTTTGCGATCGCGGCAGCCGCCGGGACACCGCGCCCGATTGTCGAAAAAATCAGAGCGGCCGTGCACGGCGCGCTCAGCGAGCCAGGCGTCACCGAGGCACTCGCGCGCGACGGCGCCGAAATTGAAACCAGCACGCCCGAGGAACTGAGCGCGATCATGCAGGCCGACTACGCCAAGTTCGGCGCTCTGATAAAATCGCTGAACCTCAAGGAATGAGGCGTTCGCAAAATCGGTTCGAAGACAACTTATTTCAACCTGGATGGAACAAATGACAGATGGTTTCCACACCTTGCCGGATGGGCATCGGCTTTATTGGCGGCTCGACGATTTCACCGATCCCTGGAAGAGCGCCCCGACAGTGCTCCTGATCCATGGTTTCGCCGAGACGCACGAAGCGTGGCGCGCCTGGGTGCCGCATCTCGTGCGCGAATACCGGGTCCTGCGCATCGACCGCCGCGGCTTCGGCAAGTCGGACCCGATGCCAAAGGATTTCGCCTGGTCGCTCGATCGCATGGTGGACGACACCGCGTCGTTCATCGAGGCTCAAGCGCCCGCGGGCGCGCATGTCATCGGTTGCAAGATCGCGACGCCGCTGAGCATTCGGCTGGCCGTAAAGCGGCCTGATCTGGTGAAAAGTCTTGTCCTCTGCGGCGGGCCTGCCACCGCGCCAAACGGCGAGCCCTGGGCGCGCCACATCGAAGAGCACGGCGCCAGGAGCTGGGCGGCAATGACCATGGATGCCAGAATGGGACCGGAGATGCCGGCGGAAGCGAAGACCTGGTGGACGGACTTCATGGGCGCGAGCCACACGTCCACGATGATTGGGTTTCTGCGCAATCTGTCGAAGATCGACGTGAGCGCCGACATGGAAGCGATCCGATGCCCGACGCTGGTGGTCGCAACCGACAGCGCTTATCGCCCGCTCTCGCAGGTCACGCCGTGGCAAAGCCGGATTCCGAATTCCCGCCTCGCCACGATCCCCAGCGGCGGTTTTCATCCCGCCGCGGTGGCGCCCGATCTCTGTGCCGGGACGGCGCTTTCCTTCCTGCGCGAGGTCGATAAAACGGCGCGCGCCGCAACGCATGCGGCGTGAGGTTTCTCTCTCCTCGTCGGTGCCCAAGCGATTTATGTGCTTATCAAGTAATGGACCGCTGCTATTTACGCGGTTCTTGCAGGGTCGCAGGCTTCGGCTCAGTATGATGTTTCTTCCAATAACTTCTGCAGACGATTCTCGAACAGGTTCAAAGATTTTTGAAATGTAGCCAACACTTCCTCGGCCAATGTCGAATCCGCTCCCGAGGCTCGCAACTCGTCCACACGTTTCTTGCGGCGAGAAACGATCCCGCGCGTGTAGGTCACGTAATCTTTGGCCAATGCAATGGATTCGTTTTTCAGCATGGCAGTGTGCTTTCGCAGCCACAATTCGATGGTGAACACTCAAGTTCGAATGATCGAACTCTTGAGACAATACATAGCGGCGTGATTGCGATCCGACTATTGAACAATGATATGTTGCAAGGGCGAGCATTCGTTCATTGCAGCCACAGGGTTGATACATTGGTATAAAAGCGGAACGATAAAATGGTCCGACCGTGCCGATGCCTTGGCGAGAGGCATAATTGAGCCTGACACCAAGCTAAGTCGAAACGCACAAATCCCCGATTCTCCTGCGCAGGACAAGGAAAGCCTGCGAAGAAGGCAGTTTCTAAGCTGTTGACCCATGCGCAACGGGAGGAACTGAAGTCACTGGCAGCGCTCCACGATGATGCCATCGATACCTCGGATGCGCTTCGAAGTACTGGCGGATCACGTGTTGCAAGGTCGGCCGTTCGCCGACATGACAGTGTAGCGTGATTTCCATCCGCTTCGGGGCGCCCGTGTCGCCGGACGACTTGAATGGTGGAAGCGCGTATTACTATCCGGAATGACAATTCCGCCTAAGAAATCGGGGGTATTGATTGTTGGAAATCAACCTGTCATTCGGTGAGAAAAGTCGCAATCAGCAAAGGGCTGGTTTGACCCCATACCTAAGTCTGGGCAGCAAGGGACCCCACTGATCGCGACGGCGGTGGCGGAAGGTTCGGTGTCGCGGAGGGTGGCGTTGATCGCATTCAAGGGATTGGTGACGAACAGCGTGTAGCCGCCCACTACTTCTGTATGAAGCGTTTCGGTACCTGTGGATGATTTTCAATTCTCCAACAATACTTTCCAAATTCAAGTTCGGAAGCGGTTGTAGCGCAGCGATGCTGCCCTACGGGCACGCATTTGTTCGGTCTCTCCAACTTTCCGTGATGCAGCAATACCATCCAGGCAGCAGTATTCCCAATCCATTCGGCGGACGACGAGCATATTCGACCGGAGACCAGAATCATGCAGCGTAAACTAAACGGCCACAATCATGCTCAATGCTCAGATAATTAATCAAAATTTCGATTCCGCAACCGACGAAGCGATTCAAACGCTCGTTCATGGCTTGGCCGGTGGTGCCGAGGCCACCAGAGAAGTTTGCACGTGGATTGCTCGAATGCACGATCGGCAATACGAGGGCAGATCCCTGACGGCGATGGAACATAGCGCGTTGACTTTCCTTCTTCGCAGCAGGCTCTTGGATTGTATCTCAAACGAGCAACAAAAACGGAATGCCGAGATCATCTTGGCAAAGAGCTGGCTGCACCTGACGGGAAAACATCACCATATCCTCACGGGCCGACTTCCGCGATCGACCTTGCGAAGAGCGGATCGCGAAACTCGGCTGATTCATATGGCGGCCTTCCAACCTTGCGGGCCCAAAGCTGCAGCATCGCAAAAGTCAATCGGTCGAGATTACATACCAGAGCTTTGCGACTTCATAGTCATTGCAGGATTGGCAGCGATCGCACTTGCCGGCATCGGCAAAGCGATACTGGGCGCCGCAGCGATGGGATACGCTATCTCGACCCTCGTCGAATATAGTATGCATCGATGGGCAGGCCATGGGCTCGGGGGACGATTCAGGTTGCTCATGAAGAAGTCAGGCTGGGTCGGACATGGAGCTTCAAATTATCTGGAGGCAACTTATCTGGGTCATTTTATTGTTCATCATGTGAAGACGTCCAACAAATATTACACGGCCCAATTTTCTTCCAATCCCTCGGGCCATCGATCGACGATCGATGCGGAACTCGATGCGCTAGGGACGATTGGTCGACAAATAAAAAGGACGGACTATGGCATGACGCTGACCCCGACGGGAGTTGTAGCGGGGTTATTGGTCACGCTGCCGATCCATGTGACCTTGATTTTGATCTTGTGTCTTGAACCTATTTCAGCCGTCGCGCTGATGGCGCCGTCTTTACTTCATGTGTGTGCTTCAAAGTACCTTCACCCCTATCTTCACAAGAGAAGGGACGAGTTAATGAACGGGGCGGGTCCGGTCGTGCGCTTTCTTTTAGGTACTCGGTATGCGGAATGGATTTCGCGTTTGCATTGGATCCATCACAAGGGAGGCGGAGGAAACTATAACCTTATTCCGGGCGCCGATTTTCTTTTTGGGGACTACCGAAAGCCCAACCTGGATTTAGTTTTCCGCATGCGAGCCGATCGCATTCTGGGAGCCGATTGGCGGGTTAGGTAGCAAGTAAGGGCCAGTCACTGTGGCTTGATGCCGGCGAACCTGATCACCTTGCCCCATTTTTCTGTTTCGTCGGCGATGAGCTTGCCGAACGCGGCGGGCGATCCCGGCATCGGCACGTATCCGAGGTCGGCGAGACGTGCCTTCAGCTTGGGATCG
>Ga0209488_10004784_pt1 | contig 10491 bp, 10 predicted proteins | sample Rivendell_Oct201_8_FD_188349 | JGI IMG/M metagenome (GOLD analysis project Ga0209488, IMG submission 188349) | Vadose zone soil microbial communities from the Eel River Critical Zone Observatory, Northern California, USA -... | ecosystem: Environmental > Terrestrial > Soil > Vadose zone >... | reverse complement strand
ATTCGCCAAGCCATTCGCCATGCCATTCGCCATACCATTCGGTTTCAGCCGGTAAGTCTTTTTGTTATGGATCGGGAAACATCAGGGAGGACTTCATGCTTGTGCCGCGCTTGTTTCCGCTCGCATTGGTCGCGGCCATGCTGGCTCTATCGCCCCTCACCGCCCGGGCCGACTATCCGGATCGGCCGATCACCGCGATCGTGCCGTTCGCGCCGGGTGGTCCGGCCGACATCATCGGCCGCATCCTTTCGACCTTCATGCCGCAGACGCTCGGACAAAGCGTCGTCATTGAAAATCGCGGCGGCGCGGCCGGCAACATCGGCATGGGACAGGCCGCACGGGCGAAGCCGGACGGCTACACGCTGCTGATGACCTCGACCGCGATCTCGGTGAACACCGCGCTGTTCAAGAACCTGCCCTACGATCCGATCAAGGACTTCGCCCCGATCTCTGAGCTGGTGAATGCGCCGAACGTGCTGGTGGTGCGTCCGGACTCCGGCATCAATACGATCGCCGACCTGGTCACGCAGGCGAAGGCCAATCCGCAGAAGTTCAACTATTCGAGCCCGGGCGCCGGCACCAAGTCGCATCTCACGGGCGAGCTGCTCAAGCTGCGCGCCGGCATCCAGATGGTACATGTGCCGTTCCGCGGCGCCGGGCCTGCTGCGCAGGCGGTGCTGGCCAACACGGTGCAAGTCGGCTCGGTCGCGCTGGCGGCGGCCGAGTCGTTGATCAAGGATGGCCAGCTGCGCGCACTTGCGGTCACCAGCGAGAAGCGCTGGTTCTCTCTGCCGGACGTTCCGACCATGATCGAGGCCGGCTATCCGGGCTTCATCTCCGACACTTTCAACGCGCTGTTGGCGCCCGCTGCGGTGCCGCCCGATATTCTGGCGGTGCTGGTGCGCGAGAGTCGCGCCGCGTTCCAGAAGCCCGAGGCACGCGAGCAGGCACGCAAGGCCGGTTTTGAAGTCGTGGCTGGCACGCCGGAGCAGCTCACCGCCCGCATCACGGCGGAGATTCCGTCGGTGCGCGAGCTCGTCGAAAAGGCGGGCATCAAGCCGGAATGACGCGCAAGATGCTTCGCCCCATTGTCGCGATGCTGGCCACCGTGCTGATTGCGGTGGCGCCGGCGTCGGGGCAGGACGTTTATCCGAGCCGCACGATCAAGATCATCGCGCCGTTTCCGGCCGGCGCGCCGGTCGATTCCGTTGCGCGTCTCATCGCCGATCGCCTGGAGCGCGCCTTCGGGCAGCCGGTCGTGGTGGAGAACCGCGGCGGCGGTGGTGGCATCGTGGGAACGAACGCAGTCGCGAAATCGCCGCCCGATGGCTACACGCTGCTGCTCACCTCGACATCGCCGATCGCGGCTGCGCCGGCGCTGAACAAATCGATGCCCTATGACGCGGCCAAGGACTTGGCCCCGATCTGGGCGATCAGCGCCAGCGGCCTCGTCGTGGTGGTCAATCCGGCGCTGCCGATAGGAACGCTCGCCGATCTCGTGCGCGTAGGGCGCGAGCAGCCGGGCAAGCTGTCGTTCGCCTCGTCGGGACACGGAACCTCCCAGCACCTCGCGGGCGAGCTGTTCATGGCGCGCACCGGCGCCAAGCTGGTGCATGTCCCTTATCGCGGCGGCTTTGCCGGCACGACCGACCTGATGGCGGGTCACGTGCAGGTGATGTTCGATTCGCTCGGCAACGTGCTCAACAACGTTCGATCGGACAAGCTGCGGGCGCTGGCGGTGCTGCGTGACAGGCGCAGCCCGCAGCTGCCATCGCTGCCGACCGCGGCCGAAACGGGTGTCAATGGCGTTGAATTGGGCGGCTGGCTCGGACTGTTCGCACCGGCGGGCACGCCCTCGGCGATCCTTGACAAGCTCGCCGCCACGCTGGTTTCTGGCATGCGCGAGCATGCTATCATGGCGCGCCTGATCGAGCTCGGAAACGAGGACGATGTCATGACTGGAGACGTCGTCATGCGACGGCTTGCCGAGGACAAGGCGCTGTTTGCCGAGATCGTGGAGAAGGCCGGCATCATCCCGCAATGACCGGCCGCGATGCAGACGCCCCCTCGGTCCTTCGCTTGTGCATCCAAGCGACTTGTTCGTCCAAGAAAACTTGTTCGTCCAAGAAACTTGTTCGTCCAAACAACATGTGAGTCTGGAAAGAGATGAGTCTGGAAGACAAATTCGCCTGCGCCGAGTTGATCCAAGCCTGGGGGCTCTATCGCGACCAGTGCCGCTGGGACGAGCTGTTGTCGACCTTCCATCCCGACGGCGAGATCGCGGTGTCCTGGTTCCGCGGTCCGTTCCACGAGTTTGTCGAGCATTGCAAGCGTGGCGGCCCGTCGAAGCACCTGATCTTTCCGCCGCTGGTGCGGGTCGCGGGCGAGCGCGCGCTCGCCGAGACCAGCATTATGATTTTGGTGCGGCAGGCCATCGAGGGCATGGCGGTGGACATGACTTCGCGCGCGCGTTTCCTCGACCGGCTGGAACGGCGCGAGGGCGAGTGGCGCATCCTGGAACGTGCCGCGATCTACGAGCAGGACCGGCTCGATACGGTCGAGCCGTCCACGGCATTCGGCATGGTGATGAAGGCGTCGAGCGCGCAAGACTATCCCGAGCCCTATCGCTACATGGCGCTGCGGCTTGCGTCCGCCGGCCGCGCGCTGGTCGAGCCGGTGCATCACGACGGATCGGCGCACACGCGTGAGCTCTATGCACGCTACGAGGCGTGGTTCGCGGGCGTGCCGCCGAATTGAAGATTCCTGCACCACCTGCAGCAGGTCGGCCAGGACGTTCAAATCGAAAAGCGGCATTGGCGACGCGTCTATGGCTTGGTATCTAGGCTTGCACTTTGCGCGCGTTTGTTTCAGGCATTTCGCCATGGTCTCAAGCGACCCTCAGATCGGCGTAAATTCCGTCGCGCCGCCGCTATGTTACTGATTCTTGACGTGCGCTATCGCCAATAGTACGAATCAGTGGGGCCAAGGCCAGCTTGTTTTCACGGCCGATAATGACAAACGTACGGGTTGGGGCGAGCAGGGACGATATCCGAACCACGGCTGCAGCAGACGACAGCGCTTTGCGCTTCGGCTGGGCGGCCATCGACGCGCAGCGTCCGGATGAGGCAGCGCGCGTTGCGTGCGCGGTGCTGAGCCGGCATCCGCAGCATTTGAGCGCGCTGCATCTCCTCGGGCTCGCGCTCCTGATTCAGAAGCGTCCACGCGAGGCGGTGGGACCGCTAACAGAGGCTGCGCGCAACAGCACCGATCCGCTGCTCGAGACCCACTATGCGCTTGCGCTGCGCGACGTTGGGCGCAAGGACGAGGCGATCACGTGGCTTGAGCGCGCGATCAGCCGCCGGCCTGTATTCGCGCCGGCGTTCCACGAGCTTGGCCTCATCCTTTGCGGTCTGCGCCGCTACGACGAAGCCGCAGCTGTCCTCAAGCAAGGGACCGAGCTCGCGCCATCGGTGTCGGAGCTCTGGGTCGAGCTGGGCGGTGTCCATATCTGCAGAGTCGATCCGGCAAACGCCAAGGTCGCGTTCGCGCGCGCGTTGGTGCTCGCGCCCAGCCATGTGCGCGCGCTGCACGGATTCGGCACCGCGCTCCTGCTCGAAGGCGAGTGCGGACTCGCCGCCGACCAGTTCCGGGACGTGCTGGCGCACCGCCCGGAGCATCTTCGCGCTCGGCTCGATCTCGCCCACTGCCTGCTCGAGCTCGGGCAGTTCGAAGCGGGCGTTGCGGAATTGCGGACGATCGTGCGCGCCGGGCCGCAGTATTGCGGCGAGGCGCTCAAGATGCTGGCGTCCTCGCGGCGCGGTCGGCTCTGGCTGCGCCCCAGCGCGGCGGCGGCGTTCCTGCAGGCGACCGATGTCGTCGACTCGATGAATGAGCGGCTCGATCACCGAGACCTCTGATGACGGAAGCCGCGTGGGGCCCCTTCCGGTGCCCGCCGTTCGTCGATGCGATGACCTACGTAGTGGGGGCCCTCACATCGGCCGCTCGATCTGCTCTCTGGCGCCGTCGGGAAGTGGATAGCGGTCGACCGCGAACAGGGCCGTAGTGCCGTGATAGTGCCCCATCAGGGCGACGAGCTCGACGATCGCGCGCTCGCCGATCCGGTCGGCCAGGGTCTTGAAGGTTGCGTCGCTCACCTGTCGAACGGACAGCAACTGCGTGAAAAAGTCGAACACCGCAGCCTCGTCCGCCGTCATCGGGTCGGGCCGCCGGCCCACTGCCATGGCATCGATGAAGGCGGGGCTGAGCCCAGCCTCGATGGCGTAGGCGCGATGCGAATACCAGACGTATTGGCCGCCCCAGAAGCGCGCAGTCAAAAGGATGACGATCTCCTTAAGCTTGTGCTCGACCGGGGCTTCGAAACGCAGATAGCGGTTGAGCGGCCGCGATGCCTTCGCCATCTCCGGGCTGCGCAGATTGATATTGGTCGGGCCATCGAGCGATTTCCGCCCGGTCGCGATCTCGGCGTCTACCACCGCCTTCTGGGCCGGATTGAGCTCCGCATAGGCGAGCGGGCGGAAGCGGCCACCCCGCAGCACGAAGTCGGGTTGAGCGGTCGCGATGGTTCCGGCGAGCGCCCCGAGCGCGAACATCATGGTGGCGATAACGAGCGTTCGACGCATGGCGATTCCTCCCTTGAAGCTTTACGGGCGAGGCTAGCGAAGGTGGCGAGCGACCGCCAGGGTGCCTCTGACCATATCGCCGCGCCATGCAGGCGCTGCTAAGCTGCGACCATGGGTCGGCGACCGGACATGCAAGGGGGTACCAGATGGCGCTGTCGAGAGTGTTGGTCGCGGTTAGTGTGCTGAGCATGGCGCTCGGGGCAGTGGCAGCGCAGGCGACCGAGATCGTCGTGCTCGGCACCACGGCCGCCAAGGAGGCGCTGATCGAGATCGCGCCACAGTTCGAGCATGCAAGCGGCCACAAACTCAACATCACATTCGGAAGCGGGCCGATCGTGCTTGAGAAAGTCAGGGCCGGCGTTGCCGGCGATCTGTTCATCGGGCCGGATGAATTCTCAGATCCGCTGCTCAAGGAGGGCAAGCTCGTTGCCGGCAGTCGGGTCGATTTTGCCCATTCGGGCGCCAGCATCGCGGTGCGCGCAGGAGCGCCGCGGCCGGACGTGAGCACGCCGGAGGCTTTCAAGGCCGCGCTGCTGAAGGCCAAGAGCGTCTCCTATAGCAGCGGTGCGAGCGGGCTTTTCCTCGTGCGCGTGCTGGAGCGGCTTGGCATCGCCAATGAGGTCAAGGCGAAGCTCGTGTCACCGCGGCCGGGCGAGGTGGTGGGGCCGGTTGTGGCGCGCGGCGATGCCGAGATCGGCATCCAGCAGCTCAGCGAGCTCTTGCCGGTTGCCGGCATCGACATCATCGGGCCGTTGCCGGCCGAGTTGCAGCGCAAGATCGCCTATGGCGCGTCGGTCCTGCCGGCAACGACGCAGCGACAGGCCGCACAAGAGTTTGTTAAATTCCTGCGCTCGCCGGAAGCGGCCGCGATCATCAAGAAGAAGGGAATGGAACCGGTTTAGACCACCAAAAAAAGACAAATACCGCGTCAGGTCATGTCACGATCCAAGACGTGAAGATCCAAGACGTGAAAGATCCAGACGTGAAACAAGGGAGGACGTCCATGCGTGCGATTGCGCGTTGCCTGCTTGCCATACCGGCTATCGTCATGCTCGCGAGCCAGGGAGCCCATCCCGCGGCCGCGCAGACCCGCGAGATCCCGAAATTCGAGGTCGACCCGTCCTGGCCCAAGCTGCCGAGCAAATATGTGTGGGGCCAGGTGTCGAGCGTCTCGATCGACGAGCGCGGCCATGCCTGGATCCTTCAGCGCCCGAGCACGGTGCGGGCGGATCAGCGTGACAAGGCCGCGCCGCCCGTGCTCGAGTTCGACGAGGCCGGCAATTTCATCCAGGCCTGGGGCGGGCCGGGGCAGGGTTATGAGTGGCCCGAGACCGAGCACGGCATCTACGCCGATCCGAAGGGCTTCATCTGGCTCGGGGGCAACGGCCGCACCGACCATCACCTGGTCAAATTCACGCGCGACGGCAAGTTCGTGCTGCAGATCGGCCGCAAGGGCCAGAGCAAGGGCAACAAGGACACCCAGAACGTCAAGCAGGCAGCCGACACGTTCGTGCACACGCCGACCAACGAGCTGTTCGTCGCCGACGGCTACGGCAACCGCCGCATCATCGTGTTCGATGCCGACACCGGCGCGTTCAAACGCATGTGGGGCGCATTCGGCAACGAGCCGCTCGACAATGTGCCGGAGCCCGCGAAAGTACCCGAGGATCAGCGCATCCCCGCCAAGGAGGCGACCGGCAACGGCCCCGATCAGTTCGTGCAGCCGGTGCACGCGGCCCGCGTGTCGAAAGACGGCCTCGTTTACGTCTCCGACCGTGGCGGCAAGCGCGTGCAGGTGTTCACGCTCGAAGGCAAATACGTCAACCAGGTCTTCATCGATCGCTATTGCGAGGCGCCGCATTGCGGTAACGGCCAGACCGTCGCCAGCACTGCTTTCTCGCACGATCCCGAGCAGCGGTTTCTCTATGTCGCATCACGCAGCCCGGCGCGAGTGTGGGTGCTCGACCGCAAGACGCTCGAGCCGCTCGACTCGTTCGGGCGCAATGGCATTGCGCCCGGTGAGTTCTATGTGATGCATCACATGAACGTGGATGCGAAAGGCAATCTCTATGTGACCGAGGTGCAGGACGGCAAACGGATCCAGAAGTTCGTGTTCAAGGGCCTGACCAGCCGATAAAGCTGCAGTCCGGTCCCAATGGGAGGAGTGCCATGCGCTATAGTGCCATGCGTTCGAGTGACATGCGTTATCTCGTCGGACTTTCCGCCATCTGCATGACGCTGGGTGGTGCGGTTGCCATCGCGCAGCAGAACCAGTTTCCACTGGCGGCGCCGGCTGGCGTCGACAGCAAGGCGCGCGAGACCGCGCCCCCTGGTGCTGTGAACCAGGGCCCCTATGACATGAATGCCTGGAAATACGGGTCTGCGTTCAATCCGCCGGCGGGCACCAAGATCTGGAACCCGGTCAAGATCAAGATGATGCAGGGCGGCAAGGTGACCGGCGGCACGGTGCGCGGAGCCGCCGACCCGACCACCTATTGCGCGATGGCGAATGCGGGCTACGACTTCATCTGGACCGAGATGCAGCACGCGCCCACGACCTGGGACAACGCCGTGAAGGCCTGGACCAGCTGCCCGCGCGCCAAGGCGGTGCCCGGCGCCCGCGTCGCCTACACGGACGAGAAGGAAATTCAGCAGGCGCTCGACGGCGGCGCGCTGGTGCTGGTGGTGCCGACCGTCGATACGGTGGCGGAAGCGATCCAGGCGCGGGACTGGGCGTTCTTCCCGCCGCTCGGCAAGCGCAGCCTTGGCGGCGGCGCCGCCTTCGCCCCGGAGATGTGGGGCAGCGTTCCGGGCGGCTATCGCAATACCATCAATGACAATCTGGTCCTGGTCTTGATGATCGAGACGCTCGAGGGCCTCAAGAACGCGGACGAGATCGCCAAGGTGCCCGGCGTGACCGCGATCTTCGCGGCGAGCAGCGACCTCGGCAACTTCTCAGGCTACCGCCAGGGCGACCCGGACTACGAGCGCGCCATCAACATGGTGCACGACGCCGCCATCAAGGCCCGCGTCAGGCTTTGCGGGCCGCTGGCCTGGAAGGACCGGCCGGATTTCACCTGCTTCCAGGCCGGCAACGAGATGGCACAGATCGCCCGCGGCGCCCGCGCCGAGCTCGGCGACCTCCACAACACCCAGGGAAAGCCGGAGGTTGGGCCGTTTGCCGCCAGATGACGTTACCGGGTGATTGGCTGATGCTGACCAGCTGACGCTCACAAAAGGAGAAGGGCCGCCCCTCTCGAGGCAGCCCTTCCATTGTCAGACCGTGGTCCGGCTGACGCCGTGCCGTCGCGCAACTAGGCGACGCGGACCTCGTGAGAGGCAAGGATCCAGTTCACGGATGCCGGCGACCGCGGCGATAGACAATGAGACACTGGATCACCTCCTTTCGGTTGTTAACGACCCCCGCAATGTAGGGGGTGATTCTTGATTCTGGAAGGTCGAATTTTGCTCATTTTCAGGCGCTTCGCAGCCTAGCGTGTGGGCGTGCCATGAAAGCGACAGAAGTATGAATCGAGGCTGCACTGCCGCGCGCACCTTCCTAATCCCCGTCATCCAGAGGCGCCCGCGCATCACATGACGCGCATCGCAATTGACACCGACGTGCGCGGGCCTCGAAGGATTGCGGCCCGGGCCGTCACCCTTCGAGGCTCGCCCGGCCGCAAGACGCCGGGCGAGCGCCTCAGGGTGACGGAGGCGTAGAGTGCTTGGTACAATTAAAACGCCAACGCTCTATTCGCCCGCGATGATTGCCCGCGTCTCCTCGACCACCTCCCTGGGCGTCGCGTAGAGGTCCTTCAGCAGCGCCTCGATGCTCTGCCAGCGGATCGGCTCGACGTCGAGCTTCTTGGCCTTCATCTCGGCCAGCAGCGCCGGGTCGGCCATGGTGGCGTCGAAGGCCTTGCGCAGGGCGGCGGCGCGATCGGCCGGAATACCGGGCGGCGCCGCGAACGGGCGCCCGAGCGTCTGGGCGTTGAGCACGAACTTGAAGATCTGCTTCTGCCGCTCGCTGGTCGCGAACTCCATGATGGCGGGCACGTCCGGCAGCTCGGGTGAGCGCTCGAGCGCGAGTACGTTGAGGAGCTTGATCTTCTTCTCCGCGACCCAATCCGGCTTAGAGATCTTGATGCTGGAATAGGCCCAGCCGCAGCGCCCATCCAGCTCCCCGCGCTCCACCGCGAGAATGAGCTCGGCGCCGCCTGGATATCCCGAAACGAGATGAATCTTGAGACCGAGGAGCTTCCTTAGGATCTTGGCATACATGTCCTCGTCCGAGCCGGGTCCGAGGCCGCCCAGCGTGAACTGGGTCTGCCTGGCGTCGGCCATATTGGTGACCTTGGGGTTGCCAAGGAGGCCACAGACCGTCAGATCGCTAGCCCCGCTGCCGAGCCAGGTGAATTTCGTGGCATCGAAGGCGGCGCCGCTCGCGCCCACCAGCGGCTCGATCACGGGTGATCGTGTCAGCGAGATCACGGAGCCGTCCTTGGGAGCGACGTTGTAGAGATGGTTGGCAGCCCGCATGCTGCCCGCTCCGGGCATGTTCTGCACGATGATCCGCGGCTGCCCCGGGATGTGCCGGCCGAGATGGTTGGCGACCACGCGGGCATAGAGATCAAAGCCGCCTCCCGACGAATAGCCGGTGATCAGCGTCACCATGCGATCCTTGTAGAAATCCTCGACCCCATCGGCATGTGCGGGCAGCGTCAGGGCCGCAGCGAGGAGAAGGCCGCTCAGGATGTTCAAACCGGGAACGCGCATTGTCGGCCTCCTCGCGCCTCAAGTGGCGGATTTGGGAATTGGCGCATTTGGATTAACGAGCAAAACACGGGCCAAGGCAATGCTTGGTGCTGAAATGCTTGGTCCTGAAATGCTTGGCACTGAAAATCTTGCCGCTGAAACAGGCGGGCTGAACCGGTTTGGCGGACAGGTGATCAGCGTGCGTTGCCGGCAGCGGTGCCGCGGCCTGGAACGTAGCCGAGCTTGCGCGCCGCGAGTGCCAGCTCACAGCCTTCGCAATAACGGGGGTCTTTGAAGTCGATCCAGTTGTGCGCGTAGATGTGCTCGGCCGCGATGCCGTAGCGCTCCTGCAGGAATGGCAGCAAAGTCAGCCACGCAGTCACTTGCGCCGGCGTCACCAGCTTCGCCACATCGGGAAAGTTGCCGACGAACTCGACCCCGAGCGAGCTCGTCCTCACCACGACGTGATAGGTCTTGGAGTTGTCGATATATTTGTTGTCATTGCGGTTGGCACCGTCGCCATGGGTGGGGATCGCCGTCTCGGCCGTCGACCAGAGCACGGTTCCATCGGTTTCCACCCAGATGGTCACGCCGCGTTTGGTTGGCTCCTTGAATTGCTGCATCGCTAGCGCCCGGGCAGTGCCCGGCGGCCCTTCGGTCTGGTGGGCGATGATGTGCTTCCAATGACGCGCGTCGGCTGGATTGCCCAGCGGATGCAGATATTCGATCGTGAGATTGGGAATCCGCGGCTGGCCGGATTGCCGTGCCAACGCGGCAAAGGCGACCGCGCTTGGCTGCGCGGCGGTTGTTCCGAGGGCGAAGCCGAGCAGAAACAGCGGCAAAATGATTCGCGTGACATCATTGTGGCCGCGCATCGAATCTCCTTTGGCGGCGATCGTAATGGTATGGCTATGGTGCCAAGCGGCTGATCTGATTCGACAATAGCTGATGGTCGTGGAGCGAGTCAGCCTGCCGTCTGCTGAATCAAAAGATTGTGCTAGGTTGAATGCACGAATCAATAGAGGTCGCCCATGAACGTCATCGTCTTCGCTTCGCGCAAAGGCGGCTCGGGCAAGAGCACGCTCGCTGCTCATCT
>Ga0209488_10004782_pt1 | contig 10492 bp, 12 predicted proteins | sample Rivendell_Oct201_8_FD_188349 | JGI IMG/M metagenome (GOLD analysis project Ga0209488, IMG submission 188349) | Vadose zone soil microbial communities from the Eel River Critical Zone Observatory, Northern California, USA -... | ecosystem: Environmental > Terrestrial > Soil > Vadose zone >... | reverse complement strand
GCTCCGACAAGGAGCGGCTCCTCGATCTGGGCCGAGCGCTGGGGTTCCACGCCCGCTGGCTCCAATACAAGCCGCTCAAGGACCCGGACACCGGGGTCCGCGTCGAGGCGTGGCATTGGGATGTCTGGGGAGAAAAACTGCGCCTGCTCGATCCTACGTAACCTCTTCGACATCGCGGCGGGGCGCGCGAACGCCCGGCCACCAGTTCCATCGCCCCGCGATATGCATGATCGCCGGCACGAGCACCATGCGGATCAACGTGGCGTCGAGCAGCACGGCGACCGCAAGACCGAATCCAATGAACTGCACGGCGAGCACGCGCGTGAACGCAAAGCTCCCGAACACGATGATCATGATCAGTGCCGCGAAGGTGATGGTGGACGCGGTCGTCGACAGACCTTCCATCGTCGCATGATCGTTGCGCCCGGTCTTGTCGAACACTTCTTTCACGCGCGTCAGCAGAAACACTTCATAGTCCATCGACAGTCCGAAGACGGTCGCGAACACGAGGACCGGCACGACGACAAAGATCGCTTCCGTCGGACCCTCGAGCCCGAAAAGGCTGGCGCCGTAACCATGCTGGAAGACCAGGACGGTGATCCCGAACGCGGCGCTCACGGACACGCAGTTGAGCACGACCGCCTTGAGCGGGACGAGTACGGAGCGGAACGCGATCAGCAGCATGATGGCGGTGACGCCGAGGATCATGGCGACGATGCCGGGGAAGCGCGCGAGCAGATTCTCCTGCAGGTCGAGGCTCGATGCGGCAAAGCCTCCGACCACGACCTCCGCCTCGCGCAAGCGCGCGCTCCGGCCGATCGTGTGACGCACGTGGCGCGCGAGATCCATCATGCCGGTCAGCGACACGGAATCCGCGGCGATCACATCCATCAGCGTCGTGCGGAGGTCGCCGCTCAAATAGGCGTTGAAGAACTCGGGATAGCGCTCGCGCACCGCTTCCGGGTCGCCGTAGAACATCGCGAGCTGCAGTGTGGACATGCCGGGCCGGAGCGTCGAGACGCCGCGCACCTCCCGCACGCGCGGATCCTTGGCGATCGAGTCACTCAATGCCTTGAGTCCCGGGAGCCGGCGGCCCGACAACGCGGACTCGCCCGCGGGCAGCTGGACCACGACCCGCAGCGGCTGGATGACGCCGCTCGCCCCCATTTCGCGCAGCGCGGCGAGCCCCTGTCCCGATTCTGCGTCCGGGGGAAACCAGTTACGGGCGGGGAGCCCGATCTTGATTTGGGTCAGCGGAAACGTCAGCAGGGCGGCGACGAGGCCGCCGCCGAGGATGGCGCGCCACGGATGGTGACCGAGCGAGCGCGCCCAGCGTTCCCACCCCTGGGGTGTGTGAATCCAGGCGAGCATCCGCGCGAGCCATTTCGGCCGGTCGATATCGCGGCCCAGGATCGCGAGCGCCGCAGGCAAAAATGTCGTCGAGAGCAGCACGGCCACCGCTACCACGATGAGCCCGCCGACACCGACCGACCGGGTCTCGGTGAGCGGCGTGAGAATCAGCGCCGCGAATCCGACCACGACTGTCAGTCCCGACGTCACCACAGCCGAGCCCGCCGTCTGAATGGTGCGTATGGCGGCGTCGGTGGGTGACAGGCCGCGGTTCAGCTCCTCGCGGAAACGCGTGACGATGAGCAGAGAGTAGTCGATGCCCACCCCCAGGCCCACCATCGTGGTGATGTTCAGCACGAAGACCGACATGGTCTGGAACTGCGCGGCGATGGCGACGATGCCGAGCGCGATCGTGATCGCGAGCACGCCCACGATGATAGGAAGCGTCGCGGCGACCAAGGCGCCGAAGGCGAGCACGAGCACGGCCAGCGTCAGCGGCAGCGCGCGCTCCTCGCCGTGTCGGGTGTCCTCCGCGCTGATCGTTCGGACATCGTAATCGAGCGCGGGATTCCCGGTGACTTTCACGTCGAACCCGTCCGCGCGCGGCAGGCGCGCCAGCGTGCTGCGGACCGTCTCGCGCAGATCGGGGACGACCGTCCGGCTCACGTCGCTCGTGCTGGCCGGCGTCAGCGCCGCAATGAGAAACGTCGTGCGGCGGTCGGCACTGACGAACGTCGATTCGCCGATGCTGCGGACCGAGACGACCTGACTGATGTACGGCTGGTGCGCGAGTGCCGCCGACACCGAATCGATGACGGCCACAAATCGCGGGTTCGTGTAGCGCACGGGCCCATGGACCACGATCGCCACGTATTCCGCGATCGGATTCGGAAACGATTCGCGGATCAGCAGGCCGGCGCGAGCGGATTCCGTTTGCTCGACGTTCATGCCGCGCACGGCAAGGACCCGCTGCACGTGGGCGGCCTTCGGGACGAACAGCAACGCGAGCACTGCCCACGCGCCGATCACCCAGCCGCGCCAGCGGACGAGCTGCCTCGCGGGTAACGCGATCACCTACGATCCAAGCACATGCGGGCCACAATCATAGAGACGTGCGAAGTGCAAAGCTAGCGGCGCAGCCCGCGATCTCCGCATATTGCGCGCATGGTGGAACGTCGGCTCACGGGGATGATCACCGCCGCCGTAGTGCTCATCGTCCTGTTCATTCTCTGGGACGCGTTTAAGCCCACGTCCCATCGTGCCGCGACCGCGGATCCCGATACTGACGCGCCGCTCAGAATCGTGGAGTCGCCGCCGCCGGCCGCCTCCCAAGTCCCGCAGCCGACGCCGCCGACCACGACCTCGCAGGGCAGTGCGATTCCCGCGGGTCCGAACGGTCGCGAGCCGTCCTACATCGAGCTGCTGGCGCGCTCGGAGACACGGCGCCGCATCCGGTCCAGCGGCTCGACCACCTATCTGGCTGAGATGCTCGAGACCAGCGGGGACTCTACGATTCGGCGCTGGGAGAATCGCACGGTCGCGCCGATTCACGTGTGGTTTGCGCCCACGCATGCCGCAAACTTCCAACCGGCGTTCACCAACGCGATCAAGTCAGCCTTCGGCCTCTGGACCAGCGCCGGCGTCCCCGTCCGGTTCGACTTCGACGGCGACTCGACGAACGCCGAAGTCACCGTGAAATGGCGCATTCAGTTCGAGATCGAGCGCACGGGGCAGACCGACGTCACGTGGGACGAAAACGGCCACATTCAGAGCGCGACCGTCACGCTGGCCACATTCGACCCCAAGGGCCGGCCGATGGACGCGGACGACATACGGGTCGTCGCGACGCACGAGGTGGGTCATCTACTCGGCTTGGATCACTCGAAGGACTCGACCGACATCATGTTCCCCACCGCGAAAGTGCGGGATCTGTCGGACCGCGATGTGCGCACGGTGATCCTGCTGTACCAGCTCACGCCGGGGAATCTGCGCTGAGCCGACGCACCATCACCATTTGATCGTAGCCCTGCTGTTGGTGTCTCTGCTGCTGCAGGGTTCGGCGGCTCCGGGGCATCCGGTCGGAGTCGACACGGCCGCGTTCGATAGCGCCGTGGCCGGTGGTGTCCAGCAAGGCGTGTATCCGGGCGCCGTCCTGGTCGTCGGCCGGCACGATGCGATCGTGTTCGCGAAGGGCTACGGTCGACTGACCTGGAGTGCCGCGAGTCCCGCCGTGAGCGTGGACAGCACGTTCTGGGATCTGGCGTCGCTGACGAAGGTCGTGGCCACGACGCCGTCGCTGATGCTCCTCGTCGAGCGGGGAACCGTCGCGCTCGATTCGCCCGTCGTCCGCTACGTCCCGGAGTTCAACAGCCCCGGGACCGCGGGCATCACGGTCCGGCACCTTTTGACGCACACCTCGGGGCTGCGCGGCACGCTGCCCCTGCGCGAGGCACGCGACAGCGCGGCCGCTTTGCTCATGGTACTCACCACGGTCCCGATAACCCCGCCGGGATCGCGCATGGTGTACTCCGATCTCAATGCGATTCTCCTCGGCGAGATCGTGCGGCGCGCGGGCGGCGCACCGCTCGACGTATTCGTCACGCGCGAAGTGTACGGTCCGCTGGGGCTCGACCAGGGACTGATCTTCCGGCCGCCGCGCCGGCTCGAGCGCCGGATTGCGCCGACCGGGCTCTGGCACGGACATCCGATCGCGGGCGTGGTCAACGACCCGAACGCCGCCAAGCTCGGCGGCGTGGCGGGCCATGCGGGCCTCTTTGCGACCGCGAGCGCGCTCGCACGCTACGCGCAATTCATGTTGAACGAGGGGGCGCTGCCGGATCATGCCCGGATACTAAAGAAGGAAACGGTCCATCAGTTCACGCAGATCGCGGTCGCGGCGCGCCGTGGGGTCAGTGCGCGCACACTCGGATGGGAAGCGTTGCCGACCGGCGAGGAGACCTCAAGCGCCGGCACACTGTTCGGTCCGCACAGCTACGGACACACCGGCTGGACCGGGACGTCGCTCTGGATCGATCCCGACCGCGACCTGTTCGTGTTGTTGCTCACCAATCGCGCCTACGACCCGAGGGTGCGCGGCTCGTTTACCAAACTGAAAGCAGTTCGCGGGCGCGTGGCCGACGCCGCCGCGCGCGCCGTCGATGGTCTTGGCCGCTGATCCAACGCTGATCTATGACGGGGAGTGCGGCATCTGCCAGCAGGCGGTCGCGCTGTTACGGCGCTGGGATCGGGAACATGTTCTGCGCTTCGTCCCGTTCCAGGACACAGCCGCGGTAGCCCGTTTCGGAATCGCGCTGCCGGCGCTCGCGGCGGCCATGCATCTCGTGTTGCCAGACGGCCGAGTGTATCCAGGGGCGGATGCCATCCCCGAGCTGCTCCGGCTGCTTCGAGGGAAACGCTGGTTGTCGCCTGTGTTTCGGATCCCCGGAGTCTTGCCACTCGCCCGTCGGATCTACGCCTGGATCGCTGTCCGGCGGCGCTGTCTGGTGCGCGGTATTCCAGGTCGCTAGGTTCGGCCAGGAGGAGAGACGTCTGTGACGACTGCTGTGCTCAGCGCTGAAACCGTTCGCCAGGCTTTGCGCCAGGTGAAGGATCCCGAGCTCGACATGAACATCGTCGACCTCGGCCTGGTCTACGACGTCGAAGTCGACGACGGCCTGGTCCGCATCAACATGACATTGACCTCACCGGGCTGTCCGGCGGGGCCCATGATCACGAACGACATCTACAAAGCCGTGCGCGCCATCGAGGGTGTGAAGGACGTCGATATCGATATCGTGTGGGAGCCGTACTGGACTCCCGAGCGGATCGATCCGAAGATCCGCGCGATGATGGGATTCTAGCGCAGCGCTTCGAGCAGCGCGTCGCCCAGCACCTCGATCTGCCACCGCCGCAGCTCGCCGATCTGCTCGAGCGCCGCGCGATCCGTCGGCCGAGCGCGCACCACGGCCTCCAGCGTTGTCCTGCCGCACAACACACCTGGTTCGAGTCCCAATTCCGCCGCCACCCGGTTGCGAACGGCTTTGACTTTCTCGAGGTGCGCATCGAAGCCGGCATCCTTCTGCGGCCGCGGGTGACGCTCGAGGCGGGGGAGCTCGCTGTCGGGGAGCGACTTCGCGCGCGCCACACCTTCGAGCAACGCATCGCCGTGACGCCTCGCCAGGGAGGTCGGGAGCTCGCGAATGGGTGTGAGGTCGGCACGCGTCGACGGCAGCGCGCGGCTGACGGCGATGAGCGAGTCGTTGCCGATAATTCGGAATGGTGCCTTGTCTTCTCGCGCAGCGACACTATCCCGCCAGCGATGTAACAGTCGTAGCGCCGCCAGACTACGCGGAGCCAGTCCTTTCGCGCCTTTGAGCCTCAAATAGGCGTCGTCTTCCCCGATTGTGGCCGGACCGGTCCAGCGCAGCGACTCGACGTGCTTGAACTCCTCCTGCGCCCAGGCGAGACGCCCCAGCGACTGCAGGCGCTGCTCCAGGGCGTCGCGCAACGGGAGCAGGTAGTGCGTGTCGGCCGCGGCGTACGCGAGCATCGGCGGGGTCAGCGGCCGGAGCGACCAGTCTGCTTTCTGGTGCTCCTTGTCGAGCTTCACTCCCACGTACTTCTCGAGCAGCGCGGCGAGTCCGATGGCCGGCTCGCCGGCGAGCTGCGCGGCGACGCGCGTGTCGAACAGGCGAACCGCGTGAAACCCGTAGTCACGGTCGAGGACGCGGAGGTCATAGTCGGCGTCGTGGAACACCTTCTCGAGCCCTGGATCGGCCAGTAGCGCTCCAAACGGCGCCAGGTCGGGCGCGGCGATGGCGACGGGATCGATGAGCGCGGTCTGAGTCGGGCTCGAGATCTGGAGCAGATAGATACGATCGCGGTAACGATGGAAGCTGGCCGCTTCGGTGTCGACGCCGACCCGCGACTCCCGGCGCACCGAAGCGATGAACGCCGTCAGGTCCTGCGGCGTATCGACGTACTTCACTCCTGCTTCCCTAACGCCTCCATCCCGGCGGCGATCTGTTCCAGCGCTTTGGCTAAGGTCTTGTAGAATTCCGGATCGGGAGCCTGGGGGGCTCCTCCCAGCGGATCGCCGGCACACTTGCGGGCGGCTCGCGCCGCATGACGTATGTAATCGGTGGTCACTTGCATGGATCGCTCCGTAGCGTTCGCCACAAAGATACGCGCCGCCTTCGCGCCGCGCAGTCTCGCCGAGTGGCCCACACGACTGGAGGCGCACCCGGCGCTCGCGCGCGCGCTTGGACTGCAGGGGCTGTGGCTCAAGCGTGAAGACACGAGCGGCGGCAACAAGGTGCGCGGTCTCGAGTTCTTACTCGCGGGCGCTCCAGTGCGGTCCGTATTCGTAACCATCGGTGCGAGCGGTTCGAGTCACTGTCTTGCCACCGCGAGAAGTGCGCATGCACTCGGATACCGCACGGCAGTTGCGACGTTTCCGCAGCCAGAGACGGACGCGAGCCGCGTCGTCGCGTCGGCAACCGCCACAACCGCGGATCTGGTCGTCCGCGCGTCATCCATTGTCACGTTGCCGTGGGCGGTGTTGCGCGCGTGGCGCGCGGCGCATCATCTCGGACGAGGGACGCCGCACTGGATTCCGGGAGGCGGTGCGGAGCCGAGCGCGGTCATCGGGCACCTCCTCGCGGCGCTCGAGCTTGGCTCGCAGCTCGACGCGCCACCCGACACCATCATCGTCCCACTGGGTACCGGCGGGACCGCGGCCGGGATCGCGCTCGCCGTCGCCTGGCTCGGCTGGTCTACGGAGGTCGTGGCAGTGCGAGTCGCGCCGCGGATCGTCGCGAATCAATGGCGGACGTTGCGACTCGCGCGTAAAGCAGCGGCGCTGATTCGGCGGGCCGGCATCGACTTCGCCGTTCCGCGATCGGCGGTTCGCATTCGTGTCGTGCACGCGATGGGGAAGGGGTACGGTCATCCAACACCGGAAGGCGAGCGGGCCCGCGCGCTCGCGGGAGCGCACGGTCTGCAGCTCGACCCGACGTACGGTGCGAAGGCGTTTGGGTTCATGCTCCAGCGCGAACCCCAAATTCAACGGGTCGTCTTTTGGCACACGTTCCCATCCTTCTGATTCACGGCTTCCCGTTCGACCATCTGTTATGGCGCCATCAAGTCGCCGCGCTCACGGACTGGCGTTGCATCGCGCCTGATCTTCGCGGCGCTGGCGCCGCGGGCGCGTCAATCCCCGTCGACCAATTTTCGATGGCCTCCTACGCCGACGATCTCATCGCATTGCTCGATCAGTCGCAGATCGATCAGGCCGTCGTCTGTGGATTGTCCATGGGGGGCTACATCACGTTCGAGCTGCTGCGCCGGTTTCCCCAGCGCGTGCGCGCCGCCATTCTCTGCAACACGAAAGCGGCACCCGATACGCCGGAAGCAAAGATGGGGCGTGACGCACTGGCGGCACGCGCACAGCAGGGAGGTGCGCCGGTGGTCGCCGATGCCTTACTGCCCAGGCTGTTCGCGCGGGCGACTCGGGAACGGCAACCAGCAGTCGTGCATGAGGCGAGCGAGATGATCCTGCGCCAGCCGGTCTGGGGGATCGTTGGAGCGCTTCGCGCCCTGCGTGATCGTCCCGACTCGACGCCGCTGCTCGGCCGGATTCGCGTCCCGGTCTTAGTGGTCGCTGGAGATGACGATCAGATTGTGCCGGCTGCGGAGATGGAGGCGATGGCTCGCGCAATTCCCAGCGCGAAATTCTCGCTCGTTGCGGATGCCGGTCACATGACACCACTGGAGCAACCCCTGGCTCTCACCGGGGTCCTCAACGGCTTCCTCAACGGGCTCGGTTAGGAGCCTTTGCGCTGCGGTTTGCCGGGCGGAGTCTCGCTCTGGAAGACATCGCGGTTTTTCGCGATATAGTCTTTCCACTGGGGCGGGGTGTCTTCCTCCGGGAAGATCGCTGTGACGGGGCACTCAGGCTCGCAGGCGCCGCAGTCGATGCACTCGTCGGGGTGGATGTACAGCATGTCCGGACCTTCGTAGATGCAGTCCACCGGACACACGTCCACGCAGGACCGGTCCTTCACGTTGATACACGGCTCGGCGATGATGTACGGCATTCCCTCTCCTGTGCGAATCGCAAACCTAGACAGCGGCTTAGCTCAGTCAAGGGACCAAGCGGTATCTCCGATACCCACCAGTATCAGTTCTAGCTCTGCCGGAGGGTCTCGAGTCTTGCCCCGCAGGTCCCAACAGGTATCCTGGATACCCGTGGGAATCATTCACCGGCGACGGAAGGCCGAAACCCGTTCGCTCCTCGTGTCGGCCGGCCTGGAGCTGTTCGCTGAGCGTGGCTTTGAGATCGCGACGCTCGATGAAGTGGCGCTGGCTGCCGGATTCACGAAGGGCGCGATCTATCGCCACTTTCCATCCAAGGGCGCCTTCCTCCTTGCGCTCTTCGAGCAGTATGCCGCCGTTGCCCGTGCGGGCTCGGGTGCCCGGCAGGCCCGGTGGTTCATTCCGCTGACCGTTCAGTTTGCCGCCCAGGCCTCGCGTGATCCACTCCTGCGCCGGCGGCTTGCGACCGTACTCTCTGAAGCTCCGGACGGTTCGACCGCCGAGAGCCAGCTGCTCAAGGCACTGGCGCGTATATGGCCCGCCTGATCGACCTCAGTCACGAGATCGAGCACGGGATGGTGACCTACCGCGGTCTGCCCTCCCCATCGATCAGCGATTGGCTCTCGCGCGATGCGTCGACCGCTCGGTACGGGGCGGGAACGACCTTCCAGATCGGCAAGATCGAGCTCTTGGCCAATACCGGGACCTACATCGATGCCCCGTTCCATAGGTACAAAGACGGCCGCGACGTTGCGGACTACGCGCTCGAAGCAGTGGCCGATCTGCCAGGAGTCGTCGTCCGATCCACGAGCGCGCCTGGTCGTCCGATCGACGAGTCTCGCTTCAGAGGTCAGGACATGAGTGGGAAGGCGATTCTCGTCCACACCGGCTGGGACGCGCATTGGCGCACCGATACGTATTCCGGGGGGCAACACCCCTTCCTTACGAAAGGCGCCGCCGAATATCTCGCACAAGCGGGCGCAGCGCTCGTGGGCATCGATTCGCTCAACATCGACGACGATAAGGACGGCAGTCGCCCCGCCCACACCATCCTGCTGGGAGCCGGCGTGGCGATCGTCGAGCACATGACGAACCTGGCAGCGCTGCCCGACAACGGTTTTCGGTTTTGTGCCGTGCCGCCTCGGGTGAAGGGTATGGGGAGCTTTCCCGTGCGCGCGTTCGCGCGCGTCGAGCGCTAGCGCTCACTTCTCTCCAGAGGGTTCAGTACGGATCCGGCCCCAGCGCATTGACACAGTTTCGCCACTCGGCTATATCACGACCAATGAAGCGCACTTCTTCGCACCGGCATCACCACGGTCACTCGGTCCACGGGGGATAGCCGGAGGCGTGTAGGATCTTGAATCATCACCGACGCCGGCCCCCCAGGGCCGGCGTCGTGCTTTTTGGGACGGCGTCGCGTGACCTGGGGGGCTCCGGTTCGGCCAAACACGGAGTCGATCGATGTCCACATTCGTCCCACGCGCCGTACCGTTCCGTCTCGGCCTTCCCAAAGGCCGGATGGAACAGAGCGTACTGACCCTCCTCGCAGACGCGGGTATCCGGGTCCGTCCCAGTGCCCGCGGCTATCGCCCCGACGTGTCGCTCCCAGGCGCCGAGGCGAAAATGCTGAAGCCCCAGAATATCGTGGAGATGCTGGCTCTCGGCAGCCGCGATCTCGGCTTCGCCGGGGCAGACTGGGTAGCGGAGCTCGAGGCAGACGTCGTCGAATTGCTCGACACGGGACTCGATCCGGTCCAGCTCGTCGCCGCTACTCCCGGCGCCTTGCTGGAAAGCGGACAGCTCCCCAAGCGGCGCCTGATCGTTGCGTCGGAGTACGAGCGGCTCACCCGCCGCTGGATCGGCGTCAACGGTCTCTGCGCCGAATTTGTCCTGTCCTACGGTGCCACCGAAGTATTTCCGCCCGAAGACGCGGACGTGATCGTCGACAACACCGCCACCGGGGCAACGCTGGAGGCCAACGGCCTCGTGATCGTGGATGTGCTCACGCGCTCGTCGACGCGACTGTACGCGCATCGCGCGGCGCTCG
>Ga0209488_10004781_pt1 | contig 10494 bp, 7 predicted proteins | sample Rivendell_Oct201_8_FD_188349 | JGI IMG/M metagenome (GOLD analysis project Ga0209488, IMG submission 188349) | Vadose zone soil microbial communities from the Eel River Critical Zone Observatory, Northern California, USA -... | ecosystem: Environmental > Terrestrial > Soil > Vadose zone >... | reverse complement strand
GTCGGGACCGGTAATCGGCATCGCCCTCATTTTGTCATCGGTATTCGTGCCCATCGCCTTCATGAGCGGGATCCAGGGAAGGCTGAATAAGCAGTTCGCAGTCACCATCGCGATCTCGGTATTAATTTCGGCTTTCAATGCCTTGACGCTTTCTCCGGCTTTGTCCGCCATGCTGCTGCGCCCCAGAAAGAAGTCGACCAGCCCGCTGGCGCGCTTCTTTACACTCTTCAACCGCTGGTTTGAAAAAGCCACCAAAGGATATGGAAACGTCAGCCATAGTCTGATTCGCAAGGCATTGGTCGGCGTGTTGATACTGGCAGGTTTTGTGTTGATTGACGGCGCGGTGGGTCGCAAGCTGCCGACGAGCTTCCTTCCCGAAGAAGATTATGGATTTTTCCTGCTGAATGCCCAGCTCCCTCCGGCAGCCTCTCTGGCACGCACTGACCAGGTGTGCCAGAAGATTGAAAAGATCCTCGCCAAAACGGAAGGCGTGCAGTATGTGAGCCGCGTGGCGGGCTTTAGCCTGTTAACTCGAGTGGCATCTTCCTATAACGGTTTCTTTTTCATTGCGCTGAAGCCGTGGGACCAGAGACGGTCGAATGGCCTTGAGGCACGGCAGATTCTGGAGAAACTCAACAAACAGCTTGCATCCGATGTGCCTGAGGCGAATGCTTTCGGCTTCATGCCGCCGGCTATTCCGGGGCTTGGAGCTTCCGGCGGATTTTCTCTCTGGCTGCAGGACCGCAGTGGCGGTTCAGTGGATTACCTTGACCAGAACCTCAAGAAATTTCTGGCGGCCGCACGCAAGCGTCCGGAGATCAGCGGCGTCAATGCTTCCTTTGCAACCAACATTCCACAAATTTACGCGGATGTAGACCGCGACAAAGTACTGAAACAGAGCGTCGCAGTAGGCGACGTCTTCCAGACGATGCAGGCGTTCCTCGGCGGCCTGTTTGTGAACCAGTTCAACCGCTTCGGACGGCAATGGAAAGTTTTTGTCGAAGCCGAGGGAGCAGAACGGGCCCGCCCTGAAGACATTGGCCAGTACTATGTGCGAAGCAGCAAAGGCGGCATGGTCCCGCTTTCCGCGGTCGTAACCACCCAAGCTACTACAGGTCCCGAATACACCAACCGATTCAACCTCTACCGCGCAGCACAGGTGCTGGGCAGTGCTGCGCCCGGCTATAGTTCGGGGCAGGCGATGGACGCGCTTGAGCAGGTGGCGAAAGAGACTCTGCCTGCGGATATGGGGTATGACTGGGCCGATCTTTCTTACCAGGAACGAAAAGCTTCGGGCGCGGCCGGACCCATTTTTGCGCTGTCGCTGTTGCTGGTCTTTCTGATTTTGGCAGCTCTGTATGAAAGCTGGGCGCTGCCATTCTCTGTCCTGCTGTCAGTTCCGGTTGCGGTCTTCGGGGCATTCGTGGGATTGCAGCTGCGCCATTTTGATCTGGACGTCTACGCGCAGATAGGACTGATCATGCTGATCGGTCTTTCGGCCAAAAACGCCATTTTGATTGTGGAGTTCGCCAAGATCGAGCATGAAAAAGGAAGGGACCTGGTGGAAGCCGCAATCGCGGGAGCCAAGCTTCGATTGCGGCCCATTCTCATGACTTCGTTCGCTTTCATTCTGGGTTGCGTACCATTGTGGATTGCGTCGGGGTCGGGTGCAGCCGGACGGCGCATTCTGGGAACGGTGGTAATCACCGGGATGCTGGCCGCGACATGTATCGCCATTTTTATCATCCCAATGCTGTTTGTGGTGGTGGAGAAGCTGGCCGCACGTTTGCGGCGCACTTCGCGTACTCCGGCACCCGCCGCGCGGCATGCCTCACCGACTGGAGCTGATGACTAGGACCGAAATGAAGAGAACCGCCGCTGCTGTTTTGCTGTCCCTTACCATTGCAGGTTGTACGGTTGGACCACGTTACAAACGTCCCTCTGTCGATGTGCCGGTTGCTCATCGAGGAATCGAGCAGGAGAATGCCGGGAAAACCGATTCTGCTTCGCTCGCGGACCAGAAATGGTGGGAGCTTTTTCAAGACCAGCAATTGCAACAATTGTTGCGCACCGCCGTCGAGCAAAACTACGATGTGCGAATCGCAGCAGCCCGCATACTTGAAGCACAGGCGCAGTTGGGGATTACCCGCTCCAATCAATTTCCCCAGGCCAGTGCAGGTGCGTCCGCCAATACACAGCGCTCTCCAGCACAATCCGTCCGGCCAAGTGCGTTCAACAGCAGCGCCGGCCAGCTAAGTCTGTCAGCAGCGTGGGAGCTTGATTTCTGGGGCAAGTTCCGGAAAGCCACTGAAGCCGCCAGGGCCAATCTGCTGGCCAGCGAATGGGCCCGGCAGCAGGTCATCAGCACGTTGGTCAGTAATGTGGCTACCGCCTATTTTCAGCTGCGGGAACTCGATCTTGAACTTGAAATTTCCCAACAGGCTCTGGCTTCACGACGGGATTCTCTAAAGCTAACCCAGTTACTGGCCGACCACGGGGCCACTTCAATGCTCGACGTGCGTCAGGCAGAGCAGCTTGTATACACCGCCGCCGAGCAGGTTCCCGACCTTGAACGCCGTATTCAGCAAGAGGAGAACCTGATCAGCACGCTGCTGGGGCAAAACCCCGGCGCGGTATCGCGAGGATTGAAATTGACACAGCAGCCCCACATGCCGCAGGTGCCGGCTGGGTTGCCATCTGCATTACTGGAGCGGCGTCCCGATATCCGGCAGGCGGAGGAACAACTGGTGGCGTTCAACGCGCAGATCGGCGTTGCCAAGGCAGCCTACTTTCCACAAATTACGCTCACAGGAGACGCCGGTTACCAGAGTGCCGCGCTTACCAGCCTATTTAGCGGTCCTGCGGGATTCTTCAGTCTGGGCGGCTCACTCGCGCAGCCGCTTTTTGCCGGAGGACGGATTCGCTCAGGGGTGAAGCTGGCGGAGGCGCAGAAACAAGAAGCGGTGCTGGTGTACCAGCAAACGATCCAGCAGTCTTTTCGCGACGTGGCTGACTCGCTCGTCGCTTACGAGAAGGACCAGGAGTTTCGTCAACAGCAGCAACTCCTGACCAACGCGGCTGAAGATGCGGCGCACCTGTCAGATATCCGATACAAAGGTGGGGCGGCAAGCTATCTTGAGGTGCTGACCAACCAGACAAATTATTTTTCCGCCCAGCTCAATCTGGCACAGGCGCAATTGAACGAACTGAATGCATTTGTCCAACTTTACCGATCGCTCGGTGGAGGCTGGCAGCAGTAAGCCCGCACCGCTTCCGGGTGGGCTTACGCATGCTGTGGTCGGCGACTTTAATCACGACGGCAAGCTTGACCTGGCCTTCATTGACGGCCTTCCAGGATCCTCGGTCAATCCTCCTGCGGGGTCGCCCGCTGTATGGGTTGCGCTCAACACCACTCCTGTCAGTGCGTGCCGGTTCAGGACGACCGATCACAGTGTCACTTTGTGCCGCCCCTCTGATGGCGCAGTAGGGCAATCGCCCGCGCACATCGTCTCCCACGCCACGTCGTCCACAGCCGTAAGCGTCAGCCAGATCTATCTCGACTTCAAACTTGTCTTCCAGGTTTCAGGAGGCAACATTGACACGAATCTTCCGCTTGCGCTCGGCAACCACCGGCTGGAGGTTAAATCCTGGAGCAACGGGCAGAGCTTCCGCAACGACTTTTTCCTGTCCACAATTGCGCCGCCTTGTACGGAGAGTACTAACTTCGCGGTAAACATCTGCGCGCCCGCGCAAAACGCAAACGTGACTTCACCGGTACACGTTGTGGCCGCGGCCAAATCCACGGCGCCTATCACAACTATGCAGATTTATGTGGACAACAAGCTGGTGTTCCATTCTCCGAACACCTCACAAATCACTGCCGACGTGCCCATGGCCAAGGGAGCGCATTTTATGGTGGTTAAAGCCTTCGACAGCACTGGCAGGAGTTTTTCCAGCAGCAGGAACGTTAACGTGCAATAGAGGCAGGTGGCAGACAGCAATTAGCGAAAAGCAGAGGCGCTTCGAGGTTTCAGAAAGCCATGGTAGATTTGATGGAACAATGTCCGCGCCCAACTCAAGATTTGTCCGCGCCTGCCGCTGTGAACCTGTCGACCTGACGCCCATCTGGCTGATGCGCCAGGCTGGCCGTTACATGGCCGAATATCGGGCTGTGCGAAAAAATCACTCCATCCTGGAAATCTGCAAGACCCCGGAAATTGCGGCTGAAGTCACCATCACCGCCGCCGAAAAGCTGGACGTTGACGCGGCCATCATCTTCGCTGACCTGCTTCTGCCTCTGGAAGCCATGGGCATGCCATTTCGCTTTGAAGCCGGCGAAGGCCCGGTCATCGAACGTCCGTTGCGCGCTCCGAAAGATATAGACGCGCTGGTCACTAACCGCGCAGCCGAACTTGGATACGTCGCTGAGTCGGTCCGGCGGGTGGTCAAGCATTTTGGCGACAAGCTGCCGGTCATCGGCTTTTGCGGCGCGCCTTTCACCCTGGCCAGCTACATGATTGAAGGCGGCGGTTCGCGCAATTACATCCATACAAAAAAAATGATGTATACGGAGACCGCTGCGTGGCGGATGCTGATGCGCAAGCTGGTAGATGTGCTTGCCGCTTACGCTGCGGAGCAAGTCACCGCCGGCGCTGACGCGCTGCAGATTTTTGATAGCTGGGTGGGCTGCCTGAGCGTGGAAGATTATCGCCAGTACGTACTGCCGTTCTCGACTGACCTGGTGCAGCGGCTCAAGAAGACCGGCGTCCCTATCATTTATTTCGGCACCGACACGGCGACGTTGCTTCCCGCCATGAAAGAAACCGGCGCTGATGTGATGGGTGTGGACTGGCGCTTTCCGCTCGATCACGCCTGGAGCAGCCTGAAATTTCAGGGCGCGGTACAAGGGAACCTTGATCCTGTGCTGCTCTTCGCCGGGCAGAAGGAACTGCGCGCACGTACCGATGCCATCCTGCGCCAGGCTGCAGGCCGTCCCGGACACATCTTTAATTTAGGGCATGGAATTTTGCCGGAAACGCCGGTGGAAAATGTTCGCGCGCTGGTGAATTTTGTTAGAGAATTAAGCGCAGCCTATTCCGCTGGAGCGGCCCCATGAGCTGTACGCAATGAGTGGTCCAAAATCAGCCATCCTGCTTCTTGCCCACGGCAGCCCTGAGTCCCCTGCCGATATTCCTGAATTCATGAAACATATCACCGGCGGTCGGCCCGTACCCGACGCAGTGATAAAGGAAATCACGCACCGCTATTCGCTCATCGGCAAATCTCCTTTGACGGAGATCACCATGCGCCAGGCGGAAGCGCTGCAATCAAGGCTCGGCCTTCCCGTGTACGTGGGCATGCGCAACTGGAAACCATTTATCAGTGACGCGGTGCAGCAGATGGTTGGCAGCGGAATAAACAAGGTAGTGGCTATCTGTCTGGCGCCGCAGAATTCTTCCACCAGCGTTGGACTTTACAGCAAGGTGTTGGCAGACGAGCGCAAGCCGGGCATGGCGGTGCAATTTGTGGAATCCTGGCATGACCACCCGCTGCTGATCCAGGCTTTTGTGGAGCGCCTGGAGCCGGTCTGGCGTGAGGCCAGCGCGGAAATGGGAAGCGCACTGCCCGTAATCTTTACCGCGCACAGCGTGCCCATGCGCACCATTCAAGCCGGCGACCCCTACGAAAAGCAGGCCAAGGAAACTGCGCAACTTGTCGGCCGCCAGATCTCGGGACTCACGCCGGAGTTACAGCACTTTGCTTTTCAGAGCCAGGGTATGACCGGCGGCCCTTGGCTCGGCCCGACCGTGGAGAGCGCCATGCTCGAAATGAAGAAACAAGGTCACGGAGGCGTGGTGATTGCTCCCATTGGGTTTGTCTGCGACCACGTTGAAGTGCTCTACGATATCGATATCGGCTTCCATCAGTTTGCCCACGAACAGCAACTCAAGATGTGGCGGCCTGAGTCGCTGAATACCTCAGCCACGTTCGTGGCGGCATTGGCCAAACTCGCATCAACGCGCATGGCGCTGGCCTCGGGGATAGTCTCGCTGGCATGAAGAGAATCGCCATCATCGGCGGGGGTATCGCGGGGCTGAGCGCGGCTTTCTATCTGGAAAAAGCTCGCCGTGCTGGCGCAGACCTGCAGTGGACCTTGTTTGAAAAATCTGACCGCCTCGGCGGCGTAATCCAGACTGAGCGGCATGACGGCTTTGTCATTGAAGCCGGCCCTGATTCCTTCCTCAGCATAAAGCCCGACGCATCACGGCTCTGCCAGGAACTGGGAATTGGCGATCAACTGATTCCTTCGAATGACGTCAGTCGCAAAACTTACATCCTGGTCAAAGGAAAACTTGTCCCGATCCCGTATGGACTGGAGTTCATGGTCCCGACACGTATCTGGCCCATGGCGACAACGCCGCTGTTTTCCTTCAAGACAAAATTGCGCATGGCGGCGGAACTATTTTCGTCGGCACGAAAAGATGGCGGCGATGAATCCGTGGGCGATTTTGTGCGTCGCCATTTTGGTCAGGAGATGGTCGATCGCGTCGCCGAGCCGCTGCTCGCAGGTGTTTACGGCGGCAATGCTGAGCGTCTCAGCGTTCGCGCCGTGCTACCCCGCTTTGCTGAGATGGAACGCCAGCACGGCAGCCTTGTGCGTGCGACATTGAAGGCCAAAGCGCGGTCCAAAGCCCTACCCGGGACAAAGCCTCAGCCGCTGTTTACTTCATTGAAGAACGGGATGCAGCAGATGGTGGAAGCGCTGGCCGCTTCTCTTCCGCAATCCTCAATTCGCTTGCGGCAGCAGAATTTATCTTTGCGTCCCATGAATGACGATTGGCAGATTGAAAGCGCCGGCATCAATGAAAGATTTCAGGCGGTGCTGCTGGCTGTGCCTGCGCCCGCGGCCGCAGGACTGTTGCGGCAGTTTCATCCTGGGATGATCGAAGGGCTCGCCAAAATAGAATACACATCCACCGCTGCGGTTGCACTGGCCTACGAGCACGCTGACTTGCCTCCGGGCCACGGCTTCCTGGTTCCCCGATCAGAGGGCCGCAAGGTCATGGCCTGCACCTTCGTCCACAAAAAGTTTTCGCACCGCGCGCCCGGCGACGCGAAGCTGCTGCGCTGCTTCTTTTCCAGTTCGCGCATGCCTGACCTGCTCACCCACAGCGACGAAGCCTTGCAGCAGTTCGCCCGCCAGGAACTGAAAGAGATTTTAGGGCTGACGGCCGAGCCGAGATTCGCGCGCACGTTTCGCTGGGACCGCGCCATGGCGCAATATGAAACCGGGCATCTGGACCGCGTGGCTGAAATGGAGAAGATCATCGCCGCCATGCCGGGCTTCCATATCATCGGCAATTCTTTTCACGGAATCGGCGTGCCGGACTGCATCAAGTCCGCGCGGCTGGCGGTGGAGCAGATTACTTCCGGCGTTTCACAGCCTGCCGCGGTTTAGCTTTGGCTGCTTTCGCGGCAGGCTTCGCCCCGAATTCCGCCTGCGTTTTTTTCGGCAGCTTTTCCAGGACCAATCGGTAGGAATGCTGAATCAGTTCTTTGATTTCCGGCTGGCGCAGCGCGTTTATTTCGACCATCGCCACCCAGCTGTTTCGCGCCATGTATGGCGCCGGAATGATGCCTTCCACTTCCACCAGTTCCGCAAACTTCTCCGGCGTGCATTTGAAGGCGATCTTCGTCGGGCCCATGCCGGGCTCAAGGTTTGCGACGCAAAAGATTTTTCCCGCGATACGAAAGAGCAGGTCGTGCTCCCACTGAACGTTCTCGGTGGTATATGGAAGCGAGAGACAAAAGGCGCGCACCCAGTCAATGTAAGAAGCCATCGGGAAAATATAGCGGCTCGCCGGGACGCTGGCAACTTGCGCTATTGCATTCGATATTTAGCCCGCAACACTAATATTGAGCAGTGCAGCGGCGATTGCCGCATCTTCGCTGGGACCCAGAACGGTGCGCAAATCAAGAAGCACGCGGCCTTCTTCCACCCTCGCAACAATCGGCGGGTCATTGCGCCGGAGCCGCGCCGCCAGATCGTCGGCGCTCAGTGACTGTGCGGTAACAGCCAGCAGGAAAGTTGGAAGAGCAGAAGTGGGGGCGGAGCCACCTCCGACCAGCGACTCTCCAGAAATAATGTCGGCCTTCAACTGCGCGGCGTTACTAAGCTGCGCCTTCAGGGCTTCCGCGCGAGCGCGAATTTCCCTGGCGGGCAGGCGCATCATGCGGGCAAACGGGATAGCATCGTAGTTCTGGCGGATGTACTCCATCAACGTGCCTTCCAGCGCCGCGTAGGTCAGCTTGTCCACGCGCAGGGCGCGGAAGAGCGGGTTGGAACGCACGCGTTTGATCAGGTCCTCGCGTCCGCTGAGGAGGCCAGCCTGCGGGCCGCCCAGCATCTTGTCACCGCTATAGGTAATCAGATCGGCTCCGGCGCGAAGGCTCTCCATCACGCCGCTTTCATTGACGCCCAGCGCTCGCAATGGAATCATGGCGCCGCCGCCCAGGTCTTCCATCACCGGGATATTGTGCTTGCGCCCCAGCGCGGCCAGCTCTTCCAGAGTCGGCTGCTCGGTAAAACCGATGATGGCAAAATTGGAGCGATGCACACGCAGCAGCAGGCGTGTTTTTTCGGTGATGGCATTTTCATAGTCAGCCAGTCGCGTGCGGTTCGTAGTACCGACTTCGCGCAGCACCGCCCCGGATTTGGCCATAACGTCGGGCACCCGGAACGAGCCACCGATTTCCACCAGCTCTCCACGCGAGACAATAACTTCACCGCCTTCAGCCAGCGTATTAAGCGCCAGCATCACCGCCGCCGCGCAGTTATTGACGACCACCGTCCGAATGCCGCTGACGCCTTCCTGGTTGAGCAGCCGCGAAAACAGGCGCTCCACGTGAACATCGCGCTTGCCGCGCTCGCCCGCGGCAATAACAAATTCGAGATTGGAATAGCCGCCCGCAACTTCCGCGATGCGCTTGATTGCTGACTCCGCCAGCGGCGCGCGCCCAAGATTGGTATGCAGGATTACGCCCGTGGCATTAATCACCGGCTTGAGTGAAAATTCCATGGCGCGGCTCAGGTGGCGGGCAACAGCCTGCGGCAAGTGTCCAACAGCAAGTTCCACCGCTTGCTTGGTCGCCAGCGTTCCCGAGTTGATCTCATCGCGCAGGCTTGCCAGCACGGCGCGCACGGACTCGGTGACAGCAGGATGGCCTTCGCGCGACTGCAACTCAGCCAGCGCAGAGCTCTTGAGCAGCTCGTCCACTGAGGGAAGGAGGCGGTAGAGATCGGATTTGGAGGCTGTGGTCATTTTCCTTGTCCTGAGCAAAGCGAGGGAACCCTATAGCCGCGTTTGTCTCCAAGCTACAGCTGTGCACATTTTCGCAAATCAGCTGCGAATGTAAAAGATGCAAGTGGCACGAAGTGCTTCTTTTGCAAAATGGTCAGGCCTAAACATCTCGTCGGACGGTAGGGCTCCCTCCACCTTCGGTGTCCGGGATGTAGAAGACAATCATCCCACTTCCACCAGCCCATACCTTCGCTGCCAGTGCTGGCGGAGATGCTGCATCACGCGCTGTCGATCAGCAAGAGTAATCTCCGGATCGGATTCCGAAACCAGCTTTGCCGCTTCAACCTTGGCTAGCTCCAGCAGGTTGCGATCACGCAGGATGTTGGCGATGCGCATCCCAGGCACACCGGCTTGCTTGGTGCCGAAAAACTCACCGGGTCCGCGCAGTTCAAGATCAAGCTCGGCGATCTCGAACCCGTCCTGCGTGCGGACCATCTCGTTGAGGCGGCGGTCGGCTTCAGGTGAAACCTTGCCTCCGGTCATGAGTACGCAGTAGGACTTGGCCGCGCCGCGTCCGATGCGTCCGCGCAACTGGTGCAGTTGTGAAAGCCCGAAACGTTCCGCGTGTTCCACCACCATCACGGTGGCGTTGGGCACGTCCACGCCGACTTCGATCACCGTGGTTGAAACCAGAACATCAATCTCGCCGGCCTTGAAGAGGCGCATGGTTAATTCTTTTTGTTCCGGACTTAGCCGGCCATGCAGCAGACCGACGCGCAGGTCTTTAAAAACTTTCTTGCGCAGCTCGTCATACATGTGCAGCGCGGCCTTCAGGCCGGTCTTCGAGCGTGCGCCTGCTGGCTCGGCGGCAAACTCCATTTCCTGCTGCTCCGCCGGCGCGCCCTCAATCACCGGATAGACCACATAAGCCTGGCGTCCGAGCTTTGCCTGTTTGCGCACAAAGTCCCATACCTCATCGGCGCGCTGGTCGGAAATTTTGCGTGTGGTGATGGGCGTGCGGCCGGGTGGCATCTCATCGATCACGCTGGTATCCAGATCGCCATAGAGTGTGAGCGCCAGCGTGCGCGGGATGGGCGTGGCAGTCATGACCAGTGTGTCGGGTTCCGCATCGCCTTTTTTCATCAGCTTGAAACGCTGCATGACGCCGAAGCGGTGCTGCTCATCGACGATG
>Ga0209488_10004780_pt1 | contig 10495 bp, 2 predicted proteins | sample Rivendell_Oct201_8_FD_188349 | JGI IMG/M metagenome (GOLD analysis project Ga0209488, IMG submission 188349) | Vadose zone soil microbial communities from the Eel River Critical Zone Observatory, Northern California, USA -... | ecosystem: Environmental > Terrestrial > Soil > Vadose zone >... | reverse complement strand
TTCGCGATCCTGCGCCTCATCATCCACCACCAGAACGGTCGGCTGCTTACTCTTGGATGGAGCAGGAACTGCTACGCTTGGAATCTGGGCAATAGCGCTGGATTGCCCTAACGGGAGAGTAAAGATGAATTTTGCGCCCTTGCCTAATTCACTTTCAACGGTTATCTTGCCTCCCTGCTGCTCCAGCAGTTTTCGCGTGATGGCCAGACCCAGTCCCGTTCCCTCTTGGACCATCCCATTCGGGCTTTCCACCTGGCGAAATTCTTCGAAAATAATGTGCTGGTGTTGCGGATCAATTCCAATTCCGTTATCGATGAGCGCAAATTGTGCCTGATCTCCACTCCGCGACGCTTCAATCGAAACTTGCCCTTCCATCGGTGTGAACTTCACGGCATTGCTCAGCAGGTTGTACAAAATCTGTTTGAACCGGAGTCGATCAGCCAGGATAACCAGTTCCGGCTCTATTCTTGACGTCAAGGAAATCTTCTTCTCCATGAGAAGAGGGCGAATATTGGATACGACTTCGGGGACCGCCACTTCGACCAGAAAGCTCTCAACTTTAAGATCAACCTGTCCCGCCTCTATCTTGGAGAGGTCCAGGATGTCGTTGATCAACTGAAGCAGGTGCCGCCCGCCCTTTTGGATGAAGTCGACCCAGCGCTTCTGCTTTTCTCCAAGAGGACCAGCGGACTGGTCCAGCAGCAGTTCAGAAAAGCCCAGAATCGCGTTGAGCGGCGTACGCAGCTCATGGCTCATACTGGCCAGAAACTGGCTCTTAAGCAGGTTGGCCCGCACTACCTCGCGATTGCGTTGCTCCAGTTCCTGGTTCTTGAGCTCAATTTCTCCCTGGTAATGCAGTCGCTCTGTCACATCCTCGGACAAACCCAATAGATATGCGGGGCGTCCGTCGGGACCTAAAAGCGGAATTTTTTGCGTGTGAAAAATCCGTTCGCCGAGATGGCGGGTTTGTATCTTTTCTTCCGGAATGTCTGCCATTTCGCCATTTCGCAGGACTTTGCGGTCCTGAGCGACAAACCAATTGGCTTGCTCTTCAGGGAAGAAGTCAAAGTCGCTCTTACCGATAAGCTCTTGCTTGCTGTATCCGGTGACACGCTCGCACGCGTTATTAACGCGAACAAAGCGTAGGGTTTCCGCATCCTTGATGAACACCATCACCGGGACGTTCTCAATGACTGAATCCAGGAAGTCACGGTTCTGCCGCAGTTTTTCCTGGGTGGTGGTGTGCCGGTCAATTTCGCGATAGAGTTGCAGGAACACCAGGATGAAAAGCAACGCGCTGACTGTGCCACCTGCAATCACAAAGAAAAGTGTGCGCCGAACGCTTGCCTGCTGCCTCTGTTCGCGGCGATCAAGTAGATGGCGCTCTTCACTCTCCATTTCTTCAATCACAGAGCGAATTGTTTCTGTTAGTTCTCTGCCCTCGCCAAGACGAATTATGTCCACAGCGCCAGTCTTCTCGCCTTGTTGATTGCGATCCAGCACTTCTTTCAATAGAACCAGGCAACGATCGAGCAGGGGCCCAAGGCTATCCAGACGGCGCTGCTGGCTGGCATTGTCCGCGGTCAGTCGGCGGACTGTTAAGAAATTGTTTTTGATGTTTTCTACTGACGTGCTATAGGAGTTCAGATATTCTGGCCCGTTGGTCAGCAGATAGCCCCGCTGCCCAGCCTCGGCGGCACGAATGTCCGCTCGGATCTGTTCCAGCCGGAGCAGTACCTCCTGTGTGTGTGCCACCCACCCCGAGGTCTCCGCCAACTGGAGCGCACTATTGTAGGATAGCCAGCCCACGCAAACGAGGATCAGTACGGCCAGAACGAGGAGAGTCCTTAGCGTTCTGCGGCGATTCCGCGGGTTCATGCCCTTATATCTTTTTTGCCTTTTCTCCATCTCACCCAAGAAGCAGACTCCGAGTTTCGAAAAAACTCGGATCTCGCCTCCCTCATGTTCTTTTTGCTGCCGCCGCTGTCGCGCGATCCCCGGTGCCCATCATTGAGTTGAGGTCCTCCAACCCGGCGACTAACTGTTTAAACTGTGAAAATATATCCGGGTCCCACCAGCCTTTCTTGACTTCCTCGTCCATGACTTCCAGTGTTTCGGAAATACTCAAGGCGCGCTTATACGGCCGAAGGGTGCTAAGCGCGTCAAACACGTCCACCACTTGCAGGATGCGCGCGGTGAGTGGAATCTGGTCACCTTTTAATCCGTCCGGGTATCCCGTTCCATTCAGTTTTTCGTGGTGGTGGCGGATAATGGGCAGCACCAGGCGGAACGACTTGAGGGGACCACAAATGCGTTCACCCACCAGCGGATGCTGCTGCATCACTTTGAACTCTTCTGGCGTGAGCTTTGCCGGTTTCAGGAGAATTGCATCGGGAACGGCGATCTTCCCGATGTCATGGACCACTCCAGCCCGCCTCAATGCCGTGATCTGCTCCAGTGGCAAACCCATCCGCTCACCTAGATATGCGGAATAGTCTGATAGTCTCTGGCAATGACCTTCGGTATAAGGATCCTTGCCCTCAATACTTTGCGCCAGCGAGAAGAGTACCGTTTCAGCCTGCTCCAGTTCGTCAGTAAAGGCCTTGAGGCTTAATAGGGAGCGCACACGAGCCAATAGTTCAGACCGATCTACCGGCTTAATCAGGAAATCGTCAGCGCCGGCTTCCAGTCCACGAACCCTGTCTTCAGTGGCGGAGAGAGCTGTGACAAGAACGACAGGAGTGAGTCGCGTGGCAGGATTAGATTTGAGTTTGCGGCACACTTCAAATCCATCCAAAATTGGCATCTGCACATCAAGCAAAACTAAATCAGGAGATGTGCGCTCAAATTCAATGAGCGCCTGTCGGCCGTCTCCAGCGGACACCACACTGAAGTTGCTGATTTCCAGAACACTTTCCAGCAGTTCGCGGTTCGCTGTGTCATCGTCCACTATCAGAATTTTTTGCATCGTTCGGAAAAACTGAAAAGTGTGCCCCCCGACAGGACCACTAATCTGCGGAGATTAAATAAATTGACGTCTTGAGGATATGATCTTTCATGATTATAGCTGGCACCAAATTGTATTTTCATGTTTAGATCGCAAAATTTCCACCAATAGAACAATAATGGGATATTAAATAGTTCTAACTAAGGATTTTCTTATGAATTATATGCAACATTTCGACCATACAGCATCGCGGATGCTACCATCTAAGCGGATACTCCATCTAAAATGACGAAATATATCTATCCTTTGGTGCTAATCTCTTAGACTAAAGTACATGTTTTAGCCCTGATGCCGTAGCTATGATCGTGATCGGAGTACGCGCCCGTCTGCTCGCCACAACCGCTGACGATGTCGCGCAATCACTCAGGACGGTGAGACTCTGATATCGCACTTGCTATATATCTCGACTGGCAAACGACCATTGCAACTTGGTTTCCTGATCCGGACTCTCCGGACAGATCTGTTTGACTTTTGAATTGTGTATGGTTTTTGGACAGTTTCAAGACTTCCTCCGCCCGCCCCACCGACAACGCTAAGGCTATCAAACCATTGTCTTTAGCTGCTTCTTAGACAGTTCGGCTAGCTTGGGTAGCCACGTGCAATTGCATATGGCGTGAACTGTTTCAAGGTTATCGTCGCCGGATTCGCGTTGCAGACCCTGTTGTGTGGGTACGCCGCTGCCCGAAATGAATCCGTCGAGCAAAAACTTACTGTGACTGCCATAGTCCAGTCATCCGTAGCCTTAGTAGTAGACGGCGATGGCAATCCCAAACTTGTAGTGGCTAATGCGCCGGCGGGCGGAGACAACGTCTCCCGGCTGAATATCGCGTCAGCTCACAAAAGTAGTTTGGCGAATCCCAAAACGGGAAAAAACTCAGGAGAAAATAATGGTCAGAATAGTCAGGACTCTCACGCTTATGCTCGCCCTCATGGGCATCTTTCAGACAGCAGCGATCGCACAGAACGGACGCATGGGAACTAATGCAAGCCAGGCCGTTCTCACTATTCAGGTCCAAGTAGTGCCCGCGGCGATGCTGCCTGCGCAGGCGGTAAACCATGGCAATCAGAGCGTTTCATACTCGATACCGGTTGCTCCGGCGCAGTTGAGCGTGGTTGAGAAGAAGCAACTTGTCAGGTTTGCCGATCCTTCCGGCAAAATTGAATCTCGTCTGGTGAATGTTGTTACCGTGGTCCCTGAGTAAGCACCGAATAAGACCTGGGAAAATCCAGATATCTCAGGTCAACCCCACCCATCTCCCTCAAGTACATATCAATTCAGATTCACCGCAGCCCCGGGATCTCATTTCGGTCCCATGGATGTGAAAAAGATCCGTAAGCGGACGGTTTCGCGACCGGATCAGAGAACAATTCTGTGAGCTTAGGCTGAATGGCGGTGGATGCAGTCTGTAGCGAACCCGTCTCTGCATGAATTCCCGTTAACAGGGAAAAATACAGGGAAAATTTCCGAATTTCTGGTCGACTTTCGAGAACATGCCGTCCATCGATAACATTTCAGGCGATTTAGGTCGATACTCCCGAGGTCAGCGGCGCAACCGAACAGGGAATTTAATGCGAGTATCAGGGAACATAGCGGCAGCTAACAGGGAAATGTGCTTTCGCGGTAAGGCTTAGAGCAGGACGCCAAAGTTTTGAAACCGTTCCTTTGTTTAACATGAGCCAATTCCCGCTTCAGTGCACCACGAATCCTACGGGGCTGACGGTAGCAGAAGCGTCAGGATTGTAGTAGTCGTACAACAATGAAGGCCCGCTCTTTGCCGCCATTCGCAAACGCGAATGGAAACGAAATTCAAACTTTGATCCGCCGGCTGACGGCCACAAATAAAACACAACCCGGTCAGGTTGCACGTCGTAAGCGTCTATTAAGCCTTTTTCTTTTTCCTTCTCCAGGGAAGCTCGGTCCACGTCCGCGCCCGGAGGCAGGCCGATTTCGGCCAGCATCATGCCGTATCCCTTAAAGCCGATCCGTTCAGCCTGGACCGCGCAGGTTACCGGATCTTTCAAATTAAGGTCGGTCCGGTCAAAGTGAACTTTGAGGAGCAAAGCCCTCGTATCGCCATTCTGCCGGTTTTCTTCAGTGGTTGAGGTAGCGTCAGCTGGAGCGATGTAATAGCTTGCCAGCACCGCCGCGTTCAAAGGCGCCAAGCCCTGGCGTGCAATCTGAAGTTTGTTCTTCCCTTTCTGGAGATACTGGTCCAACTCCAGTACGATTGGACCAGAAATCTCCTGCGATGGCGGAAGCTTGATTGTGCCGATTTGCTTCCCGTTAAGGGTGACGGCGGCATCCGAGCCACTGGTTGCTTCCGGAGCAGCTGGCAAAGTGGCCAGAAGCGCCTCAATCACGTTTTGCGAAGCCTGGGTGGAATACCACATGGCGTAGCGATCTTTGTGCCGCAGTAGAAATTGCAAGCCACGATTGATGTCCTGAGTATCATCGTCGGGATGCCTTGCATTTAGCAAAGTCAGCGCCTCTACCGCGAGCGCCGTGGTTTCCAGGCGGCCGGCGAATCCCCATCCATAAAAAGGAGTCGTGTTCGCCTCGAGGTTCCAGTACGTTGTATCGCCCTCACGATGCGCGAGTGACCTCAGTATCGGCTGCACCCGGGCGATGCGGTCATCCCGGCCGGAAGCCGCCGCGGCGATCGCGTAATTTCCTACCAGGTAAGCGTCATTCCAGGAATCGATCTGGGTTTCAAGATAACCCATAGCCAAAGAGATGGCCTGTTCTACTTTTGGAGCGTCTTTGCTGTCTGCGACCGTCCGGGTTGAAGCCAGCGCGCGGACGACATAAGCGCTCACGTTTGCGTTGTCGATATCTTTTCCGTATCTCCAATCGAACCCCTTCCATGCGCCGCTTTTCGACTGCCTCGCAAGCAGAAAGCCCCGGGCCCGGGCCGCGGCGTCCGCATCGACTTGCATAAACTCACTAGCGCCCGCCAGGAAGCGCAGGAAGTACGCCGTTAGCGCCACGTCAGAATCAGTGCTCTTCCAGTAACCAATGCTTCCGTCCGGCCTTTGCGCGTGGAGCAAAAGCCAATATGCATCCTGCAAATGCGTTTTGGCTTCGGCTGCAAGAAGACTCCGAGGATTGCCGCCATCATTCGTACCTTGTTCAATTTTCTTCAAAGCCCGCAGGACCAGCAGGTTGCTATAACCGATCGAGGTAATTTGTTCATTGCAGCCCACCGGCTGCCGGGCAAGACCGCGCATAGCATCAAGAATGTGCGCCACCAGATTTGGATAGACCCGCAGCTCAGCTTCCGCCGATCCGCGAATCGCGGTGCCTGGAATGTCAATATCCAATGAGTCCGCGTGCGGGCCAAGAACTGCGGCGGTGGTAAAGGAAATCTCCTGGCCGTCAGGATGCACCAGGACCTGGCGTTCCACGGCGTCACCGGTCTCCGTATTTCTGGCGCTTACACGTTGCGCTCCTTTTTTTACGCTTGCGGAGGCGCGCAGACTGAAGACGGCGGTGGCATCGTTATTGGCCGCGACAGTGACGTTTTGCCGCGGCGCGGAGAGAATGGTGAACCAGGGTTGGGGCTGAAGCTCGGTTTCGAGCGTCTGTTTCTTCTCTGAATAATTGCGCAAGATCACGGGCAGACTGATGCGGTCGCCTTCCGTCAACACCGGCGGAGGATCATGCACGATGAAGAATGGCTGGAAAGTCCGTAGCTCTTTTTCCGCCACACCGACCCTTCCGTGGCGCGTGGACGCCACAATCGACATCTTCCACGCCGTGATGTTGTCCGCCATGGGAAAATTGAAGCTGGCGTTGCCATTTTCATCGGTCACAATCTCCGGGCGCCAGAGCAGCGTCTCCGGGAAATACTGCCGCAATCGCGGGGTGAAGAGCGGCTTGCCGGCAGGCAGAGCGCCTTCCGTTCTTGCCTGCCGTGTACGGCTCACGCTAGTCTGGGTGGTTTCAATCGCTGGCGCTGCTGCAGTAACCTCTACGGTCTCTGCCGATCCACCGACCGTGAGACTGGCGTCGACCTTTGTGGTTCCCGCGTTTTCCACCGGCACCTGCATGACAATCGCCGTTCTGAAACCGCGCATAGTGAATTCCAGCCGATACGTTCCCGTGGGAATGGCAACAAATTGAAAACTGCCTATCTCATCCGTGCGGGTAATGTATTCCTGTGCGGTATCAACCAACGTTGCAGTGACAGAGACGCCGGCCACCACCGCGCCACTCGGGTCCGTCACCTGGCCGGAAATACCTCCGGTGCCGCCGGGTCTGGGCCGCTCTTTTGCTGTGGGCAGGGCGTGGATGTCTTTGCTGCTCATTTCCGTAAGCACGCGGCTGAACTCAGCAACCTGAAAAGCGCCAGCCGGCTTGTTCTCCGATCCATAGCTGGTCACCAGGATGTATGCCAATTCCTGAGTGACCGGCGTGACGACTGTTTTCTTTTGTGCTCCCGCCTGGTATGTCGATTCATTGCGTACTTCGATCCGGTCCGCGTACCTGCTCTGGGTGGTAAAGCTGAAGTGATATGGATTTCCCCAGGGATCCAACAGTTTCTCAGGCGTGAGCTTCGCGGCCTGGAGCACGGGCTTCAGCTCGTCTTCAGTTTTTGGAAATTTGCCGGTGGTTGCAAAGTGCTCAGCCAGGGTCACGCTGAGATCGCTGGTCTCCTGCTGAAAGTAGTGAATCGAGCTGTTCCATTCGTGGACATCGTCATGAGAGCGGCGGGTTGGGCTATCAAAGAGATGGTCTGGTCCGGCGCTATCGACAGCGATGGTGAAATATGGGCCGGAAATATCGAATGAATAACGATACGGCGTTCCCCACGGATCGCGGAGAGAATCCAGGTCAATATGCCGCTTCGCCAATTCGTCACGCAGGGCCGGATAATCGCGGATGTACTGGCGCGTTTCCTTCAGGTGCCGGCCTATGGCCCCCTCGATTGCCAGGCCGATTTTCCGGAAATACTTTCGGCGAACCTTCAATGCTTCAAAGTCGTCAGCCGAATCGGGCTTCTTATCCACGCCATTGCTGACGAGAGATAACACGTCATCTGCGCCGGAAACGAAAAAGACGGGACGGTAGGGAATGTCCCAGGGATCACGTAAGCTATCTGGATCGATTGAGGCAGCTTTCAGGATCTGGCGAAATTCCGACTCTGTCCTGGGATAGTCGCCGGCGCTGTATCGTTGGTCGAGTGCCCTGCCTACCTTAAGGATATCCGGGTCCTGGCTGACATTGAAATAAGACGCGGCGTCCCTGGCGTAGTTGGAAGCTCCGCCGCCCAGAACGATGGCAGAGTCCCAGGGACTGTAGCGGAGAATAAGGTCAGCCACCAGGTCGAGATCGGGTGAGAACGGCTCACGGGCGTTCAGGTTCAACAGGTCGCGGTAACTGATTCCGCCAACGCTGTTTTGGTAATCAGAGTAGTAGTCGAAGATGGAAAATCCGTATTCTCGACCGAACTCTTCATCGCTGCGCACGCGGTCGGCCACGGCGCGATCGAAGACCAGCACTCCAAGATCGCTCGCCGCCGCTTTGCCGTCGGGCGATTTGACCCGGACATCCACGCTGGCATTTTCACCAGGACGGAACGTTGTTTTGGGCATGCGCACGCCCACGCGCAGCTCCTGCGGAGCAGGATAGATCACGGCGGCCATGGCTCCCAGCGCGCGATCGCTTTCCGGCACGCCGGTCATGGCGTGAACAAACACATCAATCTGGCCGCGAAAACGAGCGTCATATGGCACGGTGAACTCAGCCTGGCCATGGTTTAGTTTCACCACCTGGCTGGACAGCAAGCCCCCAGAAGAAGCCACATTGGCGATTACTTCCCGCGCATGCGTGCTGGAGACGACCTTGACCAGAAGGTCCTCTCCCGGATGGTAGAGTTTCCGGTCAGTGCGGACGAGGATATAGTCCGGTCTGCGCGTCAGGTAGAGATCGTCACTGTAATGCCCGCTCAGGCCTTTTGCGTCGGCTGCGCGAAGGAAAAACCGGGCAAGGCGGTTGCTAAATTGAGTTTCATCGCTCCGCCAGTCCTGACGTTCCCAGCCGTAGGAGTGCTGAACGATGAGCAAGTTCTCCGGCAACGGAGGCAAATCCAATCGAGCAACTCCCAATCGGTTGGTGTGAAACTTGCCCATGGGAAAACGGTGAGCAGCGTCAGGTTTATCGTCAAAGTCACCCGCATCATTGGGCCGGGCAGCTTCGAGCACGCCCGTGACAGACGCCGGCGTTCCATCCGCATACGAGGCGGTTACGTATACGCGAAGCGGCTGTTCTGGCGAGTACTCAGAGTCAGCAGTCAGGTAAAGGTGAACGGGTTCGCTGGTGACACGCACTTTAAAGCGCCGCTGCTCGGTGCGCCCGCTTGAAAGATCTGTTACGTAGGCGGCCATCGCGAGATCCTGGAAGCGTTGATAACGCGACTCCGGCAGCCCTTCAAAACTCTTCACCAGCCGAAATGGCAAAATCGCCCTACCGCTGGAGTCGAACTCGCCTTCTACCGCGTCAGACTCCTCGGCTTCCCACTTCTCTTCCTTGGCATTCCATTGCCGGTCGTCCTGCTTCACGACCTTTACTTTGGCGCGTTGAACGGGCTTGCCGAAGAGATATTCCGCGTTCACTTCAAAGCGTGCGTCCTGCCCCGGCAGGTAATAGGGGCGGTCCGGTTTTACAGTGACGGTGAACTCCGGCAATTCGTAGCGGCTGATGCGAACCCTGGCTCCGGTTTGAGGTTTGTCTTTTTCGTCCTGGACTTCGGCACGGATCGTGTACTCGCCCAGGCGCAGTTTCTGTGGAATGTCCCAATCCGCGGTGGCCACGCCGAACTTTGAGGTTGCTACCGTGGTGCGGTAAGTTTCCTCGCCTTCAGAGTCCTCAACGGCAAGCTCGATGTGCCGTCCCTCGAATGCCTCATGGTTAGGACCGAAGGCCAGCAGGCGCATGTGCAAAGTCTGGCCCGGACGATACAGAGGCTTGTCCGTAGTGAGGGTCAGGTTCGACTCGTTCCGAAATTCAAATTTGATACTTTCCTGTTCGGACAGACTGCCTCGTGTAGCTGTGGCCGTAACATCACCTCTACTGGCGGATGGGTTCGCGGTCAGGTCAAAGACCGCGACCGCATAGCCAGAGCTGTCCGTGATCACCTTGCGCTGCATGGGATGGTCGTCGTCATCCTCGATGCCCAGTTCCAATTCCACTGGAATTCCGGGGCAGGGGCGTCCGTTGGCTGGGTTATCCACGCGTACCCTGACCGGATACTTCGCTCCAAAGGTCACATTTGCGGCCGCAGTAATCCTCAATTCAAAAGCATCGGTGATCAACGGCCCGAGCTGCACAACGCCACTCACCGGCACAACGCCAGACGAGGGTGTTGGTGTGAGCGTGTACCGCAATCGAGACCAGCCGAGTTGTGATGGCGAATCAGTCGGCAGCTCCGCGAACGGCCACGGAACTCTTTGCGTCGTTTGGCCGGGTTCCGCACGAAACTTACCCGA
>Ga0209488_10004779_pt1 | contig 10495 bp, 4 predicted proteins | sample Rivendell_Oct201_8_FD_188349 | JGI IMG/M metagenome (GOLD analysis project Ga0209488, IMG submission 188349) | Vadose zone soil microbial communities from the Eel River Critical Zone Observatory, Northern California, USA -... | ecosystem: Environmental > Terrestrial > Soil > Vadose zone >... | reverse complement strand
CCTGGGTGATTCTCAGCTTCCGCCATTACCAACTTCGCGCCTGTGTCGATTCCATTGTTGGGACCGTACCAGTCAAGGATCACACCATCGATCCCCCGGCTGACCATGTCATTGATCTGCCGCTTAATCTGCGCCGCATCGGTGGAGCTGTAGCCGATATTCATATGGTTCGACCCACCGAACCAAAGCAGCAGGTGAGCGTAGACCTTGGTCGTCGCGCCTGAATAGATCAGCGAATGGACGTCAACCTTGCTGATATTTCCGGCGCTCCGGTTGCCGTTCGATTGGCTGGAGAAATTGTTTGCCGCACTCGTGTTATTGGAGGTCTGAGCGGAAAGAGTTGTGGTCGGTACGACGTAGGTGGAACCGGCCAAACACAGAGTCGACGCTGCTAGGAGCCAAGCTACAACAGCAAAGGACACACCACGCATCTGGTCCTCAGGAGCGGAGTATTGCCGAGGATCTTGCCCGTACGATGGCCCGCAATGAGGAAGGCACGCCTGCCTATAAATTTCCTCTTACTGACCTTGATATTTCTGGGAACTATCTGGGAACGAAGTCAGCTTATGGCCGAACGCAGGCGGGAGGAAGATAACGTTCGTCTAAGAACTTCAGTGCTACAACCGCAGTGCCATACGGTCAGGGTTGTCGCTGCTTTTGGCGTGTAAAAGTTGTTAGTTGTTATTGCTGGTTTTGTGAATTCAGCGTCACGCTGCGAGCCACATATTTATTGCCCTGAAAGCGCGTGAGGACGGTGACCTCGGCGGCGGGACGCACATTGTCATCAAGCCCGATAGATGGATCGAGGTAAATCTCGTAAGTCTTGTGATCGGTAGCTGACGCTAGCACGAGGAGACTGAGACGAAGATCGATGGCGGTGACTTGGCCAGCAAAAACAAAGCTCTGTCCAGGAGTAGCCAGCACGGAGACTTCCCGGGCGACTTCGCCTCCATCCTGGCGCGGACCGAACTTGATGGCCACCAGCGTTCCGGGCGCGAGTTTGCTGGATGAAGCGGCCTTGTCTCCCTCGACAATTCGGGTTTGCGATGTGACTCGAATTTTGACTTCACGCGGCGAAAGGGCGTCGCGTAGTTGTAGTTCCCCTTTGTCGGCACGGTAGCTCGTGATGATCCCCTGGCTTTCGCCGGCAAGTGTGGAAGTCTTCACCCGAATCGCACGGGCAAAAACTGTGCTTCCATCCAGAATGGTTTCGACGTAGACCCGGTCCCCCTGCCGCAAGTCCGATAAGGAGGCTTCCGCGCCGTCGTGATAAATGTGGGTCCGGGGGTCGAAGGAGATCTTCATCTTCCCGCCGCCGAACACCTGGACTGTGATCTGATCGCGAACCCGGTCCAGCCTGCCGATGGTCCCACCAATCAGGCTGGCTTTCGCCGCAGGCAATTTAGGAAGGTCAGGAAGCAGGCTGGCTGGATCGATTACAACTTCGACTGGTGCCGCAGTTGACCGCACTATCTCAATTGAGGGAGTGCTAGGGGAAGACTCAGATGGAGCGATGGGGGAAGACTCGGATGGGGTGGCAGTGGAAGGCTCCGATGGCGTGCTTTCCGAAGGCTCCGAGACCGGCGCTGCCGCCGAAGACCCTGACACGACACTCTGAGCGGGTGTTATTTGACCCATAGCCCCAGCCGCAACGAAAGAGCTGGCTACAGTGATCCCGACGATTATCCCCAACCGGCCCATGGCGGAACCCCAAATTAAAGCGGTTTTTCGACGCATCAGTTGGATGCCTCTTGCGGCTGTAAGGTAGTCGTCCATTTCCATAAAATGGCCAGTCTAACGGCAAACAATCCAGGCTTTTCAGCATCTTAAGTACGCTTCAAAGCCTTACATCGCGTCGCGAGGTTCCTTAGGATGTCCTGGAAACAGTTGGTGGCGGTCGGCATGATAAGTGCAACTCTTGGATGGGCCCCGGGTGCCCATGCGAAAGACCTCAAGTTTACGCTTCCCAAGCGAAGTCACTTGACCACGGTACAGCGCTTGAATCAGGAGGGCGTGCTGCAAATTCACAAGCACCGCTACGAGAAGGCGGAGACGTCGTTCTACAAAGCCTATCTTCTGGATCCGGACGACCCGTTCACGCTTAATAATCTCGGTTATATTGCGGAGTTGCAAGGTCAGGTCGACCGCGCACAACGTTTCTACCAACTCGCAGCCGAACAGGCTACCGAGGCCGTAGTCTACCGGGCCAGCTCATCGAAGGTGGAAGGCCGCACCATGAAAGAGGCGCTTGCCATCCCGGACATGTCGTTGCAGGCCAATCATGACAACGTCGAAGCCGTGCGACTGCTCTCCCAAGGACGCGCTCCTGAGGCGGATATTCTACTGCAGAGAGTGTTGAAGGAGAATCCCCAGAATATATTCACTCTGAACAACATGGGCGTCGCAAAGGAAATGGAAGGCGAATCCGAGGCTGCGCTCAAGTACTACGATTCCGCTGCCGGCGCTCATTCGGATGCAGCCGCTGTGGTTACCCTGAATCGTTCGTGGAGAGGAAAGCCGGTTACTGAGATGGCAGCGCAAAATGCGAAAAACCTGCGCAGCCGCCTCGAGGCGCAAAAGACTCCGGAGGAAAAAGTGGCTGAATTGAACATTCGCGGAGTTTCAGACATTAATCGCAATGATCTTTCAGCCGCGAAACAAGCTTTTCGAAATGCCTATTCGCTCGATCCGAACAATGTATTCGCGCTGAATAATATCGGCTACCTGTCGGAGATCGAAGGCGATCGGGAAACCGCCCAGTTCTTTTACGACAAAGCGCAGGCGCTCGGCGGTGCTGGCACCAGGGTAGGACTGGCCACACGGCGGTCCGCGGAGGGCATGAGCTTGTCCCAGGTTGCCGCGGATAGCCAGGCGAAAGTGGATGCGAAGGTTTCCCAGGAGCGGGCTGCGCGCCGTCGGCAGCGCGAGCCGATTCTGTTACGGCGGCGCGACAATTCGGTGGTGGAGGAACCGTCTACTCCGCAGGCAAATGTCACGCCCCAGCGGTGAGACGGTTCCCCGTCACGCTACGGATAATGGATTACTTTGCGTGGCGCTTGAGCGTCTTTTTCAGCGCTACAGACTTGTTTCCTGGAAGCGGTCAATATCAGATTCTGGATCGTAGGAGAAGTAGCGCACCAGATTCTTGAAGTACCGCAGTAGCGTGTTCACGTTAGTTGCATACCAGCAGCATCGCGTCATTTCAGGCGATAATCCACAAATGAATCTGAGCCGGTTGAGTACGGGCGATGGGCCGAGCATGGCCGCGGCCATCCGATGATTGCCGTCGAGAATTGTCAAAGGTCCGGTGTTATCGACTCCTATAAGAAGCACCGTGGGATTGATTAGGTTTTCCTGTACGGACGAACTAAGGCTACGCAATTTCCCAAAGAACTCATCGTGAGACGAGTCGAGCCGCAGCCGGATTCGTTCCATTACGTCGCTCAAATAGAAACTACCCCGGGCCACGCGGCGCCACTGTGCTCGTGGAAAAAAGCGGATGCGGGCAAGATCCTCGTGCGTTAATTCAACCTCGAACCACTGGGTGTCGGTGGGAAGCTCCCGCCACATTGCGCCTCGCCGCAGGAACAGTAAAGCCTGGCGGACCGCGTTCTCCCTGGAATTATTGAGATCGGGGTGCCTGACCACTGAGTCGAATTCATGACGGTATTCGTCGAACTCAGGGTGATGAAACTCACTTCTTAGAAACTCAGCCATTACCTCTTCTTCCGTCAATAAACGGCGCAGCCGGAGACTGCTGTAGACGAGGGGGGTTGGGGACGTGAAGTGGTTCCGCAGCAATGGCACCGTCAAGAGGCCGAGCAAGACCACCATCAATACCAACTGCACCACGATCACCTGATGAAGCGTGTGGTGGAGAAGATAAATCCCCAGCGCAAGCGCCCCGCTGAAGGCCAGTTGCAGCCAGCTGGTATTCGCAATCTTGCGGGACATTTCGTAGGTGATGATCACAGAGCTCAGCGAATAGACTCCCGTGGTTATCGCGTAAAGGATCAGCAGCGGCGCCAGGGCCCCGTAACTGCCGGGATCAAAATGCGCTCCGAAGAGAGTCTTCCATAGGAAGCTGGGCACCAGCCATAAGCCGAAAATCAGAACACTGAGGATAAGAAAGACGAGCAAGAGCGATGTAAAAAGGACCGGAGTGCTCTCCCCCTCTTCATTTGCGGCGCCTGCCGAGACCGGGAACATCGTATTCACCACGGACCATGCGCACATGTTCACCAGCCGTCCTACCAATGCGATCGCCGCGTAGAATCCCGCTTCTGCGGGAGGGAAAAAATGCTTCACCAGAACGATGTCGAAGTTATTGATGACGGTTTGACCGGAAAAGAAAACAATCGCCTGCAGTCCTTCCCGAAACGAAATGGCGATTCCATGCAAACTGAAGGAAGCCAATCCTGGGCTGGGCTGAGCTGAAAAATAGGCGACAATTACTGCGATTACGCTCGCGAGTACGGCTCCTTTCACTCCCAAGCCGAGGGGAATAAGAACAAACACGCCCAGGAGCCGAACCAACCCTTCCAACATGAAATTGATCGCGAGCGGGCCGAAGGCATGAACTCCCTGAATATATCCGCGGCGCACTCCGAGAGGCACATAGAACGCCATGCCCATCGCCAACAGCGAGATAAGAATAGGATCGGGCAGATTCAAGTATGCGGTGAGCGGTCGCCTTACAAGAAATAACAACAGGCCAATGGCAATTCCGGCCATCCACGAGCGCTGGTGCAACTTGGCGAATACCAGGGACCGATCTTCCGGCGACGTGCTCTTCGCCACATACTTGGCGCAGACAACCTGGAATGACAGGGTTATGCCTGATATCAACATCAGGATGGTATAAACCGCCGTCGCGTGGGCGAATCCGCTGGGGCCAAGCAGCCGGGCGGTAGCCACGTTGTAGACAAGGTTGGTGACTCCGACCAATCCCGAGCCGGCCAGTAGTGTGAGACTTCCTCCCAACAGCTTGGATTTCAGCGCCTGGGCCGGCATCGATTTCGTTCTGGGCTTTCCCTTGAGTGATAACTCAACGTGCGATGATTCAACGCGTGATGATTCGACGTTCTGGGATTCAACGATCGGTGATTCGGCCTCGGCGTTTTTAATTGTGTCCGTCATTGCAGTCTTCAAATTTCAGAATAACGAGAAATGTATGACGGGAAGAATGGTTGTTCTTTTGCCCGTCCCCCCGAAGTCGTAAAAAGTCTGTTGCTGCAGTCCGAATGAAAAGCGGAGTGGATGCGCGATCGGCACCTCGCCCTCACCATCCCTCATACTGCCGCGCATGGCACGGGTATAGGAAACCAGGAATTCACTTTGGGCATTATCGTATTGGTGAAAACCCTCTCCTCGCGAAAGCAGGAAGGACCCCTGGACATTCCAACGCGGGCTTGCTCGGAATTCGAACCGGGCTCCGGGCAGCAAGGCCTGCGCCAGGGCGAACTGTGTGTTCTGCACCCGCCAGGATCGCAGATACTCCGCCAGAGCGGCTACCGTCAAGCGGCTGCCAAACTTGCGCTGCACGCCGATGTAACTGGAAGTGTTGAAATACTCCTCGACGAGCGGATGGAACAGAAGGTCGCGGACCGTGTACCCGGTAATCAATGAAGTGCGGCCCCAGGGACGTCCCACGGTGAATTCCACGCGGGCGGAGAGGTCGCGCGAACTCAATCCCCGATCCGTGAAGGGTCCGGCTTCGTGGATTCCGCTGGCATTAATTGAAACCCAATTGAAGAAAGAACTGGTCGAGATGTAGAGGAACTGGCGGAAAAGGTTCTGGTTCATGTTGGCCGGCGAGATCGTATCGCGGCGAATCGTAAATTGAAGTCCGCCATTGAATGCGATGCTGTTCGACCCGAAACGAACAACGGGCGTAATCCCGCCGTTGAAAATGGTGTCATAGGTATTGCGGTCTTGAACCACGTTGACGCTGGGAAAAAGGAAACGTCCGGCGGTCATGCTTTCGCCGACAAATCCAGTAATCGCTGGAAGATTGCCGAGATGAACCCGGTAGTGCGACGCCGCCAGGCTCTGGTAAGAATGTCGAGGCGGCGGCAATAGCAGAGGATTGGTGACGTTTAAAATGCGGGCGTCGAGCGTGTAAACATTAATATCTTCCAGAGCCGGGGCGAATGAAGCCTCGGGAGAAATGCTCAGGTTCTGGGTGATCTGCCGTCCCTCCTGGCTGGCGGCCTCATACTGCGCGGTCTGGGCGGCTCCGTGATCTTCCTCACCGGCAACGCTGCTGGCCTGCGCGAATGAGGTGAGTGCATGGACCGTATCCTGGCGCTGCCGGTATACATTTGCCGCAGTCATCATGTAGTCGTAATCGTCGTGGTAATCGTCTACCGTCCCCAGGTTGGAGAGCGCCTCTTCAGCTTTATGGGTTTCTCCTTCGGCGAGATAAGTATTCGCCAGGCCGAGGTTCACGGTGCGCGGGTTGGCTCCCACCAGCCGCGCTTTATCAAAATAGGTCTCAGCCAACTCGAAGTCGTGCATCGCCAGAAAAATGTTGGCGGACTGGGCAAGGTCATCGGGCATGACTGGCGACGAATCGACGCGGGCTTCTGCGAATCCCAGCGCGATCTGACGGCGCGCTTCATCGTAGTGTCCCTGTCTCATGAAAACCTGAGCGACAGCCAGCCGCACTCCAATACGATCTCCGTTTGGAATATCCAAAGCGCGGGAGAACCGTTGCATTGCCGCGTCTCGATCCCCAAGGGCCAGAAGCGCTCCTCCCGTAGCCATCAGGATGTCGATCTGATCTTTGCCGTACTGTTCCGCCAGTTGAATATCGCGCATGGTTTCGTCACGCGCCCCCTGCTTGGCGTGCACCTGCGCTTTCAAGGCATACACCCTGGCTTCAGTGGGAGCCAGCTTTTGGGCGATCTCAAGGGTGGCAATCGATTGCGGCAAGCGCCGCAGACGAAACAGAGTATCCGCATAGGCCAACTGGGTATCGAGATCGTTGGGCGTTTCCTGCAGAGCTATCCGGTACTCCGGTTCGGCATGGGAGAAATCCTGCTCCTGTCGAAATGCCTCCGCCCTGGCAAGGTGCCAGGTGTGCGATTTGCCCAATATTTTCTGGACCACATCCAGTTGGGCAAGAGCGGGTTTTGGCCGGTGCAACTGCAGTTCGGCGAAGGCCAATCCGAGGTGGGCCTCGCCATAGTCGGACTGTAACTGAATTGCTGTTTGAAAATCTTTAACTGCGTTGGCGGGCTCGCGAAGATCGTTCCACATGTATCCGCGATTCTCGTATCCCAATGCCATTTTGGGGTCGCGCTCCAGCGCGCGGGTATAATCGGCGACCGCCTCGCGCGACTGACCATTGTGAGCATGCACATTTCCGGCGATTAGAGCCAGATCCTTATCATTGGGAATGATGGATTCGTACTTGGTGACCAGTGCGAGCGCTTCTTCGTAGCGGCCTAAGTAGTAAAGGTCATATGCGAGATAATCCACGCCTTCACGATCATGGGGGAGCTTTTCCAGCACCGAAAATCCGAGCTTTGCCGCTTCGGCATAATCGCCCTTCAGCGTTAGATACCGCTCGCGCTCGCGGCTTACTTGCGGGTTGTCATTCATTTTGCCTTTAGCGCGATCCAGCCACCGTTTGGCCAAGTCGGGAGTATGCGATTCGAGGGCAGCGTTGACCGCTCCTGCCACGATCATCGGATTGCCAGGCATGCGCTGATAAGCATTCTCGTAATTGGCCTCGGCCGACTTGAAATTTCTTTCGGCCGCGTACAGGTCGCCTAAGGCAAGATACGGCGCATAATCTTTAGGGTGGGCGCTGATCGCGCGCGTGAAGTATGTTTCGGCAAGCTTTGTGTCGCCCTTGTCGCGAGCGAGATAGCCAAGGGACGACAGTGCTGTCCGATTGCGCGGATCCAACTCGAGAGCCTTCGCAAAAGTATTTTGCGCAGCATCTTTCTGGCCCATCTTCCATTGCAGGCTGCCATAGTTCAAGAGCGAATTAATATTCGAAGGCGCCAGCGATAGAGCTTCTTGCAAATCTTTGTTTGCCGCATCGGTGTTGCCCAAACCAGCTTCGATGGCAGCACGCAGGCGCAGCATTTCCGGTCTCGACGAGGCCGGGACGTTTACCTGATTAATCAGCGCGAATGCGGAATCCAGATGTTGCCTCGCTGCGGCTTGATCATCCTGCCGGAGGTCCATTTCGTAAAGATTGAGCCGCAACTCAATTGGGTACAGCGGGCCTTCCTGAACGTTAGCGGGTAAATTGCTGAGCGCAAGATTGTATTCCGCGCTCGCGTCGGCAATCCGATCTTCAGATGCGGCGATCGAGCCTGAAATAGCGTGCAACCGGTAACTGTTGCTATCAATGCGCCGCGCCTCTTCCAAAAAGCTCTGCGCGGCATCTGTCTGGCCCAGGGTGAACAAGGCCTGCGCGGCACTGAGGTTGAGGCCAAGATTGCCTTTCGCGCTCTTGGCCAGGCGCGAATACAGGTTGGCCGCCTCCTGCTGCTTACCCGCGAGCTGGTAGGTATATGCCAAGTCCGCTTGCACATCGATAGTCTTCTTCGGAATCGCCTGCAGGGCAGCGATCGCTTGATCGTACTGGCCCTGTTCCCGATATTGGCCAGCAACTGCCCGCAGGACCTCGGGATCCCGGGGAGCGCGATTCTTGGCGCGATCCAAATAGCGTGAGGATTCTTCGGTCCGTCCAAGATGTTCGTACGCATGAGCGATCAGCAAGTCGGCGTGAGCGGTCGGTTGCACTGCCTCGGCTCTCTGCAGGAATTCGAGAGCGCGTTTCGGATCTGAATTGAGCAGCAGTTCGCCGGCAAGCTGTAGGCTGTTTCCATCCCTCGGATTTGCGTCCACTACGCGCTTGAGCAATTGTTCAGCTTCCGCGGTGCGTCCCATCTTGGCGTAGGTCTGCGCCAACCCGGCCATACCACGGACGGAGTTGGGCTGAATCTTAAGACCGCGATTGTAGGCGTCAACCGAAGCCGGATAGTGCTCCCCCAGCCGTTGACAATAGCCTAAAAGGAACCAGAGTTCTGAATCTTGAGGAGCTGATTTGGTAGCGCGCTCCGCGAAGGAAATAGCGGCCGCGTAGTCATTTCTCTTTAGCGCCTCATCAGCGGCGCGCGCCTGGCGGGCAACCTCGATTCCAGATCCCCAACCCAAGCCTGAGCCGCTTTGGCTGGAGCTTTGGGAAGGTTCCGCATTCTGGTCCTTCTGGTTCTTGGGCGCGGGACTGCCGCCTTGACCGTTGACATCGTAAGTCTGTCCCAGGCAGCAAGTTAAAAGAGCAAGTACGCAAAAGCTCGCGAGCGGAAATCGGCTTTTCACGGAGTCACCACGCTATGTACAAGGCTTCGGTTTTACCTCCCGCACACGTATTCCTGCGGTCCACATCAGATGCCACTCCTCGTCCTAAGGCTGCTTTGGCAAATCGGGCATTAGAAGCCGCTATGAATCAAGTCGCTAGGAATCAAGTAAACCCCTTACAGGGTTTACGAATCCAAGTGCGGGCTGAGGACTCCTGGAGCGCATAATTGAGCACTGCCCAAGGCTATTCTCGTCCAATCCCAATTCTTGCAATCGTCCTGGTGGCGCTGGCGGTCCACGGGCCCTTGCTGCTGATGCAGCTGCCTGCCGGCTCGTTTGATGCGAACTTTCACATGTTTTTCGCTTCGCATTACGCCCATCACTGGTTCAACCCCTGGAATGAAAAATGGTTCGGCGGGTTTTCGCAGACCACTTATCCACCCTTGACCCACCAATGGATCGCCCTGCTTTCCCCTGTGGTCGGCTTGAAAATGGGGTACATGCTGGTGCAGTTAATCGCAGTCCTGCTACTCCCGGTCGGCGTGTTCCGCTTTGCCAGCATTTGGGTGGAAGAACGCGCGGCGAGCTATGCCGCCTTGGGTAGTGTTTTTCTGGGAGCTCTGGCTTTCCTGGTGTATCAGGCTGGGCAGTTGGCAACGGTTTCGTCGGCGGTCCTCTATCTGAACGCCTTGCCCTATTTTTATCAGTGGATGACGGAAGCTCGGGGCCGCTCTCTTGTCAAGGGCGTGGCGGTCAGCCTGTGTGCGGCGGCCGCCCATCACGTTACCCTCATCTTTGGCCTGGTCTTATTTGCGGGGCCGGTGCTGTGGACTGCTTATTTGGATGCGCGTGATGAACGGGTATCTGGATCGGTGATTGGCGTGTTATCGCGAGCTGCATTTTTCGGAGTCGCGGTAGGCGCGGGGGTCGGCATCGTGCTGTTGCCCTATTGGTTAGCCATCATCCAACATCCCATTCACCAGATCCCGATTCCCCATGATAGCCGGTCTAATTTTCTACTCAGTTCCATCACGGCCGTCAACTGTTTCGTGATTCCGTACGGCGCTTTGATCCTGGCCCTGCCTTTCATTCTGATTCGAGGCACCGCCTCCAGCCGGCTGCGGCCGTTATTAATCGGTTTTTGGCTCACCCTGATTTTTGGCCTCGGCGG
>Ga0209488_10004778_pt1 | contig 10496 bp, 14 predicted proteins | sample Rivendell_Oct201_8_FD_188349 | JGI IMG/M metagenome (GOLD analysis project Ga0209488, IMG submission 188349) | Vadose zone soil microbial communities from the Eel River Critical Zone Observatory, Northern California, USA -... | ecosystem: Environmental > Terrestrial > Soil > Vadose zone >... | reverse complement strand
TACGGTATAAGCGAAGCTGATATGTACAACGCAACTTCATCTCCCACTACCACTAATACATTTGGTACAGAGCTGTACCGAATGTTGGTGAGATGTAAGCGCCAAGTTCAAGGCGAGTTCGGATTAGGAGCTGGCGTCTTGGTTTAGCGAAATTAAGGTGAGGGCAGACGCCAACCGCGCCGGAATCAGCGGGGCGAGATGGTGACGATCACGTTCCCCTTCTTGTGACCCAGGTCGACGTAGCGGTGCGCCTCCACAATCTCATCCAGCGTGTAGCGACGGTCGATCACCGGCCGAAACGCGCCGCTCTCGGCGAGTTCCTTCAGCGCGAAAAGGTCTGACTTCTTAGACCTCGGGAACGCGTCATCGACCGACATCGACACTCCGCCCGACGCCAGCACCGCGCCGGCGTTGAGCATCGCTTTCGCACTCTTCAGTTTGCCAACGGCGTCGAAGATGACGTCGTAGCGCATGCCACTTCGAGTGAAGTCGTCCTTCGTGTAGTCGATCACGGACGTCGCACCCAGCGAGCGCACAAGCTCGAGGTTCGTGGTGCTGCAGACGCCGGTCACCTCGGCGCCGAGATTCCTTGCCAGCTGCACCGCGGACGTGCCGATCGCCCCCGAAGCTCCATAGACCAGCACCCGCTGGCCCTTCCTAACCTTCAGACGACGCATGAAGTAGGAGGCGATCAACCCGCCGTAAGGTAGGGCGGCGGCTTCCTCGTACGTGAGGTTGGCAGGTCGGAGTGCGAGCGCCGAGCTCGGCCAGCACACCTTCTCGGCGTAAGTGCCGGCGCGGAAACCGTCCATTCCGAACACCTGGTCACCCGGCTTGAAGGAGGTTACGTCTCGGCCGACCGACTCGATCTCGCCGGCAGCGATCATGCCGATGATCCCCTTCCGCGGCGCCCTGATGCCGAAAGCTGCTCGCATTAAGAGCCGGTAGACGCCGCGCAGCTTGAGGCCTCTCACGATGCAGTCGCTGGCTGTGACCGCGGTCGCGACGAGCTGGATGCACACTTCCTTGTCCCGGGGGCGCGGGTCCGGCACGGTCCTGATCTGCAGCACTTCGGGCGGCCCGTACGCCGTGCAAACGGCGGCTCTCACGCCGTCTCCTGTGCCCGCGGCTCGATGGCGGACATGACGTCGATGATGCGCTCAAGTCTAGCTACGAAAGCGGATCCCTCCGGCCCCGTGACTCTCGCAAGTCGAGTAGAGCATCAGGGCAAGGCGGATGTGTGAAAGTGCGCCTGGCAGGAATCGAACCTGCTGCCTTTCGGTCCGGAGCCGAACGCTCTGTCCGGTGAGCTACAGGCGCGCGAAGACCTCTGCAGTCTAAACTGCGCGCTCCGTGCACCGGCTCATCGCGATCATCGCTCTGAGCGCGCTTGCTGCTTGTCAGTCCGGCACGCATCCTGTATTCAGCCCGGCCCCGCCCAGCCCGACACCGTCAAATTCGCCGACCTCAGCGATCCTCCAGCCGGCAGACATTCCATCCGGATTGAAGGTGTGCCTGGGCTCCGGGCCGATCGACGTCTATATCGTCAGCCTCGCCCATGCGGACCCGGGCCTCGCGGCAAAGGTCGGCTCGCAGTGGCAGCAGCTTGTAGTTGGAGGTGCGACCGCCGGCGCGTTCTCGTTGTTCACGGCCACGCCCGCTGCTTGCAACGCTGAGCTGGGCGCAGCTTCCAACGTCAAATCCGTCGCCGCGTTCGTTGCGATATTCGCCGACTCGGCGCAAGCGGATCGCGCGTGGGGATCAGGCGTATTCGGTTTCGCGCCGCCCGCCCCCGGGGAAATTCTGCCTGGCGCCGTGCGCGGAAGCGATACCGGCCTGGGTCTGAGCTCCTGGACCTACGACCGCTCCAACATCCGGTTGGCGTCGTGGCACAAATCGGTTTTCGTCGCTCTCGTCGTGGTCGGCAACCTCGATGCAGCCGCGTTCAAAGCCGCCACGGCCGCAATCGATGCTCGCCTAAACTGAACCATTCGCGCCTGTAGCTCACCGGATAGAGCGCTTGCCTGCGGAGCAAGAGGCAGCAAGTTCGATTCTTGCCAGGCGCACCAGTGCGCCCGGAGCTGTATAGGGGCCGAGCTGCTGCGTTTGCTGCCGTCCGACGCGGCAGGCCGCGACTAAAGGGCGCTCAGGAACTTCACCAAGCCGGCCTCGAGCGCAAGTGCGATCTGGCGTTGGCCGGCGGGGTCGGCGGCCAGAGCGGCCTCTTTGGGGTTGCTCAAGAACAGCGGCTCGACCAAAGCCCCGGGCATCTGGCTCGGATTGTCGACCCACCCCGCAGCGAGAGGCCCCAGCTCGATCAGGTGGCCGTACTTGGTGCCCGAGCTGGTCAGTGTGGGCGCGGCCAGCTGGTCATCGGTCCAGACGCCTCTGTCGTCGGTGCCAAGGGAGGCGACAAGGGCGGCCTGCAGAGCGGTGGCAAGCCGGCGACTCTCAACGGAGAAGGTCCTCGCGGAGTCGTAGAACGATTCCGTTCCGCCGACCGATGGATCGCCGAAGGCGTTGAAATGGATCGAAAGGAGTACAGCAGCGCCGGCCGCATTGGCGCAAGAGGCGCGCGCCGCCAGGTCGCGATGCTCGGCACTACCGGTTAGCGCGCCCAGCACCGAATCCGTAGGCGAGAGCTTGAGCATCGTCGAGTCCTCCGTGCGGGCCATGACCACGCGATAGCCATCCGCTCGCAGCAGCGTGCTCAGCTGGGTGGCGACGGCAAGGGCGGCGTGCTTTTCCAGCACCTGGCGCGCGCCCGAACCGCCCACCACGCCAGGGTCGAGCCCTCCATGACCCGGGTCGATGAACACCGTCTGACCGGATCCGGCGTGGCTCGGTGGCAAGCTCATGCATGCGCCTGTCTCCAGGCCGGGCATCGAGAGCTGGCTCGGCGCAGGCGCCTCAACTGGCTGCTTGAGGTTCGCCGCGACGGCGGCCGGGGTGCCGATGAGCGCATAGAGCCGGCTCGCACCGAAGACGAGCGCGGACACGAGCGCCAGTACGAGCGCTGTGCGAAGCAGGGGCAACGAGCCCCGACGGCGCCGAGTGCGTTGTGGGACGTGGCGGGCGTTTGCGATCGGCCCGGCCAGTTTAGCGTCACGGACGCCCAGCTACTTGACTCTTGCGTTCTCCGCCTGAGCGACCTTCTTGCAGGTCGCCGTGTCGATGTTGAGGATCGCGAGAATGACCATGAACGTCTTGTTCTGCCAGACGGCCACGTAAAACGATTGGTTCGATACCGAGATGCTCAGCACGATCGAGTTCTTGGTCAACCCCGTCGCCGTGCCTTCCACCACGGGGGCGCCCCCGCTCTTCAGCGACGAAGCGCTGAAGCCAAATATCGATTCGCTCGTATAGCCCTTGCTGGCGCTGGCCTCGTCTTTGAACTGGACGACGAAGTTGACCACCAGCTTGTAAGTCGCGGAGCTGATGTCAGAGCTGTTGGACTCGATGCTCGCGCAGTGCGCTGTGCTGTCTGTATAAAAGGCCGTGTAAGCGGCGGTCGCGCCCTTCTGTTTCGCTGAGTCCCATTCGGTCTTCGTCGAGTTGTATGTGTTCGGGTCTTTGGTCTTGGACTTGTTGAGGAAGCTGTCGATGTCGCCGGACAGGTCGCATTTGTGCATATCGCTCGGGAGGTCTGCCGGCTGTACCGCGACACTCGCTGCGGTCGGGCCACTCGGCGAGAGTGGTGAGCTGCCGCCACACGCGGCGGCAATGAGAATGACAGCCGTTCCGGCAAGCAATCTTCGAAGCACGGGCCTCAGTTTGACAGCCGTACCCAACAACCGAATCCGTTAGAAGAAGATCGTCCGGCGTCTCGGAAGCAGACTGCGCAGAGCCCTCTGGATCCAGTCGCGAACCTCCTCAGTCAGCTCGAGCACGAGCCGTGGGTCGTCGGCGGCTTCAGGACCGAAATGGGCGACCTCGATGGGTTTTCCGAACGCGATGAACCACTTCGAAGGAAGCGGAATCAGCCCGGCAAGGCCCAACCAGGGGAAGGTCGGTGTGATTGGTACTGTGGGGAGGCCGAACAATCTGGCCAGGGGCTGTAGGTCGAGCATCACTGGATGTAGCTCTTCCGAACCGACGACCGCGACAGGGATGATGGGCGATCCCGTCCGCAACGCAACCTGCACGAAACCACCACGGCCCATGCGCTGCACCTTGTAGCGATCTCGAAAGCGTTTCGACGCTCCCTTGACGCCTTCGGGAAAGACCCCGACCAGCTCATCTCGCTCGAGTAGCGCGGCCGCGTTATCAGGATGCGCGAGCACGTTGCCGGTCTTGACCAAAAGGAGGTTGGCGAAGGGCATCGCGAATGCCCAGTCGACTACCAGCATTCGTGCATGCCGAGGCTTTGGGTGCTCGGCGATGATCGCGGCGCGAATCATCGCCCCGTCATAGGGAACGATTCCCGCGTGGTTGGCCGCCAGCAGCGCCCGACCGCGCGCGGGCACATTGCGAATTCCATCGACTTCGACACGCCAGTACTTTCGATAGAACCAGAGCGCAATACCCTGAACCCGATCGGTGAACTCCGGATCGAAGCCGAAGTCGTCGTGTTCCTGCTCCAGGTGATCGCTGGAGCTCAGCGCACGAAGAGCCCCCACTTAGCATCGATTATGGCAACATGCAGTCGGCCTCGACATGCCACTCGATCTGCAGGCCGCCGCGACCGAATATCTAGGCTGGCTTCAACTCGAAGCGAACCGCAGCCCGAACACGGTCCGGGCATACGAGTCCGAGCTTCGCAAGCTGATCGATTTCCTGACCACCAACGGTCACTCGCTTTCTCTCGATCAGCTTCGTCACGACGATCTACGAGCCTATCAACGACATCTGGCCGGACGATTGAAGAGTCCTGCGTCACGTGCGCGCGCGCTCGTGGCGATTCGTTCGTGGTTGCGGTGGCTCGCGAGAGAAGGCCTGATCGAAAAAGATCTCTCTAACGGCATCACGCTGCCGAAGCTCGAGCAGCGTCTTCCCAAGCCAATCGACCCGGGCGAGCTCACGCGCCTGCTCGCCGCGCTGCCGCATGCGACAACGGCGGAAAAACGCGACCGCGCGATGGTCCAGTTCCTGATCAGCACGGGGTGCCGCATCTCTGAAGCGCTCGCGCTCGACCGGACCGACTTTCCACGCAGCGGCTACCGGCTCGTGGTCACCGGCAAGGGCTCCAAGCAGCGTTCGGTGTACCTCACCGCCGACGCCCGAGAGGCGCTCGAGGACTATCTCGCCGCCCGTGAAGACGCGTGCATGGCGCTCTTCGTCAACTTCGACCGTGCTGCATCCGACGATCGCAACCGCCGGCTCACGCCGGCCGGCGCGCGCTTCATCGTGCGCAAGATCCGGCGTCAGCTGGGCGCCTGGTCATTCAAATCGCCACACGTTGCGCGCCACACCGCAGCCACCACCCTGCTCGAGGTGACCGGCGGCGACGTTCGCTTGGTCCAGGAGGTGCTCGGCCACGCGAACCTCAACACGCTCCAGGGTTACACCAAAATCGTGGACAGCCGGAAACAGGACGCGTATCGCCTCTACCAGGAGTTTCTGGACGCCAAAAAGGCCGGGCGTTAGTATCTGGACTGTGACGGACGTCAAGCACGCAAAGCTGTTTGAGGGCCTCCCGGACCCAGAGCTTCGCTCCATCGAAAAGCAGATGAAGACGGTGAATCACCCCGCCGGGCACGAGATCGTGCTCAGGGGCGAGAACGGAGTCGGATTCATGGTCATCCTCGACGGCACCGTTACGGTGACGACCGTCCAGGGCAAATCGCGGAAGCTGGGACCCGGCGACTCGTTCGGTGAAATGTCGCTGCTCGACCACGAGGGCCGCAGCGCCAACATCAAGGCGGACACCGACGTGTCCCTGGCGACCATCCCCGAGTGGGGCTTCAAGCCATTCTTGAAGGAGCACCCGGAGGTGACCTACCGCCTCCTCCAGGTCCTCAGCCAGCGAGTGCGCCAGGCCGAAAGCGACAAGTAGCCCCAAGGGGACCGCTGGGAACCGGTCCTCCCCCAGTTAGACCGGGCATGCTTCGCGCCCGCCTGTGGCTGGTCGCCCTGGTCGCGGCCAGTGCATGCAGCTCCGCGGCGCCTACCGCTTCCTCCAGCCCAACGGCGGGAACATCGCCCTCGCCCGTCGCGTCTCCGACTACCGATAAGGGTGACCACGTGACGATGCTTCCAGTGACGACCTTCGGCCACATGGTCGTCGATCCCAAGACGAAGCACGTCTTCATCTCGAGCCCAGAAGCCGGCGCAATCGTCGTGCTGGACTACTCGGCGAACATCCTGGGGACGATCTCCAACGAAGCGGGCGCGGATGGCATGGTCGTGAGCGGCACCTCGCTGTACGTAGCGCTCACCACGTCGGGGGCAATCGATGAAATCAGCACCACGCAGCTCTCGAGGACGAGGACGCTGACCAGCGGTCTGATCCAGCCGGCGGATCTTGCTTTGGCCGGTGGCCGCCTTTGGACGACCACAGGCGCCTGTGCGAACTGGTCAACCGAGCTCGTGAGCGTCGACCTGGTGACCGGAGAGGCAAAGACGTATCCCCCGCCGGCAAACTCCAATCTCGCGTACTGTGCGGCGTTTGCCGGCAGTCCGGCCCTGCCCAACACGCTGGTCGCCTGGGATCGCGGCCTCTCTCCCGCGACCATCACAGAGATCGATGTCTCGACCGGCGAGCCGGTACTGGTTGTCAGCCGGCGGGAGGAGACCCTAGGCAACCTTCAGGGCATTGCGATCACGTCCGACGGATTGCTCTTTATCACCGCATCGGGCGCGCCGTACGAGTTCGACGAGTGGCGCATTTCCGACCTGACCCAGGATGGGGTGATCTATCCGGGCATGCCTTATCCGATCGCGGTGGCGGTGAATGGAGACGGGAAGCTCGCCTGTGGGCTGTGGTTACCGACCGGCTGGACCCTCCGCGAGTACCTGGTCGGGCGTCCAGATCACTATCTGTACAACGGCGCGTTCGGCTCGCAGACCAACCTCATCTTTCCTCGAGGCCTGGCGTGGACACCGGACAGCTCGCGTTTGCTGGTCGTCACGGGCGACCAGGACATTGGCCAGAAAACCCTGATCTTCAACTCCTTGGCGCCGCGCTGAAGGCCGAGCGTTGCCGGGCTGGCTAAAAAAGGAAGGCCGGGTCCTTTCAGGGCCCGGCCTAGTTTGTCGCTTACGAAAGCGGCCTTATTCGTCCTCGATCTGGTTGTACATCAAGCTGTCCTGGATCTCGTACAGGGCGTCCATCGCCTCCATCACTGAAGCCGGCTTGGCCTGTGCCAGGACGGTCACCTCGGGTGAATCTTCGATGACTTTGTTGATCGCTACCGAGAGCACCGGCGGCATCTGCCGCTGGTCGGCGAGGTTCAGCATCTCGAGCTCGTTCAAGAGCTTGTCGATGTGATGCATCTTGTTCCGGCGCGCGTACTTGGCGCGCTGGATGCGACGCTCCCGGGCGGTCATATGCTCGATGGCGCGGCTCGCTTGCTTGATCATCGTCATTTTTTTATCTCCCGGCAAACATTTTAGGTCGGCCCTCGGATTTGTCAAGGATGATCTGTAATAAATAGCCTACCCGTGCTAGGATGGTCGGCCATCGACCGGAATGTGCCCCTAATGATCCCCGGCCGCTCGACTCGCATGGAAGTCCTGGAGCTGCTCCGGCGCAAGGGCCGCTGCAGCGCCGAAACCATCGCCACCGACCTCGGCGTCACGCCCAACGCGGTCCGGCAGCATCTGACCAACCTCGAGCGGGACGGTCTCGTGGTCAGCCACCCCGAACGAAGTGGCCGCGGCCGCCCCTCGCTGCTCTTCTCGCTCACCGAGCGGGCCGATTCGGTCTTCCCCAAGCGCTACGGGCAGCTCGCCACGATGGTGCTTCAGGAGGTCCAGGAGATGGGTGGCCCGGAGGCCCTGGACGAGGTCTTCTCCAGGGTTGCCGCTCGGCATGCGGGTGCCCTCCAGCCGGCCCTGGACGGGCTTGAGTTCGACGAGAAGCTGCGGCGGGTCGTCGCATGGATCGGCCGCGCGGGCACCCTCGCCGAGCAGACCGAAACGGCCGAGGGGGTCAAGGTCACCATCCATAACTGCCCGTTCCGCAATACAGCGCTCAAGTTTCCCCAGGTCTGCACGATCACCCCGCAGCTGATGTCCAGGCTGCTCGGCACGAACATCTCGCAGGCCGACTCCATACACCGGCACGATCCTTACTGCTCCTTTGTCGTCCAGCGCCCTACCCACTCTCACTAGCCACCAGGTCAAGCAGGTCGACGCGCTCGCGCACGAGCGCTTCGCCATCTCGGTTGACTGGCTCATGGAAGCCGCCGGGTGGCAGGTGGCGCGTTTCTGCCCGACTGGCACCGCCGTGGTTTGCGGGGTCGGCAACAACGCCGGGGACGGACTGGCGGCGGCGCGCCACCTTCATCGCTGGGGCAAGCTGGCGGGCGTCTTCTGCCTGGACCCGATGCGCCTTCGCGACGCGGCAGAGCGCGAGATGAAGGCGCTCCGCAGGATCGGGGTCAGAGTCTCGAGCGACCTGCGGCTCGACGGCGCCGAGGCTGTCGTCGACGCTATCTTCGGCACCGGCCTTTCCAGGCGACCCGAGGGCGCCTTCGCCACCTGGATCGAGGCCATCAACTCGTCGGGGATTCCGGTGATAGCGATCGACGTCCCATCCGGGCTCGACGCAGACAGTGGCGTCGCCTACGCTCCAACTGTGCAAGCGCAATCCACAGTGACCCTTGGTCTTCCGAAACCAGGTCTGCTGGCCGGCGATGGGCCGCGACTTGCCGGCGAGGTATGGGTAGCGGACATCGGCGTGCCTTTCGAGGTCTACGCCGCACTCGGCCTGCAGGTGCCACAAGGCCTTTTTGCGCGCGGTGACCACGTGCGCCTGGATTCGTTCCGGTGACGCGCGAGGTCGTCTGGGATCACGGCGTCTCGCTGCCCGGTCACCGACTGTGGCTGGACCCGCTTGTGGTGAGGACGTTCGCTTTCATCTCGCACGCGCACACCGATCACGCGCGCAGGCACAAGGAAGCGTTGCTGACGCCACAGACACTCGCTCTCATTCCGGAGTCGCGCCGACCCCGAGGCTGGAGGATGCTGGGCTACCGCGAGCCGATGCGGCGCGGACAGGCCACCGTGACGCTTCATTCGGCCGGCCACATGCTCGGCTCGGCCCAGCTCCATTTCGAGCACGAGGGCACATCTCTGCTCTACACGGGCGACCTGAAGCTGCGACAGGGTGGCGGCGAGCCTCCCACCTTTATCCCAAAGGCCGACGTCCTGATCATCGAAGCCACTTACGGCCGGCCCCACTTCCGCTTCGGCGATCCTGATTCGACGATTGAATCGATCGCGTTGTGGTGCCGACGCGCGCTCGACAGTCACGTGACGCCAGTCCTCCTGTGCCACGCCCTCGGCAAGACCGAAGAGGTGATGCTGGCGTTGGCGCCGTACGGCTTCACGTTTGCCCTCGAGAAGCGATGCGCGCCGTGCGCGCGCGAGTATGCAAGCGCCGGCCGCCCTCTGCCTGACTGGGTCGAGCTCGACGGTGAGGTCGAGCCGGGGCGGGTGGTGATCGCACCGCCGGCAGGCAAAGACGAGGTCCGGCGCCTTGGCCGCTACAGGACCGCCCTGATCTCCGGATGGGCCAAGGACCCTGAGTTCGCGCGCATGTTTGGCGCCGACGCCACCTTCGACCTCTCGGACCACTGTGACTTCGACGAGTTGATGGACGTGGTCGAGATGTCAGGCGCGGATCAGGTGTATACGGTGCACGGCTACACAGCGGACTTCGCGCGCAGCTTGCGCAAGAAGGGCATCCGGGCCTCGGCCCTCGAAGCGACCGAGCAGCTCGCGCTGGCGCTCTAGCGCAGAGCCCAGCCGGACCGCAGCACCGCACGGCGAAGGTCTGGATCCTCGGCTGCGGCGTCGCTGAGCTTGGTCAGCAGCAGGTCGACCCATGCGGTCAGGTGCACCGGGGGCATCAGGTCCAACTCATCGTTTCGCACTCGCGCACGAAAGCTGCGGCCCGCCACGTCGAGCACCAGCTCTGTGATCGGGCCGCGGTTGAGGTGTCCGCGTTTCACCTTGGCCAAAGGGATTCGCTCGACCAGGTAGTCGAGCAGCTCAGACGCGTCCTCATCGCCAGACAGCGGCGCGTGACAGAAGACGCAGGCGCCTTCCAGCGGCAAGGCCGGAGCCGAGCAGACGGCACAGTTCAATCGGTGTAGCGAGTGATGGTTTGGTCCTCGCGCCTTTTCTCAGCCCGGTACAGAGGGCAGTCTTCGTAGTTCCGCACGCAGATCGGGGGGCTGTCGCTCAGGGCGTACTTGCGTTTTGACATCCGGTCTACATGGCAGTCAAATCGGTAGATGCGCAGAACCGACTTGCGTTCCTTCAGGTATTCCTCGAGGTAGGGGCAGCGTCGCATCGCGATCTACGATAGGCCACCCATGGAGGATTTC
>Ga0209488_10004777_pt1 | contig 10498 bp, 15 predicted proteins | sample Rivendell_Oct201_8_FD_188349 | JGI IMG/M metagenome (GOLD analysis project Ga0209488, IMG submission 188349) | Vadose zone soil microbial communities from the Eel River Critical Zone Observatory, Northern California, USA -... | ecosystem: Environmental > Terrestrial > Soil > Vadose zone >... | reverse complement strand
CAGTGCCGGAAATCATCCCTTTTTCTCCCCACTCTCCTTTGGAACACTGACTCTGCCGAACTCACAAACGCGTCGACTCGTACCTTCGCGCTTACAGTAGCCTAGTAATGCGCTTACCAAACACATCTGGAGTCAACGATTACCGCACCACTGTTTCCGGGAATTGAAATGTCGTGGAACGCAGAGCTTAGCGAAACATACAATTTCAAACACAAGTGACAATGCCCTCCCAGGAGACATGTCGAAGTACCTCTCGCACCCCTGGCAAAGTCACTTTTATTTGTGTCGATCACATTGGTGACTCTTTTGACTTTGATGTGAGCTCTCTGCTCGCCCGGATGGCGGTATCATTACAACCCAATTGCCGGGACTGTGCGTGGTGCATTAGCGTCCTTTCTGCAATCTCTGGCTGTAAACCTCACCAATCGATCCAGGTGTCGTTGCCGAGGAGATGCTCCACCTCAGTCTTGCAGGCAATATTCTCCGGGCCGTTGGCGGTCAGCCCAAGCTCTATAAACGTAACACCGTTCCAAGATATGCTGGGCAGAATTCCCCCTCTTCCCTTGCACCTGAAGGGAATGACTAAACCTAACCTCAAAATGTTCCTGGATGTATGCTTTGTATTATAACTGGTTTCTACCAGTGCGCTGACATGTAAGCTCCGATCGAGAAACCTGAACTGCCTCACGCTCCGCCTGAGCCTGATAAGTATCAAACACTTGACCAATTTAATGATGCCATCAAGGAGGGTAGGCTCGTCGTACTGTCACCTCTCTCATTCTTTCCACTCATGCGTCACAGGTCTCAAATATCTCGACGAGCAGATTCCAAAACTTGTTCGACCTAAGACAGTTCCGTATCAGTTTTCCCCTGGCCTGGGCTATCAACCTGATGTGCGCGATGCGGGAGGCTCAATCATTGTTACCGATCTGTCTGGAATCTGTGAATTCTGTAATTGATACTATTGTTAAGCAAGGAGAAGGCAATGACGGTTCGATGACCCTGACCGCCTCGGAAAAACTCACTATCTCAAATTCCTTGACATACTGACGGGTACCCAGACTTCAGACGTATACCCAGTCGTAACGGATCCGACAACCGCCGGTTATTGGAACCAGGACAAGGGGATTTATCAGGTAACAATCGTTATAACTCGCTTAAAATCGATATTGAAAACAACTACGATGTAGGTTTCCGTCGTTTTTGATGCTGCCTATTGCTTATTGCTGCTCACGATTGAGAAGCTCTGAACGATCAGCTCAGGCGATAGCAGACAGCAACTTGTCCCCAGCAACACGTATTCGATCATGTTAGGTATTCTCGCGCCATTGGCGAAGTTCTTGGTTCAGCAGCCGATTGGTAACGAGGGAAAGGTAGCGCGCCCTTCCCTTGGTTATCCCTTCGGGCCAAACGAATCGGCCCTCAAGCAGTTGCAACGCGAGATCAAGAGAGCCATAGATGCATACCTCGACGTCACTGCAGAAACGCCCGACCAGGTCGCCGTAGTCGATCATGGCGCACAGATCGAGCAGTCGCTGCCGATCCAGAATACCCCCAATTTGCTCTTGGACCTCGATACGTTTAAAACTATAGCTTCACCCGTCGTCAAGGATGTTTACCATGGTGTTTTTGCGACAGGAGCTGAAGGATTTGCTTGGAGATTTTGAGATTGAAACCCACTGTAGCATAGTATCGGGCTGTCGCGATAGGTTGGAGTGAAATTGAGTCTCGTTTTAGCGATTTCGATTCAAACTTCAACTATGTGTTGCAGTATATTCCCCGACTCTCCGTGCCAAGAAGCCCATGACCTTGTCACTGCTTTTGCAATGGTCACATCTCTATTTGGAATTACGTCCTCCAGCGGCGGCGCCAAGAGCCCCAATGAGCCCGCTGAGATTCCCAGTGGGTGCTGTAACTGTCACGCAAGGAAGTAATTTCGTGAGCAAACTCATGGCGACCAGGCCATTTTTGATAACTTCTGCATAAAGATGGATACAAAAAAGATGGATGCACTTGCTAGTGGCGCTCGTAGGTTGAACATTCTTAACCCAACGGGCTTCTGCCTTCTCTCCGTGCACGGTCCATACACTTCACGCAAGGAATGCACGTGTTCCTTGGCCTATGCGTGTACCATCTCAATTTAGCGGCATCGAAGAGAGTCGGCGGTTGCAAAAACACCGCAGTGAGGCCATAATTTAGTCATATGCCCATCACGTGTGCTTCACGGATCAAAGAAACTGCTTCTGGGGACCGAGGATTGAAATCGCATCGGAAAGGAGCGGGGTGGCTGGGTAGAGACAGTCAGCTCCCCAGCGAGCCAAGGCAGAGGAATCTAGCAGGTTGCTTTACTCACCTAACAAGGCCACTGGTAAATTCGGCTTTAGTTTCAATCACGCGGCCACGGTCATCGACAGCCCTGGTGATGTCGAACACTGCGAGTGTCATGGCAATATACATGAACATAGAAGCATCTGCGAGATGCACTCCTGTAGTGAACGCCAGCAGGTGAGTATGACCGTATGCCATCGGTAAAAAAACACTCTCTTACCAGGACAAGACCTTGTTCCCACAACGATGAATTAAGACGAATTCTCAAGAGGGATGTGAACTTACCGTCGTCCATAACCAAATAAGATCGCGTGGGGGTCCATTTCAGCAGGCTTTTTCTCGGTAGCAACGAAACGCTCCGGATCAAAGACCATAGGGCGGGAATAGATGTGTTCGTCATGCAGGAGTCCCCTAAGTCGCAAAAGTTCACATCACAAAGACAAAACCACCGTAGTGACTAACCATATATTCACAATGACCGCCGTACCACCTGGTATCAAATATCCATCTTGAATGTCATCCTGCATTAAACGATGATGCCCACCTGAAACCAGAGTCAGCTTCTTGGGTAGCAGCATCGTAACTTCTGCTCGTACCAAAAGGTGTCACTGGAGCCCAACGCAATACTTCCCTGTGAACCGCCTGGAGGTAGGGAAGTCGATCCGCATCTTCAAAGGTCGGAAGTCTGTGGAGGCCGACTACCGCGTCAAGCTCGGCCTGCGCCTTTTTCACGACATTTGGGTAGAGTGTCATGGCGAGGAAAAAGGTTGACGTAGAGGAAACCATCTAGAAATGTTTTGGGTTTTTAAGAACGCTGTTACCTTATCCTGTGCCAATCGACTTACAGTATCGGAACCTCCTGTAGCCGTTCAGTATCGTGAGAAGGCAGAAAATGCGGTGCTCACCGAAATAGATTGAAACAGCTGCCCACTTTAGGATATCTGTGTCATGCTCAGACATCCCTTCCTTGGTGTTCGCGTCTACGAAGGATGTGCCAGCGATGCCAGCTGCCTGTAGTTGACAACCCCTCATTTCAAACCCTGATGGCACTAGTATCGTCAACGGAACCTACCCTCTGTTGTTGGACATAATCAAAGGGGGTGTCCACAACTTTGTGGGTATCAGCGCGCCATTGACGGCCCAGCTTCTTCCACCCAGCACCAGGGAACCACTCAGGAAAATGCCGTACTAAATGCAAAATAAATAAGACACCGACGTTAGCACTACTAGCGTTGTATACTTACAGAAGGGTAGGGAGTCGACAAGGAAAGTTCCTGGAGTTGCGGCGCACGAGAACTCGAGACTCGCAACCTCGGCGATGCGGACGAGCTCGTCATCGTAGTGCTTCACCTTGTAGCCGTAGACCAGATCGAGAACAACGGCACCTGCAGTCCTGACGTGGATATCAGACGAATGCACTCGGACAAATAATTATCTAAGACCGCGTACCTCCGCAAGTGATCGATATATTTCTCTGGACTATCTAGGAGGCGAGCTAGGAGACGACACGTCTCTCGCGCAATGACATCGTGGTGGTGCTCAACGGCAGAGCGCGTACCCATGAAGCGGTGTAGAAGACGACGGAATGCGCGGAAGCGCTCCCCGTAGTGAGAGAGCACCAGACCGCGGTCCCAACCCATGGTTTCGCCAAGCATGGGAAAAGTGGGGCGGTCGGAATAAATAGAGCTCTTACCCTCCAACATTTTTAGCGTTGTGTCGAGTGAATTGAGAATGACGAAGGGTTCACCAGCGAGGTGGATATAAGTAATCGGGCCTGTGCATCCGTTTCATACCTCCGTCAAGGATCGTCGACGCGAAAGGACTTACCGTATGTCCTGCCCCATTCCGTGAATGTTTCCCACTCGCGACAAGAGGGCATATCAAAGATGTTTCCGATGACCGGATAGCCCTTGGGGCCGGGTGGGAGAGGGGCCCTTGAACGGGCGGCCTTGACATACTTCAGGATGTATATATAGAGGAACCCTGTTACCGAAACCAGCAGCAACAGGTCGACGAAAGCAAACGAGGGGAACATACTACCAATTGCAGGGAGTGAAAACGAGCGAAACTGGAGGGGGTTGCACTCAGGGCAATGTGCCACTGGCACCTATATGTACACCAAGTAGCCGGCGATTTTCTATGTGCGCACCCTGAAAACGTCCCAGCCTACAGTACGCATTCTAGCTCGCCTACTCCTTATTAGGTCGCCAAGCCGCGGGATCTGGATATCAAGGGCGCGGGGGTACTACAGACGTACCTTAGGGTCTGTTCCTTGTGCTGCCGGACTGGAAGTGGAACGGGGTCTCCCTGCCCGTGCGTGACTGCATGATCACCAACCGACCTTTGTTACACGACATGCAGGATCAGGCATTCCAGCGGCCAAATGCAATAACGAACTACAGTGACGGTGCGGTCAAGACTTTGATGAGGCAGCCTGAGGTGAGCGGAATTTGATGCCGGATGATCCATCGATCGAAGCGAAAACGTGTGAAAAAGCTGTCCCTGTCATGTGGTTCACGATGCTAACTTAATATGAATTTTCTTACATACGCACGACAGATTACTGCATCAAACAAAGCTTCATTGGGTGTTATGAAACTTAACAGCGGTGGGAGCAAGCATCCAAGTTCCAGGTTGCAGCCACCATAATATTACATACACAAAAAAGGAAATGATGTTTCGATCGCCCGACACAATGTGAGCACGTGAGCACCATCGGCGGTCGGCGTAAAATTTTCAAGTCCGCGTTTCGTTCATTAGCAAGACAACACCAATCCCGACACATTTGTAGCATTATCTTGGCCTTTCAGCTACACAGGGAACGACCTCCTGTAGTACCGTCTTCACGGCTGGACTAAAGTAATATTACAGCACCGCGTCAGGCAGACCCTTCAGTTGGCTATTACCATACTGTATTGTCTTATGTACATGTACATGATTCTATAAAGAAGTGATTGACTAGTAGCCGACTCAGGGACCGTCGGCATGGGCAAAAGCTAAGGGCAATTATAGAAGGTTCCGGTCGGGGGCCGTAACACGGCAACTGCTGGATTACGACATGGGCAAGCCAAGTATGCGCCCTTTGGGCGGCCAGGCCAAGTCTCTATTCAAAGTTCTCACATTCTCTCTTGTTTTCTACCAGTGAGGTATAAAGTCACCCATCATAGAGTCAGGAGCAAGCGCTCGGTGATAAGTAGCTGAAAGGATGATAGAGTTTTTCATGATGTTAGTATTAAGCGATTGGCTTGACGCGCGCAATGGAACCTGTCAAGCCGTGTGACAAGATAAAATACAAATGTGGCAGTTTCAGACGTGATCGCCGTTGACCCTTCACAATCGGGCATTTGGGGCCATTCTCCTGAGTGCTTGTCGTACACCAAGGTCGCCCATGACATCCTCTGAACCGCCCAGGATCGCGTCGTACGCCGATGTACGATGGTACTGTGTCGAGTTCGTATGTTAGCACACAATCAATTAAACCGAAAGTGGTCTAACTCACGTTCTCAACCAATTTGCCCATGCCAGACTGAGTGACGGAGCGCCCTCCAAATATTTGGGCTGCGTCTTGGGCAGTGGCACGACCAGTGGTTGTCACATATCTGCGATCAATTTCGTCACAGTATAGGACTCCCAATAGATCGAGAGGCTTACTGCTTGAGGAGAGCTATCGTGCCCGCAATCTTGTCGGACTGTTCCGCGTATGACATCTACCCTCCGTTTCAGAAACAGAACAAAAGGTGAAAAATGAAAAGGAACACACGTTATTCATTTGGTATGTGACATTCTCGAGCCAGCTCTGCGCTGACTCGACGCGTGAGATCATTTGGGCCAGCTTTGCGCGGACGACGGCTTGAGAGTGCAGCGGTTTGCCGAATGCCTGGCGCTGTTGCGACCACCTGAACAAGAATGGTCGTTGATCAACATCTAGAAGAGATCAGCGAGAAATACAGTTGGCGGGGGCGTACTTGAGGCATTCTTCTACGATGAGGCGCTGCGTGCTCAAACTTATGGAGAGGATCATCCACCGCTCATGGTTGAAGTTGCTGAGGATGACAGACATGCCCTTGCCCTCCTTACCGAGCGTGTTTGACAGTGGAACACGGACCTTGTCAAAGGTCAGGAACGCCGTGCCCGCAGTAGCAGAATACGCAGTCTTGATTGGCTTAGTGGAAAGTTGGTCGGAGCGCGGCACGAGAATGACAGTGTAACCGCCCTCGGTCTTGCAGCCGACGGTGAAATAGTCTGCGAACGTGCCATTCGTTATCCATCTGTACGCTCAAGCATCAGCAATGAGCAAGAGGAGAGCAATCGGTGAGACGCACTCACTTTTTCGTGCCCGAAATGACCCACTCGTTACCATCCTTGTAAGCATACGTTTGCATGCCACCGACGTCGCTCCCCGCAAACGCCTCACTGACCGCGAGGCAAATGAATTTCTTTCCCGCGAGGACGTCCGGGACGATCTTGGCTTGCAATTCCGCGGATCCAAAGTTGAGGACGGGCGGCAGACCGATCACGCCACCGGCAAGAAGGCCATCCATAAATCCCCGTGTGCCACAGCGCCCAAGCTCCAGGTTGATAATGAGCTAGGTGACAATTAGCCGAGGACATGTGAATAAGCGGGGAAGCAGCCCACCTCGTGAAAGTGGTCAAATTCCTCTGGTGTGACTACGCCGCCGAGCAGCGTCTTACCCTTCAGATGCTTTCCCGGACCCAGGCGCATGCCGATGATATTGGTTTCCCTACCCGCCAGCCGCTTGTAAGCATGTTGCGCTGTAGTCATGCTAGGGTTACCACTGGACGCACCCAAGCTTGTCCACAAGGCGCTGGGAAATGCGCTTTCCATTCTCTTCGCACGCCATCGCGTCGGGCAGGACAAGTTCGTTGACGAACCTGCGCATGACCTTCTGGAAGCGCCTGTGGCTCTCCTTGTAATACGGACTGAAGAAGCCAGGCATGAGCCAGGACGGCTCTGCATAGGGGACCTGGGAAAGGGCGTCCGCAGCTAGCGGCTTGATCTGTGGCTCCTTGCCCTTGATGATGCCAACTTGCAAGCGCGCGTATTGCGGGCGGTATAGCACTTCCTGCCGGTGCAGGCCGAAGAAAGCGTTGGTGGCATCCTTCCCCGCTATAAAGAAACCCCTTGTTTTGAGCACATGGCTCGCGATAATATGGAACAGGTAGTTACCTATTGGATCGACAAGCAGCACTGCAGCACCTCCCGGATGCAAGTTGGCGAATTTGGACACATCGTACACCCGCGAGTCGACGATAATCCACTGGAAGCGAAAAGGAATCACCTTAGTGAAAATCACAGACGGTGAAACAAGTGGCATACCACATCGCCCTCCTTGTTGTGCTAGCCCAGGCGTCAAGTCATAAGCACAAGTCCCGCTGTGGTCCCGTTAATAAACGTACTTGGGCAACCTCTTCGACAGTATAATAATTCTTTGAACCCATTTCGGGGAATGCGTGTAGCGGTTGCAGATTCAGTGATACGATACAGGGTGGTCAGACGCAAGCTGAGGGCGAACCGCACGGAAACGCTCCGCGGACCCGAGCTGTCGGCCCGCAGCACTACTGCACCCGAACCGAGACTCTCGCCTAAGGATAAGTCGGATGTGTCTCTCGGAAACAGGATTATACATCGAAACCCTCGGACTACTGCCTTCGCGTCCATTCGTCTTCAGCTCGAGAACACGGTCGTACTGGCGATCACCGGACATGATGGCACGTTTCAGATTTCGGCCCTTGGAGCCATTCAAAACTATTCTCTACATTGGAGCCAATGAAACGAAATAGTGTACGGCAGGGCGTTATGTATTCGTAATTTCGATAAATCGTCCTATCACGGTCATCTGTCCTCCCATGCGGTCTACAGACCAGGGCCTGTGGCAGCCTAGAACCCACTGGCCACCCATGCCGCTGCAAGTTGTAACACAAAGGATTGTCCTTCAGGACTATACGCACCATCTCCGTTCGGCTCGCCAAACGATAACGGGTTGACGGTATTGAGCAGCCATCCATTCTTGTCAATACTTTGGAACACGAGTGATAACGCTTGCAGTGCGGCTGTATCATGTGTTCCGACGGAAGTGAACAAGCTGAACCGCAGCGTCGTCGCTGCAAGCAGAGCCGTTGACGAGGAGTCTGCGAATGAGCCAGGATTGTCGACGTAGTTCAGGAGGGTCCCATTGCTCTGCTGTGGACCCAACCACGTAAGCCAAATCTCCAAAGCCAGGCAATCGTGCAACGTACCTGGTATTGCCACACACCCGTGAGTATCTCGTCAATCCACTGTATTAGATCGTATTGCTGCGACCTCATCTGCTGTGAGAAATTGGATCGCCTGATTATGGCCAAGACGCGCATCATGCCAGCTGCCGCCCAAGCATTCCCTAGATCATGGGCTTCAGCACTTTGGGAGTTCATGATCGGTTTATGAAAGAGAGAAAAACGTTCGCACCAGTTGCCCAGTGACCAGAGTCCTCCCAGGACCCCAAAGTTACATGTCTCCATAGGCTCACATCGGCATCGAATAGGGCCTCGCGATACAAGCGAATCTGATCGTATGCGATGCGCAACAGTGCAAGTCCCCCACCGTCATTTTGCAGGGCACCAAAGTACGCGATGAAGGGAGGAACCATATATACGAAATCGGACCTAGATGCAGAGATGCGGAACGGGATGTTAGTTGCGCGGCCACATGTAGGATAAGGAGGGGGGCCGAATGACCGAGGACACACCAAAGCTGGACTTGGTCGTCCCGGTGGGAGATAGCACCCGAGTTCGCACGTGGTGCGTCGTGTAAGAGGTAGCCAAGTTGTTCTCCGGCAGCGGTCGAGAATCGCGTGTCGGTGAGGTCCACTCGTGTCCAGTTTCGTAACAGCACGGCTTGTCCTATACCTAGTTATCGAGTAGCATCGCGCGTTTTCAATGTCGACCTGGAGAACGGAGACGAGAGACGGGCTCACTTGCGGGATCAGCAACGGATCCTTGTCCATCAGTGAGCGGAAGCGTCCCGTTGGCTTTTTGGTCGATGACCCTGTGCGTGATCAGAGATATGATTGACACCAAGGGTTGGATGCGGCCACATCGCGGCCCGATAGCACTCACGTCTCTGCGATTTGCAAAACATCATATGCACCCTGCCACCAGGGAAGGGGGAATGGAGGGAATATCGTGCCCGGCAAAAAAGGAGCAAGGGTTGGCCACTCGGCCTCTGTCAGAGCTTCGGCAAGCGTGCCAATTTCCCAACTTTGTGCCCATGGGGTCGTGATGATTGACTGAAGCATTAGCGGGTCCGTCTGACTGAGATTGGCAAAAAGCTTCCCTCACCTGTGTGTCGATATGTTGATAGCATTGTCTCGCACGAGGTATAAAAGTGTCCTGTTCAGGCTGGGGAGAACGCGCGGTACTGGAGCGAGGAAAACGAGAACTGGGTGGAGGGTAATTACGGTATAGACGTGACACCAAATCATCACCTGCGTTGCGTCGGATAATCTATCCTCACACCACTAGGCCTCTATATGCCATGCAACGAGGACGGTGCACATGCATGGGGCGTGGGGCTAATAATAGTGGCGGCCGGGTGTTAGCTCGTTTTGGGTTCAAGATTTCGGACAAAAGGATTAAGCCAGGGCGATCTTCGCACATGCTCGGTTGACGCTATCTCTACTGGCGAAGGCCGGAAGTAGTTTCCATATCAATGTGGTCACTTTCAATCTGTCCGTAGAGGGAGTCTCAACGGCGGAAACTGACATAGACTCTGTGGAGTACAGTCGCCGTGTTTCCTGAAGGCTCCGTGACCTGTCAAAGAGGTTGAACACGTGGCCCGAGATACTGCCTCGAGGGTGGAATAGCGCTGGTACTTGAACCAATACGGAAAGAGGTGCATGAGCATGAGTGTGAACCGGGCGTCTCGGAATGATGAGGGGGTGAAACTGTGTGTGACCCACGCGACTCCCACGCGCGATTGTCGGTTCCCAGCATGCCGTCACTAGCGACCGAGTGACAGGATCATCTCTCTTCTGTCCATCATTATAAGAGATAAGTGAACCACAGTCGGACTTCTCGAAATATGCAGGCTGCAGTACGTGGCCTCACAACATGCTTGAACAACACAGGGAGGTACATGCCAAAGGTGCGACCCCCGGCCCACCTTCCCGCT
>Ga0209488_10004776_pt1 | contig 10499 bp, 9 predicted proteins | sample Rivendell_Oct201_8_FD_188349 | JGI IMG/M metagenome (GOLD analysis project Ga0209488, IMG submission 188349) | Vadose zone soil microbial communities from the Eel River Critical Zone Observatory, Northern California, USA -... | ecosystem: Environmental > Terrestrial > Soil > Vadose zone >... | reverse complement strand
TTCCTCGCAAGCCGGGAATGAGCCGCGACGATTTGCTGAAGGCCAATTACGACGTGGTGAAGGCCGTCGTCGAGCAGATCGTGAAGCATTCGCCGAACTGCATCATCATCGTGGTGACAAATCCCCTGGATGCCATGGCGCAGGCGGCGCTCAAGGTCAGTGGCTTCCCGAAGCACCGAGTGCTAGGGATGGCGGGAGTGCTGGACTCAGCGCGCATGAGTACATTTGTCGCAATGGAATGCAAGGTCAGCGTGGAAAACGTGCACTCCTTTGTGCTCGGCGGGCATGGCGACGACATGGTGCCGCTGCCGCGGTATTCCACGGTGGCGGGAATTCCCCTCCCCGATCTGCTACCGAAAGAACGCATCGACGCCATCGTCGAGCGCACGCGCAAGGGCGGCGCGGAGATCGTGAATTTGTTGAAGACCGGCTCCGCGTACTATGCGCCGTCCGCCGCGGCTGTCGAAATGGTGGAAGCGATTCTAAAGGACAAGAAAAAGATTCTGCCCTGCGCCGTGTATCTCGAAGGAGAGTACGGAATAAAAGGACTGTTCGTCGGCGTGCCCGTGAAACTTGGCGCCAAAGGCGTCGAGGAAATCATTCAGATCAAACTTACGGCCGAGGAAAACGCGGCGTTGCAAAAATCGTCGGCGTCAGTGCGGGAGCTAGTCACGGTACTCGGACTGTAAATAACCGACCGTCGACAATTCTCCTTACCAACCGAAGATTTTCCCAGCCCCGTACACCAGAGCCAGCGTGAAGCCCGCGATCGCCACTTCGCCGATCGCTCCGACCGCGAACGGCCGGAGGCCCTGCTTGCGCATCTCGCCGAAATTGGTTCGCAGGCCGACACCAGCGAACGTGAGCAGAAACGCCCAGCGCGAAAGATTGGCGAGCGCTCCGACCTGCTCCTTGTTGAAGAAGTGATAGGTGGCAAGGACCGAGATCAGTAGGAAGCCGAGGACGAACTTCGGAAATTTTTGCCATAGGAACGCCGCCTTGTTACCCACGGCTTGGGTCTGCCCTTTGCTGGCCCAGTAGATAGCGTAAGCGAGAACTACAAATCCGATCATGGCGTTGCGCGTGGACTTGACGAGCACGGCGAGTTTTCCGGCGGCGTCGGAGTATAGCGCTCCCGCGGCAGTAGCCTCCGCGGTATTGTCCACGCCGAGGCCCGCCCACAGCCCGTACGCGCGGTCGCTCAGATGAAGAACATGGCCGATCAGCGGAAACGTGAAGAGAGCCAACGCGCCGAGGGCGAGAATCGCGGCGATGGAGAAGGAGGAATCTTCGTCGTCGGCTTCGATCGCACCCTTGGTGGCGATGATGGCGCTCACGCCGCAGACCGCGGAGCCCACGGCAAGAAGCGTCGTGAGTTTGGGCTTGAGCTTGAACACGCGGCCGAGAAAGGTCATGAACGCGAGGGAACCGGCAATTTCTATAGCCACGAGAACCAGGCTGACGCCGCCGAGCTTCAAAATGTCGCCCAGAAGAAATCGCGCGCCGAGCAGCACGATCCCCGCCTTCAACCAGAATTCATACGTCGCGACGCCCGTTCGAAAGATTTCAGGGACGCCGACGGTGTTGGAAATCAAGAGGCCAAGAACAATGGCCCACAGGACGTATTCGATATTCGGAAACGTCCAGTGATGGGCCTTGGCGTAGGCGCCGACGTTTTGCTCCAGCAGTTTGCCCGCGTACCCCACCCCAGCGAGCAAGAGCACTCCGGGGATGACGCGTAGAAATCGCAGCGCCGGTTGGACCGGCTGAACTTGCGGAACCGTAATTACATCAGCCATGTTTCGTTATCTCCATTCTACTGAAAATGTTCACCAAGGGATGCGCTTGAAGACGCCCGTGCGGACCAGCAACGCCAGAAGAAAAGCCACCAGCACCGCCCAAGTGTCGAGCGACGGCTTCCAGCGGCTTCCCTTCTTCCCTGTTTCGACTTCTGCACTCATAGGTATGCTCCTGACGATTTAAATCACCGATGTTTGTCGCAAACCCGGATCTTTCCGGTTCCTGCCCCAGAACTGCGCGCTGATTTCCGCAACGTCGCGTGAGGCCACTCGGCCGACAATCAACAAAGCCGGCGCAGGAAGTCTTTCTTCGCTGGCGAGCCGCGCGACACTCGACCAACGCACCTGCTGTTGAGGACCCGTGGCATGAGAGACGATCACGCAAGGAAGGTCCGCCGGAAGCCCGCCATCGACCAATCGCTCTGAAACTTCCGCATAATCCGCGCCGGGCATGTAGAGAACCAGCGTGGTCGTGCTGGTGACGCAACCCAAATGCATCACATTTCCGTCGATTCCTCGCGAAAATGTTGTCAGTAGAATTTGCGAGGCCACCCGGCGATCGGTGAGCGAAATTCCCGCAGCCGCCGCGGCTCCCAGAGCCGCGCTGATGCCCGGAACAATTTCGTACTCAATTTCCGCTGCACGAAGGGCTTCGATTTCTTCCCCGGCGCGGCCAAAAATCGATGGGTCGCCGCCTTTCAGTCGGACAACGGTGGGACGCGTCCGGCCATACGAAACCAGAAGCGCGTTGATCTCATCCTGAGTAAGGAGTTTGTGGCCGGCGCGTTTGCCCACGTTGATGATCTGGGCAGCGGGCGCAATCATCGCCAAAACGGCGTCGCTGACAAGCGCGTCGTGCAGAACCACGTCGGCACCAGCGAGCAGGCGTGCCGCTTTCAAGGTGAGCATGTCCGGATCACCCGGTCCCGCGCCAACAAGATAAACTTTGCCCATCATGCAACGCACTCTCCCCGGCCTAGCTTCAGTGAATACGTTTCCGTGTCGCCCCAGTCTACGAACAGATCCTCGGTGCTAACCGTTACCTCCGCCAACGGAAGGAGCCGGTCCTTGATAGTTTTGTCCGGCGTCCGCGATACCCACGCGGAAAATGTTTCAGCCGGTTGCCGAGCCATCTGATAGAAAGCCAGGAGTTCGCGAATGATCGCGGGAATAGGCCGAGCAGGCACCGCCATGATTTGCCGCGCAAAGCGCACACCATCGGCATTCACCCTGCCGCCAAGCAAAAGCTGATAGTAAGGCGCCTGCTGTTCTCCAACCTTCCTCACGTTGCCGTAAAAACCGATATCGGCAATGTGATGATGCCCGCAGGAATTAGGGCAGCCGCTGATCTTGACGCGCAACTTTTGAATTTCCGGATCGGTGTAACCATCCAGTTCGCGCGATAGCACTTCGGCCAGCGTAAGCGAGCGCGTGATTCCTAGATTGCAAGTAGTAGCCCCCGGGCAGCCGGTCACATCGGAAATGGTGCGCGCACCCGGCGTGGCCAGATCCAAGGCGCGAAGCTCATCGTAGATCGCCCGCACGCGGTCAAAAGGTACCCACGGAATGACGAGATCCTGATTGACCGCAATCCGCACGCCAGTCAGTTCGTTCTTTTCCAGAACATCCGCGAGGCCCCGCATTTGGTTACTGTGTAACGTTCCCGCAAGAAGCTTGACCCATGCCCCGCCGTAGCCGGCCTGGCGCTGAGACATCAGATTGTGCTCGGCCCAGCGATCGTATTCGGGATCGCTTTGCGATTCAGCCTTCGAGAAAGACAAAGGCGCCGGCGCGATGGTGACCAGCGTCGGCTTTATAGGAGTAGGCACGGTAAAAGTTTCCGCGGGAGCCTGCGAGACTTTGCGTTTCTCCGCAACCAGGCGGCGGAGTTCTTCGATGCCTTTAGCGCGCAAGACGAATTTCAATCGCGCCATGAGCTTGTTCTTGCGGTTCCCCGTTTCCGTAAAAACCCGCAGAATGGCCTCGATCGTGGGCAGCAACTCCTCTTCCGGCAGAAAATCAGTGAGGACCGCGGCCTCCGTCGGCAAGCTTCCCAGCCCGCCGCCGACTAGAACCTTGAAGCCGCGATGCGCCGTGCCGTTGTCGCCACGGACTTGCGCGATGAGGCCGACATCGTGAATGCCGGCAACCGCGCAATCGCCATCGTCCTCGCAGCCGGAGAAAGCAATCTTGAACTTGCGCGGCAAGTCGTGAAAATCGGGATGACGCAGGAGGTATCGCGAAACGCCCAAGGCGTACGGCGTCACGTCAAACGCTTCGGCGGGGCAAATACCAGCCACCGGGCAGGCCGTGACGTTGCGCACCGTGTTACCGCAAGCCTCGCGCGTAGTAAGCCCTGCATCGGCGAGCAAGCGCATGGCGCCGCCCACGTTTTCGAGTTTCACGAAATGGAATTGAATGTTTTCGCGCGTGGTGAGGTGGCCGCGCCCGGTCGAGTATTCATCGGCGATGTCCGCCAGGACGCGAAGCTGCGCGGGCTTGAGCACGCCTGCGGCAATCTTGACGCGCAGCATCTGGAAGCCCGGCTGCCGCTGGCCATATGTGCCGTGCTTCAGGCGAAAGGGGCGGAACTGTTCCGCCGTGATGGCCCCGCTCTGCAACTGTTGAACGCGCTCTTCAAAACGGACGATCTCGTCTTCGATGGCTTCGCGGCTGTGCCGTTCTTCGACTTCAGTTAAGGTTGCGACACTCATGATTCTTGGCTCCCAACTTCTTGGCTCTGAAAAATCCCCGATCCAAAACAAAAAGCCCACATAACCAGGTGCTCTGGCATGCGGGCTTCGGAACTTTATGATTCAGCTGCTGCTAAGTCCGGAAACTCCTCTGGCCAGAGATGGGCGTCGTGCAACACGCAGCGTTGCACGTGCACGGACAACACATCACCTGGTAGCAGGTCATCATGAAACTGAAGGATACTTTCCCGGCTGTCCCCTTGTCAAAGGGAACGTCCTACAAAGATTAGATGCATCGCATTCAAAAAAGTAATCAATGGCAACCAGGAATTATTAGGGCTTCGCGGCCTCCGGGGGCGGCTCGATCAGCGTGGTGGACTTGATCGAATCCAGCTTAGGAAAACTCTTGTCGATGTACGCCTTGCCCAGCCTTTCGATATCACCGGGTTCCGGTCCAGGCCCGCCCATCGCCGGTATTTCACCATAGCCTTCGTACAGCATCTCCACGACGTTAATGCCCTCAGTCACTTTGCCAAAAGGCGCAAATCCGTCTTTGTCCAATCTCGAGTTGTCGACCAGATTGATGAACAGCTGCGTCGTTCGGGTGTTTGGACCCGCCGTCGCGAAAGTGACGAAGTTCATTTTGTTGCTCTGCTTCACAGGGTCGTCCTTGATAGTGGCGTTGCTCCATGCGGCCGAAACCGGTGGATACGCGCTAATGCCAAACTGTACGATGAATCCGGGGTGCACCCGGAAGAAACTCGCATTGTCAAAAAAATGATGTTTGACCAGATTGTAAAAGCGGTCCGCGCCGTTGGGAGCCCAGGCGCGATTCACGGTCACTACAAAGTCTCCGCGCGTGGTCGTGAACTTCACCTGGAACGTCTCCGGAGCTTTATCCTTGAGGAGCGCAGCTCGAAGAAGTGCGCGGTCATAGCCCGCGCGCGGCGCTGGTGCGGGCGCACTCGCCGTGGCTTCGGGTTGTGCTGGCGCGGGCGTTGGTGTTTCAGCCTTCGGCGTGGCTGGCGCCTCGGCCTTCGGTTGCTCCGGCGGTGGAGCCTCTGCAGTCTGTTCTTTTGCTTTGCAACCGAAAAACAGCGTTCCCACTGCCAGTGCAGCGACAAACCACTTTACACGTTTCATTTTCCAACATCCCCCTCAGTATCCTTCTAAAATCTCATCCGTTGACTTTACTTCCCGGCATTCAGCTCCCGGCTGACGCGTTCGACTTCCGTCATAACACGGAGAGTATTTTCGCCGAGAATTTTCTTTACGTCACCTTCGGAGTAGCCTTTTTGCAACAGGGCCTCGGTAATCTTCGGGAGCTTCGTGGCGTCTTCCATTCCGAACGGCATCATCGCGCCGTCAAAATCGGACCCCAGGCCGACGTGTTCGGCGCCGGCGAGTTTCACAGCGTGGTCGATGTGCTCGATGATCTTTGTGTAGTCCACGCGAGGCAGCTTGCCCGCGTTCATATATTCGCGCACCACGCGGTCGCCCTCAACTAGCTGACAAGCGTCGTTGTCGCCGCAGCGCTTGTTGATTTCTGCTTGAATCTCCTTCTCCAGTTCGGGATTGGCTTTCTCGGCGTCCCGAAACTCCTGGCTCAGAAAACCGACGTGGTAGTTGATTTGGATGACGCCGCCCTTGGCAGCAAGATCCTTGATCATTTGGTCCGTCATATTGCGAGCCGCGTCGCAAATCGCGCGGCAGGAAGAGTGAGAAGCGAACAGCGGCGCTTTGCTGACTTCCAACGCATCGTAAAATGTTTTGTCGCTGACGTGCGAAATGTCCACCATCACGCCCAGCCGGTTCATTTCCCGGATGACGTCCTTGCCGAAATCCGTCAGGCCGTTGTGCACGGCCTTGTCGGTGGAAGAGTCCGCCCATTCGTCATTGCCGCTGTGAGTGAGCGTCATGTAGCGCACGCCCAGCGCCGCGTAACTGCGCAGCACCCCAAGGTTGGAATTGATCATGTGGCCGCCTTCGACGCCCATCAGTGCGGCAATCTTGCCCTGTTTGCGAGCTTCGCGGATTTCGGCGGCAGTCGTCGCGAGGACGAGATCGTTCGAATGCTTGCGAACCTGCTCGCGCACCGCGTCGATCTGAACCAGGGCGCGATTTACGGCCTCCGGGCCGGTAATCTTGCTTGGAATCCAGATGGAAAAGAAAATGGCGCTGAGGTTTCCTTCGCGCATGCGCGGAATGTCGATGCTCCCGGTAGCGCTGCGCTCGCCGAGGTCGAACTTGCCGTCAAGCAAGCGCTGCGTGGTGTCGTCATGCGTGTCCGCGACAATGGAGGAGAAGTGCAGCTTGCGCGCTTTTTCAGAGATGGAATCGGCGGAGACCGCGAGTCCCGCCAGGGCAATCGAAGAAACACACACGACAACCAGCAACAGAGCGCGGACCATTCTTTTCCCCCAGTGAAATGCTCCAGTGAAACGTCCAAGTCAAACGATTGATGTTAACGGAAACGAATTAAGAGTGCCACGTGATTAACCGACAAGCCAGCCGAGAAGCGCTTGCTTCCACACCTCGCGGTTCACTTCCGCGATGGATTCCGTCAGGGGAATGCCCTTCGGACAAGCGTGGACGCAATTTTGCGCGTTGGCGCATTCCTGAATACCGCCGGGACCCATGAGAGCCGCGAGGCGCTCGCTCTTATTCATCGCTCCCGTGGGGTGCATATTAAAAAGGCGCACCTGGCTGATGATCGCCGCGCCCACGAACTGATTATGCTCATTCACCTGCGGGCAAACTTCCAGGCAGTTGCCGCAAGTGATGCAATTCGAAAGCGGGTAGCCTTTTTCCTGAATTTCGGGCGATACGCGCGGGCCTTCGCCAAGACTGTACGTGCCGTCGATGGGAATCCAAGCCTTCACGCGCTTGAGGCTTTCAAACATGAATTGCCGATCGACCGCCAAATCGCGCACCAGCGGAAACTTGGACATCGGCTCGATTCGAATGGGCTGCTCGAGCGGATCGACAAGCGCCGAACACGCCATGCGCGCCTTGCCGTTGATAAGCATCGCGCAGGAGCCGCAAATCTCCTCAAGGCAATTCGAATCGTAAGTGATGGGTGTGGTCTTTTTCCCGTCGCGTGTAACGGGATTCTCCGCGATGTCGCGCAGGCAAATGATGACGTTCATCGAAGGCCGCCACTTGAGAGAAAATTCCTCCCAACGCGCGGCTTCCTTCGGCCCTGCTTGCCGTTTTACTTTGACGATGACCTGTTTAGTTTCTGCCATAATTCCTCGAACACTGCCTGCCGCAGGCCAGAAGGCCCCAGCCACCGTTTCTACTTCGCCGCGTCGTAACGCCGCGGACGTGGCTTGATCAAAGAAATGTCAACCGGCTCATACGTCAGCTGGATATCGTTGTTCACCCACTTCGCGCGAGTGGTCTTCAGCCAATTGGCGTCGTCGCGGTCCGGAAAATCCGGCTTGTAATGCGCGCCCCGCGATTCATTGCGGGCCAGCGCGCCGAGCGTGATCACCCGCGCCAGGATAATCATGTTCTCCAGTTCGCGGGCGAAGTTCAGCGTCTGGTTCGACCACTTCGTTCGATCGCTCAAGTTGATTTTCTTGTAGCGTTCCTGCAGCGTTCGAATCTTCGCGTCCGTCATGTCCAGATTTTTGTTGATGCGCGTGACGGTCACGTGCTCCGTCATCACGTCTCCCAGTTCGCGCCAGATCGTGATGGGATTCTCCGAACCATCCTGGTTGATGAGCTTTTGATTTTTTTCTTCCTGGCGCTTCCTTTCGGCGTCATACACCGCGGTCGGCGTGGACTCCGCGCCCTTCTCCAGACTCTTCGCGTACTTCACGGCCGCGGAACCCGCAATCCCTCCGCCAAAAATGCAGGACACGAGCGAATTTGCTCCGAGCCGGTTCGCGCCGTGATACTGGTATTCGCATTCGCCCGCCGCATAAATGCCGGCAACATTGGTGGCTTGATCCTCGCCGTTCACCCAAATTCCGCCCATCGTGTAATGCATCGCCGGAAAAACTTTCATCGGCTCAACGCGCGGATCCACGCCCAAAAATTTCTCGTAAATCTCCAGAATCCCTTCGAGCTTGCGGTCCAAAGTTTCGCGCGGGATGTGCGTCACATCCAGATAAACCGCCGGCTGCCCGTCGACGCCCAATTTTTCCTGATACACGATGCGGTGAATCGCCCGCGTGGCAATGTCGCGCGGAACGAGATTCCCGTACTTCGGATACCACTCTTCCAAAAAATAAAAGCGTTCCGCCTCAGGAATGCTTCGCGGCGCGCGCTTCTCCCCGGGATTGCGCGGCACCCACACTCGGCCGCCCTCGCCCCGCGCCGACTCGCTCATCAGCCGAAGTTTGTCTTCGCCAGGGATCGCCGTCGGGTGCACTTGAATGAATTCGCCGTTCGCGTAATCCACGCCCTGCTGAAAAAGCGCGGCCTGCGCCGAACCCGTGCAAACCACTGAATTCGTCGACCGCCCGAAGATCGCGCCGTTGCCGCCGGTGGCAAAGATAACCGCGTCCGCCGCGTAGGTTTTCACTTCCATCGAGCGCAGGTCCATCGCGCAAATGCCACGGCACACGCCGCCTTCATCGATCACCGCAGACAGAAACGTCGCGCCTTCGAACTTCTTCACCTTGCCTTCGGCCTCGTGCCGCCGCACCTGCTCGTCCAGTGCGTAGAGCAGTTGCTGCCCCGTGGTCGCGCCCGCGAAAGCCGTGCGGTGATAAAGCGTTCCGCCGAATCGCCGGTAGTCCAGCAATCCTTCCGGCGTGCGGTTGAACATCACGCCCATGCGGTCCAGAAGATCGATGATTCCCGGCGCCGCCTCGCACATCCGTTTCACCAGCGGCTGATTCGCCAGAAAATCCCCGCCATAAATGGTGTCATCAAAGTGCTTATCGACCGTGTCGCCCTCGCCCTTCTGGTTCTTCGCGGCGTTGATCCCGCCCTGAGCGCAAACAGAATGAGATCGCTTCACCGGCACAATCGAAAACAGATCAACCGGAATGCCGGCCTCCGCAACGCGGATGGTGGCCATCAGGCCGGCCAAACCACCGCCCACGACTATGATCTTTGGCTGTCTCATTTAGTTGGTAGGTAGCCAGAGAAGGGATGCCAGTCGAATCGGAAACTAATAATAATCAGAATGCCGACGACGCTAAACGCCACTCCAACAAGCGCGCCAAAGCGTCCCGCCGCCTGCTGCGCCTTCACAGTGGCCGCCAGCCCCCACTTGCACAGGAAATTCCAGATGCCCGCGCCGAGATGAAACGAAGAAGCGAGGACTCCTACGATAAAAAAGGTCAGGTACCACGGATTCTGCATGTCTTCCGCAACGTTCGCATACGTCGATCTGCCATGCGTGAGCCAGCGCTCCGTGTAAAGATGCCAGCCAATGTACGCAAACGCGATGATGCCCGTGTATCGCTGCGTCGCGTAGAGCCAATTCCCTACCCACGGATACGCCGAGACATTTGATTTGCCGCGCAACCAAATGTAAATGCCATACCCGCCATGAAACAGCATGGGAAGAAAAATTCCTCCCCATTCCACGATCAGGCGGAACGGAATGGTTTGCAGCTCTTGCGAAGTTGTGTTGTATTTCTCCGCGCTCACGAGCGCGGCGCTGTTGGACCAGAAATGCTCCGCCAAAAATGCCCCAACGGGAAGGATGCCGGTAAAAGAATGCAGCTTTCTGAGGAGATAACTCGTGTCAGGCTGGGTTGCCGTCGAAGACATGCCCTCTCCGCCGCGCATGTCCCAGCCGGATCACGCTGAATGACTCGGGAGGAGCGATGAGAAACCGCGGCGAAATCAGTATAGGCACATGATTTCGGGGATGCAAGTTGGACTGTTCTTTCGGCAAGCACAAACAATTCGAAATCTTCTTGCGGCGGCAGATCATTGGCGCCGTTCAAGTCAGCCGCAAGGGCGCAAATCCGGCCAGCGCTGGCCGCGACTTCAGCGCGGACGACCTCGGAAAAATCGTGGCGCTCTGCAAGCCTCTCGG
>Ga0209488_10004775_pt1 | contig 10500 bp, 10 predicted proteins | sample Rivendell_Oct201_8_FD_188349 | JGI IMG/M metagenome (GOLD analysis project Ga0209488, IMG submission 188349) | Vadose zone soil microbial communities from the Eel River Critical Zone Observatory, Northern California, USA -... | ecosystem: Environmental > Terrestrial > Soil > Vadose zone >... | reverse complement strand
GAAGGCACGCAGTCGGCGATCGCCTCCCTCGACTGGCTGTACAAGAACAAGGGCAAGAGCTTCTACCTGATCGGCTCGGACTACATCTGGCCGCGCACGATGAACAAGCTTGCCAATCTTCACCTGAAGAAGATCGGCGCCAAAGTGGCCGGCGAAAGCTATTACCCTCTCGGCTCTATCGAGTTCGCCTCCGAAATCAACAAGATCAAGGCGGCCAAGCCCGATGTGATCTGGAGCACGGTGGTCGGCGGTTCCAACGTCGCGTTCTACAAGCAGCTGAACGCCGCCGGCATCACCGGCGCGAACCAGGCTCTCTGCGCAATGGCGGTATCGGAGGAGGAAGCTTCCGGCGTCGGCCCGGAGAACCTCGAAGGCTTCATGTCGTGCATGGGGTATTTCCAGAGCGTGAAGCATCCTGCCAACGCGAAGTTCGTCAAGGCATTCAAGGCCAAGTACGGCGCCAACCGCGTGGTCGGCGACACCATGGAATGCGGCTACATCTCGGTGTACTTATGGAAGCTCGCGGTCGAGAAGGCGGGCACCGTCGATGTGCCGAAGGTGGTCGCGGCCTCCTCCGAGCTCGCGCTGGATGCTCCGGAGGGCAAGATCAAGTTCCACAAGGCCAATCACCACCTCTGGAAGCATGCGCGCATCGGCACCTTCAGAAAGGATGGCCAGATCGACATGATCTACGAGTCGCCGCTGATCGAGCCGAACCCGTTCGCCAAGATCTGATCGCGTAGCAGGCAATGCTTCGTCTCCCCGCCCCGCCCGGCGCCCATGTCCGGGCGGGGAGCGCCGGATGACGCTCGACACTTTCCTGATGCAGGCCTTCAACGGCCTGAGCCTGTCCACCATCCTGGTGCTGATGGCGCTCGGCCTGGCGATCGTGTTCGGGCTCATGGGCGTGATCAATATGGCCCACGGCGAGCTCATGGCCATGGGCGCATACACCACGTACGCGACCGCGCTGCTGTTCGAGAGATACCTGCCGGCCCTGCACGACATCTACTTTCTGATAGGAATCGTGCTCGCGTTCGTCGTGACCTTCGTATTCGGTTTCGCGCTCGAGCGCGGCCTGATCCGCTTTCTATACAAGAGGCCCCTCGACACCATGCTGGCGACCTGGGGCCTTAGCCTCATCCTGCAGCAGGTGTTCCGCCACGTGTTCGGTCCCAAGGAAGTCGGGGTCCCGACGGTAAGCTGGCTGCGGGGCGCCTGGACGCCGGTCACGATGCCCGGCGCCTCGTTTCCGCTCAGCCGTATCTTCATCATCGCCCTCGCGCTGCTGGTTTCGTTCGGCGTGTACCTGTTGCTGTTCCGTACGCGCTGGGGTCTGCGCATCCGCGCGGTCACCCAGAATCGCGCCATGGCCGGCGCCGCGGGGATCAACACCGCACGGGTCGACGCGCTCACGTTCGCGCTGGGCTGCGGCCTGGCCGGCATCGCGGGCAGCTCGTTCACCATGCTCGCATCGACCGGACCGGTGACCGGGCAGCAGTACGTGGTCGACACGTTCATCGTCGTCGTGTTCGGCGGCGTCGAGAGCCTGCTCGGCACGCTGCTCTCCGCGACGCTCATCGGCGAGCTGCAATCGACTTTCGAGTTCCTGATGACCGGCTCGATGGCGAAGGCCTCGATCCTGCTGCTGGTGATCGTCGCGCTGTACTTCCGCCCGAATGGCCTCTTCGCAACGAAAGTGAGGCGATAGTGGGGAACGGGGTCGGCGCGGTGAACGGCTCGGGTGCGCGCAGCGGGAGCGCCGATCGCACGCCCCTGGAATGGCTGCAGCTGCTGAGCCTGCCGATCCTCGCGCTGCTGCTCGTCCTGATACCGATCGCGCTATCCGAATTCCGCCTGAATCTGCTGGCGAAATACCTGTGCTTCGCCTTTCCGGCGATCGGGGTGGTGCTGATCTGGGGCTACGGCGGGATCCTGAGCCTCGGCCAGGGCATCTTCTTCGGCCTGGGCAACTACATGATGGCGATGTACCTGAAGCTCGAGTCGACCACCAGCGACAGCTCGGCGCAGGCGCTGTCCGAATTCTTCGGTTCCAAGCTGCCCGACTTCATGGTCTGGAACAGCGTCGATGCGCTGCCATGGTGGTGGGAGCCGTTCCATTCGTTCTGGTTCACCTTGGCGGCGATGATCGTCCTGCCGGCGCTCATCGCCTTCGTGCTGGCCTATCTCAATTTCCGCAAGCGCGTCGGCGGCGTGTATTTTTCGATCATCACGCTCGCGCTCTCGGCGATCATGGCGATCGTCATCATCGGGCAGCAGGGCGTGACCGGCGGCATCAACGGCATCACCGACTTCAAGACCTTCTTCGGCATCAGCTTCGAAGCGCAGGGCGTGCGTACCGGCCTTTACTTCGCCACGGTGGCGCTGCTGCTGGTCGCCCTGGTCGTCGGACGCTTCATCGTCGGCAGCCGGCTCGGCAAGATCCTGGTCGCGATCCGCGATCGGGAGGACCGCGTCCGGTTCTCCGGCTACGACCCCGCGATGTTCAAGGGATTCATCTTCGCCGTGGCGGCGGTGCTGTCCTCGATCGGCGGCGCCCTGTTCACGCTCCAGGTCGGCCTCGCGTCGCCGTCGCTGGTCGGCATCGTGCCCTCGATCGAAATGGTGATTTATGCGGCGGTAGGCGGGCGCCTGTCCGTGATTGGCGCCGTGTACGGGGCGATCCTGGTGGGCGCGGCCAAGACCTACTTTTCCGAGAACTTCGTCGAGTACTGGCTGTATTTCATCGGCGGATTGTTCATGCTCGTCGTCATCTTCCTGCCCGAAGGCCTGGCGGGGATGCTCGACAGGCTGAAGGGCGGCCGCAGCGCGCGCCGGGAAGCGCCGAAGTGAGCGGCCTCATCCTCTCGGTCGAGGACCTCACCGTTTCCTTCGACGGTTTCAAGGCCGTCGATGGCCTCAACTTCTACGTCGAGGAAGAGGAATTGCGCGTCGTCATCGGTCCCAACGGCGCCGGCAAGACCACGCTGCTCGACATGATCTGCGGCAAGACCAAGCCGAGCCGCGGCACCATACGATTCAAGGACCGCCAGCTCACCAGCATGATCGAATACCAGATCACCCGCGCGGGGGTGGGGCGCAAGTTCCAGAATCCTTCCGTCTACGAAGACCTCACGGTGCTCGAAAACCTGGAAATCTCCTATCCGAAGAAGCGCAACGTGCTCGGCTCGCTTTTCTTCCGCCGCGCGGCCGAGATCGTGGACAAGATGCACGCGGTCGCGCGCCAGACCCAGCTGCATGAGCATTTGGGCACCAAGGCGGGCCTCCTCTCGCACGGCCAGAAGCAGTGGCTCGAGATCGGCATGCTGCTGATGCAGGATCCGGAGCTGATGCTGCTCGACGAGCCGGTCGCCGGCATGAGCGCGCGCGAGCGCGAGCAGACCGCGGAGCTGCTCAAGCGCATCGCAAAAGGACGCTCGATGGTGGTCATCGAGCACGACATGGCGTTCGTCAAGATGATCGCCCAGAAGGTTACCGTGCTGCACCAGGGAAAGATCCTCGCCGAAGGCACGATGCAGCAGGTGCAGAATGACGAACGGGTCATCGATGTGTATCTTGGACAGTGAGAATCCGGGCAAGCATGCTTGAAGTGCAGAAACTGAACGTCTATTACGGCGACAGCCACGTGATCCGCAATGCCGGCTTCGCGCTCGGCGAGCGGGAAACGCTCGCGATCATGGGCCGCAACGGGATGGGCAAGACCACGCTGCTGAAGTCGCTGATCGGCCTGCTGCCGGCGCGCAGCGGCAGCGTGGCGCTCGCCGGCAAGGCGCTGCTCGGCAAAAAAAGCTACGAACGGGTGGCCGACGGGCTCGCCTACGTGCCGCAGGGACGGATGATCTTCCCCTACCTCAGCGTCGAGGAAAACATCCTCTCCGGCATGGAGAACAGGCCCGACAAGACCGTGCCCGCGTACATCTACGACACCTTTCCGGACCTGCGCGGCATGCGCAACCGCAAGGGCGGCAACCTTTCAGGCGGCCAGCAGCAGCAGCTCGCCATCGCGCGCGCGCTGGTCTCGAATCCGAAAGTGTTGATCCTGGACGAGCCCACCGAAGGCATCCAGCCCTCGATCATCAAGGACCTCGCCCGGGCGCTCAACCGCCTTAAGACCGAGCGCAATTTCTCGATGCTGGTCTCGGAGCAGGTGCTGTGGTTCGCACAGGAGATCGCCGACCGCTTCCTGATCATCGAGAAGGGCGAGTTCGTCTACGAGGACGTGAAGGAGCGGGTCGACACCGCGAAGATCCACGCATTTCTGACTGTTTGACAAAGGAGAACGAATCATGATGCACGGTGACATTTCGAGCAGCAAGGACACGGTCGGCGTCGCGGTCGTCAATTACAAGATGCCGCGCATGCATACCAAAAAGGAAGTGCTGGAGAACGCGAAGAAGATCGGCGAGATGATCAAGGGCATGAAGGTCGGCCTGCCCGGCATGGACCTCGTGATCTTCCCCGAGTACAGCACGCACGGGATCATGTACGACAGCAAGGAGATGTACGACACCGCTTCCACCTGTCCTGGCGAGGAGACCGAGATCTTCGCCGCCGCGTGCCGCGCCGCCAAGGTCTGGGGCGTGTTCTCGCTCACCGGCGAGCGGCACGAGGAGCATCCGAACAAGGCGCCGTACAACACGCTCATCCTGATGAACGACAAGGGCGAGATCGTGCAGAAGTACCGCAAGATCATGCCCTGGGTGCCGATCGAGGGCTGGTACCCGGGCAACTGCACCTACGTTTCCGAAGGCCCGAAGGGCCTGAAGGTGTCGCTCATCATCTGCGACGACGGCAACTATCCCGAGATCTGGCGCGACTGCGCGATGAAGGGCGCGGAGCTGATCGTGCGCTGCCAGGGCTACATGTACCCGGCCAAGGACCAGCAGGTGATCATGGCGAAGGCGATGGCCTGGGCGAACAACGTCTACGTCGCGGTGGCGAACGCGGCCGGCTTCGACGGCGTGTATTCCTACTTCGGCCATTCGGCGATCATCGGTTTCGACGGGCGCACGCTCGGCGAATGCGGCGAGGAGGACTACGGCATCCAGTACGCGGCGCTCTCCAAGGGGCTGATCCGCGACGCGCGCAAGAACATGCAGTCGGAGAACCACCTGTTCAAGCTGCTGCACCGCGGCTACACTGGCCTGATCAACTCCCACGAAGGCGACAAGGGCGTGGCCGCCTGCCCGTACGACTTCTACAAGAAATGGATCACCGACCCCGAGGCGACGCGCGAGATGGTGGAGGCGATCACCCGCAGCACGGTGGGCACCGACGAGGCGCCGATCCCCGGCATTCCGAACAAGAAAGAGCCGGCGCACCGCTGAGGGCGATGTCCGACGCGGGGATCGTCCAGCAATACGCCATCGGCGCGGAGCCTTACTACCGCGCGCTGGCCGATGAAGTCGGGCTGTTCGAGGCGGCGTACGCGGTGCGCATGCCGATGATGCTGAAGGGGCCGACCGGCTGCGGCAAGACGCGCTTCGTCGAGTACATGGCCTGGAAGCTCGGCAAGCCGCTGATCACGCTCGCCTGCAACGAGGACATGACGGCCTCCGACCTCGTCGGGCGCTATCTCCTGGACGCCGACGGCACGCGCTGGCAGGACGGGCCGCTCACGCTCGCGGTGCGCCACGGCGCGATCTGCTACCTCGACGAAGTGGTCGAGGCGCGCCAGGACACCACGGTGGTGATCCACCCGCTGACCGATGCGCGCCGCGTGCTGCCGCTGGAGAAGAAGAACGAGCTGGTGCACGCGCATCCGGATTTCCAGCTCGTGATCTCCTACAACCCGGGCTACCAGAGCATCCTCAAGGACCTGAAGCAATCGACCAAGCAGCGCTTCGGCGCCCTCGACTTCGGCTACCCGGAGCGCGAGGTCGAGATCGAAATCGTCAGCCACGAATCGGGCGTCGGTGCGGAAACCGCCGGCAAGCTGGTGAGCATCGCCGAGCGCGCGCGCAACCTGAAGGGCCACGGGCTGGACGAGGGCATCTCGACCCGCATGCTGATCTACGCCGGCTCGCTGATCGGACAGGGCGTGGAGCCGGTGGCGGCCTGCCATGTTTCGCTGATCCGGCCGATCACCGACGACGCGGACATCCGCGACGCGCTCGGCGCCACCATCCGTGCCTGCTTTTGATTTTTTGGAGGATTTCGGCCCGCATGCGCGTGAGCTGTTGCAGTCGAATTGGCTCGAAGCCTCTCGCTCCTTCAGCGAAAAAGGCTTAACCCGCTACCTCGAAGGCGCGCGCGAGCTGGCGACCGCGGGACTGGGGTGGAGCGTGGTGCTCGCCTACCTGCGCGAGACGCCCGGCGTTGCGCGCGCGGTGGGAGAGGAAGCGGCGTTCGGCGCGATCGACGCGGCGCTCGCGGTGTATGCCCATACCGACGCGCGCACCGCCGAGCAGGTTTTCTCCACCGGCAACGCCGCGGCGCGCCGGCTGGGCGATGCCGCGCTCTATGGCGCTTACCTTGAATTCCTAGCCGAGCTCGCGAGCCTCGCGCCCGCGGGCATCGCGCCGATCCTGCAGCGCCTCGATCACCTTCTGGAGCAGCTTACCCTGGACGGCCTGCGGCGCTGGGCCTTGCTCGGCGTGCAGTCCCACATGCGCGATCCGAACGCGCAGGCGCGCTACTTCACGCTCGACAGCGAGGAAGGCCGCCGGCTGCTGCGCTCGGAAGGCGACCAGACCGTATTCCCCGACGTGGAGCGGCGCCTGTCGCTCTACCTGCGCGCCTTGTGGGGACGCAACATCAAGCTGCGCCCGGTGATCCATACCAAGGGCGCAGCCGCGGGCCGCCGCTCGACCGTCGATGGCTGGACGATCCGGATGCCGCAGTCCTACCGCGGCTTCGCCGGGCAATCGGGCCTCGCGCTGTATCGTGCCGCCGCGGCGCATGGGGCGGCGCACATCGTTTTCACCACGCAGCGTTTCCCGCTGGGCAGCCTCAAGCCGCTGCAGGTCGCGCTCGTTTCGCTGATCGAGGATGCGCGCGTCGAGCACCTGGTGCTGCGCGACTTCCCGGGGCTGAGGAGCCTGTGGAAGACCTTCCACGTCGCCCAAGCGGGCGGCGCGGTGACCTCAGGCTCGTTGATGGCCCGCCTCGCTCGCGCGCTGATCGACGAAGACTTCGAAGACGACAACCCGTGGGTGGCGAGGGGCCGGCGCCTGTTCTTCGAGCAGAAGGACTACTGGCAGGAACAGTCCATCAGCCGCGCCCTCGGCGGGCTGCTCGGCAACGACATGGGCCAGATGCGGGTGCAGTTCAACTTCAAGACCCACGTCGTCGAGCCGGCCTATCGCGACGACAACCAGGGCATCTGGGATTTCGGCGACACGGGCGAGCCGTCCCCCGATGAAGACGATTTCGTGATGCAGGGTGCTCGCCTCGCCGATGACGACTCGAACAAGGGGGAGGAGGAGGGCGACGAAGGCGCGCAACCGCCGCCGGGCGAGGAAGATCAGGTCAAGCTGACCGCCCCTTCGAAGCGCGACGAGGCGATCAAGGAAGAACCGCTGTCGCCGCCGATCCGCTACGACGAGTGGGATTACGTGATCGGCCGCGAGCGGCCGTCGTGGTGCACGCTGCTGGAGAAGCCGGCGCCCGAGGGCGATCCCCGCGTGATCGAGGAAATCCTCGAGCGCAACCGGGACCTGGTCGACCGGGTGAAATACCTGGTGAAGGCGGTGCAGGTGCAGCGCCCCATCAAGCTGAAGAAGCGCCTCGAAGGCGACCGGCTCGACCTGGACGCCTGCATCGACGCCACCATCGACCTGCGCACACGCATTGCGCCGGATCCGCGCGTGCATGCGATGCTCGGGCGCCAGCAGCGCGACCTCTCGGTGCTGGTGCTGCTCGACCTGTCGCAATCGACCAACGACCTGATCAGCGATGCGTCGACCACGGTGCTGAACCTCGCGCGCGACGCGACAGTGCTGCTCGCCGACGCAATGGCGCGCATCGGCGACCGGTTCGCGATCCATGGCTTCTCATCGAACGGCCGCCACGACATCGGCTACTACCGCTTCAAGGATTTCGACCGGCCGTACGGGGAGCTTTCCAAGGCCCGCCTCGCGGGCATGACCGGACAGCTTTCCACGCGCATGGGCACAGCCCTGCGCCACGCCGGGTCTTACCTGAAGGAGCGCCGCGCGCACAAGAAGCTGATCCTGCTCGTCACCGACGGCGAGCCGTCGGACATCGATGTGCACGACGCGAAATACCTGCTGTTCGACGCGAAGAAAGCGGTCGAGGAGAACAACCGCCACGGCATCTTCACCTACTGCATGAGCCTCGACGCGAAGGCCGACCGGTACGTCTCGCGCGTCTTCGGCCAGCGCAACTACATGGTCCTCGACCACATCCGGCGCCTGCCGGAGAAGCTGCCGATGGTGTACATGCGCGTGACGACCTGATTAAAATCTGCCGGCGGCAATTCATCCCATGACCTTGCCCCTGAAACCGATCCGGCGCGTCGTCACCGGCAACGATGCGCAGGGGCGCTCGCGGGTTTTGCTGGACGGGCCGGCGCCGAACGTGAATCCCGGCGCGGTGAGCCCGAGCGCCGGCATGACGGACATCTGGGTGTTCGACAGTTGCCCGGCGATCATTTCCGGCGAGCGCGACGACGGCAATCGGCCGTTTCATTTCGAGCCGCCGCCAGACGGCGGCCACCTGAGGATCGTGCACTCTGCGGGCCGGCCGGCGGATTACGACCCGGCGCGCGACCGCAGCGCCGTGCCGGTGCACGAGCCGCGCCGGCGGCCCGGCGGGACCCTGGATCGCGGCGGCCAGAACGCCTACAGCTCGCCGATCCACCAGTCCGAGACGCTCGACTACGGCATCGTCCTCGAGGGCGAGCGCGTGCTGCTGCTCGACGACGGCGAGCACGTCATGCGGCCCGGCGACGTCGTCGTGCAGCTCGGCAACTGGCACGGCTGGACCAATCCGCGCGGTCCGAGCCTGATGGCTTTCATCATGATGGGCGCGAAGCCCGAATGAAGCCGGTTCGAAGGCTGGTGACGATCGACGACGAACGAGGCAAGTCGAGCGCCATCGCGGACGGCCCGGCGCCCGAGGTGATCTGGGCCACCGACCGGACGCCGGCAAGGATCACGAGGCAACTGCCGAGCGTTCCACGCAGCTTCGAGCCGCCGCCGGGCGGATCCGTGTGCCGCATCGTCGATGTTCTGCCGGACGGTGCCCGCAAGCCGCCCATGCGAAAGAGCCGCACGCTCGATTTCTGCCTGGTGCTCGAAGGCGAGATCACGCTCGTCCTCGACCTGGAGGAAGTGGAGCTGCACGCGGGCGACGTCGTCGTGCAGCGCGGCACCCGGCACGCGTGGAGCAATCGCTCCGCGCGGCCCTGCCGCATCGCGATCTCTTCGCACGATGCGACGGACGCGCCGTCGTCATGACTTTGAGGTGCGTGCTGGCAGCCGCCGCGATGCTCGCTTGCGCGGCGGCGCAGGCGCAGACCTCGCAGGAGCCTGCCGCCGCTTATCCGTCCAAGCCGATCCGCTTCATCGTCGGCCCGGGGCCGGACGCGCTTGCGCGCCTCTTCGGCCAGCGCATGACCGAGGCGTGGGGCCAGCCGGTGATCGTCGAGCAGCGCGGCGGAGGCGGCGGAACGATTTCGGCCGAAGCGGTCGCGAAGGCGGCGCCCGACGGCTATACGTTGCTGCTCGCCACGGGCACGCATACCATCAATCCCTCGCTGTACAAGATTCCCTACGACATGGTGAAGGACTTCGCGCCGGTGACGCTGCTCGGCTCGACGCCGTTCGTGCTCTCGGTGCATCCCTCGGTGCAGGCCGCGTCGGTGGCGGAGCTGATCGGCCTCGCCAAGGCGAAGCCCGGCGCGTTGAACTACGGCTCGGGCGGAAGCGGCACGCCGCCGCATCTCGCCACGGAGCTCTTCAAGCAGATGGCCGGCGTGCAGATGGTGCACGTGCCGTACAAGACGGTCCCCGCGGCGATCACCGACCTCGTCGGCGGCCAGCTCCAGGTCATGTTCACCGTGGGTCCGGCCGGCCTGCCGCAGATCAAGGCCGGGCGCATCCGCGGCCTCGCCGTCTCCACCGCCAAGCGCTCCGCCTTCGCGCCCGAGCTTCCGACCGTCGCGGAATCCGGCCTGCCGGGCTACGACGTCTTCGGCTGGAACGGCGTGCTCGCGACCGCCGGCACCCCGCGTCCCGTCATCGAGAAGCTGCATGCGCTTTTCATCACCGTCATGAAGGACGCCGAGGTCCGAAACCGCATGGCCGGTTTCGGCTTCGAGCCGATCGGCAACACGCCGGAGGAATTCGGCGCCTTCGTCAAGGAAGACATCGCCCGCTGGGCGAAGCTCGTCAAGGAAACCGGCGCGAAGGTCGAGTAGCCGGAGTTTCTTGGAGACGCGGCAGGGCAAGGCGATGCCGGGCTACGACGCCGAAAGACGCTTTTGCGGCCGCAGGTGCGTCACCTTCGCCTTAC
>Ga0209488_10004774_pt1 | contig 10500 bp, 5 predicted proteins | sample Rivendell_Oct201_8_FD_188349 | JGI IMG/M metagenome (GOLD analysis project Ga0209488, IMG submission 188349) | Vadose zone soil microbial communities from the Eel River Critical Zone Observatory, Northern California, USA -... | ecosystem: Environmental > Terrestrial > Soil > Vadose zone >... | reverse complement strand
ATTGAGAAGACCAAGCACTTCAACGGAGTCTTCCACGTGCTGCACGGCGCGATTTCGCCGCTGCACGGAATCGGGCCGGAGCAGTTGCGCATTGCAAATCTTATCGCACGCGTCGATGCGGGCAATGTCGATGAAGTGATTGTCGCCACGAACCCGACGGTGGAGGGCGAAGCCACTGCTACCTATCTCTCGCAGCAACTGAAACGTGTCGGAGTCAAAGTGACGCGTATCGCTATGGGGATTCCAGTCGGCAGCGACATCGAGTATACGGATGAGATCACGATGCTGAAGGCGATGGAAGGGCGTCGGGAGTTGTGACAGGCTTCTAGCTACTAATTCCTGGCTTGCAGCTATTCAACACGCGATTTCCTCACCCCCACTATTCCGTCCCACTTCGCCATGCCTTCCAACCGTCAAGCGAGAGCTATCCACAGGTCATGTCTGGTTCAGGAAAACATTTCGTTCTTCTTCGGCTGAGGTCAGGCCCTCGGGGAGCGTTCCGCGGTTGTATTCCGACATTCGATTTTTCCACTTCAGGAAGTCGGTAATGCTCTGGGGTTCGACGCGAACCTCGACGCGGCGCAGGCTGGCGAGCAGCAGATTCATTTCGTAGCGGAAGCCAGTGGCGCTGCGAAGATTTTTGCCGGAGGGATGCGCGGTTTCGATTCTGCCGCTGCGGTGTTCAAGCAGGCCCCAACCTGCGGGTAGTTCTTCGCGGCGTACGAGTCCGGAGGGGACCAGATAGAAGCGCTCGCAGCCGACACCGTGCTCTGGCTTGACGCGGAATGGCTTGGCGCGGTCTGCGAGGAAGTCAGAACGGGTGAGCTTGCACTCGACCAGAACGGAGTGACAGGCGCGCTTCCAACCGATGGCATCTGGCATCTCGCCGCTGACGCATGCTTGCTCGGAGAGCACTACTCCGCAGCGGTAGCGGCGCAGCCAGTGAACAGCTTTCTCAACTAGTTGGGAATGAGTCATGGGTGTTTCTTTTGTAGCTGCTGAAGCGGGCTGTGGAAAGTGGCTCGCAAGCTACTGCTAGCAGGTAGAGAGAGGCTTAGGGTCTTTTGGTCGCGCCAGACGACGTGACGATTACCGGCCGCCGCAGAACCGTTTCCAGCAAGTGGCGCTCGGCAGCGATGGTCTGGGCGGATCGACCGAGCGGCCTGTAGCCTTGCGCAAGCATAATTAAAGGCTCATTTTGGTCGAGTGAAGGGAGTTTGCGCCGAAATCCTGCCGCACGTTTCTTCAGATTTTCTCGCCTGTTGTTCTCAACATTTTCGATTTGTATGCGGCGGATCTGGCCGTCATGCCCGGCGTCCAGGGCATTGGCCAGGCGCAGTATGGCGGCCAGCTGGATGGTGGCTTTCTGCTCGTCAGGGAGGAGATCCCGCAAGAGTCTGTGCCTTCGGGTAGGCAGAGCTCCGCGGTGAAAGCGGGCAACGATGGCGGCACGCCGAAAGTCTGCCGGCTTCCAACCTAAGGGATCGCCATGAGCCTGAATCACCGTGAAGGATTTCTTCTGATGATTCTTTTCACCTTTGACCTTGCCCACATCGTGGAGAAGAGCTGCGGCGTGCAGGCTGAAGCGGGCAGAGACTGGGTCAACAGCGGACTGCCATTTGGAGGCGAGAAGTCCGTCGTAGAGTTGAACAGCGAGGCTGGCGACGCGCTCGGAGTGGGAGAAATCGGGATCAAGATGACTCGCCCAAAACTTCATACGGCGAGTGGCAAGCTGTTCGATTTGCTTCCCTTGTGGAAGTGCGGCACGCCACATGTTCCAAAGGGAACCTTCCCCGACCATTTTCGCCCGATAGCGGTCGACGCGCTTTGATCGCTCGAACAAAATTCTTTCATGCCAGCTCTGACGCGAATGTTGGTCCGGAAAAAGGTGAGAAGAAATGGCGGTCGACCAGAGCACATCGAGGTCGTGGACTTCGCCAAGCAAGTCTTGCATTTCCTTAAGGTCATCGCTCCAGGCTTTATGCTCTAACGGAAGAAAATTTTCGACAATATAGCGGAAGCGCTTGATGCCGATGCGCAGGCTATGGAGCGCGATTTTAGAGCGGTTGCGCAAAGCGTGAGTATGAAGTTGGCGAGCCTCGATCCACCGCTCGAGGGCGAGGTGCTTGAACAAAGCGCTACCGGGGCGGATGCGGGCTGCTCGCGCGGGAAGGGACTTGCTCCAGCGCCGCCATTGCTTGCGGTCGAATTCTTCAAGGGCACCTTTAGCTTCATTCTTTTGTTCTTGCTCACCTTCTTTGAGGATTTTGAGCAGGTCTTGGGCAACGGCTTCCGTTGGATTGGATGCACTGGCTACGCCGACCATAGGCGCGGGATTCCGATCGGCAAGCAACGCAGGGGATCGGCCCGCTTCAGGATGAGATCGCTCCAGCTTCTCCACCCACTCCTCCATGACATGGATGTCGCGAAGATCACCCAGGCGCTGGAAGAGGCGCTTGCCTGCCTTCTTCATGGCCTTCCAGTCGGGATCAGGATCGATGGCCATCAAGCCATCTGCCAGCGAGCGGCATCGGCGCAGAGAAACGCGCAGGTCGTGAACGGAATTGGGACTGAACTCTTCGGAAACGTTGTCGCACTCCTCCAGAACCCTCAACATCCAGTAGCGGAGGCCGGTCGTCTTTTTGGGTCGGGTTGAGGGGGCGGGTGAGGCGGACATCACGGTTCTGGGGAATGATTACTATTTACCTTTTTTAAGATGAATCCGTAAGTAAAACGTTGACGATACGCGGAGGAAGCCGCCAAATCAACCATTGCAGGCTCTATCAAATTCTAAAGCAAAGCGTCAGTAATCGGCTATTCTGCGCAAGAATCTAAGCGGGTTGCGTTCTTCCCTTCGAGTGCAGGAACACTGTAGCGGCACCGCGAAGTGCATTCCCGGAGGCGCGCCATGCAAGATTCTGACGTAGACAGCGACTCATCACGGTTGTGGCTGTTTCTCCTCCCCACGATTTTAGTAATCACGGCAGTTGTTACGGTACCAAAGTTTCAGGCCGCCGGCGGCGGCGAACCGGTTGCCAGTGCGACCTACACACGCGGCATTCTTAGCTTGACGCTTCCATACCATGCGGCTCAGGCTGGCGCGGGACAGCTCACCGTGGAACTCTTGGATCCTGAAGATCACCTCCTGGGGCGCTCGGATCATCATCTCGACATCGCCCAGGGCGATGGCCGGTGGCTTGAAACAATCAAGCTCACGAAGCACCTGGATAATGACGAATTAGTGTGGCATCGAGTGCATTACCGCTTCGAATATAGCGATGGCAAGGCCGCACGCATCGAGGGTACGGAGTCAATCTCGCAGATTCTCCGCACGCCCGTTATCCACATTCTTGGTCAACAAGCCTATCTGGCGGGCGGCGAAGCTGCAGTGCGATTGATCGTCACCGATTCGCAGAATGAGGTCGTTCCCGGCCATGGTACGGTGCGGATCGAACTGCTGGTTCCCGATCAGAAGAACCAACTGCTCTTCACTGGATGGCTGAACCGGCGCGGAACTACGGAAGCGCACTTCCGCTTCCCTTCCGCCCTGGTTGGCGGTTATCAATTGCGATACCTGGTGGATACTTCGATTGGTTCGACGGAATTCACGCAAGCCGTGCGCCTGGAAGACAAGATTTTCATTCTACTCACCACGGAAAAGCCTCTCTACCAGCCGGGCCAGACCATTCATGTGCGCGCGCTGGCACTCGATCGCGCCGATCACAACGCCGCGGCAAACCGAAAACTCACCTTCGAAGTAGAAGACTCGCGGGGAAACAAAGTTTTCAAGAAGCTGACAGAGACCGACAAATTCGGAGTTGCATCAGCAGAGTTCGGACTGGCCGACGAAGTCAACCTCGGCGCCTATCATCTTCGCGCGTTAATGGGCGACGCCGAAGCCCCCACAAATACCGCGGAGATTGCGCTGAATGTAGCGCGATACGTGTTGCCGAAGTTCAAAGTCGCAATTGATTTCGCGGGCACGGACAACCGCACAAAGCGCGGTTACCGGCCTGGCGACCATGTGACCGGAACGGTTCATGCCAACTACTTCTTTGGTAAGCCCGTGGACGATGGGGAAATCACCGTGAAAGCCACCGGCATGGATGTATCGATTGTTGAAGTGGGCTCGGTTCACGGAAAGACAGACCATGATGGGAGCTATCACTTCGATTTGAAGCTGCCGGGTTATTTTGCGGGACGTCCGCTCACCCAGGGCGCAGCGCGGATACTGATTGAGGCCACGGTGAAAGATTCCGCTGCCCACGCGGAAACCCGCGGCGAACCCATTACCGTGAGCGAATCACCGCTGCTCATCACTGCTGTGCCCGAGGGAGGGGCGCTTGTTCCGAATCTGGAGAACGAGGTCTTCATTCTCACCTCCTATCCCGACGGAACGCCCGCCCGCACCAACCTCAAGGTTCACGCGAAGGGGAACATCGATCAACGTGTGACCTCCGATGATGGCGGAGTGGCCATCGTACGGTTTAAAGCACCTGCCGGAATTGAGTCATTAAAGATAGAAGCCGAAGACAAAGAAGGAAACCATGCCTCGAGCACGGTTCAACTGCAGGCTCGCGAGGGTGAGGACCAGATTCTTCTGCGCACGGAGCATGCCGTCTATCGTGCCGGAGAACGCATTCAACTGAAAGTCTTCTCCACCAGAAAACAAGGAACTGCATATATCGACATCGTCAAGGAAGGGCAAACGGTGCTCACGCGCGATCTCGACATTAAAGATGGACAGGCGGAAATGTCGCTGACCGCGACTCCGGATTTGGCGGGGGCGGCGGATTTCAGCGCCTACCTGTTCGGCCGCAACGCCGTGCCGGTGGGCGATCACCGGCTGGTTTTCGTGCAGCCCGCAGACGAACTGAAGATCGACGCGGTTGCCGATGCGCCGGTCTACAAGCCCGGCAGCGAAGCCCGCATCCGTTTTCGCGTGACGAACTCGCGGGGCGAAGGCGTCAGCGCTGCGCTGGGCCTGCAGGTCGTCGATGAGGCGGTGTTTGCGCTGGCAGAGAAGCAGCCAGGATTTGCGAAGGTGTTCTTCTATCTCGAGCAGGAAGTAATGAAGCCTCGCTATGAGATTCACTCGATCGGCATGCCAGAGATTGCCGAGCCGGTGGAAGATTCAAAAGTTGAGCAACGCGATCGCGCGGCTCGCGCCTTGTTCTCAGCCACCGAAGTGGTGAATACGAACAAGTTTGAAACGGAATTCGGCAGGACTGTGCCGATGACGAAATACGACGAATATGAGGGCCGCTACCGAGCCCATTTCCAGAAACAGGTAAATCGGCTGGCAGAGGCCCTCAGCAAGGCGTACGCGTATGACTCGAGGGTGGGCGGTTCTGCTAAGATCCGCGCGAAGATCGGGCAAGCTTGCGGATCAGACTGCCGCGACTCGTGGGGCAATAACCTGGTCTTCGAACCCGCACATTGGGACTCCACAAAAACGTACTACGTAGTGCGAAGTGCAGGTCCAGATGGCCGGCTTAATACCAGCGACGATCTGCAGACGTACCTGCTATTTAACGGAAGAAATGCAGTTGGCCGTCCGAGTTCGCAGACAAGCTCGATTGCGATAGACGTGGAACACGATCGCGGGCCATTCAGCGGCCTGGCGGAGATCTTGGGGACCGTCACCGATCCCACAGGCGCTGTCGTGGCACAGGCCAGCGTCGAGCTGCGCGAAATCTCCAGCGGAAAGACTCGTAACGCGTCAACAAATGCGGTTGGACAATTTCTTCTGTCCGGCGTGCCGGCAGGTAAGTACGTTGTTCGAGTGACCACGTTAGGATTCAAGATCGCAACACAGGAACTCACTCTCCGTGCGCGCGACCGCGTTGCGCTCTCCGCAACTCTATCGCTTGGGCAATCCTCCCAAGTGGTTGAGGTCACCGGGGTGAGTCCGGTCGTCGAGACTCAAATGGCTATGCTTGCGGTTCCGGCTGCCGCTGCGGGTGGCGTCATCGGGGGCGTCTTTAATAATCTACCCCTCAACGGCCGCACTGCTATGGATCGGTTGGAGGTTAAGCAAAAAGCCTCCAACAGCGCCATTCTCACCAAAGACGAATCCAGTTCGCCTGCTGCCCACGTGCGCTCATACTTTCCCGAGGCTCTTTACATCAATCCGGAAATTATTACGGATAAGGACGGCGCGGCAAGCATCACCATTCCTATAGCAGATTCGATTACCACTTGGCGCATGGCGATGCTCGCTTCCACGGTCCATGGGGCGCTGGGCAGCGCCACGTCGAGCCTGAAAGTCTTTCAGGATTTCTTTGTCGACCTCGATCTGCCGGTCACGCTTACGCAAGGAGATCGGGTTTCGATCCCCGTTGCCATTTACAACTATTCGAGCACCCGCGGTGATGTCAGCCTGAAACTTCAGCCGGACGAATGGTTTTCTCTGGTGGACGATGTTCCGGATAAATCTATCGCGGTCGACTCCGCTCACGTAGGTGGATCGCAGTTCACGCTGGAAGCCAGGCGCCTCGGTAAGTTCAAGCTGACGCTTTCGGCGCGCATGAACGGAGAAGGCAAGCGCGCGGATATCGTCGTGCGCGAAATCGAAGTGATTCCCAACGGGCGCGAGCAGAATCTGGTTTTCAACGGTCGACTGGAAAACACGGTACTGCATGAGTTGAATTTCCCGGCGACTTCCATTTCTGATGCCAGCAAGATTTTTGTCAGGCTCTATCCCGGGCCGCTGAGCCAGGTCATCGAAGGTATGGACAGCATCCTGCGCATGCCGGGCGGATGCTTTGAGCAGACTTCATCCAGCACTTATCCCAATGTGCTGGCGCTCGATTATATGAAGCGCACGAAGAAGCTGACGCCGGAGGTACACGTCAAGGCTGAGGGATATATTGCAAACGGCTATCAGCGGTTGCTTACATTTGAAGTGCCCGGCGGCGGGTTCTCATGGTTCGGACAAGCGCCGGCCAACAAGATTCTCACCGCTTACGGGCTGATGGAATTCAGCGATATGTCGAAGGTCTACGAGGTGGACTCCAAACTTATTGCCCGAACCCAGCAATGGCTTGCCAGCCAGCAGCAGCCAGATGGGAGCTGGAAGCCCGATACTTCGTTCATCAACGAAGGCGCAACCAATCGTTACAACTCCGATGTGCTTCGCATTACAGCCTACATCGCATGGGCGCTCGAAAACACCGGCTACCAGGGAAATGCCGTTGAGAAAGCCCAGAAATATATCGACAGCCATATGAGCGCGAAGGCCGACGCTTACACCCTGGCCGTTGTTGCGAACTTTGCGGCAGACTTTGCGGTTGCCGATCACGGGAAAAACCTCGACTTTACCCGTCAGGCGATGCAACTCCTGCTCGATGCGCGTACTGAGAAAGATGAGCAAACATGGTGGAGCGCTGACGAGACCGGCGTCTATGCCACTGGCGCAAGCGCCAGCGTGGAAACCACGGGGCTCGCAGTGCAAGCGCTGCTCAAGTGGGGACAAGCCTCAGCTACAGCGCGCAAAGCCATGACTTATATTGCTTCCAAAAAAGATGCAGCTGGAACGTGGGGCACAACGCAAGCGACCATCATGGCGCTCCGGGCATTGCTGCTCGCCACTGAAAAAGGAGCAGCCGATGTTCGCGGCACACTGGAAGTATTACTCAACGGCCAGCCAGTCGAGAAGCTGAAGCTAACTCCAGAGAATAACGATCTGCTGCATCAATTTGTATTCAAGAGTACCGGATCGAAGGGCGTGAGTTCTGAGGGAGCAAACACGGTTGAACTCCGGTTCGAGGGGAAAGGCGGCCTGGCTTATCAAATCGTGGGCAGCTATTTCCTTCCGTGGGATGAAAAACCGCCGAACGAGCCGCTATCCATCAACGTGGCCTACGATCGCACGCATCTTGCGCAGGACGACACTGCCAGGGCCACCGCAACCGTTACCAGCAATCTGCAAAAGACCGCGAACATGGTGATGGTTGACCTGGGCATTCCTCCTGGATTCGACCTGCTCAGCGAAGACTTGCAGACCTACGTCGAGAAGACCGCCGGCCAGAAGAGCGCCAGGCTGGAGAAGTTCAGTCTGACGGCGACCCAGGCGATTCTTTACTTCAATTCCATTGCCGCGGGTGAAACGGTCACACTGCACTTTCGCTTGCGCGCCAAGTATCCAATCCGCGCGCGAACGTTCCGCTCCCGCGTCTACGAGTACTATGATCCTGACGTGAGTTCGGTGGCGCGGCCAGTCCAGCTAGAGGTACGGCAGCGTTAACAACCCCTGTTGGGACAGAAATGCGCCGAGCCACCAGCACCGTTCCGGCGGCGTGGTGGCTCGGCGTTTGATATTAGAAACAGGGGTGCTCAGTGACCGTCGAGACATCCCACTTGACCGGAACTGTTTGGGTAACCGGTGCGCGTGTTGTAAGCATTGTTGGACCACTCGCCCTGAATCTTCCACTGCGTCCCATTGCTGAAACTTACCAGCGGAACATTGAAGGTCCAGGCACACTTGTCTCCATTCTCCGCGCCGCGTTTGTCGTACCATGCGCCGGGGCTGTCGGGATCGCTGCGAGCTTCGGAGAGTTCGTGCCCGCTGACATTGGACAACGCGGCCAAGCCTTGAGAGTGCTTGCCGGAAGTATCCTGCGGATCGCAGCCCGCGTCGCCATCGAGATTGAAGAAGAATGCAACCTGTACGGTCACCCCGCTGCATGAACCGAACGTGTGATAAGCGCAGTAACCTGCGTTGCCCCGCTTCAGATCGACATAGACAGGGTAATAACCATTGCTTACCGGGCTCGTGATCTTCCTGCATACTTCAGCCACGATCGCAGAAGTGGAACTGCCATTCGATGCGGTAGTCGTATCGATTATGTGACCATTGTGAGTAACCGAAGGTCCCACCTGACCATTGGATCCCGTGTATTCATCCGAGGTCTTGGCGTAATTAGAATTATTGAAACCTGTATACCAGGAATCAAGGCCGGTAATCTTATCCCCAACAAACGTGGAGTTCGACCAACTCGGTCCCCAGTAGATTGCTTCGCTCACTACCGAGGGCATAATTACTCCGCCATGGTAGGTCATGTCGGGATTATTCCCTGCCGGGCGGCCGAATGGGTTGAACCCGCGAACCCAGTGGGTTCCAAGCATAGGTGGTTCATGCTGTGAATTCAAGGTGGAGAGATCTTGCGGACGCGACGCAGTATCCGCATTTTGGCTAAATGAGAAAGCGGCCAGCGACAGAACTACAAAGAGAAGCACCGACTTAGTTTTCATAATTGCCCTCCTCGGGCGGGCATAGGAATGTTGGGTTGGAGCGGGATAAACCGAAGCTATCCCGCCAAAGTGGGACGAATTATGCTTCGACGGGAACTAATAAGTCAATACCGAATAGGTGCCGGAAGTACATCGTAAAGGGGTAATGCTGGATTCACTACAGGGTTTCCCGTAGTTACCGATATCCCCAGGATACGGATCTTGTCATTATCCGGCAGAGTAATCGTCTTAGTACCGGGAGGAACGGCGAGGGGATACGCGAATAGATAGGAATAACGGTAGGCCACATTCTCGCCCGCAGCGCTGTGATGATGTGAGCAGTACCATGCAAGGTCGGCGCGCTTAATGTAGCCCGGCTTGATTCCTGTCATGTCGCCGTAATCATCGTGCGACGTATCTTTCGAGCTCCAGGTTCGATCGTCCCACTGTCCGATGAATCCGCCCCAGTTTTGAATGTCGAGATCGACCTGAGTGTTGCCAAGTTTGAACGTTGCCTTCTGATCGCCCTCTACCGAGGCTGCAAGTATGTACACGCGGTTATGAGGACCTGCCGGCAGATCGATCGTCTGCCCCTGCGGGACAAGCGCGTTGGGAATGCCCGTCTTCGCCGGAGCGAGTTGGAATTTCACATCGTTGAAGGTGATCTGGGAGGGCAGCATTTCCGCCGGAAGTGAATCGCCGTTGCTCTCAAATCCTGCCTGTGACTTTGTGCCGTCATTGCTGGCGGTCGCGAGGTTATAGCTCAGAGCGACTGGCACGGACCGCACTGCGGCAACCTTCGCTTGCGGAGAAGCCAACCGGACGGCGAACGTGCGTGGCTGATACGCGGAGAACGAGGTGACCAGAGCACCGCCGTTTACGATCGCCGAGCCGACCGGCTGCTTCGTGCGGTCCAGGCGCGAGCTCATGATCACCGACCTCAGCGTGGTCGACGATCCGGTGCGCACGAGAGGAAACGGCGTTTTCTCTGGCGGACCGGCCATCTTCGGGGATGGCGGCATCGTCGAGGCGGGGACTGGCGGTTCGGGAACTGGGGGAGTCTGGTCATTCGGACATCTGATGCGCGAGCTCGCGCCGAGACCCGAGGACACGCCGGACATGGCCGAGCAAGTCCTCCGAACGTTCCTGACCGACCAAGTCGTCAACGGGTTCACCGTTGAAGCACGGCCCGCGATGGACCCGCTCGTTCTGTCCAACTGGCCCCGCACCCCGAATGGCAAGCTCGATCTCGATCGCGCACCGGTC